>Ga0310909_10000218_pt1 | contig 27045 bp, 27 predicted proteins | sample GREbulkMGT000H_FD_203449 | JGI IMG/M metagenome (GOLD analysis project Ga0310909, IMG submission 203449) | Lab enrichment of tropical soil microbial communities from Luquillo Experimental Forest, Puerto Rico - GRE.bulkMG.T000H | ecosystem: Environmental > Terrestrial > Soil > Tropical forest >... | reverse complement strand
CGATGCGATCGCTCGCGAACCGGTCGGTCCAGAGCTGCGCGTCATTTTCCGCATCGACCAATTGAACGTTGACCTGAACATGGTCACCGGTGCGTCGCACGCTGCCATCGAGCACGTAGCCGACCCCGAGCTCTTGCCCGATCTGCTTCGCGCCCAGCCCCTTGCCCTTGTACGTGAACGCGGTGGTTGGCGCGATCACGAAGCTGCCCGAAATACGCGAGAGGTCGGTGGTCAAGTCCTGGGTGATTGCGTCAACAAAATATTCCTGATCCGGATTGTTGGACAGATTCTCGAAAGGCAAGACGACAATCGACCGGCGCGGCACCGGGGCGCTGGCGCTGACAGCCCGACCGGGCGGACCCGCTGCAGGCGCCTCGGCCGACAGCGTCGGCGAATTTCGATGAGGGATCGCCCACCAGGCCGCCATTCCCACGGTCACCGCAACCATAATACAGCCGGCAACAATTGTGCGGGTGCGGCCTAAACGGGGGCGGGTCGGACCGAGTCGCGCCTCCGGCGCTGGTGGCATCATCGCCACCGCTGCGGCGGTCATTGCATAGCAGCGCACGGGCCTGGCAATATTTTTGACGCTTTGCTCGCCCATATCGGCAAACTGGTACGGCAGCTTGTCCCGGATTTGGTTCCGCACCGCGCGGGAGACGCAAAGGCCGCCGGGTTCGGCCAATGATTCCAGCCGCGCGGCGATGTTGACACCGTCGCCGTAAATGTCGTCGCCGTCGATGATCACGTCGCCCAGATTGACGCCGATGCGGAATATGACACGCTTGTCCTCGGGCACATCGGCGTTGCGGTCGGCCATTGCTCGCTGGATCTCGACGGCACAGCGGACAGCGTCGACGACGCTCGCGAATTCCACCAGCAGGCCGTCGCCGGTGGTCTTGACGATACGGCCGGAATGCTCGCTGATCTTCGGATCGATGAGCTCGCGGCGATGCGCTTTGAGGCGCTCGAGCGTTCCTTCCTCGTCCGCCCCCATCAGCCGCGAGTACCCCGCCACATCGGCGGCGAGGATCGCGGCAAGACGGCGTTGGACGGGCTCTCTCATGGCCTTTCCCAGCACCGGCAGGATAGCACCACCGGCGCGGAGCAGGGCGGACGATGCGCTTCTATATCGTCGGCCGGCTCAGGCGTGATAATCGGATGCTGCGGTCTCGTCGAAGCGCTCGGTTTGCGCCCTCAGCCCGTTGAAAATCAGGGTCAGAACGATCGCCACCACGATGTTAAGGATCACCGTGTAGAGGGCAGTGTAGCCGGGGAACGTGAAGCCGGCCAGCTGCAGCGGGTAGGTCGGGGTCAGGTTGACAGCCGCGGCCATCCCGGTGCCAAAGGCGATGCCGACGGCCCAGCCAACGAGTAATGCCCAGTCGTTGAACCAGCGGGTGTAGGCGCCGAGGATCACCGAGGGCAGTGTCTGGATGATCCAGATCCCGCCTAGGAGCTGCAGGTAAATCGCATACTGGGTCGGCACAAAAATGATGAAGACAAGGGCGCCGAGCTTGACGATCAGCGACACCCATTTCGCCATTTGTGCTTCCTGCTTGTCGGTCGGGTTCCGATTGATGAATTCGCGATGGATATTGCGGGTGTAGAGGTTGGCTGCGGCGATCGACATGATCGCCGCCGGCACCAACGCGCCGATCCCGATCGCGGCGAAGGCAATGCCGACGAACCAGGACGGGAAGCTGTGCAGGAACAGCGCCGGCACCGTGAAGTTGTTGCCGAATTGCTTGAAGCCGGCGGCGAATTCGGGAAGACCGGCTACCCCGGCGGCAATCGCGTAGAACCCGACGAGCGCGAGCAGACCGAGCATGAACGAATAGCCCGGCAATAGCGCGGCATTCCGGCGAACCACGCGGCCGCTGCTGGCGCTCAAAATTCCGGTCATTGAATGCGGGTAGAGAAAGAGCGCGAGCGCCGAACCCAACGCCAATGTCGCATAGGCGCTGTAGGCCCCGGTGGTATTGGGTCCCGGGGTCGCCAACAGCAGTTTCTGCGCTGGGACCGACGCGAAGATCTTGCCGAAGCCGCCGAGCTCGATCGGGATGACGACAACCGCGGTAAAGGCGGTCAGATAGATCAGGATGTCCTTGACGATCGCGATCGAGGCCGGCGCGCGCAGACCGCTCGAATAGGTAAAGGCGGCTAAGATCACGAAAGCGATGACCAGCGGCAAATCGGCTGCAAGCCCCGTGCCCGAGACGCCGAGCGCGCCGATTACGACCTGCAGGCCGACGAGCTGCAGGGCGATGTATGGCATCGTCGCGATGATCCCGGTGACTGTTATCGCCAGGGCGAGCCAGCGGTTGCCGAAGCGGCCGCGCACAAAATCGCCGGCCGTGATGTAATGGTGCTTGTGGCAGACATGCCAGATGCGCGGAAAGACCAGGAAAAAGATGGGATAGGCGACGATCGTATAGGGGACCGCGAAAAAAGCCACCGCGCCGGCGCCAAAGGCGAGGGCCGGCACGGCGATGAAGGTGTAGGCGGTGTAGAGATCGCCGCCGACGAGAAACCAAGTCACGACAGTGCCAAAGCGCCGTCCGGCGAGCCCCCACTCGTGCAGCAGGTCGAGATCGCCTTTGCGCCAGTTGGCGGCGGCAAAGCCCAACCAAGTGATGAAAGCAAACAGCAAGACGAAAATTATCAGAGCGGTCCAGTTCACGTCCTGCACGGCAGTCTCCCCGATTACCTCGTCGCTTCAGTCTTCAGTCGCAAAATAGACGATCGCGGTAAGCGCGGCGCCGATGATTATCCATACCAGCTGATACCAGTAGAAGAACGGCATACCGATCCAAGAAGGCTCTATCTTATTGTAAAACGGCGGCCAGAGTACGGCGATGAATTGGACGAGCAGGAGCAGGTACCACCAGCTCCACCGGCGCTGTTTGTTGTTCGGTCCGACCATCGTCTCCTCCCAAACTTGCGTAATAATGACGAACCGCGACACACGCGCAAGATGTCGTTCGCTACCGGTTCGCGAGCCATATGCGGTGGCGGCCCTTTATTAGAGCCGTTATAGTGCCGTGAGGCCGCAACCGATCCGACTGCTCGGGGAGGAAATTCTTCGTTGGAACAACGCAATCTCGGGAAATCGGGGCTCCGCGTCTCTGTCGTCGGGCTCGGCTGCAACAATTTCGGCGGCCGCATCGATTTGGATGCGACGACGAAGGTCGTGCACAAGGCGCTCGATCTCGGCGTCACCTTCTTCGACGAATCCGACACCTATGGCGATCCGCGCGGCAGCTCCGAAACCTGCCTCGGTCAGATTCTCGGTGATCGCCGCAAGGATATCGTGCTCGCGACCAAATTCGCCCGTCCGATGGACGTAGCGGGCCGGCTGCAGGGGGCGTCGCGCCGCTACATCATGGCCGAGGTCGAGACGAGCCTAAAGCGTCTGAAGACCGACTGGATTGATCTCTATCAGCAGCACCAGCCCGACCCGCTGACGCCGATCGAGGAGACTTTGCGGGCCCTCGACGATCTCGTCCGTCAGGGCAAGGTGCGGTACATCGGCTGCTCGACGCTGCCGGCCTGGCAGGTCGTCGAGGCAGAGTGGACATCGCGGCATCTCGGGCTCCACCGTTTCGTCGCCTGTCAGGAGGAATACAGCCTGCTCGCGCGCGATCTCGACCGCGAGATGATGCCGGTGCTCGAAGCCTACGACCTCGGGCTGATCCCGTTCCGCCCGCTGGCGGACGGCCTGCTGACCGGCAAGTACCGCCGCAGCGCGCCGCCGCCCGCCGCCAGTCGGCTCGCTACGATGCCGCGAGCGGCGCAGCGCAATCTGACAGAGGAAAATTGGGCCCTCGTCGAGCGTCTCGAGGGGTTCGCCGCCGAGCGCAGCCATACGCTGTTGGAGCTCGCGATGAGCTGGCTGCTGCACCGCGCTGCCGTGGCGAGCGTCATCGCCGGCGCGACCAAGCCGGAACAGGTCGAGCAAAATGTGCGGGCGGCCGGCTGGGCATTGACGGCAGAAGACATGCAGGAAATCGACTGGCTGACGGCCAAATAACTTCAAACCAAAAGGAGGGATGACATGGAAGTTCGATTGGATGGAAGAAGCGCGGTTGTCACCGGCGGCAGCAAGGGTCTGGGACTGGCGATCGCGCAGGAATATGCCAGATCGGGCGCCGACGTCGTGATCTTGGCGCGCGACACGAGCACGCTCGCCGAGGCCAAGGCAAAGATCCAAGCCGGAGCATCGGGCCGCAAGATCGCGGCGATCAGCTGCGACGTGTCGAAGGCGGCCGACATCCGCAGGACCTACGACCAAATCATGTCCGAGTTCGGGAAGATCGACATCTATGTCAATAATGCCGGCCAGTCGACGCGCGGCCCGTCGGAAGAGCTGACCGACGAGATGTGGCAGGCCGACCTCGATCTCAAGCTGTTCGCGCAGATCCGTTTTTGCCGCCTCGTCTTCCCGCAGATGAAACAGCGCCGCTGGGGCCGCATCATCAGCGTCCTCAACATCGGCGCCAAGGCGCCGGGGGCAGACAGCGCGCCGACCTCGGTCAGCCGCGCCGCGCAGATGGCCTTCACCAAGGCACTTTCGCAGGAGGGCGCGCCGCATAACGTGCTGGTCAATTCATTGCATGTCGGCGTCATCGTCAGCGATCAGATCGTGCGCCGCCATCGCCGCGAGGGCGCCAACGTCTCGCTCGAGGACTTCATCGCCCAAGCCGGACGCGCGGTGCCGCTCGGCCGGATGGGACGGGCCGAGGAATTCGCCAATGTTGCGACCTTCCTCGCCTCGGACGCTGCTTCCTATGTGACCGGTTGCGCGATCAACGTCGACGGCGGCCGCTCGCCGGTCGTGTAGCGCTCCTCCCCCAGCCCTCTTCCCGATGGAGCGGGAGAGGGAGCGGCCCGCGTTGCAGGTGGGTGAGGGGTACTCTCACCCGAGCCGCAGGTACTTCTCCTCGAGTTCGCGCCAGCGGGCGGTGCCGACGGCATCTTCGCGCTCCTGGAAGCTGGCCATGTCGCGCTCGACGCGGCTGGTGTCGCCGTCCTCTTTCAGCGCCGCCAGCACCCGTTGCGCCGCGCGGATCGCGGCGCGATGGGTCTGCGACGGGTAGATGCCGAGGCGGAAGCCCATCGCCTCGAGCTCGCGCGCCGCTACCATCGGTGTCTTGCCGCCTTCGAATACATTGACAAGAGCCGGCCCGCGGACCTCGCGCGCGACGATCCGCAATTCCTCGACATTTTGCGGCGCCTCGACAAAGCCGACATCGGCGCCGGCTTCGAGATAGGCGTTGACGCGGTCAAGCGCCGCCTGCAGCCCCTCGACGGCGCGCGCATCGGTCCGGGCAATGATGACCAGCTCGGGATCGCGCCTGGTGTCGACCGCGGCGCTGATCTTGCCGACCATCTCGCCGAGGCTGATCACCTCTTTGCCCTCGTAATGGCCGCATTTCTTCGGCGACACCTGATCCTCGATATGGAAAGCCGCGACCCCCGATTTCTCGTACTCGCGGACCGTGCGGATTACGTTGATCGCATTGCCGTAGCCGGTATCGGCATCGGCGATGACCGGGATGCCGACCGCCTCGACCGTCAGCCCGATGAAGCGAACGTTCTCCGACATGGTGAGCAGCCCCAGATCGGGGTAGCCGTTCGCCCGCGAGAACCCGCCGCCGGTTAGATAGACCGCCTCGAACCCGGCCGCCTCGACGAGCCGCGCCGTCAGCGTATCATAGGCGCCCGGGACCATCGTGTAGCCGCGGCGGGCAATCAGAGCTCTCATCTGCTGTCGTGGCGTCATCCGAGATCTCCCTTGGCTTCTCCGCGATGATATCCGCGGCGTCCCGTCCCCTTCAATTCCGGGAAATCGGCTTTCTTTTCCGCGCGCCCTGCGGCTCACAGGCTGCAACGGGCGAGAAAGTTCGGCAGGACGCCTCGCTGGGAGCCAATATCCATCGCCCTGCGTCGCTGTTGAGATCGTTCTGACCGACTATTGGAACCGGGTCATCGATTACACGGAAGGCGCCCTGAGCGCGCTCAAGCTGCTCGGTTCTGCACCGGTTAGCACGCCGCGGCCGAGGTCGCGAGCCTGCAGCGCTGCGCCGAGGGTCAAGCGTCACTCCATCGACGCCGATCGGCCTAAGGGGTCGCTTTATAGACCCGGCTACGTCGTGCATCGCTTCCGTGATGCAGTCGCCGAAGTCTGCGCGCCCGGTGATGATCCGATAGAGCGGCATCTCGTCGCCCAATCGGCAAACGACGACCTCGCATAAGCAGTCGTTCGGAATATCGGATCGTCAAATCAACATCCTTGCGCCCCAGCGCTCCTCTTCCCTGGCAACATACACGCTACGTCGGTTCAACAATTTTCAAATTGTGTCTTGAACCCGCAAGGGAGCATCATATAATTTGATGATCGTTGAAGCATGGAACGCCTCTCCATGGACGAAAAACGAGCGATCGCAGCCCTCGGCGCACTTGCTCAGGAAACCCGTCTGGCGCTATTCAGGCTGCTCGTGACTTCCGGGCCGGCGGGGTTGCCGGCCGGGGCGATTGCCGAGCGCCTGAGCGTTCAGCCGTCGTCGCTCTCCTTCCACTTGGCACAGCTCGTCCATGCCGGTCTGATTACTCAGAGCCGCTTGAGTCGACAGCTCATCTATTCGGCCGAGTACGGCACCATGAACGCGCTGTTGGCCTACCTCACCGAAAATTGCTGTGGGCGCGACACTGCGTGCGTCCCGGCCTGCAATCCTGCGGACACCTTTGCCAAGGGAGGAAGTGATGAAGCGCCTGCACGTCCACGTGTCGGTTGACAACCTCGATCAATCGATCCGGTTCTATTCGACACTGTTCGCGGCCGAGCCGACCGTGCTCAAGGACGATTATGCGAAATGGATGCTCGAAGATCCGCGCGTCAACTTTGCGATCAGCAAACTCCCGGGCCGCGCCGCAGGTATCTCGCATCTCGGTATCCAGGCCGAGGATGAGGGCGAGCTCGCTGACGTTTACGACCGGCTGAACCGGGCCGAGCGGCCGATCGTCGAAGCGAAAGGGACCACCTGCTGCTACGCCCAGTCGGACAAACAGTGGATCGCCGACCCGCAAGGCGTGCCTTGGGAGACGTTCTTCACTTACGGCGAAGCCACCGTCTACGGCGAGGGATCGCTCGCCAAGCTGAGGGAGGCGACCGAGCGCGCCCAATGCTGCGAACCGTCATTCTCGGAGCCTGCAACTGAGCCGGCGGCCGCGAAGACCTGTTGCGCCCCGTCCTGCTGCACCGGCTGACGGCGCCTTGTGACCGCGAAGACCTATAACGTCCTCTTTCTCTGCACCGGCAACTCGGCACGGAGCATCATGGCCGAGGCGCTGCTCGAGCATTGGGGAAAAGGACGGTTCAAGGCATACAGCGCCGGCAGTTTTCCCAAGGGCGCCGTTCACCCGCTGGCGCTCGAGCAGCTCGAAAACGCTCATCTTGATACGCGCGGGATTCGCAGCAAAAGCTGGGACGAGTTCGCCAAACCTGGCTCGCCAATGATGATTTTATTTTCACCGTTTGCGACCAAGCCGCCGGCGAGACGTGTCCGGTCTGGCCGGGGAATCCTGTGACCGCTCGTTGGGGCGTGCCGGACCCGGCCGCGGCGGAGGGTCCCGAAGCGCAGAAAATCCATGCGTTTCGTTACGCCTATCAGGCGCTCGAAACGCGCATCAAGATCTTCACCAGCTTAAGGCTCGAAGCCCTGGATCGTATGGCAATCAAACGCGAAGTCGACGAGATCGGCCATCTACGGATCGTCGAGGCGGGGGAACGGGCACCATGACGTTCCTGGAAATAGCCTCGCGCCGGCGCGCACTGAGCCGTCCCATTGTCTACGAGGCCTTGACCGAGCTGGTGGCGACAGCGTTTCTGCTCATCGCTGTAGTCGGGTCCGGCATCATGGCCGAACGCTTATGCAGTGGAATTGTCGGCCTCGCATTACTGGCGAATGCGATCGCAACGGGCGGCGCGCTTGTCGCGCTCATTCTCGCTTTCGGGCCGCAGTCGGGCGCCCATATGAACCCTGTTGTGACGCTGGCAGCTGCCGCGACTGAGGGCTTACGCTGGCACGCGGTGCCGGCCTACGTAGCGGCCCAGATCGGGGGCGCCATTCTTGGCGTATGGTTGGCGCATATCATGTTTGGTCTACCGATCTGGCAGCTCTCGCAACATGCGCGAACGGGGTTCCCGCAATGGGTCGCCGGAGTGATCGCGACGTTTGGCCTGCTGACAGTGATCTGGGGGTGCCGCGCGCACAAAGAGCCGGTAACAGCGTTCGCCGTCGGCGCATACATCACCGGGGCGTACTGGTTTACCGCTTCGACCTCCTTTGCCAATCCAGCTGTGACACTCGCGCGTTCGCTGACTGATACGTTCGCCGGAATTCGTCCCGTCGATGGGCCGGGTTTCATTATAGCGCAGTTGATAGCCCTTCTCCTGGCGCTCCCGCTTTTGCACCGGTACACGGCAAAAACCGTGTGATCAGGCGCAGTGTCGAACGCGAGCGATCTCAAGACGCGGCGAGCCACGGTGGCCAATGCGGGGACTATTGCGGCAATTTACAATGAAGGTATCGCTGATCGTATTGCGACGTTCGAGACCGAGCCGCGGACGGCCGAACAAATTGCCGAGTGGTTCACTGGACGGCAGCTTGTAAGCGTTGCCGAAGCCGAGAAGGCGGGAGCCGTCGCCTTTGCCGCTTCGTTTCCCTACAGCGATCGGGCCTGCTACAGCGGCATCGGTGAATTCTCGGTCTACGTAAGGCGGGATTTTCGCGGCCGCGGCGCCGGCCGCGTGGTCCTGTCTGCGTTGGTGGAGACCGCTGCTGCCGCCGGCTTGCACAAGCTCACCAGCCGGGTATTTCCGGAGAACCTCGCAAGCCGCGCCCTGTTGAAAGGCTCGGTTTCGACGAAATCGGAATCCATCGCCGTCATGGAAAACTGGATGGCCTCTGGCGTGATTGCGTGATCGTCGAGCGGTTGCTGGATACAGGCGGCGCCGAAGATCAAAGATGAAACGCCCGGTTGTCGTTGCGGCCCTTGGCACCGCGCAAACGCTCGCCTGGGGATCGAGCTACTATCTGCCGGCGATCCTGGCGGACCCGATCGCGCAAGGTCTCACCCTGTCGCGTACTGCTGTATTCGGCCTCTTCTCGGGCGCGCTGCTGCTGTCGGCCGTGCTGGGTCCTTCCGTCGGCCGGGCGATCGACAACCGTGGCGGTCGCGGCGTACTGACACTTTCTAATCTGGTTCTTGCCGCCGGGCTTGTCCTGCTCGGTGCCGTACAAGGATTTTTTACTCTGGCTATCGCTTGGGCTGTGCTCGGCGTCGGCATGGCGATGGGCCTTTATGATCCCGCTTTCGCCACACTGACCGGGCTCTACGGCCGCGCCGCCCGCGGACCGATCACTGGCATTACTTTGATCGCGGGTTTTGCGAGCACGGTCGGATGGCCGCTGTCGGCGTTTCTCGATGCGCAATTTGGTTGGCGCTGGGCATGCTTGATTTGGGCAGCGCTGCACATTGTGATTGGGCTGCCGTTGAACCGGTTACTGATCCCGCAGGCTCCGCCGCCGGCCCGAGCCTCGGAAATGGCGGCGGAGAGTTCGCCGGCGCCGCGGGGCGCGATGGTTATCCTCGCTTTTGTGTTTGCAGCGACTTGGTTTGTCACCGGCGCCATGGCGGCGCATCTGCCGCGCCTCCTCGAAATCGCCGGTGCCAGCACGACCGGGGCGATCGCGGCTGCCGCCCTGGTCGGGCCGGCGCAAGTTGCGGCGCGACTCATCGAATTCGGGGCGCTCCGCACAGTCCATCCGCTGGTTTCGGCGCGTCTGGCCGCTCTACTCCATCCGGTCGGAGCGGTGTTCCTTGGGCTCTTCGGGCCGGGCGCGATCACCGCCTTCGCGGTATTGCATGGTGCCGGCAATGGCCTGTTGACGATCGCCAAGGGGACCGTGCCATTGGCGATCTTCGGACCGGCTGGCTATGGGCTGCGCAGCGACATTCTCGGAGCGCCTGCGCGTGCGACACAAGCCGCATCGCCGCTGCTCTTCGGTCTTTTGATGGACTACATGGGCATCGGGGTGATTGCCGTCTCGGCCGGCCTCAGTCTGACCGCGTTCGTCGCGCTGCTGCTGTTGAAGTCACGTCAGGCGACAGCTCCCGCGCCGGCCCAATAAGGCTGGCGTAGCTTCCTCTCTGCGGGGAACCCCTAGCTAGGGGCGCCGTCGCCAGACGTCACGCGACAGGAAAATCGTCGCGGCGGCGCCGGCCAGGCAAGCGAGGCCGCAGGTGCCAAAGCTCAGTATCCACGCCGCGAGCTGCGATGTTCCGCCGAATTTATCGAGTGTAACGCCGAACAGGAGCGTCCCGAGGAAGCCAGCGGCAAAGCCGACGCAGGAATACACCCCGATTGTTGCACCTCGGTGCCGCGGGACGGCGACGGCGAGGACACCCGACGTGAGATTGGAGAAGTTACCCTGCACGATGAAACCGGTGACTACGGACAGCCATAACACGGCGGTGTAGGGCAGCGCCGCTGCGAAGCCAAACAGGCCGCCCATAAGCATCGACAGCAGAAAGATTAGGGTGGCCGTGTTGCGCAAGCCGTGGCGGATCGATAGTTCGTTGCCAAGAAGGCCTGCGGGGACGCCGAGGAAACTAATCAGCGCGCCGATGACCAGGATGGTCCAGGCTTGCGCGGGAGCACTAGCCTGGTCCGCTGCGCAGAACGTCAGAAAGACAACGATCCACTGCCGCAATCCCACGGAACCCCAAATCGCTGCGGCATAGCCAATAATCAGGACGAGGGCGTCCCGGTTTGCAAGAACGGGACGAAATTCCAGAAGAGGCGGCGGCTCATTCGCCCCGCTGGCGACCCCTGTCCGCGGCATAACAGCCCAGGCAATGAAGACGCCGGCGGCACTGAAAATCCCGGCGAGAACAAAAGCACTGCGCCAGCCCAGGAGCGTTCCGACTCTGCCGAACAGAAACGACAGTGACGCACCAATGGTGAATGAACTGGTGTACCACGCCGCGATGCGGGCGCGCGTCGCCCCGTCGACACTATGCGTGAGAGCTTGCAGACCGGGCATGTACATGCCGGCCATTGCGATGCCGGCGATGGCCCGGAAGCCAAGCGCGGGGAGCAGACTGTCGCAAAGTGCCATGCCGAAATTGGACAAAACACCGAGCGTGCTGGACGCAAGATAGATGCGTCGGGCGGGCTGTCGATCGGTCAGGGTGACAAGAGGGACGACGGCGAGCATATATCCCGCCGACACCATTCCGGCGAGCCAGCCGGCCTGCGTGTTGGTCAAAGACCAGGCGTCGATGAACTGCGGCAGAAGCGCCGGGATCATGGAATATCCGAGCAGGCTGAGGATTTCGGCGCCGCATATCGCCGCAACGATTGTTGGCGAGGGTCTGGCAGGAGTGGAGCGGGCAAAACTCATGCTAAGGTGCGCTCACACCGGCTCCGATGCACCGTTCATTTGTGCGAGCATTCGGTAATAGCCGAAGATCCCGGAGTGGCGGGCGGCGGTCTTGAACCAGTCGAGCATTTGCGCAGTCGAGTCGACCTGGTCGTCGTGCTTGCCATTGGGGAACGTCGTCAGCTCGGCGAGGTATGGGGCGAGCCACGGCGCTGCCTCGGGCAAGTACACAAAGCCGTTCTCGATCATTGCAGTCTGCGCGTGCATCCGCATGATTTTGTCGCTCTGCGGCCGATAGCGGGTGACGGCGTGCAGGCCGTCGGCGAGCAATTCCTGGATCAGCTGCGTGCCCGAGGCCCTGTCCTCGATCAGCACGACGTCGGGGCGCAAGCGCTCGTATTGCTCGCGCACCGCGCGCTTCAATTCCGGGTATTCCATGCGCCGGCGTAGCACATCGAGCAGATAGAGGTTCTTGCCCGCCACGCCCCAGCTCGTGCACACGCTGAAATCGCTGAGCTCGCTCGCCTTGTTGGCGGTGTCCCAGCTCTGCACGATGCGCTCGAAGCGCGGCGGCAGCTCCTCCGGCCCATAGCGCGGGAACCAGACCGCCTTGACGAGGCCGCCGCCCAATGGCGCGGGCGCCTGCTGGTACTGGCCGGCAAAATTGTATTCGCCGATCGTGCGCCGGATGTGCTCGAGCACGGCCAAAGGCTCGCGCTCCGGCTGCAACGCCTCGCCGCGCCGGCGTGTGAAACATTGCGGCCCTAGCGCGGTGTCGGCACACAGCTCCTCGTCCGCCTCGGCGAGCGCCGGCAGGCGCACGACCTCCCATGCCTCCTGCGCCAGCACGTGCGCGGTCAGATCGTCCTGGTGCAGCCGGTGCATGATCAGCACGATCGCGCCGGTGAGCTTGTCGTTGAGCCGACTGTAGAGGGTGTGGTCGTACCAGTCGTTGGACGCCTGGCGCTGCGCCTGCGACAGCGCCTCCTCGGGTTTCAAGGGATCGTCGATGATGATCAGGTCGGCGCCGCGCCCGGTCAGCACGCCGCCGACCGAGGTGGCGAGCCGGCAGCCCTGCGCGGTCGTGTCGAATTCCGGCATCGCTGCGCGCTGCGGCGAGAGGCGCGTCCCCGGGAAGATCTGCCGGTACCAGCCGCTCCCGACGATGTGCCGGCAGTCGCGCGAGAGTTTGTCGGCGAGGTCCTGCGCATAGCTGACGCAGAGTATCTGCGCCGAAGGCTCGCGCCCGAGACACCAGGCCGGAAACGCGACCGAAGCCAGCAGCGACTTCAGATGGCGCGGCGGCAGGTTGACGACGAGCCGCCGGATTTTGCCCGCGCGCACTGCCGCGAGCTTCGCGGCGATCACCTCGATGTGCCAGCCCATCGCAAAGCGCGTCCGCGGGTTGAGCTCGCGGAAACAGCGCTGCGCAAAGCTGACGAAATCGCGGCGCAGCAGCGCGCGGTACTCGCCGAGGCTCAGTGTCTCGGAAGAAGGCTTTATCACAGTGGCACAGAGGACACAGAGAAGACGCCCGGTGGATTTCCGGGCTCCTCCGTGCTCTCCGTGTCTCTGTGGTGGATCTTCGCGAATTCGATTTGCCGCAGGCGCGTCAGCAGGTTGTCGACGACCTCCTCGTCCGCAGCGGTGGATGGCGACTCCTCCGGCGCGGGTGCCGTGCCGGCCCGCTTCTCGATGTCTTTCAGCAGGTCGATCAACATCTTGGTCGCGCGCAGATCGGCGCCCGTCGATTTATCGACGAGCTGCGCGATGACCGCCTCGCGTTTGGTGATCCAGCGGCTCTCGCCGCCCCTGGTGACGACGACCGGCTCGTTGAGCGCCGCGACGAGGAGCGCCGGCAGATTTTTCCGCGGGCCGCGGGGATTGCCGGACTGGCCCTTCTTGAACCGGGTGTGCAACGGCGGCTTGCCGCGGCCGACCCTGTATTCGCCATCTGGGTACTCGCCATCGGTCTCCATGCGATTGATGCAATCCCTCTTGCCGATTGGAGGGCGGAAACTTACATCATAAATCGATAATTGTCAATTTATGAATGAGCAATTTTGGCGATGAACGAGTTTCCTGCCGTTTCCCTGCCGAGCACCCCTCGCGAGGGGCACAAGTCTCTGATCGCAAACGGTTTTATCGCGCCGCGAGCGCGGTTTTCGCCGCCGGTAGCGAATTTTTCCCTGTGTATCCCGCGCGGCAGCGAAGATGGCCAGGCTCTGTGAGGTGAGGGGAGCCCCTTTCTACCGTCCCGATCCGAGGCGCCGGGTGGGAAGACCGGGAAGCGCGCGCTCCTGTTCGGACCGCCCTCGGCCCTCGGATCCCCTAAGCAGATTGCGGCCTCCGGAGACGGTATCGTCGGGATCTCCGGACTCTTTCTTGAGCGCCTGCGCGCGCTCGCGCCGCAGTTCCTCCATACGTGCGCGGATCGTGGCAAAGTCGTCGGCAGCGCGGGGTCGCTTCACGTTCCCTCTCCTTAAAATTTGGTCGAGCGCCGATGAGGCGCGTGTGGTTTCTTCGGTTGTGTGGTGGCGCCGAGGAGGGCTGTCTCAGCCTCGCGCATCGGCGGGTGCCGAAGCAAGCGAAAATCACGGGAACGAGCCAAGGAGATCCTCGTACGCCTCGTAGATCAAACGGCACGCCTATCCAAGATCAGCGGCGCGTGGTGACGGCGGGTACTCTGTGCGGTTGCGCTCGTCGGCGGGCCGATCGAGACCGCTGTCAATGCCGCGACCGCGCAGCAAGCGACTGCCTTCATCTTCGGGGCCGTAATGCGAGTCTGATTTGGAACAGCGCGATGCTGCGGCACGCTATCCTCGGAGTGTTACGGGTCGGCGTCAGTCAGGTTGCGGGATAATGACCGTGCTCGCTGCAATCACCATTAAGAACTTGCATTGAGGTGCCAGCTAAGCCACCTGGGAGTCGCGGGTTCCGGTGACACGATGGAAGCCGAGGGGGGCCGAGCGGGAGACGGCTAGGCGATGGCCACGCTTGACGACATTGTTTCGGCAGCCGCGAAGGTGTTCCGGACCAAGGGCTATCATGCCGCCACCGTCCGGGATATCGCCGAAGAGGTCGGCATCCTGAAGGGCAGCCTCTACCATCATTTCGAGAGCAAGGAGGCGCTGCTCTACCTCGTCGTCAAGGAGCCGATCGCGCAGATGTACCGCACGATCGCCGAGATCGCGGTGGTCAAAGTGCCGGCCTCGGAAAAGCTGCGGCGGGCGATCTCTGCCCATCTCGAAGCGTTCGACCGACATTATCCCCACCTGTTTGTCTATCTTCGCGAGCGCGAGGCCGTGAAGCGCCGATTTCGCGAAAAGATCGGGTTTTCGCCCAAGGAATATGAGCGCTGCTGGCAGCAAATCCTTCGCGAGGGCATCGAGAGCGGCGAGTTTCGTCCGGACCTGGACATTCAGGTGGCCTCGTACGGCCTGTTGGGAATGCTGAACTGGCTCTATAAATGGTACGATCCGAAGGGGCGCCTCAGCGTGCAGGAAGTCGCCGAACAGTTTACAGCTTTGGCGCTTGCCGGCCTCGCCGCCGATCGACCGCACGGCGCGCGCACAATGCCGAAGCGTGGCGGGCCCAAACCAGCTTGCTGACGCCAGGCCGTAAAAATGATTGAGCGCGGCCCGGCCAACCCCCATTCCGCAGTCCAAACAGAAGGCGCCCGCTACACGGTCACCGTACGCGGGCTCGTCCTGATGTGCAGCATCGGGATCCGCGCACCCGAGCGGGAGCGTCGGCAACGAGTTCGCATTTCGGTCGACCTTGTGGCAGCCGACGCCTTTCCCCGAGAGGACCGCCGACGCGTCATCAATTACGAAAAGATCGTCGCAGCGATCCGTGAAATCGCCCGTGCCGGCCATATCGATCTGTGCGAGGACCTAGCCGAGCGGATCTGTACTGCCTGCTTTGCCGACCGGCGCGTCGAGCGGGTCTGCGTCTGGGTCGAAAAGCTCGATGTTTTCCCGGATGCCGAAGGGGTCGGTGCCATTCTCGAGCGTGCTCGCCCGGCGGAAGCGCGGGCCAGCTGATCCGGCTCAGCCTGCCGCAATCGCATGCCAAATCGCCAGGGCCTGACGGGTTTCGGCCACGTCGTGCACCCGCAAGATCTGGACCCCCTGCTGAACCGCAAACAAGAGAGCAGCGAGCGAGCCAGGCAGGCGCCCGTCGGGGGTTTCATTACGGCTGAGCCGGGCGATCATCGATTTGCGCGACACGCCGAGCACGACCGCGCCGCCCAGGGCATGAAACGCACCGATCCCGCCAAGGAGCTCGAGATTGTGCGGCGCGAGCTTGCCGAACCCGATGCCCGGGTCGATCGCTATACTCTGTCGCGGGATCCCGGCCGACGCGCAAGCTTGGATGCGCGCTTCCAGAAACTCCAATACCTCGACGAGCGGTGAATCATAGATCGGGTCACGCTGCATAGTGCGGGGTTCGCCCCGCATATGCATCAGCACGACCGGCGCCCGGCGGCGGGCGATCACAGCGAGACTCCCTGGGTCGTGGCTCAGCGCCGACACGTCATTAACGATGCGCGCGCCGGCGTCGAGCGCTGCTTCCGTTACCGCTGCATGCCTCGTGTCGATGGACACGACTGCGCCCGATTGCACGAGCGCGCGCACGACCGGCTCGACCCGCCGGATTTCCTCGCCGTCGGGAAGGGGCGTTGCCCCGGGCCGGGTTGACTCGCCGCCGACATCGATAATGTCGGCGCCCGCTTCGAGAAGCGCATGGCCATGGGCAATCGCACGCTCGCCGTCGAACCACTGCCCGCCGTCAGAGAAGCTGTCGGGAGTCACGTTGAGCACTCCCATGAGAAGCGGTCGGTCGAGGGCAAAGCCCGCCCACGCGACCGGCGACCCCGACAACGCCGTGAGCTGGTCTCTCCCGCGGCCTGCAAAGCGGGCGCCGGCACTGTCGATCCATTCCTCAAACTCGGCGAGCGGTGCCGTGACCGAGAGGGGACGCCGCTCGGGCCCTAGCCCCATCGCCGCGATCGCGGTGAAGGCGAGGTTGGGGCGGGTAAGCGGCCGGGCGTACCCCGTCGCGATCGCCGCCGCCGCGGCGCGGCCGCTGATGAGCCCCAAGGGGCGCAGCCACAGCCTGTCGGCCTCGAGGTTGTCCAGTTGCGTCCAGTCAACCTTCATCGCATGTCGAAACGACCATCCTCGGGTGGCACGCCTGGCCGCCCGGGTGTTTCGTCTTTATCGCGGAAGGCCGGCGCCCTTCCGATGCCGACCTGGATCAAGGGCGATCGGCTCCGCGGAGACACCCCTCTCCCCGTCAGCGAGGAGAGGGGGATCCACGGAGCGAGACAGCTCAGTACAGGTGCTTGTGGAAGAAGGCCGCGATCGGATCGAAGGAAAGGCTGGTCGAGCGCCTCTCGTTGTCGACATAGACGATGTCGATATCGCCGCCGGCCTTGCGGTAGTTCGAGACGAACCGCTCGGGCTCGTTGCCGGGGAAGTTCGAATCGTCGTCGTGGTAATCGTGGACGATGTCGGGCTTGCCCTGGACCCAGAGCGCCGGCGGCATCGGTACTTTCTCGCCGCGCTCGAGCAACAGCATCGGGTTGCCCTCGATCATCGCCGCTTCGGTCTTCCAGTAGGTGTCGTGCTTTTCCTTCATGCCGATCGAGAAAGCCGGCGGGTTCGGGCCCTTCTCCAGCTTCTGGGCGTTGCGATAACGTGAGATCGGGTTGATGACCGGCCAAGACATCGCGACGGCGCGCACGGTCGCATCGACCGAGGACGAGCCGGCTGGTAACGGAAGCGAGACGTACCTGGAGTCATTCGGCCGCATCGCCGCGAGCATTGCCAAGTGACCGCCGCTCGACTGGCCGGCAATCCCGACCCGGTCGGGCCGGATTTTCAGCTCGCGGGCGCGGGCCTTGAGCCAGCGGATCGCGTAATTGATATCGATCAACGTGTTCGGATAGCCGTCGGCGGCATGGCGGAAGTTCAACGACGCGACGACAAAGCCGTTTCTCGCCAGCGTTTGGTCGAGACCCTGCGTGCCCGTCAGATCGCCGCTGTTCCAGGCGCCGCCGTGAAGGTCGATTACCGCCGGGAACGGGCCGTCGCCCTTGGGTTTGTAAAGGCGCGCAATCAGCGGCTTGTCGCCATGGCGGAGATATTCGACATCTTCGGTCGTAAATTCGTAGGTTTGGTTCGGCATCTTTTCTCCCTTTCGGGCTGGCTCTGCTGTGGCCCACGGGGCATCGTAACGACAACTCGCGATCCCCGAGCCAACAGCTTACCCTACTCGGTCTTGGCGAACTGAGAAAGTCAGAGATCTGCCCTTCACCTAATAACGAAAGCAACCAATGCCGATGATGGCAGCCGAGCCCCTTTTCGACCGGGAGAGCCGCCACCGCCAACCAAGCCACGCGCGCGATCCGGTCTGCGGCATGGCGGTTGATCCTGTCACGGCCAAACACCGCAGCGATCATGCAGGCCACACCTACTATTTCTGCAGCAGCCGATGCCGCGAGCGGTTCGAGGCCGAGCCTGCTCGCTACTTGACGCCGAGGGTTTCCGAACCGCATCGCACAGCCGCAGGCGAGTCTCGGTGGACATGCCCGATGCACCCGCAGATCGTGCGGCAGGATCCGGGGAGCTGCCCGATCTGCGGCATGGCGCTGGAACCGATGTTGCCGGCCGAAGGCGAGGCAGCTAATCCCGAGCTTCGCGACATGACCCGTCGTTTCTGGGTCGGTGTGGCGCTTTCGCTCCCGCTCATTGTCCTGGCGATGGCCGCGAATTTCGTCGGCCTCGCTCCGCGCACCGCAGTGTGGCTCGAGTTGATCCTAGCTACACCAGCAGTATTGTGGTGCGGCTGGCCTTTCTTCGAGCGCGGCTGGCGATCGATTCTCAGCCGGCGCCTTAACATGTTTACATTGATCGCGCTTGGCACCGGGGTCGCCTACACCTACAGCCTCGTCGCGGCATTGGCGCCGGGCATATTTCCGCCGTCGTTCCGCACAGCGGAAGGTGGGGTCCCGGTTTATTTCGAGGCGGCGGCGGTCATCGTGACCTTGGTGCTGCTCGGCCAAGTGCTTGAACTGCGCGCCCGCTCACAAACCAGTAGCGCCATCCGGGCGCTCTTGGATCTCTCGCCGAAACTCGCCCGCCTCGTTCACGACAACGGCTCCGAGACCGACATTGCGCTCGACGAAGTGGTTCCAGGCAACCGCTTGCGCGTCCGCCCCGGCGAGAAGGTTCCGGTCGATGGCGTCGTGCTCGAAGGCAGGAGCGCCGTCGACGAGTCGATGATCACCGGGGAACCCGTGCCGGTCGGGAAGGCTCGGGGGGACAAGATCACAGGTGCAACTGTCAACACTACCGGCACTTTCGTGATGCGCGCCGAGCGCGTCGGCAGCGACACGCTGCTGGCCCAGATCGTCGCCATGGTGGCGGAAGCGCAGCGGTCGCGCGCGCCGATCCAAGGCCTGGCCGACACCATCTCGGGGTGGTTCGTGCCAGCGGTCGTCATCGTCGCCGGGCTCACCTTCGTCGCGTGGTCGCTCTTCGGTCCGCCGCCGGCGATGAGCTTCGCGTTGGTCAACGCCGTTGCCGTTCTGATCATCGCCTGCCCGTGCGCGCTCGGCTTGGCGACGCCGATGTCGATCATGGTCGGCACCGGGCGCGGCGCACGCGCGGGCGTGCTCGTCAAGAACGCCGAAGCCCTCGAGATCATGGAAAAAGTCGACGCTCTCGTGGTCGACAAGACCGGCACCGTGACCGAGGGCAAGCCCCGGCTTTCCGGCGTCGTCGCGGCCGGCACCCTCAGTGAAGATGAACTGCTGCGGCTCGCCGCAAGCCTCGAACGAGGCAGTGAGCATCCGCTGGCGACGGCCATCGCGAGTGGCGCGGAGGAGCGTGGCGTTGCGCTCGTCGCCGTCCGCGATTTCGTGTCGGAAACGGGAAAGGGGGTCATCGGCGTCGTCGACGGCAAACGTGTCGCCGTCGGCAATCAGACGCTGCTCGACACGCTCGGCATCGATACTGCGGGCTTGGCGGAGCGCGCTGAGGAGCTTCGTCAGGAGGGTCAGGGCGTGATGCTGATTGGCGTCGACGGTAGCGCGGCCGGGCTCATCGCCGTCGGCGATCCGATCAAGGAGAGCGCCTTTGGCGCGCTCAGGGCGTTGCACGACGACGGGATACGAACGGTGATGCTGACCGGCGACAGCCGGACCACAGCCGAAGCCGTCGGCCGCAGATTGGGCCTCGACGAGATCATCGCCGAAGTGCTGCCGGACCGGAAGGCCGCGGTGGTCAATGAGATTCAAAACCAAGGCCGCGTCGTCGCGATGGCCGGTGATGGTATCAACGACGCTCCCGCGCTGGCGCAGGCACAGATCGGCATCGCAATGGGCACCGGCACCGATGTCGCGATGCAGAGCGCCGGGATGACGCTCGTCAAGGGCGATCTGCAGGGCATCGTCCGCGCCCGCCGGTTGTCGCGCGCGGTCATGCGCAACATCCGGCAGAACCTGTTCTTCGCGTTCATTTTCAACGCGCTGGCGATCCCGCTCGCGGCCGGCGTTCTCTACCCGGCCTTTGGCCTGCTGCTCAATCCGATGATCGCCAGCGCCGCTATGAGCATGAGCTCGGTGCTCGTCATCAGCAACGCGCTGCGCCTGCGCAAAGTCCGGCTGTGACGGGACTGCTATCGCATGTTGCCGGTGTGGCCGAGCGAATAGCGACCGGGTTGCGGCCAGACCGTCAGCCCATGCGGCTCTTTGCCGACAGGGATGGTTTTGATCGCCCCCGTTGCCGTATCGATGTCGTAAACGACATCGTCAAACCGCCCCGACAGCCAGAGCTGCTTACCGTCGGCGCTGACATTGCCCATGTCGGGGCTGCCACCCCCCGGAATCGGCCAGATGTGCTCAACTTTGCCGGTGTCGAAGCCGATCACCACGATGCTGCCCTTGCCGTGCGGCGGCCCGCGCGTCGAGTGTGAGCCGCGATTGGCAACATACAGCTGCTTGCCGTCGCGGCTCGGGTAGAGCCCGTGCGTGCCGACTCCGGTCGGGATGAAATCGGTTTGCGTAAAGCTGTTGCCATCGACGACGTAGACGCCGTCGGCATGCATATCGGCGACATAAAAACGCGCGCCGTCCGGGGAAATGCGGATATCCTGCGGCATTCCCCGCTTTTGAAAGTGCAGATAGCCCAGCACCTGGCGGTTTACGAGATCGATTTTGACCAATCCGCCGCCGCGGAACTCGCAGGTGAAAATCGCATAACGGCCGTCGATCGAGAACTCAGCGTGGTTGATCCCCGAGCAACCGGGCGCCTCGATGGATTGCTGCAGTGACATCGTATGCGGGTCGCGAAAGTCGAGCCGCTTGTGACGCTCGGCGACGACGATTGCGGAGCGCCCGTCGGGCGTGAAGTAGAGGTTGTACGGGTCGTCGACCGGAATGGCCTGCCCCGGTTTCGCGGTTTTGGGGTCGATCGGCGTCAAGCTGCCGCTGGTGCGGCGGAGACCGTTATTCGCTACCCACAACGTCTTCAGATCCCAGGACGGGACGACATGCTGCGGGCTCAAACCGACCGGGAAGCGATCCACGACCGCGAGCGTCGACGGATCGATCACATACACGCTGTTCGACCGGCGGTTCGGCACGTACACGCGCGGGGGGTCCCCAACCACTCCCGGGCTCAGCTCGCCGGCGGCGGTCTCGCTGTAGAGGTTGTTGGGGTCCGGAACTGGAGGCATTCCCGGCAGGGTCTGCACAGGGTCGCCCGTGGACGCGCGCACCTTCCGGAGCAGCGGCGCGCTGCTCGCGGCCATACGCAAGGCGGAAAAGCCCGTCGAGCAGAGCGGTTCACCCCGCTTTTCAATCCCCGATGACGGGAGGGCCGAACTGCCGACCAGGACCGACAGCCCGACTACGGGGCTCAACCATAGTGCCACACGGAACCAATGGCGGACTTGCAGCTGCAACACGATCTCCTGGGGTGAAATATCAGTGGTGGGCGGCGGCTTTTCTGATCGCGTCCACCGTCCGTGCGACAATCAGCTCGACCCCGAGCTGGCCGAGTTCGGCCCTTGCGCGGTGCGGGTCGCCTCTCACGCCGTCATCGGATTGGGCACTGGATTGCAAGCGGTCGGTACGCACGAGGCGAGGGTCCACGGCGAGCGTCAGCGAGGTGTCGGCAAGGCCTGCGTGAACGCCGATTTCGCCTTCGGAATAGCCCTTGCTGTTCAGCAAACCCGCGAATCCGCTCTCGCTGGCCCGGTAATATTCCTCAGTCGCGTGCACGCGTACCGGAGTTGCCGCCCATTCCTTGTCGAGCCGACCGGCGACCGTCTTTTCGTCCTTCTGGTATCCGCCGTGATCGCCGAGAAAGACGATGTCGCGGAAGCCGGCGAGTTTGAAGCTGCGCGCGGCGTATTCGAGGGTCTTGTCGAAGGCCTCTTCCGGCACGGTGATCGTGCCGGGGAATCGCATATGGCTGGTCGGCGGGTCTATCGCGCCTTCCGGCACATAGGCGATCACCGGCGCTACCAGTGCATTACCGAGAGTCCGGGCGATCTTTTCGGACAGATAGCGCACCCGCAAATTGTGCTTGCCGAGCGCCATATGGGGACCGTTCTGCTCGGTCCCGCCGATCGGGACGAGGATTGTCGTCTTGCCGGAGCGGACCAGGTCGCGCAATTCGGTCCAGGTCAGCTCTTCGAGGAACACCGTGTCGGGCGGCTGGGCCCGCACGCTCCACCCCGCGATCAATAGAACAGACAAAAAAAGCAGTAATCGGGGCATGAACATTAGTGATTTGCGGCTTTGCTTGCGGGAACCCAAGCGTCGAATTTCGCGCGCTCTTCGTCTTCCATGGCCGTTTCGTTTCCTAACGGCATACGCTTCAGCTGCACAACCTGCACCAGAATGCGGTCTGCCGCCTGACGCACTTCCTCGATACTGTCGAAAGCGAGGTCCTTGGGTGGAGGCTGATTGAGAAACATGGTGTGGGTCGGGTTTTGCGAATGGCAGGTCACGCAACGCTTTTTGACGATTTGCATGATCTCGTCGTCGCTGACGACGAGAGAGCTTGCCGAAGGGCGGTGATCGGTGACGATAACCAACGGCCCAAACCACACCAGGATCAGCCAATTTCCGGCTCGCCGCCGCAATTCAGGAGATGCCCGCAACGACTGTTGCCGCGACCGCGCCGAAAATCACGACAAGCCACGGCGGCATCGCCCACAGCGCCAACATCAAGAAAGCCAGGATGCCGATCGCGAAATCTGCTGGACCGAGGATCGCGCTCGTCCACACTGGCCTATAAAGGGCCGCCAGCAACAGACCGACTACCGCGGCGTTGACGCCGCGCAATGCCGACCGCACCCCGGACCGGCGGCGCAGTGTATCCCAAAACGGCAAGACGCCGATCAACAGCAGGAAGGACGGCAGAAAAATCGCCGCGAGACAAATCAGGCCGCCGAGCCAACCATTGGGCGCCGGACCCATGACCGTGCCGAGATAGGCTGAGAACGTGAACAGCGGTCCTGGCACCGCTTGCGCCGCGCCGTAGCCGGCGAGAAAGGCGTCGTTCGTCACCCAGCCCGGCGGCACGACCGCGGCCTGCAGCAACGGCAGCACGACATGGCCACCGCCGAACACCAATGATCCCGAGCGGTAAAACGAATCAAAAAGCGCGAGCGCATGCGACGGGTTCGCGGCGGCGAGCATCGGCAACCCAACCAGCAACGCGAGAAAGCTCGCGAGCGCGGCAATCGACCAGGCACGCGGCAGATGAATCGCGAGCAGCTCCTGCTCCGGAAGCTGGGGTCCGTTGCGCAAGAGCCACCAGCCAACCAAACCGCCTCCAGCGATTGCACCGATTTGCCCGAGAGCGGAGGGAATTGCGAGCACGACCATTGCAACACCGACTGCGATCGTCGCGCGTTCGCGGTCGGGACACAAATTCCTCGCCATTCCCCATACCGCCTGCGCTACGACCGCCACCGCGACGATCTTGAGCCCGTGCAGCCAAGCCGAATCGGCGAGATTGCCCAAAGCCGTCACGCCATAGCCGAAGAGGATCATCGCCAGCGCAGAGGGCGCGGTGAACCCGAGCCATGCGCAAAGCGCACCAGGCAGGCCGGCGCGCAATAGGCCGATGCTGATCCCGGTCTGGCTGCTCGCCGGCCCCGGCAGGAACTGGCACAGCGCGACGATGTCGGCGTAAGCCCCTTCGTCGAGCCAGTGCCGCCGTTCGATGAACTCGGCGCGGAAATAACCGAGATGCGCGACCGGCCCGCCAAAAGAAGTCAGTCCCAAGCGCAAAAAGATGCGCAGCACCTCGAACGGCGAGCCACACCGCCCCCCTTCGGCACCCGTTGCCGACGCGCCCGTCGTTTCTTCGGCCGTCCTCGACGTCATCTCACTCACTCGAGCAAACTGCAATCAATAATTGCATATAAAATCGTGCTTTGTGCAATCTGCAGCGAATCAGCAGCAAATTCTAATTCAGGTTGTATGTGGTCGCGCCACCGTAGAGGTGGCCACAGACGCCATGGTACGATGCCAATGAGGCAATTGTAAGATGATCATGTGCTACAGCCGCACCATTCCCATCCAGAACATCGTCTTGTCGCCGACATCGACATCATATTTGCGGACCACCGAGCATCGATCCCGCGGAGGCCGAATGTGTTCCCACTGCCGGCAGAGAGAGCCGAGCCACGAGGTTCGCTGCGCTGGCCCCTTCAATCGCAGCCGACATCACCGCTCCGTTTCGGCTGAGCATCGTCCCGCGGTCACCCCCTAAGCGTAATTGAACAGAGCCATAAACCCGAAATCCATGTGCAGCTGCTGGTGACAGTGGAAGAGAGTGGGGCCTGGATTTTCGGCCACGAAATCGAACTCCACTTCCTGAAATCCACCCATCATCACCACATCCTTGATGACACCGGACGTCGGCTTGCCCCCGATGCGCGTGAGCTCAAAACTGTGCCGGTGTAGATGCAGCGGATGAACGTCGTCGCTGGCGTTACGGAACTTCAGCCGATAGTGGCGACCCTGATGCAGCGTGTAGGCCGGTCTCATAATCTTCATCGAGAACGCTTCGCCGTTGAGGGTCCAGAGATTAAAACCATTCTCGGCGGCGTTGTGCTTGACGACCGTAATCGCAATCGTCTCGTCGGGTGTCGGCGGCGATGCATTCGTCTCGCCGAACAGCGTGTAGTCCCAACGGAACGGCTTGGGCTTTGCCCACTGTGGCCTGCCTCTCTGACCAGCGTATTCGACGACGATTCCCATGCCCCGTTGCCGGTCATCATCGGCGAGATCCCCCATGACCCACACGCCGGGATGGTTCATTTCGACGATTGCAGAGATGCGCTCGGCTGTGCCGAGCCACAGGACCGGCACATTCGTCGGCCTGGGAACAGGATTGCCGTCCAGCGCGACGACCCTGAACACGTGGCCTGGCAGCCCCAAACTGCGGATCTCGGTCGCGCTCGCGTTGAGGATATGACACAGCACACGCTCACCTTGCTTTACCCGGACTGGCTCGCCATGGCCGAGCATTCGGCCGTTGATGCTGAACAGCTCGTAGCTGACCTCGTACCCTTTTGGTCTCTCGTTGGCCTTCTCGTCGGCCTCTTCGCCAATTTGCTTCAACTCGTTGATCGGCGCGCCCACGAGCATATCCATGTTCATATCGCCGCCGTGGCTGAACGTCGGCTCGAACTCTTTCATTATCAGGAAAATTTCTCGGTCATACCTCCCGGGGTTGTTCGCGGGCTCAATGTAAACGGGCCCCGCCAGGCCAGCGTAGGTGCCGCGATTTAGATCATCCCTGGGCACGATATGAGTATGATAGAAACGGAAGCCGGCGGGCTTCGGCACGAATTCAAGACGTTGCATGCCGTGCGGAGGTATGAACGGCGAGCCTTCCTCAGCTGCGCCGTCGACTGCGCTCGGTATGATTTGACCGTGCATGTGGACCAACTCAGGCGTGTCGGTATCGTTGTGGATGTCGACTACGACCCGCCGGCCTTCCTCGAAGCGCAAGAGCGGTCCCGGGAACTGGCCATTGTAAAGTGTCGTGGACACGATGTGTTCAGGCGCGAGTTCAACCAGCCCGGTTGCGATGCGCAGCGTGTAGCCCGCCTTCTCCGTGGCTTCGTCGGCAGCCGACGCAAGGCGCGGTTCGGTGAGGATAAAGGGAACCAGCCCGGCATATTTGAGAAGGGACCGCCGATCGATCATGAGGGCTTTACTCCTCTCGCAAATGTCGAGAGCTGCGTCTGCGTGCGAGCATGGCATCTAGAGACCATGCCCCGGCCTCTTCGATCAGCAGATAAAGTGATCCGAGCAGCGTCGTGAAATCCGCGCGCGCTTCGTGTGCCATGCTCCAGAACCCATAGCGGGGCAATTTGGGCAGATGAAAAATCCAGACGTCCTGGCCGGCCCAGATCGGCAGCTTGGTCGAGACGATCGCGACAACCATCACGATGATCAGTGGGATCGCCGCAAGGCGCGTCAGGGCCCCCAGGATGATCACCGCACCGCAGATAATCTCGACGATGCCGACAAACGGACCCATGATGTCGGGAAACGGTATGCCGATGCGGGCGAAGCGCCCTGCGCCGAGGATCTCTGGGAAAATAAGCTTTTGGATGCCCTCAGGCAAAAAGACAACGAGGCCGACCAGCAACCGGAAGAGAAGCGTCCAGCCCGATGCATCAGTTCGCAGAGTGAGGCGCCAACGGGTCACGCCACGATCCTTTCCATCCCGGAAAGGCCTTGAACAGTTTGATTGGATTGCCGGAGCGCCGCAGGGCTGTCCGGGGAATGACTCGATTGGTAGTAGCTGCACGCCAAGCGCCGCCTGTGTTTAGCGGTATCCTTCTGGTTGACGAGACTCAGAATGGAGAGCTTGGCGTGCGCTATCAAAATACGGTGCTCGGCGATCTGCTGAAAGTACTTCCGCGGCGGCGCTTCGCGGCAAGCGTGGAGCGGCACAAAGGGGACAGATGCATCAAGGGGTTCTCGTCCTGGGATCATCTGGTGACGCTGATCTGTGCGCAACTGGGCGGCCTGTCGAGCCTGCGAGAGGTTCAGGCGGTATGGAATGCACAGGCCGTGCACCATTATCACTTGGGGACTGGGTTGATTCGCCGCTCGACTTTGTCGGATGCCAATCGGCGGCGGCCCAGCGCGATATTTGCCGAGACTTTTGCGGCATTGAGCGAGTTGGCGGACGGTGCGCTGCCGCGCCATGGCTCGGAGATTTTGCGGCTGATCGATGCCACCCCGATCCCGCTTACAAGTTTGCATCAATGGGCCGATTGGAACGGTCGGACGCGGGGACTGAAGGCCCATGTCGTCTATGATCCGGATGTCGATCGGCCGGTACGTCTGGAGATTACCTCGGCCACCGTCAACGACGTGGTGGCCGGCCGCCGACAACCGATCGAGCCGGGTGGCACTTACGTCTTCGACAAGGCCTATGTCGATTACGCCTGGTGGCGCCAGTTGCACGACGCCGGCTGCGGCTTTGTCACCCGTCCCAAGAGCAACGTCCGGCTGTGTCGCCTCGCCCTGCGCCCAGTC
>Ga0310909_10000217_pt1 | contig 27065 bp, 23 predicted proteins | sample GREbulkMGT000H_FD_203449 | JGI IMG/M metagenome (GOLD analysis project Ga0310909, IMG submission 203449) | Lab enrichment of tropical soil microbial communities from Luquillo Experimental Forest, Puerto Rico - GRE.bulkMG.T000H | ecosystem: Environmental > Terrestrial > Soil > Tropical forest >... | reverse complement strand
TACCATCGTCATCGGGACCTCCTCGAGCTCCTGAAACATTTCTCCGACGCCCATATCAACGAGCGTCTGTGCCGAGGGGGTCCCCCCATTCACATGTCATCTTTCAGTCCAGTGCGCCCGCGACGGGGGCGCCGAGCAGATCTATCAGTTCGTCGGTGTCGTCGAGACGGTCGAGGCCGGCCACCGCCCGCTCGATCGCTTGGGCCCGCCCGCGGTTGGTTACCCGGTCGGCTAGCGCATGGAACTTTGCGACGAGCTCCTCGTTCGTGACCGGGTCGGTGGGCGCGCCGTGCGGCTGGACGACACGGGCCCGGTGCACGGCGCCGTCCCGCGTGGTTATCGCGACATCGGTTCGGAATCGCTGGGTGATGTCGGCCGCGGCGAGCGATTCGTCGAGGTGCACCGTCGTTGCCGCGATCAGCGACCAGATGTCGTCGGAATCCAAACGGCCGGGGGTGAACTGCTCCGGCAGCACGTTGCCGTCGAGCAGCGCCGCGGCGGTCGCGTACCCGATGTTCATCTGGGCGCCGATCGGGGTGAGCGGTCGCTCGGCTGGCCACCAACCGTGCTTGTAGATGGTCTCGCCGACGGTGATGTCGATCTTCGAGACATTCTGGGGTGCAACCGAACTCCGCAGCTGCCTGGCGGCGTCGATCGCTCCGTGCAGGCCGCCCATCGCGGCGTAGGACTTGACCATGATGATGGAGGTCTCCCACCGCTCGCCGAGTTGGGCGGTCAGCAGCGAGGCGTCGGGATCGTGGCCCTCACCGAAAACGTCCAGAAATCCCCCATATTCACGCTCGAACACCCGCTTGATGCCGGTATAGCCGGCGGCCGCCAGTCCTGCGGCATAAAAGCCGTTGCGTGCCGCGAGGCCGTGGTGCATGCGCTTGCTCATCGCTTCGTACTGCGCGGCCATCAGCCCGGACGACTGGGTGCCGGCCAAGCCGAGGGCGTCTTCCAGTTGCGCCGGCGGCAGACCACGCAACTTGCCCGATGCCATTGCCGCCGAGTGGGTGCCGAAGACCGAGCCCGAGTGCCAGCCACGGTCGAGCATCTGTGCGCCGTGCAGCGTGTAGCCAACCCGGGGGCCGACTTCGAAGCCGGTGATCGCCGCGAGCAGCAGTTCGGCACCGGTGGTTGTTCGCGGTCGTACCGTCGCCGTCGACACCAACGCGGGGATCAACAGCGAGCAACTGTGCAGCGGAGCCAGCGGATGGAAGTCGTCGAGCTCGAAGCCCTGAATGAAGGTGCCGTTGAGCACGGCGGCCGCGGGTGCGCTGGTGTTGCGTCCGGTGCCGATTACAACGGTGTCGCCGGTGCCCTCCAGGCCGAGTACGGCGTCCGTGGCGACTCGCGACCACGGCAATTGGGCCCCGACCAGCGCGCAACCCAGGCCATCGAGGAGGAGATGTTTCGCGCGCTCGATGACGTTCCGCGGAACGTCGTCGAGCGTGACGTCGGCGACCCAGGTGGCCAGTCGCCCGGTTGGCCCCGCCGGATCGGTGGCGGCCTGCTGCTGTACCGCGGTCATCGGATCTCCGTCGCCTTTGCCTAAGTTGACTTGTTGTTATATACATATAATAAGTAGCGCTTCGACGCAAGAAGGCGCAAGGGAGGCCTTGTGGAAGCATTGATCACCGTGCAAAAGGCCAACGGCAAGACCGCGCCGGTGTCGACCGACGCCGGTGTGCCGTTGCACCGGCAGCTTTTTCTGGTGCTGCACGACGAGATCGACCGGGGTGTCATCGCTCCCGGCGAGGCGTTGCCCACCGAGCAGACGCTGTGCGACCAATTCGGGGTCTCTCGCATCACGGTGCGCCGAGCACTGGCGGATCTGGCCGAACAGGGATACATCGAGCGCAGGCAGGGCGTCGGTTCTTTTGTGCGCGAACACCATCCGTCGGATCCGTCATCGGTGGCCGGGTCGTACATGGACGGGCTGCGGCAGACGCAGTTCGAGACCAACGTCGACGTTGTCGAGCTCGGCGTACGCCGCCCGCCGCGAGCCGTCGCCGAGGGGCTCGGGACTTCCGGCGATTTGCTCCATATCGTCCGGGTGCGCCGGCAACGCCGGACGGGCGAGCCGCTGATCGTGACCGACGCCTGGCTGCCGGAGGAACTGGCTGACGTATTGACCGAGCCCGCGTTGATTCGCGTTCCGCTCTACGAACTGCTTTCCGATGCGGGCGTCAGCGTGAGTCGCGTGCAGCATGAAATCACCGCCGAGATCGCCGGCCCGCGCAACGCGCACCTGCTCGACACGGCCATCGGCGCCGCCCTGTTGCGCCTTAACCGCCTGGCGTTCGTGGGGGACGCGCCGCACCACTACCTGTCCGTCCTGTTATCGCCGAGCCGCAGTCGTGTGGTGCTGAATCAGTCGGCGGCCGAGCTTGAAACCGGTGATGGGCTGGCGATCACCCACGACGTACGCCGCGAGTTTCGCTAGCGAATCAGTCCGACACCGGGTATGAACCGACCCACGCTGGCGGTGTAGGCGCGGTAGGCATCGCCGTGTGTCCGCAACAGGTACGGTTCCTCGACACGCCGGACCTGGAGCTCGATGGTGGCGATGAGCAGGATAAGACCTGCGCCGGCAACGAGGTTCGGCGTCACCAATACGATCCCGATACCGAACGTGAACATGGCGGTGTAGATGGGGTTGCGTATCCGGCCGAACACGCCGGTGTGCACCAGCGTGGTGGTTTCGTTCACGTCGAGTCCGATTCGCCAGGAATCACCCATATCGAGTTGCGCGTAGACCGTCGCGGCGATGCCGGCCGTCGCGACCACGATGCCGACGGTCTGCACCCAGACTGCGCTTAGCATCCTGAGGGGTTCAACGACCTTGGTCTCCTGCAGGATGGGGGCGCTCACCGCCACGATCAGTGCGACGACAAAGCCGATTCCGGCCACGCGCTCCGTCAAACCGCCGGCGCTGATGCCGCGAAAGCCGGTGGAACCGGTGCGCCGATACTGTACCCAACTGCGCCAACCGAATCCGAGTATCCCGAAGATCGAGAAGAGCACCAGGGCCATGTCGGCGGTGGCTGTCGGTGGCATCAGTGGGCCTCCCATGACCGCGGTCATGGCCAGCGACAGTACATCATTTGCTGCGGTCAGGAAAAACGCCCCGCAGCGCCGCGTCGATGGCGGCGGCGCCCGGTGCGCAGTCACCGGCGCCGGGCACCAAGGTCGCCAGCGCACCGGCGGCGCATGCGCGTTGCAATGCGCGCAGCCGCTCGGCGGGCGAACCCGGGTTGCGTGGCCAGCTCGCGGCCAGCACTCCGGCGAACACGTCGCCTGCGCCGGTGGTGTCCACCGGTTTGACCGCCGGGGCGGGTACCGCGAACTCGCCGTCCGCGCCGACGTAGCGGGCGCCGCGGGCACCGAGAGTGACCACCAAGTGGGTTGGCCGCCAGGGCCATTCGTCGGCTTCGTCCTCGTTCGCGATCACCACGTCCGCGACGGCCGCCAATTCGGCCAACGAGCTTCGGTCCTGGCTAGCCGGTGAGGCGTTGACGACGACGACCGCCGCGGCCGCACGCGCTTCGCGCCCCGCCGCCACCGCCGTCGCCACCGGAATCTCCAACTGGGTCAACAACACATCGCAGGCGGCAATGACCTCGCGCACGCGCGGGGCGGCCAACGTCAGCCGCCCGTTGGCGCCGGGCGCCACCACGATGGCGTTCTCGCCGTGGGCATCGACCACGACGATCGCCGCGCCGCTCGGTCCGCTCAGTCCGACCGTTCCGTCCAGGCCAACGCCGTTGGCCCGCAGATGAGCCCGCAACTGCCCGCCGGCGGCATCGTCGCCGACCGCGCCGACGAACTGCACCTGCGCCCCCGCCCGCACCGCCGCCACCGCCTGATTGCCGCCCTTGCCGCCGGGTGTGCAGGTCAGCGACGACGCCAGCACGGTCTCGCCCGCCCGCGGAAGGGAGTCGACGTCGAACGTCGAATCCATGTTCACGCTGCCCACCACGCACACCCGCGTCGCCATTGCGCCGACGTTAGTCGTGCCGGGGTTCGTGGCGTGTGAGAGCGGTGGTGAAGGATCGGAATCACTTGCACCACTGTCATTTCAGTGGTTTCGCTGGTCTCAGCGCGCGGATTTTGTCGGAGGCCGCGGAAACCGCCGGCAGCTCGCGGTACCCGCGGTTTGCTGCTGGCGCTACTGACTAGGCGACCGTGCGCGTCTTTTGCAGCTCGTCGGCGGTCAGCACGCGGATGCTCTGCGTGCGCAGGGCCAGCTTGTTGTGGTTGACACATTTAGAAGGAGATTCTGAACACGCCCTCATGAAAGGATCGGTGCGGTGATCCTCGCTGTCGACCTTGGCAAGACCTCCTGCCGGGCCGCCGTGGGCGGCCGGAGGGCCTTGGGGTCGGGCGCGCCGGGGCTCGCGGCACCTGGCGGCGTGCGGGCCGCGGAAGCGGCCATCCTGGCCGTCGCGCGCGAGCTCGGCCCGGTCGACGAGGTGATCGTGGGCGCCGCCGGGGCGCTGGCGGCGCCGGACGCGGCGCGCGCGCTGGGCGATGCGCTGCTGGTCTCGCTGCGGGCGCAGCGCGTTGCGGTGACCAGCGACGCCGTGATTGCGCATGCGGGCGCGCTGGACGGACAGCCGGGCGTCGTGCTGATCGCGGGCACCGGCGTCGTGGCGCTCGCGATCGGCGCGGACGGCGCGCTGCGGACCGCCGACGGCTGGGGCCCGTGGCTGGGCGACGAGGGCGGCGGCGCGTGGATCGGCGCCGCCGGGCTGCGCGCGGCGCTCCGCGCCCACGACGGCCGCGGCCCGTCCACCGCGCTGCTCGACACCGCCCGCGCCCGCTTCGGCGCGCCCGAGACCTGGCCCGCGCAGCTCACCGGTGCCGCCGCGCTCGCGTCCTTCGCGCCCGACGTCCTCGGTGCCGAGGCGGATGCGGCGGCGCGGGCGATCGTCGGCGCCGCCGCCGAGGCGCTCGCCGCCACCGCCCGCGCGGCCGGGGATGGCCCGGTGGCGATGGTCGGCGGCCTCGCGGGCGCCGAGGCGCTGCGCGAGCGGCTCGACCTCGTCCCGGCCGCCGGCGACGCGCTCGACGGCGCGCTGCGGCTGGAGGCGATCCACGAGCCGCATGTGATCCGCATGCAGGCGGCCCCCGAGGCCTTTGCCCCGCACGGGCTCGACGCGCTCGCCACCGAGGGCTCCCAGCCAGGCCTGGACGACCTGGACGCGCGGCCTATCGGCGAGGTCGTCGCGCTGCTCGTCGCCGCCGAGGGCGAGGCGCACCGTGCGGTGGCGGCCGCGGTCCCGCGGATCGCGGCGGCGGCCGAGGCGATCGCCGCGCGACTCGAGCACGGCGGCCGTCTGACCTACGCCGGCGCCGGGACGCCCGGGCGGCTCGGCGTGCTCGAGGCGGCCGAGTGCGGGCCGACGTTCGGCACCGACCTGGTACGCGGCGTGATCGCCGGCGGGCCGGCGGCGCTGACCGAGGCGATCGAGGGCGCGGAGGACGCGTTCGACCCCGCAGATCTCGCCGACCTGACGGCCGCCGACGCGCTCGTCGGGATCACGGCGTCGGGCCGCACGCCGTATGTGCTCGGGGCGCTCGAGCACGCGCGCGCGGCGGGCGCGCTGACCGTCGCGATCGTCAACAACCCGGGCGGCGAGGCGTCCGCCGACGTGGTGATCGAGCTGCTGACCGGGCCCGAGGTGCTCGCCGGCTCCACGCGGCTGACCGCGGGCACGGCCCAGAAGGTCGTGCTCAACGCCCTCTCGACCAGCGTGATGATCGCGCTCGGCAAGGCGTATGGACCATGGATGGTCGACGTGGGCGCGACCAGCGCGAAGCTGCGCCGCCGCGCGGTGCGGATCGTCCGCGACGCGGCCGGCGTGGACGAAGAGGCCGCGAGCGCCGCGCTCGCCGCCGCGGGCGGTCATGCCAAGACCGCGATCGTCGCGCTGCTCGCGGGCGTCGACGTGGCCGAGGCCGCGGTCCTTCTCTCCCGTGCGCGGGGACGCGTGCGGGACGCGCTGCGTGGGACATGAGATGTTGCACGGCGTGTCGTAGTCGAATCCTGTTGGATTTCAAGTAATCTCGCGTGTATTGTGGTAACTCGGCGAGGCGAGTTCAATCTGTGCCGTTTTCAGTATTCTGCTAGCGCCCCTTTGCGTGCGCTGCCGACGAGGGGCAAGCCGAGCCGGCACAACGGATTACCGGCCACCATAACCGTCAACACGACCCTGCAAGGCATCCGAACCACCATTGCCAAGGGGCTGACCGGCGCGGGCAGCCTGCTGCCGATGAGCGACTCTTCGGCCAAGGCAACGCCGTCGGGCTCTGTTACGCCAAACGACTCACATCGCCTGGCCGCCGGCACCGCCGGCGCTGGTCACGTTTGCGGCAATCGCCAATATCTTGATGCCCGCGCGTTTAGTCTGCTGCGTGATCGGTGCTGAATCCCGTCACAGGGAGAGGAAAGGCGATTGACATCGAGCGAGCTAACAGACGCCGAACCGGCCCCTCAAAACACCGCCGACACCGCACCGGAATCCGCCCCGGCCGAAAAGGGCCAGAAGAAGACGCGCCGGCCCCTGCTGTGGCACCGTTTCCGGTTCGGCATCCAGTCCAAGATCCTGGTGGCAATGCTGCTCTCGGGCATCCTCGGCGTGGCGGTGATCGGCCTCATCGGGGCGCTGTCCGGCCGCAACGCGTTGCGGCAAGTCGAGTCCGAGCGGTTGATCGAGCTGCGCGAGTCGCAGAAGCGACAGGTACAGGGGCTGTTCAGGGAGATCACGAATTCCCTGATCGTCTACAGCGGCGGATTCAGCATCAACGAGGCTACCGCGGCGTTTACCGCGGGCTTTAACCAATTGGCCAATGCGACGATCACCCCGGCCCAACAGCAGGCGCTCGTCGACTACTACGACAACGAGATGATCAAACCGATCAAACGGTTGACCGGTAACACTATCGATCTCAACGCGGTTCTCCCGAGTTCCCCCGCCCAGAAATACCTTCAGGCGTATTACACCGCGGCGCCGAGGTCGGGCACCCCCGCCATGCCCGTCGAGGACGCCGGCGACGGCAGCGCATGGACGGCGGCCAACGCCCGCTTCGATTTCTACCTGCGTGGCGTCGTCACCCGCTTCGATTATCGGGACGCGCTACTGATGGACATGCAGGGCAATGTGGTCTACTCCGTCAGGAAGGGCCCGGATCTCGGGACCAATATTCTCACCGGCCCGTATCGCGAATCCAATTTGCGAGACGCATACCAAAAGGCTTTGCGCTCCAACGACGTGGATTTCGTGTGGATCACCGACTTCCAGCCATACCAGCCGCAGCTCGACGCCCCCACGGCGTGGGTGGTGTCGCCGGTCGGCATGGACGGCAAGATCGCCGGTGTCATGGCCGTTCCGCTGCCGACCGCGAAGATCAACAGAATCATGACCATGGACAAACATTGGGACACCGCCGGCATGGGCCCCTCGACGGAGACATATCTGGCGGGCTCGGACAGCCTCATGCGTTCGGATTCGCGGGATTTCCTGGAGGATCCACAAGAATACCGGCGCGAGGCCATAGACGCCGGCACCCCTCCCGACGTCGTGGACCGAGCGATCCGGTTGGGTGGCACGACGCTGGTGCAGCCGGTTGCCACCGCGGGTCTGCGCGCCGCCCAACGCGGAGAGACTGGGGTTGTCAGCGGCACCGATTACGAGGGTCACAAGGAATTGGAAGCCTATGCCCTGTTGAACATTCCCAACTCCGACCTGCACTGGTCGATTATCGCGTCGCGGGACGACTCCGATGCCTTCGCGCGGCTGGGCAAGTTCAGTAAGACGCTCGTGATTGCGGTCAGCGCGCTGATTTTCGTCATCTGTGTGGCCTCGATGCTCATCGCACAGGCGGCGATGCGGCCGGTCCGGCGCCTCGAGGAGGGCACGCGGAAGATCAGCTCCGGCGACTACGACATCAACATTCCGGTGATGACACGTGACGAAATCGGCGATCTCACAGCGGCTTTCAACGAGATGAGTCGCAATCTCGCGATCAAGGAGGAGCTGCTCAACGAGCAGCGCAGCGAAAACAATCGCCTGCTGCTGGCGCTGATGCCCGAGCCGATTGTCCAACGCTATCGCGGGGGTGAGGCGACCATCGCGCAGAAACACCAGGACGTCACCGTCATCTATGCCGACATCGTTGGGCTCGACGAGATTTCCAACGATCTTCCAGGCGACGAATTGGTCGGGATCGTCGACGAATTGTTCCGGCAGTTTGACTCGGCGGCCGAAACCCTTGGTGTCGAACGGATTCGCACGTTCCACAACGGGTACCTCGCCAGCTGCGGTGTGATTACCCCGCGATTGGACAGCACTCACCGAAGCGTTGAGTTTGCCCTCGAAATGCACCGCATCATCGATCGTTTCAACAGCCAGACCGGTCACGAGCTGCGCCTTCGGGTCGGCATCAACACCGGCAACGTCATCAGTGGGCTGGTGGGCCGATCAAGCCTCGTCTACGACATGTGGGGCGCCGCGGTCAGTCTGGCCTATCAAATGCACAGAGGCGCACCGCAGCCCGGCATCTATGTCAGCTCTCAGGTATATGACGCGATGCGGGATGTGCACCAGTTCACGCCCGCCGGCACGATTTCGGTCGGCGGAACCGATCAGACGATCTACCGGTTGTCGGAGCGATAATGAACGCCGCCTGGCAATCCTCGTGGTTCTACTGGGCCGTCGGTATCGCGATCGGATTTCCGGTCGGGCTGATCCTGCTTACCGAGCTACACCAAACGCTCGTCCGCCGGAACAGCCGCCTGGCCCGGCAGGTAGGGCTGCTGCGAAACTACCTGCTGCCGCTCGCCGCGCTTTTGCTGCTGCTTGTCAAAGCCTCGCAGATCCCGGCCGGAACGGTCACGGTGCGAATGCTGACCACGGTGTGCGGCTTCCTGGTGCTGGTGCTATTGCTGTCCGGGCTGAACGCCGCCGTCTTTGAAGCCGCGCCCGAAGAGAGCTGGCGCAAACGACTGCCCGCGATCTTTCTCGACGTCTTCCGCTTCACACTGATCGGCGTCGGCCTGGCGCTGATCTTGTCCTATGTCTGGGGCGTGCGGGTCGGCGGCCTGTTCACGGCGCTGGGCGTGACGTCGGTCGTGATCGGCCTGATGCTGCAGAACTCCGTCGGCCAGGTCGTGTCGGGCCTGTTCATGCTGTTCGAGCAGCCCTTCCGGATCAACGACTGGCTGGACACGCCCACGGGGCGTGGACGCGTCGTCGAAGTCAACTGGCGGGCCGTGCACATCGACACCGGCGGCGGCATGCGCATCATGCCGAACTCGGTGCTGGCCACGACGTCGTTCACGAACCTCAGTCGCCCGGCGGGTGCATACAAATTGGCGATGACGACCACATTTTCGGCCGCCGACCCACCCGACCAAGTTTGCGCGCTGCTTTCGCGTGTTGCTCGCGCGCTGCCGCAGCTGAAGGCCGACAGTGTGCCCCGATCGAAGCCGGTCGGCGGCGCCGAGTACCGCACGAGCATCGGGCTGAACTCGCCCGCCGACGATGGCGCGGCGAAAGCAACATTTCTGCGCTGGGTCTGGTACGCCGCACGGCGGGAAGGGCTCCACCTTGACGACTGTGCCGACGACTACTCGACCAGCGAACGTGTGGAGAAAGCGGTGCGCACCGTGGCCGCGCCGGCGTTGCGGCTGAACACTGACGAACAGCGGCAGCTGTATTCCTGCGCGCGGCTGGTCCGATACGGCGCCGACGAAACCGTGGAATACGTCGGGCAGGTGCCGGCAGGGATGACGTTCTTGGTCGCCGGGAGCGTCCAGCTGACCGCGACGGCCGACGACGGGACGGTCGTGCCGATCAGCACGCTGTTCGAGGGCTCATTCCTGGGGCTGACCGCGCTGACTCGGCAACCGAACATGGCGAGCGCATACGCGCTCGAGGAGGTGACCGCGTTGGAGATCGATCGCGAACACCTCGAGCCCCTCGTGATGCGTGAACCGTTGCTGCTACAGAACTTCGGCCACATCCTTGAAGAGCGTCAAAGCAAGGTGCGGCAGGCCCGCCGCGGTGAGCGGGTGGGGTGAGGCTCTGGCACTAGGCGTTCGGTGTGGCCCAGCCTCACTTGGCCGGCTGAAGACCGATACCCTGGTTCAATGAGTGTGCAAGCTCCAACGCAGCCCGACTTGCGCCGGGAAGTACACAACGCCGCCCGCCGCGCCCGGGTCGCCGCCCGCGCGCTGGCGTTGTTGCCGACGGCCGCCAAGGATGCGGCGCTGCGGTCGGCGGCCGAGGCGATAGGCGCCCACACCGATCAGATCCTGGCGGCCAACGCCGAAGACCTCGAGGCCGCGCGGGCCGTCGGCACACCGACCGCGATGCTCGACCGCTTGGCGTTGGACTCCAAACGCGTCGACGGAATTGCCGCCGGTCTGCGCCAGGTCGCCGGCCTGCCCGACCCGGTCGGGGAGGTGTTGCGCGGGTACACCCTGCCCAACGGGCTACAGCTGCGCCAGCAGCGTGTTCCGCTCGGCGTGGTCGGCATGATCTACGAGGGCCGGCCCAACGTCACGGTCGACGCCTTCGGTCTGGCGCTCAAGTCCGGCAATGCGGTGTTGCTGCGCGGAAGTTCGTCGGCCGCGAGGTCCAACCGGGCGCTCGTCGACGTGCTGCGCGCCGCGCTGGTCAGCGAGGACCTGCCCGCCGACGCCGTCCAGCTGCTTTCGGCCGCCGATCGATCCACGGTCACCCACCTGATTCAGGCCCGTGGCCTGGTCGACGTGGTGATCCCGCGCGGGGGAGCGAGCCTGATCGACGCGGTGGTCCGCGACGCGCAGGTGCCCACCATCGAGACCGGTGTCGGCAATTGTCACGTCTACGTGCACGAAGGCGCCGACCTGGACGTGGCGGAACGAATCCTGCTCAACTCCAAGACCCGTCGGCCCAGCGTCTGCAACGCCGCCGAGACGCTGCTGGTCGACTCCGCGATCGCGGGCGAGGCGATGCCCAGGCTGGTGGCCGCCCTGCAAGACGCCGGCGTGACGGTGCATCTCCACCCGGGTGAGGAGGATCTGCGCCGCGAATACCTGTCGATGGACATCGCGGTGGCGGTGGTCGACGGCGTCGACGCCGCGATCGCCCACATCAACGAGTACGGCACCGGCCACACCGAGGCCATCGTGACCACCAATATGGCTGCGGCTCAACGCTTTAGCGACGGAGTCGACGCCGCCGCCGTGATGGTCAATGCGTCGACGGCGTTCACCGACGGCGAGCAGTTCGGTTTCGGTGCCGAGATCGGCATCTCGACGCAGAAGCTGCATGCACGCGGCCCGATGGGATTGCCGGAACTGACCTCGACCAAGTGGATTGCGTGGGGGGACGGGCAGATCCGCCCGGCCTGACGCCCCCGACCAAGAGCTTTAGGAGAAGTGAGATTGTGAGTGTGCCCGCCCGGTCGGCGCCGCTGTTCGCCGACATCGCCGACGTCTCGCGAAAGCTGGCCGAGACCGGATACCTGCCCGACACCGCCACCGCCACGGCCGTCTTCCTGGCAGACCGGCTCGGCAAGCCGCTGCTGGTGGAAGGCCCCGCCGGCGTCGGCAAGACGGAGCTGGCCCGTGCCGTCGCCCAGGCGACCGGCTCGGGCCTGGTCCGCCTGCAGTGCTACGAGGGGGTCGACGAGGCTCGCGCGCTGTACGAGTGGAACCACGCCAAGCAGATTCTGCGCATCCAGGCCGGCTCCGGAGACTGGGAGGCGACCAAGACCGACGTGTTCAGCGAGGAATTCCTGCTGTCGCGTCCGCTGCTGACCGCCATCCGGCGCACCGAGCCGACGGTGCTGCTCATCGACGAGACGGACAAGGCCGACATCGAGATTGAAGGCCTGCTGCTGGAGGTGCTGTCCGACTTCGCGGTGACCGTTCCCGAGCTGGGCACCCTCACCGCGGAGCGGGCTCCGTTCGTTTTGCTGACCTCCAACGCCACCCGCGAGCTGTCCGAGGCGCTCAAGCGGCGCTGCCTGTTCCTGCACATCGACTTCCCGACCCCCGATTTGGAACGACGCATCCTGTTGTCCCGAGTCCCCGAGCTGCCCGCGCACCTCGCCGAGGAACTGGTGCGCATCATCGGCGTGCTGCGCGGGATGCAGCTCAAGAAATTGCCGTCGATCGCCGAGACCATCGACTGGGGCCGCACGCTGCTCGCGCTGGGCCTGGACACCATCGACGACGCGGTCGTCGCCCAGACGCTCGGCGTGGTGCTCAAACACCAATCCGACCAGCAGCGCGCGGCCGGGGAACTCAGGTTGAATTAGATGGCCGCCCGCCGCATCCGTCCCAGCCGCCCGCTCGCCCCGCACGGGCTGCCCGGCCACTTGGTGGGTTTCGTGGAAGCGCTTCGCGGACACGGGATTTCGGTGGGCCCATCGGAGACGGTGGACGCCGGCCGGGTGATGTCCACCCTTGGCCTGGGCGATCGTGATGTCCTGCGCGAGGGCATCGCCTGCGCGGTCTTGCGCCAGCCCGATCACCGCGATACCTATGACGCCATGTTCGACCTGTGGTTTCCCCCGGCATTGGGCGCGCGAGCGGTGGTGCTGGAGGACGAGGCCGACGGGGCGCAAGACGACTCCTTGCCGCCCGACGATGTCGAGGCGATGCGGCAGGTGTTGCTGGATCTGCTCACCGAAAACCCCGACCTCGCCGACATGGACGAGCGCCTCATCGCGATGATCGCGCGGATCGTGGAGGCCTACGGCAAGTACAGTTCCAGTCGCGGCCCGTCGTTCTCGTCTTATCAGGCGCTGAAGGCGATGGCGTTGGACGAATTGGAGGGCAAGTTGCTGGCGGGGCTGCTCGCCCCGTACGGCGACGAGCCCACACCCACCCAGGAGCAGATCGCCAAAGCGCTCGCAGCGCAGCGTATTTCACAGTTGCGCAAGATGGTCGACGCCGAGACGAAGCGGCGCACCGCCGAGCAACTCGGGCGCGAGCACGTCCAGATGTACGGCATCCCACAGCTTTCCGAGAACGTGGAGTTCCTGCGCGCCTCCGGTGAACAGCTGCGGCAGATGCAACGAGTGGTGGCGCCACTGGCCCGCACCTTGGCGACCCGGCTCGCGGCCCGCCGGCGACGCAGCCGCGCCGGGGCGATCGATCTGCGCAAGACGCTGCGTAAGTCCATGTCCACCGGCGGCGTGCCGATCGACGTGGTGCTGGCCAAACCCCGCCCGGCGCGCCCGGAACTGGTGGTGCTGTGCGACGTCTCCGGCTCCGTGGCCGGGTTCAGCCACTTCACTCTGCTACTGGTTCACGCTCTGCGCCAACAGTTCTCGCGTGTTCGTGTGTTCGCCTTCATCGACACCACCGATGAGGTGACCCACATGTTCGGGCCGGAGGCCGACCTGGCCGTGGCGATCCAGCGGATCACCAGGGAGGCGGGTGTGTACAGCCGCGACGGTCATTCCGACTACGGGAATGCGTTCGTGTCGTTCGTGCAGGCAAATCCGAACGTGCTGTCGCCGCGCAGCTCGCTGTTGGTGCTCGGCGACGGGCGCACCAACTACCGCGACCCGGCCATCGATGTGCTGGCCGACATGGTGACGGCCAGTCGGCACGCGCACTGGCTCAACCCCGAGCCCAAACATCTATGGGGTAGCGGCGACTCGGCCGTGCCGCGCTACCAAGAGGTGATCACGATGCACGAGTGCCGGTCCGCCAAGCAATTGGCGGCGGTGATCGACCAGCTGTTGCCGGTCTGATATTCGGCGCCTCAGTGCGTTTTTCGAAAGACGAGCCAGCGCATCTCGATCGGGCTCATCTCGCGCTCGACGGGGAACACGTCACGGCCGCTGACCCAATCGGGGTACCAGCTCGTGGGTGGCCAGGCGCCTTCGGGCAAGTGCGCTTTCTCGTAGTCGTAGACGGAGTCATCGGCAACGAGCTCGAGGGGTAGTCCGGCTGCGGCAGCTGACATCTCGTGCCGCGTGAAGATGCTCGTGTACTCCTGCTGTCCGAACTCACGTGCGGCAGGGTCAGGCGTGTAGCCGCCGCGCGCAAGAAAGATGTTGAACACCAAGCGCGCACCACGAGGCAGGCAATGGGCCGCGAGTTCGAACAAACCCCGCAACTGCTGCGTCGTCCGGAAATCAGACACCACCTCAGAGAGCACAATCAGCTGATAGGTCCGACGCAGATCAGCCATCGTGGAGAAGACGTCACGCACGATGACGCGTACGTCGAGCGATTCCCTTTCGGCGGTCGAGCGAATCATTTCGGCGAATTTCGGGGTTATCTCCACCACGTCGACCGGGTGCCCCCGGCGTGCCAAGGCAAGGGCGTTGCGCCCGGTTCCCGCCCCGATTTCGAGCACCCGATGCGTCGTGGGATCGGCCGCTTCGTTGGCCAGCGCCCACACGCGAGCGTCGGGTTCGGTACCGAACAGCGGCGGTTCGCGGGTGGCGATCCAATTCTCGTAGGCGCCCGCCACCGTCCACCATTCCGCCCTCACTTGGTAGTTCAAGGTCGGACCCACAGGAGCGTTGAACGAGATCACGATGCTTGAACGGGGCGAGGTCGAATAGGCCTGCGCCAACTGCGCCTCGAGCACCTTCCTGACCTGGGCAAGTTCTTCGTCGGTAAACCTCCTACCCACATCCGCAAAGATGCTGGCGCACATCTGCACGTATTCGTCGATCATGCCCGGTACGGCCGGGAGCCTGACCTCTCCGTTGACCACCGACCGGGTATAGAACCGCCGGGTCATCGACTCGTTAAGCTGCGTCGAATCGACCGATCCGAGTGGGAAATTATCCACAGACTCCTTTTACACCACCGAGCGGGCCGTTGCCGGGGCGTTGAATCAAACTCCGACCCAATGCCTGCACCATGGCGACTCGGCGGTGCCGCGCTACCAAGAGGTGAGGTCGCCGGCACCGCGTCCGGTCACATCAGCCACGTGCGTCCCTGGCGAGAAGGGTCGCGTGCCTCCCGATCCAGAGACGGAAGTGGCAGATGTGACCGGGATGGTGCCACGCGGGTGCTCAAGTAAGCTGGCACATCGTGCAAAAGCAGCTTCGCAGGTTGGGTGTGATGGGTGGGACGTTCGATCCCATCCATTACGGCCACCTGGTTGCCGCCAGTGAGGTCGCCGACCTGTTCGAACTCGACGAAGTCGTGTTTGTGCCCAGCGGTCAGCCGTGGCAAAAGACCCGGGACGTATCCCCGGCCGAGGATCGGTATCTGATGACGGTGATCGCCACCGCGTCCAATCCACGTTTCTCGGTGAGTCGCGTCGACATCGACCGCGCCGCACCGACCTACACCAGGGACACGCTGCGCGATCTGCACGCCCTCAACCCCGACTCCGAGCTGTACTTCATCACCGGCGCCGACGCGCTGGCTTCCATTCTGTCGTGGGAGGGCTGGGAGGAGCTGTTCGGGCTGGCGCGCTTCATCGGCGTCAGCCGACCGGGATATGAGCTGCGGCGCGAACACATCACCGGTGTTCTGGGCGAGCTGAACGAGGATGCGTTGACCCTCGTCGAGATACCGGCACTGGCGATCTCGTCGACCGACTGCCGCCGACGCGCCGAGCAACGCCGGCCGCTCTGGTACCTGATGCCCGACGGCGTCGTGCAGTACGTCTCCAAGCGCCGGCTCTATCGCCAACCTCTGGCCACCGGGAACAACCCGTGACTGCCACCCGGGAAGCGATCGATATGGCGACCGTTGCCGCCGGCGCGGCCGCGGCCAAGCTGGCCAACGATGTGGTGGTCATCGATGTCTCGGGCCAGCTGGTCATCACGGACTGCTTCGTCATCGCCTCGGCGTCCAATGAGCGGCAGGTCAACGCCATCGTCGACGAGGTCGAGGAGAAAATGCGCAAGGCGGGCTACCGGCCGGCGCGTCGGGAGGGCGCCCGGGAAGGCCGCTGGACGCTATTGGATTACCGCGACATCGTCGTGCACATCCAGCATCAGGACGACCGCAACTTTTACGCCCTGGACCGGCTGTGGGGAGATTGCCCGATGGTGCCGGTCGACTTAGCACCGGGCTCTCAGGACTCAGCGAGCGCGCAATGAGGATCCGTCGTCTGGTGATGTTGCGGCATGGCCAAACCGACTTCAATGCCGGTAGCCGGATGCAGGGGCAACTGGACTCCGCGCTCACCGAATTGGGTCGCGCCCAAGCGGTCGCCGCCGCCGAAGTGCTCGGCAAGCTGCAGCCGTTGCTGATCGTTTCGTCGGATCTGCATCGCGCCTACGACACGGCGATCACGCTGGGGGAGCGTACCGGGAGCCGGGTCCGAGTGGACCCCCGGTTACGCGAGACCCACCTTGGCGACTGGCAGGGCTTGACTCATGCTCAGATCGACGCCGAGGCACCGGGCGCCAGGCTGGCATGGCGCGAAGACGCAACGTGGGCACCGCATGGCGGGGAGAGCAGGGTCGATGTAGCCAACCGAAGTCTTCCGGTGGTCACCGAACTGGTGTCCAGCGAACCGGAATGGGGCGACCCCAATGGGCCGGATCGACCACTGATACTAGTGGCCCACGGCGGCCTCATCGCGGCGTTGTCGGCTGCACTGCTGCGGCTTCCGGTTTCCAACTGGCCGATTCTGGGCGGCATGGGCAATGCCAGTTGGGTGCAGCTCTCCGGCCACTCGCAAGACGAAGGCGCTGACCGGGAAGGCTTCGACAGCATCCGCTGGCGCCTCGATGTGTGGAACGCTTCTGCTCAGGTCGCCAACGATGTCCTCTGAGCCGCGGTCCAGGCCCACGCTGCTGGTGTTCGCCGACTCGCTGGCGTATTACGGGCCGACCGGGGGCCTGCCCGCCGACGACGCGCGCATCTGGCCCAATATTGTTGCCTCGCAACTAGACTGGGATCTAGAACTGATCGGCCGGATCGGCTGGACTTGCCGGGACATCTGGTGGGCGGCAACCCAGGACCCACGGGCCTGGGCGGCGCTGCCCAGGGCGGGCGCGGTGATCTTTGCGACCGGCGGAATGGATTCGCTGCCGTCGGTGTTGCCCACCGCATTGCGCGAGTTGATCCGCTACGTACGGCCGCCGTGGCTGCGGCGCTGGGCCCGCGATGGCTATGCCTGGTTGCAGCCCAGGCTCTCGCCGGTGGCCAGGTCCGCGTTGCCGCCGCACCTGAGTGCCGAATACCTTGAACAAACTCGTGGCGCAATCGATTTCAACCGTCCGGGCATCCCGATTGTGGCGTCGCTACCCTCGGTGCATATCGCAGAGACATACGGTAAGGCTCACCACGGCCGCCCGGGGACCGCCGCTGCGATCACGGAATGGGCGCAGAGCCACAATGTTCCGTTGGTGGATCTCAAATCCGCGGTGGCCGAACACGTTATGAGTGGACGTGGCAATCCCGACGGCATTCACTGGAATTTCGAAGCCCACCAGGCGGTCGCGGAGCTGATGGTCAAGGCGCTTGCCGAAGCCGGCGTGGCGACGATGCAGAGCGCGCAGCGCGATGAGGAGAAGCCGCGCAATCAAGCCGGGGTGCCGAACGAGAAACCGCGCGGATAGCACCATGGCTGTCGTGGTGGTGACCGACGCGTCGTCGCGCCTTCCGGGCGATGTGCTCGAAAAGTGGGCGATACGCTTGGTTCCGCTGCACATCTTGCTCGACGGCCACGATCTGCGCGACGGCGTGGACGACATCCCCGACGACATCCACAAGCGGGACGCCACGACCGCGGCGGCCACCCCGGCCGAACTGGCCAACACCTACCAGCAGGCGTTGGCCGACAGCGGCGGGGACGGCGTGGTGGCCGTGCACATTTCGTCGGCGTTGTCGGGAACCTACTGCGCCGCCGAGCGGACCGCGGCCGACCTCGACCCGAACGTGCGCGTCATCGACTCGAAGTCGGCCGCGATGGGCACCGGCTTTGTCGCGCTGGCCGCCGCGCGGGCAGCGGCCGCGGGCGCCGACCTGGACGCCGTCGCGGAGGCCGCGAGTTCGGCCGTCTCGCGCGGCCATGCGTTCGTGGTGGTGCACCGGCTGGACAACTTGCGCCGCAGCGGGCGGATCGGCGGGGCCAGGGCGTGGCTGGGCACCGCGCTGGCGCTCAAGCCGCTGTTACGCATCGATGACGGCAAACTCGTTCTGGCCCAACGGGTGCGCACCGTCAGCGCCGCGACGGCCACGATGATCGACCGGGTCTGCGAGGTCGTCGGCGAGGGCTCCGCCGCCCTGGCGGTGCACCACGTCGCCAATCCGGACGGCGCCCACGAGGTGGCGGCGGCGCTGGCGCGGCGGCTACCCGCGTGCGAGCCGGCGATCGTCACGCCGTTGGGGCCGGTGCTCGCGCTGCATGTCGGCGCGGGAGCCGTCGCGGTCTGCCTGGAACTGCCCGAGTCCTAAGCGCGTTGCGCACGAAGGGCGTTGTCGCCGCGCGGATGCACAACCTGCGGCCACCAGAACCAGCGGCCGAGCAGGACGGCGATCGACGGCATCAGCAGCGTGCGCACGATCAACGTGTCGAGCAGCAGACCGATGCACACGGTCGACCCGAACTGGCCGAGCACGCGCAGGTCGCTGCCCAGCATGGACGCCATCGTGAACGCAAACACTAGACCCGCCGCCGTCACCACCCCACCGGTGCCGGCCATCGACCGGATGATCCCCGTCTTGAGTCCGCCATGGATCTCTTCCCTGAACCGGGAGACCAGCAGCAGGTTGTAGTCGGATCCGACGGCCAACAGGATGATGACCGACAGCGCCATGACGATCCAGTGGATTTTGATGCCGAACAGGTCCTGCCAGATGAGCACGGACAAGCCGAACGACGCGGCGATGGAGCTGGCCGCGGTGCCGACGATCACCAGCGCGGCGACCACGCTCCTCGTGAGCAGCAACATGATCATGAAGATCAGCGTGAGGGCCGATACCACCGCGATCATCAGGTCATATTTGGCGCCGTCATGCATGTCCTTGTAGGTCGCGGCGGTGCCGCCGAGATAAACCTTCGCATCCGCAAGAGAGGACATTTTGAGCCCCTCCTGCGCCGCGGTTCGTTCCGCGGCGACACGCGAGATGCCTTCCGGTGTCATGGGGTCGGCCTGGTGGGTGATGAAGAAGCGCGCCGACTTACCGTCCGGCGACAAGAACATCCGGAGTCCCGTTTGGAAGTCCGGGTTGTCGAAGGCTTCCGGCGGCAGGTAGAAGAAGTCGTCATTCTTGGAGGCGTCGAAGCTTTGGCCCATGACGACCGCCGTATTGCTCATCGCCTCGAGCTGGTTGATCAACGCCGAGAACGTCTGGTACAGCGTCAGCGTGATTCCCTTGGTGGCCTTCAGCGTCCCAATCAGCGTGGGGAACAACGTCATCAGCTCGTGCGTGGCCGAGGCGGTGTGCGCGATGTCGGCCGTGAGTTCGTGGAATTTGTCGGCGAGCTGGTCTATGCCGTCCAGGGAGTCAAATAAGGATCGCAACGAAAAGCACATGGGAATGTCATAACAGTGCTTTTCCCAATAGAAGTAGGTCCTGACCGGCCTCCAGAAGTCGTCGAAATCGGCAAGGTGGTCCCGCAATTCGTCGGTGATCGCCGAGGTTTCGGCCGTGTTCCTTGCGCTGTCATCAGCAGCCTTGGAGAGATCTTGCGTGATAGCGTACTGGCGTTCCGTGACGTCGATGTTGACCTGCAACTGATCGGCCAACTTGAGGATGTCGCCGATGCGGTCTTTCAGAAAAGCCATGTTCTGCATGGTGGTTTGGCTTTGTATGCTGTTCTGGAACGGGATCGAGCTGTGCTGAATGGGAATGCCCAGCGGCCTGGTGATGTCCTGGATCATCGCGATGCCGACCGTCCGGATGACGTTTTTGGCCACCTTGTCCAAGACGAGCATGTCGGCGGGATTGCGCATGTCGTGGTCGGCCTCGACCATCAACATGTCGGGATTCATCCGCGCCTGAGAGAAATGCCGGTCCGCGGCCTGGTATCCAAGATTGGACGGGGCGCTGGTCGGCAGATAGTACCGGTCGTTGTAACTCGTGATGTAGCTCGGGAGGGCAACCATGCCAGCGAGGACGATGGCTGCGCTCACGGCCAAGATCGGTGCGGGCCAACGCACCACCGCGGTGCCGACCCGACGCCATAGCCGGCCTCTGGCCGCCCGCTTGCGTTCGAAAAGCCCGAACTTGCTGCCCACGAAAATCACTGCCGGACCGAGTGTTAGGCCGGCTAAGACGACGACGAGCATCCCGATCGCCACGGGTGCGCCCATGGTGTTGAACCAGGGCAACCGTGCGAAGCTGAGGCAGTACGTCGCCCCCGCGATGGTTAGGCCCGACCCCAGCACAACGGGGGCCACGCTACGAAACGTGGTGTAGTACGCAGTTTCCCGATCTTCACCGGCCGCGCGCGCCTCTTGATAGCGGCCCACCAGGAAGATCCCGTAATCCGTCCCGGCCGCGATGGCCAGCATGGTGAGGATGTTCGCGGCGAACGTGGTCAGTCCGAATGCATCGTGATACGCGAGAACCGCGATGACTCCCCGCGAGCATGCCAGCGCGATACCGGTCATGAACAACTGGACGAGTGTGGTCACGATGGAGCGATAGACCAGCAGCAACATGATCGCGATGGCGCCCAAGGTGAACAGCGTGATCTTGGCCAGGCTGGCGTTCCCGATGATGTGCATGTCATCGCTGAGCGCCGCAGGACCGGTGACGTAGGCCTTCACTCCGGGTGGCGGCTGGTTCCGCTCGATCACTTTGCGGACGACGTCGACCGATTCGTTCGCCAGCGTCGTTCCTTGGTTGCCGGCAAGGTTCAACATGACGTAGGCGCCCTTGGCGTCGGCGCTCTGCGCGCCGGCGGCGGTCAGCCGGTCTCCCCAGAAGTCCTGGATGTGCTGGATGTGCTTGGGGTCCTGCCGCAGTTGGCGAATCACGTTGTCGTAGTAGCGGTGCGCGTCGTCGCCGAGGGGTTGCTGACCTTCCAGCACGATCATGACCGTGCTGTTGGAATCGAATTCGTGGAAGTTGTGACCCAACCGCATCATCGCCTTCATGGACGGCGCGTCCACGGGGGCCATCGGCGCGGAGTGTTGCTCGCCGACGACTTCCAGCCGGGGAACGATGACGTTCACCAGGACCGTGACGAACACCCATGCCAGGATGATCGGCACCGCGAACCAGCGGATCATGTGCGGGATCAGTGGCCAGTGGCCGCGCTCGGGGCGCCCGGGCCTCTGGGCCCTGATCGGCCCGGTGGTCTCGGTGTCGACGTGGCCCTTGCTGTTCAGTTCGCTCATGCGGACTTCACCAGGCAGAAGGTCTGCGCATTGTGGCCGTTGGCGCTTTGCTGTTCGCGGACGACACCGTCGACGGTGATACGGCAGCCGATCTGGTCGCCGTCGGTTTGCGCCATGATGTTGGCGCTGACCGCGGGCAGTGTCGTCGAGATCGTGAACGACCAGGGGAGCGCGGCATCATTGACCTGGTGCGTATTCGCGTTTTCGTCCCAGTAGTTGATGTTTGCGGTGGTCCCGGGGGCGCCGGAGACCTCGTACGTGACGACCTTCGGGTTGAATTGGACGATCTCGATCCCGGCGCCGGCGTTCGCATTGAGGTCCTGCGAGCCGAAGATTTTGTGCAGCCGCGATACGACCAACCCGGAGACTGCCAGAACGACCACCACCAGCAGAGGTATCCAGGCTCGCTTGACGGCGCGGGTCATGTCGGCGACATTCGGTCTAGCCATACCCGACCGCCTTCCGAAGAACCTTTGCTCGGCTAAGCATGTTAAACCTTAGTGCACGGAAGCGTTCCCCGGGGTCCGTTTGATGTGGCGAACGACGCCCGTCGATCGGGCCACCCGGCCGGTGACCGGGGGCAAATCGGCAAGCGTCACGATTCCGGGCTTGGCGGCCACCACCGCCGGAACCGCGTTGGTCACCGGCATCGCGGTGTAGATCATGCCCAGGCCCATGAACCCGGGCTCCGTCCAATCCTTTGGCGGCAGACAGTGCAGGACGGTGCGCATGTTGGGCAGTCCGAACACCTGAATGACGTGGCCGTGCTCGAGCGGCTTGGGTGGGACCACGTGGCTGCCCATGGTCCAGTTGAATCCGACGCTGACGACGTTGCGATCGCCTTCCCAGCCGCGGTGGTAGCCATACACGCTGCCGACCGTTCCCGCGGGGATTTTCATGAAGCCGAGGTCGGAGTCGGCGGTGGCCGCGGTGAAGGTGACGTCGAAGGTCATTTTGTCCAGCTTCGCCCCGATCGCGTCGGCCATCATCGCGGCCGACTCTGCGAAGACCTCGCTTTCGGCCCGCACGCTTTCGGCCAGGCCGGGTGTGTCGGGGTCTTGTGAGAACCCCATCGCCGTTTGGGTTTCCGCCGACACGTAAGTCGAGCAGTCCACCGACTCGGTAATGCGGATCTCGTCGACGCGCTCGCAGGAAGCGCTGAGCACCATGCCGACCATGTTCGTCATCCCGGGATGGGCGCCGCTGCCGAAGATCGTCGAGCCGCCCCGTTCACAGGCGTCGACGATGCGTTTGCGGTCCTCGGGTGTCTGCTTGCCGCCGGTGATCCAGGCCGCGCTGGTGCACACATTGACGCCCGATTCCAGCAGCCGCACAAGTTCGTCGACGTTGGGCCACAACGGGTTATAGCAACACGCGTCCGCCCCCAGGGCGAGCAACGCGTCGATGTCATTGGTCGCTTGCACCCCGGTTGGTTCCGGCCAATCGGCCAGCTTGGCGGCATCGACCCCGACCTTGTCGGCCCCGTGCGCGTACACCCCGACCAACTTCATGTCGGGCCGACCGATGATGGCGTGCAGCGAACGTCGCCCGATGTTGCCGGTCGTCCACTGGATCACCCGCAGCGGGCGGTCGGTGCTGGTTGTGCTCATGGGGGCTCCTTTGCTCCGGTGCGACGGGAGTCATTATTGCCGCAATATTCGGCTGCACTCGGAGGCGGGTAGGTGCCACAGTCGGGGACCGTGAGTGTGGCCGTTGCGAGTCCGAGCGAGGACGACCCCGATACCGGCGGAGTCCCATTGGTCCGGCCGGCCGAAGCATCCCTCGGGCTGATTACTGGCCCGCGTCTATTGCAGGCGTCTCTTGTCCGTGCTTGCGCTGATTCAATACCGCCATGGCACCGGACAGAATCTGCGAAAACGGATCGGCGCCGCCGCCGAAGGTGGCCTGAGTGGCCGGTGCGGTGACGGCCGCGGGGTCAAAACCTCTCACCGGGTCCACTTCAACCGGTGCGGTCAGCGGATCGTCGTTACGCGAATATCCCGCATCGACCATGGGCTCCACCGCAGGCGGTATGCGGCCTCCACCCGGATGCCATATGAATGCGACGACTCCACGTTAATGACGGCATCGCAGGACCCATCGGGTAGGGGAATATTCAATGCATCGCCGACCCTGAAGTCGGTCGAAGGGCTAAGGTGCGTTCTACTGCAGAAGGCGATCGCTTCGGCGGACATATCGATGCCAATCACTTGAGCGCTGAATTTCTCCGCGACAAGCGCAGCGTTGCCTCCGCGGCCACATCCTATGTCAACAATTGTGCAGTCATTCAGGTCAAGCGATCCGATAACTTCGAACACCAGCCGGACCGAGTTGGTGTTGAAGGTGCCTTCGCGAACGATGAGCGACGATTCATTGTTAGAATCGATCGGAACATATCCATAATTTAGGAAAAACGATACATCAGCCAATCCGACGGTCTCTAAACGGCGGCTAAGTAAATCATAAAAGCTGCGCCATCCGACCGCGCTCGTAGACAGTAGGTCGTCAGCCAGGTGCGCCGACATTGCCTCTTCTGAATTACCCTTCGATTCAGCCTGCACCGAGGGTTCGCTATCGTGGTCCATTTATGTCGCCTCAACCAAATCTGCTTTGCCCCATGATTCGTAGCATGGTGTCTCTGCTAGAGCCGGGCCAGGTCGTATTCGGCGATGTGATCAATCAGGACCTGCAGGTGGTCCTGCGAGGAGCCCAGCGTGTGTTCTATCGCGGTGAGCCGGGCGGCGTAGTGGCCGACCGGGTATTCCGCGGTCATGCCGATGCCGCCGTGCAGCTGAATCGCCTCCTGCGCGATGTGCCGGCCCGACCGGCCGACTTGCAACTTGGCCCGGGACGCGATCACCGGATCCAGGTTGCCGTCGGCGATCGACATCGCGACGTAGAAACTCATGCTGCGCGCCAGCTCCAGCGACACGTACATGTCGGCGGCGCGTTGGGTGAGCGCCTGGAACTTGTTGAGCGTGACGCCGAATTGCTTGCGCGTCTTGAGGTAATCGGTGGTCAGTCGCAGCGCTTCCTCCATCGCGCCAACGGCTTCGGAGCACAACGCCGACTGGATACGGATGATCGCGTCGCGGATGGCGGGGGAGGCGTCCACCGCGTCACCGAGGGGCTCGGCGGGAGCGGAGTTCAGTTGGATCTGGGCGCCGCGCTGACCGTCGAACGTCGGGTAGGAATGCCGGTTCACGGCGTCACCGTCGACCAGGAACAACCCGGTGCCGCCGTCGGGCAATGCGGCGCTCACCACCAGCGCGTCGGCGCAATCGCCGGCCAGAACCGGGTTCTTCGTCCCGGTCAGGCTCCACGAATCGCCTTGCCGCACAGCCTGAGTGACGACGGTCGCGGTGGGCCTCCGGTGACCGGTTTCCAGGTGAGCGAACGCCAGCAGTTTTTGGCCGGCCGCGACGTCGTCCAGCATTAGCTTTTGTGCGTCGCTCCCGTGCTCGGCGATCAGCGCACCGGGCGCCAGGGCGGCGTGCACGACGGGTTCGGGCGCCAACCGTCGCCCGATCTCGGTGAGCACCACCATGATCTCGATCTGGCCGGACTCTTCCGGCTCGAACCCGAGGCTCAGAATCCCGGTGTCGGCGAGCTGGCTCCAGACGTCGCGGCTCCAGCCGAGTTCGCTCTCGATGATCTTGTTGCGGCTCTCCGGGTCATAGGTGCGCGACAGCAGGTCGCGGGTGGTGTCGCGGAGCAGGACCTGCTCGTCGCTCAGCTGAAAATCCATGGCTGCCTCACAATCCGAGAATGGTGGACGCGATGATGTTGCGCTGCACCTCGTTGCTGCCGCCGTAGATCGAAGTCTTGCGGTAATTGAGGTAGCGCGGGGCGCTTGATTGTGCCCAGGCGGGTGACTCGACGTCGTCACCGTCGACCGGCAGCGCGTCGGGCCCGGCGACCTCGACCAGCAGCTCGGTGGCGATCTGCTGCAATTGGCTGCCGCGCATCTTGAGCACCGACGACGCCGGGTTCGGCTTACCGTTCGCGGAGTCCGTTGTCACCCGGGACTGCGTGAGTTCCAGTGCCAGCACCTCGTTTTCGGCCTCGGCGAGGCGCGCCGCGAACAGCGGATCGTCCAGCAGTCCGGTCTGCGCGGCGTGCTTTTTCACCTCGGCGAGGCGCACCTTGGTCCGGCCCACCCCGGCGATGCCCGTGCGCTCGTTGCCCAGGAGGAATTTTGCGTAGGTCCAGCCCTGATTCTCTTGTCCGACAAGCTGATCGGCCGGTACCCGAACGTCGGAGAAGAACACCTCGTTGACTTCCCGGCCGCCGTCGATGGTCTTGATCGGCCGCAGGCTGATGCCCGGAGTCGCCATGTCCATGAGCAGAAATGAGATGCCCGCTTGGCGTTTGGGCGCCTGCGGGTCGGTGCGTACCAGGCAGAAGATCCAGTCCGCATACTGGCCCAGCGTCGTCCATGTCTTCTGCCCGTTGACGACGTAGGAGTCGTTGTCCCGCACCGCGGTGGTGCGCAGCGACGCGAGGTCGGAGCCGGCTTCCGGCTCGGAGAACCCCTGGCACCACCAGATGTCGATGCTGGCCGTCGGCGGCAGGAAGCGCTGCTTGATTTGTTGGGACCCGAATTCGGCGATCACCGGGCCGACCATTTTGACGTTGAAGTTCAGCGGCTCCGGGACGCACGCCAATTGCATTTCGTCGGACCAGATCTGGTGCTGGGTCGGAGTCCAGTCCTTGCCGCCCCACTCGACCGGCCAGTTCGGCACCGCGAGCCCGTGGTCGTTCAGGATCTTGTGACTGGTGACGATCTGGTCTTTGGACAGCGAAGAGCCCTGGCGCACCAACTCGCGGAGCTCCTCGGGGATCTGGGTCGTGTAGAAGGTGCGAAGTTCGTCGCGGAACGCGGCTTCCTCGGGTGTGAGCGCCAGTTGCATGGCCGCCTCCTGTCGTCTGGGGCACCGGCTTCCATCTTGACCCATCGCATGCGGCGGTTGTGCACAGCCTCGGGTTAATCAACAGGCGGGCGTCGCGGCGCTCCGGCGCGGCGCCGTTGTGGCGGTCGACGCACCTACGGTCGGCGCATGCGAACAGAACTTCCCGCCGAGCGGCTGCATCGACGACTCGGTGCCGATCCGGATGCCGATTCACACGCCGACTCCGACGGCACGGAGCTGGAGTCAGACCAGGACACGGCGGATCAGGACCAGAACTCGCTGCTGCCGCGGTGGCTTCCCGACGCGTCCGAGAGTCGAGGCTGGGTGGCCCGCATGCGCGCCGACCCGGGCCGCGCCGGTGCCATCGCGTTGGCGGTCGTGGCTGCCCTCGCGGTGCTGGTCACGGTGTTCACCCTGATGCGCGACCGGCCCGCGCCGGTGATGTCGGCCAAACTCCCACCGGTGGAGAAGGCGTCCACGGCAAGCCCAAGGTCGTCGGCGAGTCCGGGTGCCGGCCAGCCGGCCGGTCCCGACGGGCCGGTGGTGGTCAGCGTGGTCGGTCTGGTGCGCACCCCCGGACTGGTGACCCTGGCGCCCGGCGCGCGCATCGCCGACGCGCTGCAGGCCGCCGGGGGCCTGGTGAACGGTGCGGACACCATCGGACTGAACATGGCCCGCCCGGTTGGTGACGGCGAGCAGATCGTGGTCGGGCTTGCCCCTCTCCCGGGGCAGCCGACGGCACTGGGCAGTTCGGTGGCCTCCAGTTCGGCGCCGGTGTCCGGGCCACCCGGACCGCGAGTTTCGGGGACGGTGAAGCCGAAAGCGGGTGAGGCGCTCGACCTCAACACCGCGAGCGTGGAACAA
>Ga0310909_10000200_pt1 | contig 27508 bp, 34 predicted proteins | sample GREbulkMGT000H_FD_203449 | JGI IMG/M metagenome (GOLD analysis project Ga0310909, IMG submission 203449) | Lab enrichment of tropical soil microbial communities from Luquillo Experimental Forest, Puerto Rico - GRE.bulkMG.T000H | ecosystem: Environmental > Terrestrial > Soil > Tropical forest >... | reverse complement strand
GCGCCGGCATACGGCTCGAGGAACTTGTTGGCGATGCCAAGCGTGAATGCGCCGACGAGCGTGCCCCACAGATTGCCGACACCACCGAAGACCACGACCATGAACGAGTCGATGATGTAGCCTTGGCCCAGGTTGGGCGAGACGTTGTCGATCTGCGACAAGGCCACGCCCGCTATTCCTGCGATCCCCGAGCCGAGACCGAAGGTCAATGCATCGATCCGCGCGGTTCGGATGCCCATCGCCGCCGCCATCGCGCGATTCTGGGTGACTGCCCGCATCTCCAGTCCGAGCCGCGTCAGGCGCAGCATGGCGAGCAGGGCGACGAACACCGCAAGCGTGAAGCAGATTATCCAGAGCCGGTTATAGGTGATGGTGATGCCGCCGAGATCGAAGGCGCCGCTCATCCAGGAGGGATTACCGACTTCCTTGTTGGTCGGCCCGAAGATGGTGCGTACCGCCTGCTGCAAAATCAGCGACAGGCCCCAGGTTGCGAGCAAGGTTTCGAGTGGACGTCCGTAAAGAAAGCGAATGATGCTGCGTTCGATCGCGATACCCACCGCGCCCGCCACAATGAAGGCAAGCGGCACGGCAATGACGAGGGAGTAGTCGAAGAGTGCCGGATTGTAGGTACGAATAAGCTCCTGCACGACAAACGTCGTGTAGGCACCGAGCATCACCATTTCACCGTGCGCCATATTAATGATGCCCATCACGCCGAAGGTGATGGCAAGGCCGATTGCGGCCAACAGCAGTACCGATCCGAGCGAAAGGCCGTACCAGGCGTTCTGTAGCGCATTCCAAAGTGCGAGGTTGCCCTGGATTTTTGCACGGGCAGATGTCGCCGCCTGCTTCACTGCTGGGGGTAGATCGGAGGGCAGCCCGTCGATGAGACCGAGCGCGTCTTGGTCGCCGCGGTCGCGGATTACGGTGATTGCGGAAACCTTGTCTTCTTCGCTGGAATCCGTGGAGCTGAGGATGATTGCGGCACGCGCCTCGGTGAGCGCCTTCTTCACGCGCGGGTCGGTTTCCCTTTCCAGCGCCTTGTCGATGTTTGCCAAAGCGCTGGCGTCTCGCGATTTGAATACGGCCTGCGCGGCATCAAAGCGCCGGTTCGGTTCTTTCGCCAGCAACGTCAATGAACCGAGCGCGGCATCAAGCAGGCCGCGCACGCGGTTGTTCAGCCGGACGTTGTCGATATCGGAAGGAGGCGTCGCAACCGCTTCCCCTGTTGCGGCGTCGATCAGGTTGTCCGACTGATCCTTAATGAAAACTTTTTTGGCTTCGGCCGAATAGAGAAGGCGCTGATCCTTGAGCGCCTCCAGTAGTGGGCCTGTACGGGAATCGCCAGTCGAGGCGAGGGCGTCGATTGCGTCGGCGGTGTCGCCGAACGAGTCGGTGGTGAAGCCGGCGAGCGCGTCCTCATAGGCCCCGGCATTAGCGACGGTTGCCGCAGCGAACAGGAATCCGACGGCAAATACGAGCGCCACGATGCGTTCGTGGAAGCGATGCATGTCATTCCGCCCCGGCAGCACGTCAAGGAAGGAGACGGCGGTGATCCGCCGTCTCCGGTTTCGTCAACCGCAACTCACGACGGGTTGCTGCCGCATTTCTTGGTGACCTTGTTGTAGTTGCCGCATTTCAGAGTCACCCAATCGGCTTCCAGATCCTTCGAGCCGGGCAGGAAGTCAGACCACGCATCGCCCGGCACAAGTCCTTTGGTCTTCCACACGACGTCGAACTGGCCGTCGCCACGGACTTCACCGATGAACACTGGCTTGGTGATGTGATGGTTCGGCAGCATCTTGGAAACGCCGCCGGTGAGATTTGCCGCCTCGATGCCGGGCAGTGCGTCGATCACCTTGTCCGCCTCGGTCGACTTCGCTTTCTCGACAGCCTTGACCCACATGTTGAAGCCGATCACGTGGGCTTCCATCGGATCGTTGGTGACGCGCTTCGGATTTTTGGTGAACTCCTGCCACTTCTTGATGAACTCGGCGTTGGCTGGATTCTTGATCGACTCGAAGTAATTCCACGCCGCAAGGTGTCCGACCAATGGCTTTGTGTCGAGGCCCGCCAGTTCTTCTTCGCCGACCGAGAACGCGACCACCGGAATGTCGGTCGCCTTGACGCCCTGGTTGCCGAGCTCCTTGTAGAAGGGAACGTTGGCGTCACCGTTGATCGTCGACACGACCGCCGTTTTCTTGCCGGCCGATCCGAATTTCTTGATGTCGGCGACAATGGTTTGCCAGTCGGAATGACCGAACGGGGTGTAGTTGATCATGATGTCTTCGTCCTTGACGCCTTTCGCCTTCAGGTAGGCCTCAAGGATTTTGTTGGTCGTGCGCGGATAGACGTAGTCGGTGCCGGCCAGCACCCATCGTTTCACCGATCCGCCATCCTTGCTCATGAGGTAGTCGACGGCCGGGATGGCCTGCTGGTTCGGCGCGGCGCCGGTGTAGAAGACGTTTCGTTCCGATTCTTCACCCTCGTATTGCACGGGGTAAAACAGGATTGAGTCGAGTTCCTTGAACACCGGCAGCACCGACTTGCGTGATACCGAAGTCCAGCAACCGAACACGACCGCGACTTTGTTTTTCGAGATCAGTTCGCGTGCTTTCTCGGCGAACAGCGGCCAGTTCGAGGCCGGGTCGACGACGACGGCTTCGAGTTTTTTGCCGAGCACGCCGCCTTTCTTGTTCTGTTCATCAATCAGAAACAGCATCGTATCTTTCAACGTCGTTTCGCTGATGGCCATCGTTCCCGACAACGAGTGAAGAATGCCGATCTTGATCGTATCTTCAGCGGCTGCGGGGTAGGTGGCAGCGAAACCGAATGCCAGGCCCGCCGCGGCGGACAACCAGCGTTGGGCATGCGGTTTCGCAAAAACCGCCCTATTCATGTTGAGCATCGTTTTTCCCCTGTTTGACGTTCGCAAAGTCGGGCCCGTTCCCGCTTCGCAAGGCTCAAGTCGCAAGGTGCGTGCCAAACAGGCACCGGCGTAATCTGCTGAATCCGGCATGGCTTCTAGGGTTATCTGCGCTTGAAGCAGGGCGTCGCGTCGCGCGCTGCATATTAATTGGGCGGTCGCACATCAGACTTTGGGCAACTTGCCTCTTTCGCCGCCCCAGCGCCCGGTCGCGCGCGCTACTACCGAGCCACTACCAAGCCGCTGGCAGTCCCCGCCAAGTCCCCGCCCTGCCGATCGAATCCTGTTGACAGGCAATGTAATTTTTGTTGCATCGCAAAATAAGAAATGGTGCAATGCAAAAGCCGGGAATTCGAAGAGTCCGAACCATGGCTTCTGTGAAATTCTTGCGACGACAGGCCGAAAAGTGTGCCGGGTTGGCAAAGCGCACCCACGATGAGGACAGCCGGCAGAGGTGCGAACAGTTGCAGCGCACCTACACTTACCTTGCCGAAGTTGAAGAAGGGCAACGCGCCGATCCCGAACGTCGACCTACCGTCTGATTGTGCGCATCACGAGTGCCGCTGTACGTTCGCATCTTAACGACGCGAACGGGGCCGCCGTTGCCGTGTGCCGGCGAGAAGGCGAAAAGCCTGGCGAATTGCCGGTTCAGCTGGGCACGAAAGTCGAGCTGTATATCAACCTCAAGACCGCCAAAGCACTCGGAATTTGCGTGCCGCAATCATTACAAAATCGTGCCGACGAGGTTATCGAATAAGTTTGGCAATGTCCGCTATTGGCCCAAAGCGGACATGCGTTAGTGCGCTGCACATGTCCGCTTTCGGGGGTAAAGCGGACATCAAGCGTCTCGATGCTTTGCGCGCTTGAACTTAATGAGGACATACCCGGACCCGCTTTTCGCCTCGAACGCGGCGGGCCGGCCCTTCTTCGGGTTCGGCGCGTTGTCGCAGGTTGTCAGCGTGTCGCCGTCTACAGCATAGATTCCTTTCCACACCTTTCCCTTCAGAGCTCCTTTCGTTTGCTGGAAATCAATGGTCGCCGGTTTCGTGCTCGGGTTTATTTGGACGGTTCCTGCGTAGAGAGGCTTGTCATCCTTCGACCGGATATCGAAGCGATTGCCCTTAAAAGAGAGTCGATGCCCGACAAGGTCATCGGCGGTGTTGCCGTCCTGTTCCGCCTTTGTCGCGATCCAAGTTCCTTGCAACGTCGTCTCGGCTGCCGCAGCCGGCAGCGCGCAGGCCAGAACAAGCCCGGTCGAGACTATCAACCAGCACAACGTCGAGGTCCGCCGTTGCATGACCAGTTCTCCTGAGTGTTGCATCGCTCGACCCGGACTGTAGTTGTCTAGTCACGAGCGCTCAAGCCCACCTTCGCGTGCCCGGAGTAGCCGAGGCCAAATCTAGACGACAAGCTGCACTGAAAGAAATTCGAGATGACATGATGAAGGAAAATTGGAAAATGCGTTTAGCTTCGGCTGTTGTGTTCGATACTGGAGGGCAGACGGATCACAAACTCAGTTCCCGGCTCGAGTCGGTTGATTTCGAGGGTGCCGCCAAGCTGACCGACAGTTGAGGCGATGATCTTCATCCCCAGTGACGAAGTTGTCTCTATCTGAAAATTATCCGGAAGTCCTCGTCCATTATCAGAGAATCGTAGTTCGATACTATCGTCGTCCGCATGTTTCAAAATGACCTTTATGTGTCCCCGTACGCCATCCGAATAAGCATGTTTAAGCGCGTTTGTTATAAGTTCATGTGTCAACATGCCAAGAGCAATTGCGTGCGCACCTGAAAGCTGAACTGGCTCGGCCTCGACCTCAATGGAGAGTCTGCTACCTCCGACGTATGCAGTTTCACTTGTATTACAAATTGTGTTTAAGAATTCGCTGAATTCGACGTACTCCAATGTATGGGCCTGGTAAAGATGGCGATAAACAGTTCCCATCGCGATGATGCGGTCGCGTGCATTTGCAAGATGTTCTTTCGCCGCGGGATCTACGACATACCGCCTTTGTACGTCCAAGAGACTCGAAAGAATATTAAGGCTGTTCATCACACGATGTTGAAGCTCACGTAAAAGAAGGTCTTTTTGCTTAAGAAGCTCATTGATCCTATTTGACATTCGGGACAAGGCCGCACTTAGCTGCCTGAATTCGGCCGATAATCTTATTTTAGGAAACGGCGTCGCTATATCGCCTGCCTGCCGTTTGCCCGCACTCTTGATAAGCGCCCGGATCGGGCGATCGATCATAAGGTAAGCAGCCAACCAGACGCCAATCACAGCAAGTATTAGAGCGATCAAATTAAAGGCAATGCCCTGTACATTGATGATAGAGGCCCCCGTCAGGGCTGAATCGCGATCAATGGCAACTGCCGTAAATAGACCTTCCGACGCGTCATGTAGGGGAGCAAACCCGATTATCCCTGAACGACCATTTGGACCCTTGATATCCATCGTCCCGGCGGGTGCGTGCTCAATTTTAGGAAAGATCAATTTGGAAATTGCTTCAACATTCTCAAAGTCACTCGGTGGAATCGTAAGTACCAACGATCCCTCGCGATCCAGAACGATGAGCCGATGCTCCGATCGCCATGGATACGCTGCGAGAATTTCGGCCAATTTTTCCGGGTTCAATGTGAGGACGATTACTCCCCTTATCGAACCGTTAGCATCTTTATAAGGCATGGATAAATGAATTGACCTGGATCGCGTTACGCGACCTTGAGTGATTGTTCCAACGGTGAGCTTGCCGGTTTTCAGCGGCTCATAAAAATAAATGCGATCTCTAACGTCGAGTGTCGGCGGAATCGGAATGGTCGAACAGTGAAACTTACCGTCGGTATCGATGATCGCAGCTTCGCGATAAATCGGAATATCTGCAATTACCGATTTGAAATAGGAGGTGCATTCCTCTTCGTGACCGGGGATATTTGGATATTTGGCCATTGCCGTCATTAGTTGGCGGCTATTGTCAATTACCAGCCCGAAATCGGCAGATATAAACCGTGCCATCGAAAGTGCGGCAGTGTTTGCTTCGTCTTCAAGAAATATTTTCCAACGTGCAGCACTGTATGCTGAGAGCAGTAACGATGGCACCAAGGCGATCGCGACAAGCGCAGATAGCCGACGACGAAGACTCATTGAAATATCGTCCCCCCAAATCTCATCATACAGATAACTCAGCGTTCCCCTTCCGCGGTTGCGCGTTCACATTAGCGAGACGGACAACTCGATGGGGGTCTATTGCTCCTGCGTCCCCAGCATTTTGCGGGTCTCATGAAGTCATTCTGCCTGTCCACGATGTTTGACCGGCAACTCGTGAACCCCGCCGGGTTTCGGGGATCGAATAGCTCAAGCTGGTGTCTGCTTTTGGCCCATAGCGGACATTGACCATTGCACCGCACATGTCCGCTTTCGAGTGTAAAGCGGACATCGATTGATCGTGATACTGGTTGACCTATTGTCGGCCCAGCCCAACGGGCTTCAGGGAGATGGGCTACAACGCACGCAACGATGAAATTCGTGACAAACGTCACACGGATGCGTCATGACTGGGAAGCACAATGCGGGGGCTGGCGATCCCCCGCCATCACCAATTAATCAACTCGACGTACCAAGAACTGCGCTTGGGCTAGCTCAACGTAGTAATTCTCCGAGGCTCGCGGGAATGTCTGTTTTCGGCGTCCTAGGCAAGCATCGCTTATCGACTCGCCAAAACGGCGACAAGTTCCATCATCAACAAACTGTTCTAAACTGTCCTCGCGCCCGCCTTCGTTACGCGCCAGCGCACGAAACTGATCTCTCAGTAAAGTCCATTCATTGGTTTTCAGATCAACGGGCACATCCGTGTCTCCACACTAGTTTTGCGGCTTTGCAATGGGCCGCAAGCACTGATTCTTGCGCGTCTACTTCCAATCAACAGGAGCGTTGAGCGGGGCCAGCGGATTCAGATCAGGCGCCGGGTGGTGACTGACCAGATTGACCGCCCATGCGCCAAACAGAACGAAAGACGCCGTAACGGAGACGATGGCGGTACGGATCATGGCGGTGCTTCCGCTAATCTGGAAAACACAGCGGCATAATTTGTATTGGCTTGCTTCGATTTAGGCAGAGTATCGCCGATGCCTATGCCGACTAAAAACACCGCAATGATCGTCAGGGCGATTACGCCGTTCTGCGGGGGATGGGGACTAACTGCCCACAGTTGCTTGTCCAAAAGTTCCTGGTCGTGTCTGGTCACTTTAGAATCTCCTCTTGGCAGGAGATGACTTGCGATAAACGCGCGCCGCGTATTCAACGTTCCCTAAGGACAGGGTTGTTCCAAAGCAGGCCGTTCAAAAAATATTTCTGGTGCAACGCGAACCGTCATTGCTGATTTGGTTACCTTCACGCGCCCAAAGGCGGTCATAGCGAGGATTGCAAATGAAGAGGAAGCGGTTCCGGATTTGAAAGAAAAAGGGCCGCCAGGGGGACTCCAGCGGCCCTTGGGGACTCATCGCTGTCGGCCGTGCGGGCCAACAGCTGCAAGCCAACACGCCTCCGGACAAAGCGTTCCCCGGTAAAATAAGGTTGGTCACGAACACGCGTGAACGACCTTCGGCTCAAGCGTGGCGGCGCCGACGAGATGATCGAATGAGGCGGCGCGATGTCCGTAGGGTGTGATGTCTGCTTTTGGCCCAAAGCAGACATGGGCGAGTGCACTGCACATGTCCGCTTTCGGGGGTAAAGCGGACATGACTTTGTGCAGTGCAGATGTCTGCTTTTTGACCCAAACCGGACATTGCGGGTGGGTCAGGGTGACAAGGTGACAGCGAACAGTGCGTGGGAGAGTGCAATCTTTTTAGGCATAAGGCCGTAGGTCATAGGTCGGCAATTGCTATGGCTTGATGTCATCACTCGTCCCGTCTTCGGTATCTACAATCGTGACCATGACTAGGGATAAGCCTTCTTGACTGCAGCGCCGGCAGTTGCTGCCGCTTCCTTGCTGCCGAACGAACGCTTAGTTTGTCCGTCCACTCGTAGCAGGAACCGCTCCTCAGTTGGCCGGGCCTGACCCACTGGCTTTGGGTCGTCGTCCCGATCTGGTCGCTTTGTTAATGTCGGTCGTCCAAGCATCCCAGTGTAGCGGGATTGGATTCTAGTCCAGAAAGATTTTATAAGAGCCGCGGACCGAGGCGCACATCGATAATGCGCTTAGCCTCGGCAACAATCTCCTCCGTGCTACTTTTTTCAAGATTGACCGGACTATTTGGCCATGGCGACATCGAGCCTGGCGAAAAGATAGATGCTCTCCAGCCCTTTCCTATAGGGCAGACCTCAATCCGATATCCCTTATAGTCAACGACTGTCATTTTTTTACAATCGGCATTTCGAGCGGCAGTGGTTCTAGACGATCGTCGCCTAATGCTTCCGGGCGTCGACGCGATAACCGACGATGGTGGCCTCGCCCAGCGCCTTAGCGGCTTCAAGCCGGTGCAGGCCCTCGACCAGTACGAAGCGCGCGCCATCCTCGCGCACGAGGATCGGCGTCTGCTGGCCAACAATGAGCATGCTATGAGCGATCGCATCGACGCGCTTCAAGTCGAGCGTTTTGCGCCGCGCTGTCGGCACGTAGATATCGGCGACCGGGAAGGTCTCGCGTTTCAACATGTCGAGGAGCGTAGCACAGTTGCGCGCTCTGTACGCGCTCACACCTGCTCGACGACCGTCAAAGCGATGATGAGCTTGTTGCCGTTGTCTCCTGAGCGGACATACCACTCGCGCGAGCCAATGTCCGCTTTCCGGTGCAAAGCGGACATTGGCCGACCGCTGTATGAATTGGTATGATGCTATCGTTAGCCTGCGGACAGGTAATGAGAAGGCGCCCAGTTCAATCCTACTTGTCGGCGGCTAGGCGATGGTGTCCGGCTAAACGATTATGCCACGGTCGAGGAAATTGAAATGGGAAACGAATACTAACGAGCCAGAGCAAAGCGTCTGGAACACGCTTTTCGGATAAATGGAGCTACGGCGCAGGATAGTCGCTTCGTAGTGATCGCACTAAACAATACGATAGAGGAAAACGACATGAAAAAATTTAGGATCGTTCTTGCGACGGCGGCCACCTTCGGTTTGATGTTCTCAGGCGTTGCCAGCGCGCAGGAAAAACTCACCGTCTGGTGGGTGAAGGGATTCTACAAGTCCGAGGACGACGCGCTGTTTGCGGCTATCAAAAAATACGAGGACAAGACTGGCGTTAAAGTCGATCTGTCGCAATATGCCGTGCAGGACATGATCCCGAAGACGGTCTCGGCGCTAGACGCTGGCACGCCCCCCGACGTCGCTTATGCTGACGTCTATGATTTCCAGGTTGCCGGCAAGTGGGCGTTCGAAGGACGGCTTGAGGATATTTCCGACGTCATCAGCCCGATGAAGGCCGCCTTCGCGCCGAACACCGCCGAGACGACGTTCCTCTACAACGATAAGACAAAGAAGAAAGCTTATTACGCATTTCCACTCAAGCAGCAGACTATGCATGTCCAGTATTGGATCGACATGCTGACCCAGGCGGGTTTCAAGGAATCCGATATCCCGACCACTTGGAAGGAATATTGGTCGTTCTGGTGCGACAAGGTGCAACCCGCTAGCCGCAAGGCCACCGGCCAGCGCGTCTTTGGCATCGGACAACCGCTCGGTGTCGACTCCAGCGACTCCTTCTACTCATTCCTGACATTCATGGATGCCTATGACGTCAAGCTTGTTGACGACAGTGGGAAGCTTTTGGTCGACGATCCAAAAGTGAAGGAGGGTCTGATCGGCGCGCTGACGGATTACACCGAGGTCTACGCTAAGGGGTGCTCGCCGCCGTCTTCAACGAGCTGGAAGGACCCGGACAACAACGTCGCCTTCCACAATAAGACGACGGTGATGACTCACAATGCGACAATTTCGATCGCCGCGAAGTGGCTCGACGACGCGAATAACGAAAAAGCAACGCCGGAAGTCCGCGCCGCGGGCAAGAAAGCTTACGAGGAGCAAATCGCAACCTCGGGATTTCCCAAGAAGCCAAGCGGCCAGCCGATGATCTATCGCGCTGCCGTTAAGGTCGGCGTGGTCTTTGTGGATGCCAAGCAAAAGACGAAGGCTAAGGACTTCCTGAGATTCATGTTGCAGGAAGAAAATCTGACGCCTTATGTCGAAGGGTCGCTCGGACGCTGGTTTCCGGTGACGAAGAAGGGCCAGGAGTCGCCATTTTGGCAGGCGGACCATCATCGCAAAGCGGTCTATAACCAGTTCAAGGCCGGCACGACATCGTTCGAGTTCACAAAGAACTACAAGTTCACAATTCTCAACAACGAGAATGTGTGGGCTAAAGGGGCGAACCGTGTCCTCAACGACAAGATCCCGGTCGACAAAGCCGTGGACGAAATGATCGCGCGCATCAAGCAGGTCGCAGGCTGATTTGGTACCTAAGCCGGCCGCCCTCACGCGGCCGGCTTCAAACTTTCCGGTCCATCGATGGTGTCGACGCTCACGCTTCCGGAATCGGGCGCCGTACGGGCGGTTCCTGCCAGGCGTTGGCTGACGCCATGGCAGACCTGGGGCTCAATTCTGATCGTCCCGTACATTATCATATTGATTCTGTTCGTGGTCTATCCGGTCGCTTACGGATTCTGGATCGCGCGCCATCCGCACAGTTACGTCGAATTATTTGATGATCCGATCTTTGCGCGATCGGCGGTGAACACACTGGTGTTCCTGGTTATCGGCATCAATATCAAGATGGTGATGGCTCTGCTGTTGTCGGGCTTCTTCATCCAGGCGCGCACCTGGATCAAATGGCTGTCGGTCCTTTTCATCCTGCCCTGGGCAGTTCCTTCGATTCCGACCATCTTGTCTCTGCGCTTCATGCTCAATCCGGAATGGGGCGTGATCAATACTTTGATTTTCCGCATTACGGGCGAGGACGGCCCGAACTGGCTGAACAATCCCACCATCGCGCTATCGATGGCAATCGCCGTGCATATCTGGAAATCGCTGCCGTTCTGGACGCTGATTCTGATTGCCGGTCGGCTAGCAATACCGCACGATCTCTACGAGTCGGCTTCCGTCGACGGCGCGACCAAATTTCAAAAATTCAAGTACGTGACATGGCCGTCACTGCGCACGCTCTATCTGACCTCGACAATCCTGTCGATGATCTGGACGCTGGGTGACTTCAACAGCGTATACCTTTTGACCGGCGGTGGCCCAGCCGACCTCACTCATGTTCTCGCGACACTCGGCATCCGCTACCTGCGGCTCGACCAAGTTGACATGTCGATGGCGGCGATCGTGGTCGCGCTGCCTTTTGTGCTTCCGCTGGTATTCTTCTTGATGAAGCGGTTGTCGAAATGAAACGACCAAGCCTCGGCGCGATCACAACCGAAGCAAAACTGCTGCTGATTGGCATTCCGCTGGCAATTTGGACGCTGCTGCCGATCTATCATCTGTTCTTGTTTGCAATCTCGCCCAAGGAATCGGCGTTCTCCGGGAAATTGTGGCCTGACCACCCGACGCTGCATAACTTCGTGGTGGTGTTCAAACAAGAGCACTACTACCTCCACCATTTCTGGTTGCAGCTTTGGAATTCGTTGCTGATCGCAGTAGTAACCGGAGCGCTTACATTGCTGATCGCGACCGGCGCAGCGTTTGCGATAAGCCGCCTGAAGGTGAGAGGCGGACGCGTCGTGATGAACCTCGCGCTGCTCACCTACTTCATTCCAGCAGCGTTCCTCGCAGTTCCAATGTATCGCACGATGGGATTGTACGGCCTACTCAACAACCAATGGGCGCTGATTTTGGCAATGGTGACCATCGCCGCACCGTATGCGATCTGGGTCTTGAAGCAGTCGTCCGACCAGTTGCCGGTTGAATTGGACGAGGCCGCGATTATGGACGGCGCCTCACCAATGCAGTTGTTGTGGTTCGTCTATGTTCCGTTGATGGCGCCGGCACTCGTTGCGATTGGAACCTACGCGCTGCTGTTGGCATGGAATGAATATCTCTACGCCTTCCTGCTGCTATCGAAAGACACTACCGTGACGCTCCCGGTCGGCCTCGGCAATTTTCTGGCAGCCGACGATTCACCGTGGGAACTATTGATGACGACCGGCCTAATCTACGCCCTGCCGCCGGCAGCAATCTATTACGTGTTCAGGCGATATATGGTGTCAGGATTGACCCAGGGCGCCGTCAAGGGTTGATCTTTCAACGGTGCCAATTATTGAAAGATCACCCCAATGTCTGTTTTTGACCCAAAGTGGACATCGCAGAGCGCTCAACTGATGTCTGCTTTCGGGAATAAAGCGGATGTCAGCCGCGCTTTGCCAAATATCCGCTAATGACCCCAATCGTGCCAAGTCTTGGCGAAGCACTAGCGTGGCGCGTTATCCACGACAAAATGCCCGGTGCGCGAAGCAAGGTGGTCAGTGAGTGGTAGAATGAGTCCGGGGGACCTGACTATGCGATCACATCCAGGGCGGTGCGTTCAAGCGTTAGAGCGCATCCAAGAAGTGCTAAGGGCGGAGTTTGATGACCTAGAGCCACCTGATTGCGTGTTCGTGCTGTCTCAGTTGCTTTGGTCTTTCCACGAGGCCACAGACAGACGCCTTAAAGGGGCGAAAGAAGGGCTGCGATGAGGCCAGGGGCAATCTGAGTGGCCCCCCACGTTTTTGGCTGATCCATTGAACCGAACGACTTTAAATCGGAACTGTCCGGCAAGTCGCGACGTTTCCCCTCGCGAGGGGGCACCCGGATTTTTCGGAGGTCACGACTATGGACTGGAACCGCATCGAAGGAAATTGGAAACAAGCTCAAGGCAGGATCAAAGAGAAATGGGGTAAACTCACCGATGACGATCTGACTTTGGTCAACGGACAGCGCGAGCAGCTCGAAGGCATCATCCAGAAGCGCTATGGCCTGGCTAAGGATATGGTGCGCAAGGATGTCGACGATTGGTTGAAGAGCCAGCCGTAGTATTTATGTGCAATAGGAGCGTGGAGTTGAGCGAAGAGGCTCACTCCGCGCCCTTTTTTGCGAACCGCGTGAGCACAAATTTACAGTTCGTGAACGACAAATTAATCGCTAGGCCGCGATGCCATGATCGGATGGGGCGGTGCGAGTTCATGAGGCTTCACAGAATGACAGTTAAACAAATGGAGACGTTATGAGCACGAACGATACGTTTCTCGCCATCTTCCTCGGGAGCAAAACCAGCGCGCGTATAACAGCCTGGAACGCCCTTTCCGAGGAGGCGCGACACACAAAGATGCAAGAGGGGATCGCGGCCTGGAAAGCGTGGGTCGAAAAGCATCACGCAGCAATCGTCGGTATGGGCGGGCCTCTCGGCAAAACGAAAAAGGTGAGCGAGCGTGGCATCGAAGACGTAAGCAACCCGATGAGTGCCTACACGGTCGTTCGCGCGGAATCGCATGACGCTGCCGCCAAGCTGTTCGAGAAGCATCCGCACTTTACGATCTTTCCTGGAGATTCCGTGGAGATCATGCCGGTTCTGCCGATACCGAGCGCCTAGGCGTCGTGGCTTAATGGGGATATTTCTTCAAGCTTTAGATATTATGGCTAAACGTCCCGATCATCCAGAATAAACCTACCCGGCTTTCTTCGTTTCACGATGTCCGCTTGTGGCCCTTAGCGGACATTCTTAGTTGCAGCGCACATGTCCGCTTTTGGGGATAAAGCGGACATGACCCTGACTATGTCTCATCTATGTCTCATCTATTTTTTCTATTTTTCATCTACCTAGACGCCAAAATAACCGGCGTCTGGAAGATCGTCATACTAGACGACAAAGATAGGCCCTCTTTGAGGACCGCCGCATGCAAAATTTACGAAGATTATGGAGCATCGGCGCATCTGATTACCGCGGATGAAAGCTTGGCTCAGCATAGAATGGTCTGCTGAGGAGCCGTCGATTGTGATGGGGGCGAGGGGGACAGCATGAAGGTAGTGACAATTGTCGCCTTCATGCTGCTTGTCGTGTTACCTGCAGGGGCGGGTCAGCGTCGAGACCAAAGGACTTCACCACCAGTTATCTGCGACAACGATGGCCGTTGCACAACTCATAATGCGGCCTCCGCGTCAGTTGTAAGCAATCAAACGACTCGAAGAAAAATTTACACCGCAACCGCGGTGGCCACGGCTAGTCCGACCGCGGGCTCGGTAACAGAAACTCCTACAGCCAGCACTAAGGAAGTAGCGACTACGGCTCCTGTAGTTAGCACTGCGGATTCGGAGTTGGCTTCGGAAGTGACCTTGCAATCGGTGCGTCGGTTCGATTTCGATGCTGCAGTTTTGTATTCTGAGACTTTGGTAGTGCCGCTCGGTCTTGGAACATTAACCGCAGAAACGATCACGACGACTATGGCGGCTACCGGAGCGGGCTTCACGGAAGCGACAATAGAGGTCATGAAGACGACGACTTTCGCGGCCACGCCGACGCCTGTTGCGCGCCCGCTCGGTGCCGGCGGCAACAAACTCGACGGTATCGTCATGTCCGCAAAAACAGGTGCGCGTGCTCGGGTTGGCGTCGCTTATGCCGCACGTTTCCAAGCGTATATCGATGACCTGGAAAAGAACTATGGTGCGCGTGTGTTGTTCATGGGCGGCATTCGGCCGGGGAGATGTGCGCCTGAAAGCGAACATCCGTGCGGAAAAGCGCTAGACGTGTGCCAAATGCGGCGCGGCGTGGTTGATCCGCGCTGCAATTTGCCTGGCCGTGTTGTCCTGGGTCAGATCGCCGCCGCGCACGGTCTCTTTGAAGGCGGGCGCTGGTGTCATTCGGATTATGGCCACGCCCAAATCGACGTCACCGCCCCTGCTTGTGGCGATTCCCCCATTTACATTGTGCGCCAAATGAAACCGCGCGATATAGGCGCAGCCGCGCGCACTGGTAGCGCGTCCGGCCCGGTGCTGTCCGCGGCTGGCTATTAGAAAGTCCGCGTGTCTAGAGGTTAGCTGCTGATTATTCGTGGAGAAAGCACATGAAAGCGGGATGGATTGTTGCTGGCGTTCTCGCCGTTTTGGCAGTGCCGGTCGTGGCGAATGGGCAGGGCATCATTGGTGGCGCTCAACAAGGAGCAAGCCAAGGAGCACGAGAAGGCAGCAAGGCGGCGGGACCAGTCGGGGGTGCTGTCGGCGGTGTCGTTGGTGGCACAGTCGGCGGCGTTACGGGCGGCGTGAAGGGTGCGCTCGGTGTTCCCAAAAAGAAAACCAAAACCAAAAAGCCAACCAATACGTGATTTCCCAATTCGGAGAGAGACGCCGCGAGGCGGTCTTTCTCTTCGCATCGTATGCTTGTGCTGCCGATCAGAACGGATTCCAGGTCGCCTGCGGTGTGAATTTGAGGTAGCCGATGTTGGCGCCGAGCCGCAATCCAACACCTGAACGGATCGGCACGACAATAATATCGCCGAAGCCGAGCGCGGTCATGCCAAAGCCGCCGATCACATAAGCTGAGCCGTCGATGCCGACGAAGCGCTGATAGATCGCGTCTGTCGCCGGGAGATTGTAGACTAGCATCATCGTTCGGGAGCCTTCGCCACCGGCGTCGTAACCGATCGAGGGGCCTTGCCAAAACACGCGGCGGTCGCCGGCGTTCCTCGTGTAAAGACTGCCCTCGCCGTAGCGCACACCAACTACGAAAGCGCCACTGAGTTGCTGTCCAAGCACATAGCCATTGGGTTGGCCCCACCGGCTGAAGGCTTCTTCAACGACTTTCGCCAGTCCGCTAGATACCGTGCCGAAGAAGTTATGCCCCGCGCGCATCACCTCGTCGGGCGTAAAGGTATCGCTGCGTTGAGGCGGCGGCGCAGGAGGTGTCGGCGGCTGGCCTTGGGCGTCGCCCGGGGGACGCACAGATCCGGAAGACTGCCTTTCTAGCCCGTTTAAATAGGCGGCAAGGGTGGCCGCCGATTGAGCGCTGGGCGAGTAGTGCTCCCGAAGGAAGCTCTCGGAAATCCCTGCGGCCTTGGCCACGCTTTGTGGAGATTTATGACAGCTCGCGCAGTTGGCCGCGTAAAGTTGTGCGGCAGTCTTTCCCTGCTCCAAGCTTCCCTGCGCCGCGGCCGCGATCGTGAAACACAGCGCTAAAGAACTGATCGTGAGCGTGATGCCGTGACTTCTCAAGTGCGTCAGCATGTTTTGCGGGACCACATCCTAAGTGCTCGCGAAGCTGGAGCGAACCTGTCACCTCGAGCGTAACAAAAGGCCCGCAATGGATATACGTTGTGCCAGAGGAGGAACCAGCGGCTTTAATCCGCCCCAAGGTAATCAACCTGTGGGCCGCCAACGGGTGCCGGGCGAGGTGAGCGAATAACGTTCGTTTTTGCTGCGCTGCACGAGTCCGCTTTTGGCCCAAAGCCGACATCCGCTTGTGCACCGCTCCGTGTCCGCTCTCGGGGGGTAAAGCGGACGTGGCCTAGTGCACCGCACATGTCCGCTTTCGGGGGTAAAGCGGACATCTTCCAGAAATCGCGAAAGCAAGTCATCTCGGGCAGGGGGGTTGTCCTTGACCGCCGCAAGGCGGTTTTTTTGCGGGCCCCTGCGGTGAAGCCTGACGCTGCTGTTGGATCTGCTGCTGGCGCTGCTGCTCGACCTGCTGCTGGCGTTGTTGCAGCTGACGCTGCTGCTCGGCCTGCTGCTGGCGTTGTTGCTGCTGGCGCTGTTGCTCGACCTGCTGCTGGCGTTGTTGCTGTTGCTGCTGGCGCTGCTGCTCGCTCTGCTGCTGGCGTTGTTGCTGCTGCTGGCGTTGCTGCTCGATCTGCTGCTGGCGTTGTTGCTGCTGCTGGCGCTGCTGCTCGACCTGCTGCTGGCGTTGTTGCTGCTGCTGGCGTTGTTGCTGCTGCTGGCGCTGCTGCTCGACCTGCTGCTGGCGTTGTTGCTGCTGCTGGCGCTGCTGCTCGACCTGCTGCTGGCGTTGTTGCTGCAGCTGACGCTGCTGCTCGACCTGCTGCTGGCGTTGTTGCTGCTGACGCTGCTGGTCGACCTGGCTTTGACTTGGTTGCGCTTGGCCGGGTTGAGCACCGACCACCGGCGCGGAAGGCGTCGGCGAAGGTTTGCCCCTGGTGCCCGGCAGCGGCTGTCCTGTTGCAGGCTGGCGGGGCTCCGGTTGGCCAATCTGAGGACCGGCGCCCGGTGCGCCAGGCGTCGGCAAAGATTTGCCTTTAGTTCCAGGCAACGGTTGTCCAATCGGCGGCTGATTAGGCTGAGTGCCAGTGGCCGGCGCAGCTGACCCCTGCTGAGGCGTCGTTGGAATAGCGCTGGCCTTTTCCGCGACAGATGGCGGCAGAGCTGGCCCAATCGCAGCGGCCGGAACTGTTGGTCTGCCGCCGAGCGCGGGCTGCGCGGACGGTGGTGACGTCGCAGGAGTCACGGTTCTCGTCCGACCGCTTGGCTCGGTGATCGTGACCGTATTGATGTTGTTAACGACGACTGTGTTGTGGACGTTCTGGAAAATAACGTTGTTCGGAGGTGGCGGCGCAACGTAGACGGGCGGGCGTACCCATACCGGCACTGGGGTGTACACCGGGATCGGCAGCAGGAAGATGCCGAGCGGCGGCGGCGGTGGTGGGAGAAAAAAGACTGGCGGTGGTGGGAGAAAAAAGACTGGCGGTGGAGGCGGCGGCTCAAATGCATAGATTGGATCGTCGAAAACCAGAACCGGCCGCTCAACATAGACGATCTCCTCAGGCGGCGGCGGTGGCACGTCGTAGGTTACCTCGGCGAACGAGGGTGGCGGCTCGAAGGCGGCGGAGAGAAAAGCAAGGCGGCGACGCGCATCGGCCGCGTGTGGCCCACGCGGGTAGCGCCGCAGGTAAGACCAATAGGCGTTTGGCGCATCGATAGATCGGGTGCGGCGCCAGATTATCGCCTCTCGTCGCGCGGCGGTGATGGCTCTTACACGTTTGGCCATCGGATCATCGGGATAAGCAGCGAGGAAGTCGTTATAACCTTGCAGGGTGTCGCGCTCTAAGGCCGCGGCATAGGCGTCTTGTGGACCGAGCTCGCGAATTGGTCGCGAACGCATCGTCTGCATCTGCTCGGCTGATACTGCGGGTGGTGGAGCATCGGGCGCTCGCTCGAAAAACACGAACGGTGCTTGAACCCTCGACGCGTGCCAGGGAACTTCCGTGCCCTTTGTCACGTCGTTAACGTGCAGACGAACGCGGTCGAACACCTCGGTTAGCGGCAGCCCTCCATCGCGCATCAATTCCGCCAGCGCCTGAGCATACGCCCCATAAGGGCCCGGCCCTTCAGGGGCTACGGTCCCGGGTGCGGCATTGTAAGCGAGCAGCAAACCAGGCTCTGGCTCGACCAGTGCCAGACCGCCGGCAAGCGGCGGACCAGAGCGCGCAAACGGGCTTGGACGCGCTGCATCGAAAACGACGATACTTGCTTTCAGCTTTAGTGCCGCCAGGGGTCGCAAATAGTCAGATGCGCGCACGGCGCTGGCCGCGACATCGGTGTCTCGGGCAATTCGCGCATCGATCGGGACAAGGTAATTCTCGCCTTCAAGCTGCAGCCCGTATCCCGCAAAATAAATGAATGCAATTGTATCTGGCCCCGAGCCAGTGGCTTTGTCGAGAAAATCGCGAAAACTGCGTCGCAAAGCATCCTGATCGAGGTCACGAGCACCCACCACATCGAAACCCGCGGCTTGTAGCGTCTGTGCAATGAGGCCTGCATCGTTAGCAGCGGTCGGGAGTGTTTCTGCTTGATAGGCCGCATTGCCGACGACAAGGGCGATGCGTTTTTCAGTCTGTTGCGCTGTTGCTGCGCACGCGAAAAACACTGCGGCCGCGGACAGAAACAAAATGTAAATTATGCGCATGGGCGTTCCGGAGATCTGACATGGCAACACGAAGCAAGTTGAGCAGGTTCCCCGTGAATGAGATCTGAAGGGATCCAGACTTAATTGCGGCGGAGGGGAATAAATTAGCTTCGCATCGCCCTTAGCCGACATTCTAAATGTCCGCGCCTAAGTCCGCTTTTGGGGGTAAAGCGGACATGTCAATCGTGCTGTCTCGTAGGGGGTGGCTGCGGAAAGATGGAAATTGCTATGGTATTCCTAAGTAAAGGCCCGACAGCGGGCCGCTACTGAGGGAGGACGATATGTCATTTATGAGCAACGCGATCGTCACTGCGACAATTTCACTCGCGTTCATTGCGCCAGCCAGTGCACAAGCGCCACAAGCGGAGAAAAATGTTTCGATGAAAATGGCGCTAATGATTATTGAGGGCACACTCGAACAATGCGCTAAAGATGGCTATAAAGTTTCCATCACAATCGTCGATAAGGGCGGCAATGTCGCTGCGTCGTTGAGGGGCGACGGGACTAATCCGCACACAATGGATTTCAGCCGTCTGAAAGCCTATACCGCCCGTACCCGTGGTCAGACTTCACTTGAGTTCAAGAATCTGACCGATAAGCCGGAGAGTGCCTATCTGAAGCAGATCCCGAATGTGGTTGCAGTTGGTGGCGGCGTGCCGATCAAAGCTGGTAACGAAGTAATTGGTGCCGTCGGCGTCTCTGGTGCACCCGGCGGTGAGAAGGACGAGGCGTGTGCTAATGCCGGCATCGCTAAGGTAGCTGATAATCTGAAGTGATGTTCGCTTTCGCGGTCGTCGCCACGAATGTTTGCTTTTGAGGATGAAGCAGACATTCCATTATGTCGCATTTGATGTCGCTTTCGGGGGCAAAGCGGACATGCGCTAGTGCACTATTGGCCAGCGGACAACCAGAGGCACCGTGTGGCCCGTGATCGCCAATTCTCAGTCGTACCGGAAGACCAAATCTGACTTTTTTGTCAGAGATTAATGGCACGTAAATAACGCTGGGTTCCTGAAACTTTGCGTGCTTCCAAGGTTTCCCTCGTTGAATAACGGAGTGGAACGACATGCTGCACGGAATCCGCATTGATGTGCTCAAACCGTGCTAGCTTTTAGATGCCCTTGATCACTCGTCCTGGAATTCGAGCTCATGGCAGCAGGGCACCGGCACATTCTTGTTGTTGAAGACGATCCGGAGACAGCGGGCCAACTCGCGGAGTCGCTGACGACGAGTGGGTATGAAGTAAACGTCGCCAACAACGGCAGCGATGCACTGAGCCTCGGGCTTTCCTCCGCTTATACGGTAATAACGATAGATCGGATGTTGCCGGACATCGACGGAATCGAAGTCATGCGAAGCCTGCGAGAGCAAGGTATCGCGACGCCAGTCCTGATTATCAGCGCACTCGGTGAAATTGACGATCGCGTGCGCGGACTGCGAGCGGGCGGCGATGATTACCTTACCAAGCCTTTCTCGTTCGTGGAGTTGCTGGCACGCGTTGAGGCACTTGCTCGGCGTAGTGATACCGTCATCAAGGAAACGGTGCTGCGTGTCGGGGATCTCGAGTTGGATCTCGTGTCGCGGACGGCCAGCCGTCGAGGCCGTTGTATCAGTCTGCTTCCTCGCGAATTCCAGCTACTTGAGTATCTCGTTCGCAATGCGGGCCGAGTGGTTTCTCGGACGATGCTGTTGCAACACGTGTGGGATCTCCACTTCGACCCTACAACCAACATCATCGATGTCTATGTTGGACGGGTCCGTCGCAAAGTGGATGACAGACAGTCTTACCCGCTCATTCATACGGTCCGCGGTGTTGGGTACTACGTCCGTGCGCCTGGCTGAAACCTTACGCTCATCGACGTTCAAGTTGGCTCTGATTGCCATTGGCCTGTTCGGCGTAATTGTTCTCGTGCTTTTCGGTTACGTCTACCTGTCAACCACTTCGTACGTCCGAGCTCGCCTAGACAACGCCGTCGTAGCGGAACAGCAGGTTCTGCAAAGGACTTACGACCGCGAGGGGCGGGGCGGCCTGATCGCGCTCATTCAGCAAAGGACTGCCGACGAAGGTTTTCGGGACAATACTTATTTGCTGGCCGATTCCTCATATCATTTTGTAATTGGTAACCTGAAAGAGTGGCCTTCCGAGCTAAAGGGTGCAGAGGCAAAGCAAACTTTTCGTGTGCCGGCGTGGAAAACGGACCCGACACAACGAACGGCGATGCGAACCGTGTTGATGACATTTCCGAACGGCGATCATTTGCTCTTGGGCAAGATTGCCAACGATCTCGAAGTCTATACAGGAAATATCAGAACGGCCTTCATAGTGGGCATTGCCTTGATCTGTATTCTTGCCAGCGTGGCCGGTGTTTTGGTGACACGCAGGACGGTAAGAAGGATCGAAGCTATCAATGCAACAAGTCGAGCTATCATGCAGCGCGGTCTCGACACCCGCATTCCGCTTCGCGGTACGAACGACGAATGGGATCAGGTCGCGGCCAACCTCAATTCAATGCTCGATCGCATCGAAGCGTTGATGGAGGAGGTAAAGCAAGTCACCGATAATGTTGCGCACGATCTGCGGACTCCGCTGACACGCATCCGTGGACGCTTGGAAATGGCTTCTCATTGCGAACGCGACAATGAAGCCGACCAAGAATTGATTGCGGACACCATTGCTAGTCTTGATGGTGTGCTGCGTATTTTTTCCTCACTTACGAGAATAGCGCAAATTGAAGCAAAAGCTCAAAAAGCCGCGTTCCGGACGGTAAACATTGCCGAAATAACTCGTGAAACTGTGGAGCTATACGATGCGGCGGCCGAGGAGCAGGGTGCACATCTAAACTTCGTTGGCGGTCGGCAGGTGTATGTAACGGGCGATCGAGATCTCATCTTCGATGCGGTAGCCAACCTAGTGGACAATGCAATCAAACACGGTCGGCCAGCAGGTAACGTAACGGTTGCGGTGACAGAAAATAGTGAGGGTGAAGCTATTATTTCCGTTATCGACGATGGCCCGGGAATTCCCGCTGCCGAGCGGCAAAATGTGTTCAAGCGTTTTTATCGGTTAGAGAGGAGTCGTCACACAGCTGGAAACGGTCTCGGGCTCAGTCTTGTCGCCGCCGTCGCGCGTCTTCATTGCGCAAACCTCGAGTTCCTCGATAGGCTTCCTGGCTTACAGGTTCGCCTTAAGTTTCCACCGAACCTGATTCCTTCTTCACAGGGAGAGACACCGGAGACAAACTGGATTGGACAAGAAATGAAAAAACGCGACACCGTTCAATAAGACAAGCACCATGAAGCTAAATTATTTGTCAGAAACTAATTTGTTCGTAAATTGAGTAATCCCGCAAGCGTGCGATATTTCCCGTCGGAGGTTTATCGATATCAGGGAAGTTCACATGCGTATAACTTCAAATTATTCCTCAATTCCATTGATCTGTCTTAGCCCGTCGCACACGGCATCGGGGGGAGGCCGAATTGGCTGTATTTGAGAAGAATGTTGAGGCGACGATTCCGAAGCTGCGCCGTTACGCTCGGGCTCTAACTCGAGATCCAGAAATCGCCGACGACTTGGTGCAGGACACGCTGGTACGGGCTCTGCGGTCGAAACATCTGTTTCATGGCGATGTGGTGCACAACTGGTTGTACACGATCCTGATCAACCTCAATCGCAACCGGCTACGTGCACTGGCGCGACGGCCTATGCTCTCGCCACTTGAAGATAAGGATGCTCCCAATTCGCCGGAGCCAGATGCCGACGCACGCGACATCGAACGCGCTCTGTCAACTTTGGCCGACGACCAGCGTCATGCATTGCTGCTGGTCGTTCTGGAGGGTTTCACCTATCGTGAAGTTGCGGACGTGCAGGGCGTGCCGATAGGCACCGTAACGTCTCGCCTCGCGCGCGCACGCGAAGCGATCAAAATTTTTCTCGAAGGCGAGAGCTACCAAAAAACCAGATCGCATTAGTACTCGGCGGGTGAGGTGGCTGATGTCTGCTGTTGACCCAAAGCGGACATCCCTAGTTGCGCTGCACATGCCCGCTTTCGGGGGTGAAGCGGACATGGCTTTTCGCGACGCTTATGTCCGCTTATGACCCAAAGCGGGCATGCCGTTTGCATTGCAAATGCCGCCTGTGGTCATTACGATGAAATCTTGAGTGCTTCTTGTGTCCGCAGTGAGTGGTTCATCTACGGTCACAAGTACAGTGCCGGGATACATTCGCGAACGTATCTCATTCAGTATCGTTTCATCAGCTTGAATGCGCTGAAGTGTTGCGAGTTCCGTTAACTTAGGTCCCTCGGGGGCCAATGAGGCGTCGGGAGTTCGTCAGACTTCTCGGTAGTGCAGCGGTGTTGCCGCTCGCGGGCGGCGGATCTGGATTACTAGGCCGTTGAGCGCGACCCGTTATCGACCGCATCGGCGACTGCACCCACAGCACCAGCATGCGCCTGCATGGTTTCCAGCCGAGCAATATTATCCGCGAGTTGATCAAAGACTGAGGGTAGTTCGTAAACCGTTCGTTGGTGCATTAGTGCAGCCAAGCCCCATACAAGCGTGCCCCCAATCCATGCGAGAAGTAACACGATTGCCTCGATGACTCCTGGAGTGTCGCCTTCCAATAGTAAGTCGAGACTAATGAGTGCGGATGGTAGGCCGAGCAAAACTTGGTGAATCCAGAACAAAATTTTAAAGACAAGGGCCGGACCGTGGCTGTAACTGTGTACTTGCAACGGCAACGTCTGATGCCGCTGAGGCTGGCGGGATCGAACAGCACGGTGAATAACGTATGCGGCAAGAGAGATCAGTCCAGCCACCACCACGAAAACAATAAACAAACGCGCGGCCAACGGCATTTCCAAAAGAGTTTCGAGCATTTGATCACTCCTTTTTCATACTACGTAGCCACGGGAATTGACCCACATCAATGCTGCTAGTCCTATTGATGAACAAAGTTCGAGAGCTTCGAATTTCATTAGTGGCTCGTTTCAATGGCTAACCGCGCTCAGCGAGAAGTAACACGGTTCGATTTTGCTTCGCAGCGCCGTGATATGGTCGACCATCACATTGCTGCGCGTGGAGTCCGCTCAGAATCCGGGTTGCGTGCAATGCGTGCTGTTAGGCGTGAAGAATTTTTGCCATCCAATTTACGTGAATTTGCCTACGAAGATTCTCCTCTGTCGATTGCCAGCGGCCAGACCTTAGACTCAGTGACAAATGCTATGGCGCCTTGCACGCGACCATAGCTTCCGGCGGCGTCCGGTTCGCCACCGTTGGCGGCGCAAAGATCGCGAGATAAGCGTTGCTGCCCGTGAGTCGATCGAGGCTGATCTCGCGGTAACCTACCGCTCGAAGCTCACAGCGCAGAAGTTCTGGCGGGGTACCATGCCCGGACGTCGGCCCGTAGACGTCGACAATGCCAACACGCGCGCCAGACCTCAGCGCGGGAACGAGATTGTAGAGCAGGCCGTAGGGTTGGGTGATTTCGTGATACATGTGTACCAGAATTGCAACGTCGATCGAATCGGCTGGCAGCCTTGGATCGTGCGGCTCACCGAGGCTGATTAGGACGTTTTGCAATCCAAGGTTACGCACCCGACTGCGCAAACCACGCAAATATTCGGGAACGACATCTTCCGCTATGATGCGACCACGGGGTCCGACCGTCGGAGACAGCCGTACGACGTAATAGCCGCTGCCTGCGCCAATGTCAGCGACTGTCATACCGGATTTGATGCCCAGCAGACGTACCAGCTGGCGCGATTCACCGGCACGGTCGCGCTCCTTTTCGTCGTGCCAGATTGGGCTGACAATGTCGGCGACTGAGCGATCGGGATTTGGAAAGGCGGCAGCCTGCGTGCCCGATCCCGCCAAGAATTCCTGAGCACAGACCGATATCATAAACGGCATGGCAAAGACGGTCGCAATCGTCATTCGCATGAGGGTGCCAACGTAACGTTTCGGGCCCAATCGGGAATGTTCCATGTTGCGCTCTCCGAACTCTCCGGAGACGAGTGACCCAAAGCTGACATCCTACCCAATCGACCAGTGTTATTCCCGATTTGAGTCTTGGCCGATAAAAGATCGAACGGCGTCGGCAACATTCCATATGTCGCATTTGATGCCGCTTTCGGGGGTAAAGCGGACATGAGCTTATGCGCTGCACATGTCCGCTTCTGACCTAAGCGGACATTGGGCTGATCAGCATCTAAAGCCGGTTGTGCGCCGTTTCTCACTCGCCGGTGATGGTGTGGCCCAACGTTCATTCATGTGAACATGCGGTCGCCCTGCAGATCGATGATCTGCTTGGCCTTCGAGATTGCAAAGGCGATCGCGTCATTGCTGTTTTGATGCGTGTCTGCCCGAACGAATCGGTGTTGTTTCGGGCCGTCGGGGAAGTTCTTCTCGATGACTCCCGCGGTCTGATAGTGCCCCTCCGTTCGGTACGGGGTCGGCCGGATGCGGTAGCCTTGGTATTCGATCCACGGCGTGTTCGGCTCGTCAAACTCGCCGGCCGCTCGCCCACTGGCTATGCGGGCCCACGCAGCTTTAATTTTCGAAAACATGGTCCGCGTCCAAGCCTTGGGTTGACCGGAGATTACCACGCCGGCCGGCAACAACGAATGTCCGCTTTCGAGGGTAGCGGACATGGCGTTTTGCGGCGCGAATGTCTGCTCTTGACCCAAAGCGGACATCCGGTGGGTGGATTAGTGTTACCCCGTTCATTGCCGCGCAAGTGAGAATCCAATCCTTAAGTCGCCGCTTTCGCGGGAATGGAAAAGAACTACGCCAACAATAAATCGGCATAGGCAAATCCATCGCGCTCGATGGTCTCGCCGACCCTAATAGTCAAATCGCGTGAGAACATAGGACCCGCCGACACAAAAGAATGGAATTCTCCGTTCTCTCCGCATGGATCGACGCCGGCTGGTAGCGAGGCGAGCAGTGAGCCATCAAACTTTCGCCCGGCAAATGAACCCGGTAATTTTTTCAGGTCCACAGTACAAAGGTGCGCTTCGAGACCGCTACCGATCATTTCGCGTGCAAGCGCGGCGGTCTGCCGACCCCATACTGGAAAAACCGGTGTAATGCCGCTGCCCACAAGGTGTCGCTCGCGATACGCCCGCACGTCCACAAGGAAAAGGTCGCCGAAGACCATGTGAGTGACCCCGAAGGCGCGCGCGTCCTCGAGCGTCGCTGACATTTTTTGCTCATACACCTCGTTAGGACACGGAAATGGAATGTACAGGACGAACGCGCGCAGCCCCGCCGCTTCAAGCTGTGCCCGTAACAATTCTTCACGGATACCATGCATGCTCACGCGGCCGAAAGCGTCGGTGACCGTTGTCAAGGGCGCCAACCATTTCGAAATTGCCCGAGCGACGTGCTTCATGCAGCGCCCACGCGCTGTCTTTGCCGCTCGACCAGGCTACTAGGGCTTTCATCGTGTCCGAGACCAATGGTTTGAGGAGCGAACAGTCGCACTCCTGCAATGTCCGCTTATGGCCATTAACGGACCCCATACGTCGCATTTGAGGTCGCTCTCGGGGGTAAAGCGGACATGTCTTTGTGCAGTGCGGATGTCCGCTTTTGACCCAAAGCGGACATTGGCAGTCCGAATTTGCCGTGATGCACAATGCCGCCCGCAGCATGGTAGGGTAAGACCCTCTGCTTGAGGGGCCAGCCGGTGAGGCGACGCGAATTCATCACACTTGTCGGCGGTGCAGCGGCTGGATGGCCGCTCGTTGCGAGTGCGCAGCAGTCAGCGCTGCCGACAGTAGGGTTTCTCAACACTGTGTCCGCTGTGCCTTTCGCGCGTATGGCCGATGCTTTTCGGCAGGGGTTGCGCGAGACCGGTTATGCGGAGGGACAAAACGTTACAATCGAGTATCGCTGGGCCGACGGTCACATCGATCAATTACCGGCGCTTGCAATCGATTTGGTGAACCATCAGGTCGCAGTAATTGCCGCTACCGGTGGGCCAGCGGCGGGGCTTGCCGCGAAGGCGGCTACATCCACGATTCCAATCGTCTTCGTCAGTGGGGCCGATCCTGTTAAAGCGGGACTAATCGCCAACTTCAATCGGCCGGGCGGCAATATCACCGGCATAAGCCCGCTGAGTTCCGCGTTGGGGTCGAAGCGTCTCGAGATTCTCCATACGCTCGTTCCCAAGGCGACCGCCATTGGCATACTGGTAAATCCAAATTACGACGCAGCAGTGCAGGTGCACGATGCACAGGCGGCGGCGGATGCGATATCGCTACAAGTCAAGATTTTAAACGCCAGTTCAGTCGCCGAAATCGACGCGGCGTTCGCATCATTAAAGCAACAGGCGATAAGCGCGCTGTTCGTCGCCAATGATCCTTACCTGGATAGTCAGCGCGATCAAATCATCACACTGGCAGCGCACAACGCGATACCGGCCATGTACTATACTCGCGAATACGCGGTGGCCGGTGGATTGATCAGCTACGGCGCCAATCTAGCGGACGCCTATCGTCAAGCAGGAGTCTATTGCGGCAAGATTCTCAAGGGCGGAAAGCCGGGAGACTTGCCTGTGCTACAACCGACCAATTTCGAACTCATCATCAACCTAAAAGCCGCCAAAACTCTTGGCCTCGAGGTCCCGCCGCAACTGATTGCCTTGGCCGACGAGGTGATCGAATGAAGCGGCGCGAGTTCATTACCTTCATCGGCGGCGCAGTGGCTTGGCA
>Ga0310909_10000191_pt1 | contig 28173 bp, 24 predicted proteins | sample GREbulkMGT000H_FD_203449 | JGI IMG/M metagenome (GOLD analysis project Ga0310909, IMG submission 203449) | Lab enrichment of tropical soil microbial communities from Luquillo Experimental Forest, Puerto Rico - GRE.bulkMG.T000H | ecosystem: Environmental > Terrestrial > Soil > Tropical forest >... | reverse complement strand
GCGGGTAGCGTGTTGACCACGTCATCCAAGACCACCTTGGTGCCCGCGCCTGCATCCTGCTCCAGGGCGAAGTTGGACTGCTGTAGGTTCGGATCGGTGATGTGGACGCTGAAGCTGTCGTGGTTCGCGTCGGAGACGGTCAGCGTGCCGTTGCTGTATTGCAGGGTTGGGTTGTCCGCAAACACCACGCCCTGGAAATCGATGGCGTTCTGTGCGCCGGCTTGACTGAAATTCGAGATGGAGATGCCGACCTGGCTGGCGGCATCCTGCGCCCCGATCACGACCGTATTGTCGGTCCCGGACAGGGTGACTGCTGCCGTATTCGAGAGGCCGTCGAATTCGACCGTGGAAGACTGGACCGCGATCGCGCCGGCGCCGCTGACATTTCCCTTGAAGAGGAGGTCGGCTCCCCCGGAGATATTGACGGTCCCTTCATTGTCGAACGCAACGGCGATGGTGCTCCCACCCGCACCCAGCACGTCGACGGTTGCGTCATTGACGAAGGTTTCCGCCGGCCGGGACGGATTGGACGCAATGTCGAGCACGCTCGCCGTAATGGTGCCGCCCTGCGCATTGACGAAGGTGCCGCCAACCGGACCTATGGACAAAGTCCCATGGGCGCTGAGCATGCCGGCATTGGAGAAATTGCCCCCGATCCCGCCGTCGATGGTGATGCTCCCCTGCTCGGCCTTGATAGAGGTGCCGCTGCTCAGAGAAAGATCGCCCGCGATCGCGGCGCTGATGATCACGTCCTGGCCGGCGTCGAAATAGGCGGCGTCGGACAGCGTCAAGCTGCCGCCGATCCCGCCGTTGATGGTGATGCTGCCGTTCTCGGCCTTGATGTAGGTATTGTTGATCAGAGCAAGATCATTGCCGATCGCGGCGCTGATGATCACGTCCCGTCCGGCGTCGAAAAAGCCGCTGCCTTGCAGCTCCAGGGTACCGCCGACGCTTCCGGTGAAGCTGAAATCCTGTCCGGCAGTGGCAGCGAGGTCCGCGAGCACCTCATCGCCTGCCGTCGACTGGCTCAATGTGAGGTTGCCGGTTGCCGAAAGGATCGGATCGCCCTGCGTAATGGGTGCGCTGGCGACGGTCAGATTTCCGATCACGCTGAGCTGGGCGTTGTTCGCCAGAACAAGATTGTTCACGTACGAGTCGGCAGCCGCCGACAGGCTCACGCCGTCGATCTCGAAGGAGCCCGGTCCAAACGCGAGAAGATGGTTGACCGCGAGATGATTAGCTCCAGCCGGCAGCGCAGTTGCATCGAGCGTGACGAACGTCCCAGCCGCGAGCTCGATCATCACGTCCGGGAGCGCAGACTGCTGGAGCCCTCCTTGCGTGCCCGGCTCGCCCGCGCTCCAGTTGGCGGCGTTGCCCCAGCTGCCGCCGCCTGCCGCGGTCCATGCGTCGTGAGGATTGGTGCCTGTCCCGGTGAGAGTAAGCGTCAGCGCCCCCGAGCCTGTGAGGCCCGAAGCGGTGTACGCGAACTTGTCGCTCGCCGAGTTCGACCCGAGCGCGGCAAGCGCAGCCTTCTCGTCCGCGGTGACCGGGCTGCCGTTCTGAGGGACGCCCAGCCAGTATGTGTAGGCGCCGGTACCGGCCTGGACGACGAGCGTTCCGAAGGTCGCATGAACGATAAAAGTGGTTCCGTCGAAGGAATCGCTGATGACTCCCGTGATGCCGCCAACGCCCAGCGATTGGGTAAAAGGCGGATCGGGAAAAGAGAACTGGTTTGCCGAGAACGAAAACTGGGAGCTCGGAGGCGTGGGGGGCGGTGGCGTCTGAGGAGCAGGCTGAGTCTGAGGGGCGGGCTGCGTGACGGTTGGGGTAACTGTGGGCTGTTGAACAGTATTGGTCTGTGGAGTGACGGACGGCGTGGTTATCACCACCGGACCGTTCGTCGTGGGAAGCGACGTTGTCGTTGTCGTCGTCGTGGTTGTGGTGGTGATGGTTGTTAATGCCGGCGGGGTGCTCGACCCTCCGCTGCTTCCGCCTCCGCTTCCTCCGCCGGTCCCGCCAGCTCCCGCGCCGCCCTGGCCTCCAGGACCCGTCCCGGCAGGTCCCGATGGTCCGGTCGCGGGGGCGTTCGTGTTGGCGTTGGGATTATTGGCGTTGGGATTATTGGGGTTGTTGGGATTGGCGTTGGGGTTGGTCGGCCCCTGCCCCTGCTGCGGCTGGACCGAAAAAATAGGATTGGTCGCAATGTTGTTCAGAACGCCGGGGTAGGACGCCAGCATGTTCTGAACCAGCTGGTTGAAATGCGGATCGCCCTGCGCGGCCTGCGCCAGCATGGAGACGACGGGCGGGGTGTTTGGAGAATTGACGCCAACCGATACCAGCGAGCCGTAGGTGACCGTCGTCACGTCGCCGTTCTTGACGCTCAGCTCGTAAGTGCTCGGGATGTTGATGGGCTTACCCGAGGCGTCGACCTCCTGGTACGCGTAGAACTGATACTTGCTCTCGCCCGCATTGGCGGTGAGCGAAAAGACCTGCTGCACGCCTCCCACCGTGCCGCGAATGCCCATCGTGGCGACGGGGGTGTCGACGGTAAGCCCGCCGGACTTCGCCAGCTGCCCCGCGACGAACGCGAAGGATCCATTGACGAGGGAAAGCAGGCCCGAATTCGATGTCGAGTTCGGATCGTAGGCGAACTCGTTCATCACCATGCGCGTGTTGGCGGCAAGGTTGAGCGCGGTGCCGTCCGCAAAGCTCAGCGCAAGGGTGCCGCTGCGCGCGGTCTGGACGATGTCGCCCTTGTAGATGAGGTCGCCGGGATTGAGCGCGACAACGGTCCCGTTGGCGTGCTGGACGGTTGCCGGACCCACGACCTTGTCGCACCGCCCGATGACCGGCGGAGGGGTGGGCGCGGCATCCTGCGCGTACTGGCCCGGCGCAAGCGGCCCGGCCAGCATCTTGACCAGCTCGGCGGAAAGGACAGCGCCTGTGGGCGAGAGTAGATCCGCCGGCTTGTCGTGCCTGAAATAGTCGGCAAGGACGAGGCGCTTGCCGTCATCGCCGGTGAGAATCAGGTCGAAGCCGGCGCGCTTGAAATTCGCTGTAAAGAGAAATTCGGCGTCGGGAACGATGATGCGCGCGTCATTCGCCCCTTGCGGGGCGATGGTCCTGACTGCCCAGTGGGACTCCGAGGGCGTGATGAGCGTTGCCAAGTACCCTCACAATATCAATGGCATAGAGCCAATATCCAGCCCCCCCGTTAGGGTCCATAGCCTGCTGATATTCTACCGGCGGGCATAATTCGCCCCCGGAATCGGGAGCGAGCCGGCACCCCTCTTTAGCCGCGGCGAAGCTCTTTTCGAGCGCCTTATCAGGGTACCTTAAACCCCAAAAGACCGATGCTCAAGCATAATCCGGACCCCCGGCGGCAGGTCGCACTTGTGCCGGTAAAGGTAGTTGGAGAGGACCTGCGCCGGCTCCGGCGCTCGCTCCCTGAGCATCCAGGCAATCACCCCGCGCCAGCGATGGTCCTGCCCGGTTGCGGCGTTCGTCAGGGGCAATGCGAACGTGGCATCCCTTGTCATGGTCATCATTGTCATGGCCAATCTCCCCACAAGCAGACCGAATCTCTATTCGGCAGGCTGCGACATTAGGGCTGCGACACGGAAACGCTGTGATGACCATCACATTAAAGCGCTTTTTCCCTGTGCAAATGGCCGGTTGGGCTCGCAACCATACTTGGCTACCCGCGTTGAGGGCACAGTAAACTCGCCATACCTCGCTGGCGCAGACGGAGGGGCCGGATGATCTCGAACGGATTGGCGCGCGCGCTGCTAGTGGTCGCAGGAGCAGCCTGCATCGCGCTCCTTCCGGGTGAGGCTACGGCTCAGCAAGTCACGCCGATCGTCAATCCCGCCGGCACGTCTGTCGGTCCCGATCACCGGCTGCCGCTTCGCCCCGACAGCTGGCCCTGGAGCTCGATTGGCCGGGTGAATATCGCTCAAGGTCGTGGCGTTCACTACTGCACCGGGACGCTGATTGGGCCGCGTCAGGTATTAACGGCGGGACACTGCCTCCTCGACGCGCGGCTCAGTACCTTGGTAGCGCCTCAGCACGTGCATTTCGTCGCCGGCCAAAGTCGGGACGGCGAATTTCGTGGGCACTCCGCGGCGGTCGATATCCTCACGGACCCGGATTTTGCGCTCGCCATTGAGGGGCGCTCTCAGCTCGACCTCGTCCAGCCTCGCATGATGGCTCGAGATTGGGCGATCATCACGCTCGAGGATGCGCTCGATCTGCGCCCCATTGCCTTGCATGTTGTCCGGCACGCAGATTTGCCCGGCGCGCCCGAGCCTGGCGAGATCGCGCGCGCCGGCTATTCCCAGGATCGACCGTTTCTCCTTTCGGCCCACCGCGGGTGCTCGGTCCAGACGGACAAGCCGCAACCGGGATCGCTGCTGCATCGATGCGATTCCATGCCGGGAGATTCGGGCTCGCCCATACTGCTGCTGCGGGATGAGACTGCCGGCCTGATCGGCATCCACACCGGCATCATGCGAGGCGCCCAAGCCGGTTCCGGCCCGGGCACTGGTCTTGGCGTCTCGGCAAGCGCTTTTGCTTCGGCCGTTGCATTGGCGGTTGAGAAGAACCCGTGATCTCATCTGCGTCGGCGCAGAGCTGCTCAAGGATGGTTACCGAGAACCCCGGAGGTTCGCATGCCGCAGGAAAGAAAAGCACGCGCCGTCGGCTTCAATCATGTCGCGCTCGAGGTCGGTGACATCGAACAGGCGCTCGCTTTCTACGGCCGCCTGTTCGAGTTCGAGCTGCGCGGAAAAAGCGCAACGTCGGCTTTCATCGATCTCGGCGATCAGTTCCTTGCGCTCCAGAAGGGCCGCAAGCAGGGCGCCGACGATGGCCGCCATTTCGGGCTGGTGGTCGACGACAAGGAGGCGGTTCGCAGGGCGTTGTCCGATGCGGGCATCAAGCCGTTGCCCGGACGGTTTCTCGACTTCCTTGACCCGTGGGGGAACCGGATAGAGATCGTTGGTTACGACAACATCCAGTTCAGCAAGGCGCCGAATGTATTGCGCGGCATGGGCCTTGCGCATTTGTCGAAGAACGCAAGCGCGATCAAGGAGCTCGCCGAAAAGGGCATGGCCCCGGCCTGAAAAAAATCTTATCCACGATCAGAGTCGCAGGGAACGCGCCACACGCGCGCCCGGCCGATAGGCCATGCGCGCGTGGGCCGGGCAATAGGGTAGGTCGCCTGCCGGCTTGCATCCGCAGAAGCCGAAATTTTCAGACGCGGGATCGCCCATGGGCCAGCGGCAGTGCCATTGCTGCAGTTCGAACAGAGAGCAGCGGTTCGCGCTGGGCTGCGGCGCTTGCGCGAAGGACTCAGGCTCTGCCCATACCGCACGCAGCGTTCGCTGCGAAGCGGCAATCCTCGTGCGCGCGCCGTTGGGAACGCCCGCGCGCCGTCCTTGACCGGCGGTTGCGCTTTTGACCCGCGAGAGCCCGAGCCGGTTTGCCTTGCCGATGACGGCGTTTCGGCTGACCCCGATCTCGCGGGCGATCTGCGCGCAGGAAAGTCCGGCCGCGATCCCGTTCTTCAGGAGCGCGACGCGCTCCGTCGTCCACGTTGCATGTGCTTCGATTGTCGCCATGGCCTCGACCTGCGCATCGAGGGCGTCGCCGGTGCGCACGCCCGGATCCGCGGGTTGCGGCAGTTATCCGCGGACCATCGCTGCCGACGCTTTCATGATTCGATTCGCCAAGCAAGAGTTATAATGGTATTATAATTCTGTTATAACTGTGAGGCGTATTAACCATGGCGCGGCCCGAAAACCGCTCAGACGCGCGGGCGCTAAGCCTGACCCTGCCGATCGAGACGTTTAATTACCTGGTTCTGCTTGCGACTCTGGGCAAGCTGGGCCGCACCGAAAACGAGGTGGCCACGCACATCCTCGTGCGCGAGGCTTATGCCATGCTCGAGCGCAGCTTCCACGAGATGAAGGTCCCCCCCGCGGAACCATGAGCGCGCCGCGCCCGCCGCGGCAAGCTTTTGCAGGTTGCGGGCGGCTATTCGTCGCGCCGACGGCGCGAACGCAGCCAAGGCCGCAACAGCTGCAAGCGCACGCAGGAGCTTGTATTGCGCGGTTGTTCTTTCCGCGAAGCAAGCGCCGCTATTTCGCAGGTGCAGCTTCGCCGACCTCGGGTGCTGCGGTCTTGGTGGTGTCGTCGGCTTGCTTGTTGGCCTCGTCCAGCAGCGCCTTGATGACGCCGTCGCGTTGCTCTTGCTCGGCTCGCGCCTGCTGCGCCTTCTTCTGTTCAGCCAAGAACAGATAGTCTATTTCCCAGCACATCTGGTCCTCCATTCGCGGCAAAAAAAGAACGCTGTGACAACGCCGTAAAAGAAACCACAGTTCCGCATCTCCGAGTAGCCCCTGCGCAACCGACGGCGGGATTTTGGTCCCTTCTCGCGATGCGTGTATGTTGCTAAATTACTAATCAAAAGATGTATTTTTGCGAATTAAAGCACGCACTTCGATTTGTCTCCTAACCGGCAGGGATACAAAGATTTCTGCACCTTGCGAGAATCGCCATCGCCATCACTTGCGGGCGCCTGGGTCAATCGCTTCCACAGCCGTCCGTGTGGGGATCGAGTGCGCAAAAATAGCTCTTGTCCCGCGAGCAGACGCCCAGCTTGTCCTTGGTGTAATTCTGCAGGCAGGCACTCATCCAGTCGAAACTTACCCGCGCCTTCTCGAACTCCTCCTCCCCGCAAAACTCGTCGAGATTGGATGCAACCCGCTCGAACTCCTGCGGGATGCCCTGCTTTGCGCGGAATACGGTTTGCGCCCGTTCGTAGAAAGTCTGTGATTGCGCGATGCAGTCGTATTTATCGACCGGTGTGCGCGGCGTCAGAGTGACTGTTTTGCGTTCGGCGGCGTCAGCCGACTTGTCTTTGGTCGCGGACGACCGGCGTTTCGATGATGCGTGCTTTGTCGCGGATGATTTGTGCTTCGACGCTTTGTGCTTTGCCACGACAGACGGCTTGTGCTTCGCCATGACGGCTGATGGTACAAGCATGCACAGCGCGCCTGACGCTGCAAGCGCGCAGAGCGCCGCCGTGACGCGAAGCCTACGCAACATTCCCGCATGCTGACTCAAAATCGAGCCCGCGCCAAGGCCGCGAGCCCGCCGCCTGATACCTCCGAGGCTTGATCCTCGTGAGCGATCATTGCGCGCTTTACGGAAGATTGACTCGGTCGGTGGCGTCCGGAAGTCATAACATCCGGTGTGGGCGACTCGTTTGGTAGCATCGGCTTGCTTTAGGGCGGTAAATATCGGATGACGCCCACGGGGAGCCCTATGGCCTCAACGAGCATTGCAGCGACTTCTGCGGGCGGGCAGCAGCCGCTTTTTCACTTCGTGATGATCAAGCCGTCGCATTATGACGACGACGGCTATCCCATCCAGTGGGCGCGCTCCGCCATTCCGTCCAATACGCTGGCATGCCTCAATGGCCTCGCCGAGGACGCGCACCGGCGCAAGGTGCTCGGGCCGGAAGTGCAAATCCGCCTGCACACCTACGATGAAACCAACCGCCGCGTTCGCCCGGACAAGATCATTCGGATGATTTCCCGGGCCGGCGGCAGGGCGCTGATTGGTCTGGTAGGGGTACAGTCCAACCAGTTCCCACGCGCGGTCGATCTCGCGCGTCCGTTCCTTGCCGCCGGGCTGCCGGTCTGCATCGGCGGCTTCCACATTTCAGGCTGCATCGCCATGATGCCGCAGCTGCCGCAGGACATTCGCGACGCCCAGGCGCTCGGCATTTCCTTGTTTGCCGGCGAGGCCGAAGAAGGTCGTCTCGACGACGTGCTGCGCGATGCCTTCGCGGGAAGGCTCGCGCCGCTCTACAACCACATGGACAAGCTTCCGAATCTGCAGGGAGAGCCGCCGCCGATCCTGCCGCGAAAGCACATCCGCGGCACCTCCGGGTCGCTTACCAGCATGGATCTCGGACGCGGCTGTCCGTACCAATGCTCCTTCTGCACGATCATCAATGTGCAGGGCCGCAAAAGCAGATTTCGATGCGCAGACGATGTCGAAAAGATTGTCCGCGCCAACTACGCGCAGAACATCAAGCGATTTTTTATCACGGACGACAATTTCGCCCGTAACCGTGATTGGGAGCAGCTGTTCGACCGGCTGATCGAGTTGCGCGCCGGCGACTGCCCGAACATCGGCTTTACCATTCAGGTCGATACGCTTTGCCACAAGATCCCGAATTTCATCGAGAAGGCGGCCGCGGCCGGCGTGCGCCGGGTGTTCATCGGGCTGGAGAACATCAATCCGGACAACCTCATTGCGGCGAAGAAGCGCCAGAACAAGATTACCGACTACCGGCAGATGCTGCAGAAGTGGCGCAGTCACGGCGCCATCACCTGCGCCGGCTACATCATCGGCTTCCCGGGTGATACCCGGGCCTCGATCCTGCGCGATATCGAGATCATCAAGCGCGAGCTGCCGCTCGATATTCTGGAACTGTTTTTTCTTACTCCCTTGCCCGGCTCGGAGGACCACAAGGTTCTCTGGCAGAAGGGGGTCTGGATGGACCCCGACATGAACAAATACGATCTCAATCGACGCGTCAGCCATCATCCCGGAATGACGGATGCCGAGTGGGAGGATGCGTATCGCGCGGCTTGGGAAGCCTTCTACAGCACGGAGCATATTCGCACCGTTCTCCGGCGGGCTGCGGCCTCATCTCGCGGCCGTCCCGGGACGACCCTGACAACGCTGCTGTGGTTCAAGCTGGTAAGCGCGTACGAAGGCGTCCATCCGCTCGAAGGCGGCGCGCTGCGGCGAAAATTCCGGCGCGATCGTCGCCATGGCTTGCGGCGGGAACACCCGTTCGTCTTCTATCCGCGATATCTGGGCGAGACTCTCATCAAGTTGTGGCGGTACTGGACCGTTTTTCGGCGATGCAGGACAATCCTCGCGGAAACGCTGGCGGCTCCCGACCGGTGGACATATACCGATGTCGCGATCGCCGAGCCGGGAGTGGATGAATTCGAGGCTCTCGACCTTTACCATGCGACCAGCGGCGGCGAGGCCGCGCTCGCACGCAAGCGTCGCCATGACGCGATTCGAGAACGTCCGCGTGGAATGATCTGGCCGGCGCCTGCAGGCAACACTGCGGGCTGAACGCCGCGCACAGCAGCTGATCGGTCAATTGCCCGATGCATCGGGAGGACCAGCGTTCGCCGCGTACCAACCAATTCCAGAGCTCGCGGCAGTGGCGACAAGAAATAGAAGAAGGCCAAATCGTGGCAAAGCCCCGCCATCGCGCCGCCATTTGGCGGTTCGCATCGAGCCCACCGGTTCGCGAAGTACGACAGCAAAATCAGCCATTTAAGTCGCAGTCTGCAGCGTCCTGCTCTGCCGGGGGCGACACGGCCTGAACCTTTCGCACCGCCGGATCGACTAAAGAAGCGAACAAGGGGGATGTCATGCGCACACAGAACAGATACTGGCTGGATTACGATCCCGTGGCGCTCGTGGTGCTGCTGGTCGGAATAGGCATGGTTGAGCTGCTCGCGTTGAGCATTTGAACGCGTTTGCGAGAGTGCCGTAGCGGGCGCGAGGGTGGGAATGACCGCCCCTGCCATCGCGTCGTAGAGACTACCCCCGCTTTCCACAGCCTGGTGCCGTCCCAATTCCGGGCCCTCGTCCTAACATATGATTCCGGGCTGCCCGCACGTGCGTCTCGGGAGGCGAAAAAATGCTTCAGATAGATCCATGGGAGAAAGCGGCCGATTGCGCGCGAGCGCTTGCAGCGGCTACCGAGCCAAGAAAGCGTGAAATCCTCACCAGCATCGGCAATCTATGGATTGCTCTGGCCGGCGAAAGTCCATTTCTCAGCGAGACAGAATTCGCCAGGCAGGTCGAGGCAATCGGGCGGATGCACGCCGATCTGGCGGAGTCCAGCTGCGCGCTCGTCCACTGAAAGGCGTCTCATTCGCGCAGGTTTCGCGCGCGTAACTGCGCCTCTGCGTCAGCTGCGATTAACGTCGCGCCGTAGTCATCCCCCGCGGGGAACGCGGACGCATCGTCAGGTATGACGGGGACCTCGGCCCAGAAGGAAATCGACGAAGCCCTTGGCCATTCCCCGCTCGCTCGAGCGGCTGCCGGTGTTAAGGCGACTGCGCAGCTCCGCGAGATCGATAGATCGTCTGCCGTGAGAAATCGGTCCCGCACCTCGCTCGAGAGCAATGGCGCCGGCGAAGCCGCTTCTGCCGAGTCGCCTTGCACGGCCGGATGGTCCAAGCGGAATATCAGTCATGAGAGCCCCCAGGGTTGCGACGCACAAAACCTCGGTGCCTGCTGGCGCGTTTCCCCCCGCGTCAGATGGAAATCAAAGAGCGCGAGTCGCATCACGATTCCATCGACCCGGACGACGGTGAAAGTTAGACCTTTTTGGTTTCCGATTTAGAAATGTGCCAATTTTAAAAGAGTCTGTGGCTTTTCAGCACTAAGGCAAACGTCGCTGGCAGTCACCCGCCCTAACATTCTGCGGCAAAAGAAAATTCTGGAGAAAAATCGCATTCCGATTTGAAGCGCAGCGGATGCAGCTCAGTTGGGATGTTGCACCGCGATTGCAGATTTGTGACACGAAGCGGCCATTTTGCGCGGCGCTGCTGCAACGCGGCCCGCTTTTCGGCGTTGCGCGGCAGCGCAGCATAATTTGGCGGCGCACCATCTGTTTTAGCGCTGTACTACCGACGATGTTCGTGAGATATCACGACATGCAATCAGTCGAAGGGAGCGGCAGGACGGGGGAGATGCATGGCAATCGATAACCTCACTCTCGATCCCGACGTTTCTGATCTGATCTCCACCGCATTCGACAAGTCATGGCGGTTCGTGCGGACGGATCCCGAGCTTGCGCACAACGATATGAACGAGATGCGCGTGCGGCTGTCGCGGCATATCACACGCCTGGCGCAGGGCGGCGAGCGCGACCTGTGGCGGCTCGCGAACAGCGCAATTGGACAATTGCGGCGGGAACGAAGCGCCGCCTGAATTCTCATCTCGTACCGTAGGCACGGTCACCGGCGTCGCCGAGGCCGGGGACGATGAACGCCTGCTCGTCCAGGCCCTCGTCCACGGCGGCCGTCCAGATTGCAACGTCGGGATGAATCGCGCGCATGTGCTCGATGCCTTGCGGCGCGCTGATCAGGCAGACGAGCCGGATGTCCTTTGCGCCGCGCTCCTTGAGGCGATCGACCGCGGCCACCGCGGTATTGGCAGTTGCAAGGATGGGAACAACCACGATCACCAGCCGCTCGGCCAGATCCGAGGGCGCCTTGAAATAGTATTCGACGGCGGCCAGCGTCTTGGGCTCGCGATAAAGCCCAATATGCGCAAGCCGCGCGGCCGGAACGAGGTCGAGCATTCCTTCTACAAACGTCAGGCCGGCACGCAGTACGGGAGCGAAGACGAGCTTCTTGCCGGCGATGCGCGAGGCAGTCATGCGCGCGAGCGGCGTTTCGATCTCCACCTTCGTCAGCGGGAGGTCGCGCGTGACCTCATAACACAAAAGCATCCCGATCTCTTTGAGGACCTCGCGAAAGGTCTTGGTCGAGCGGTTCTTGTCCCGGATGAGGGTCAGCTTGTGCTGGATCAGCGGGTGATCGACAACGGTCACGCCTTGCATGAATTACTAATCCGCTGATTCCCGGAAACTGATGTAAGCCACGCTCGCGCAAATCAGAAAACGCTGCACTAGTACTTCTCGAGGCCGCGACCGACCGAGCCTTTCGGGTCGTCTGCCGGCGGCTGCTCGGGCGTGTAATAGCCGGCGGCCTTCTTGGCAGCGATCTCAACGTGAGCGTCTGCCGGGATGAGCTGGTCGGGTATCGGCACCCGCTCCACGATCTCGATGCCTTGCCCGACAAGCGCCTCGTATTTCATGTCGCTCATTGAAACAAAGCGGTCGATGCGGGTCAGTCCCAGCCAGTGGATCACATCCGGCATCAGCTGCTGAAAGCGGGCGTCCTGCACGCCGGCCACGCACTCAGTGCGCTCGAAATAGGTTGCTGCCGCATCGCCGCCCTCCTGCCGCTTGCGCGCATTGTAGACCAGGAACTTGGTCACCTCGCCGAGCGCGCGGCCTTCCTTGCGGTTGTAGATAATGATGCCGACTCCGCCGGACTGGGCGCCGCGCGCGCATTCCTCGACCCCGTGGATCAAATAGGGGCGGCAGGTGCAGATGTCCGAGCCGAAGACATCTGAGCCGTTGCATTCATCGTGCACCCGGCAGGTGATGCGGGTACGCGGATTGCTAATCTTCTCGACGTCGCCAAAGAGGTAGACCGTGGTGCCCCCGATCGGGGGCAGGAACACCTGCAGATCAAGCCTGGTCACGAGCTCGGGAAACATTCCGCCAGTCTGCTCGAACAGCGCGCGGCGCAGACCCATTTCGGTCGTGCCGAAACGCTCCGCGATTCCCGGCAGATACCAGACAGGGTCGATGGCGATTTTCACGACCGAGATGCTGCCGCTCTTGTGCACGACCTCGCTGTCGCTGGTAAGCCGTCCCGCCGTGAGGGCATCCTGCATCTCGTGAATGTCGAGACGCGCCTTGGTAATGGCTATGGTGGGCCGCACATCGAGACCTTCGGCGATCTCCTGGCCGAACTCCTCCGCGACCAGGTGTCCCCAAGGATCGAGCGAGACGATGCGGCGGGCGTCCTGCCATTGCGCAAATGGGCCAATCTTCACGGCGGGATGCGTATTGGTCAGGTCCGGGCGCCGAATGGGATCAAGCCCGCCTGCCGAGACCGCGAGTGCCCGGTAGACGGCATAGGAGCCGCCATGGCTTCCGATGACGTTGCGGTCGCTTGGCCGCGACACGGTGCCGACGATCGGCCCGCGCTGGCGTGCGATTTCGGCACCCCAACGGATCGGGAGATGGTGCGCGGCTCCCGGATTGGGATGCGAGGTCAGACGAATGTGATCGGGGCGATTGGAGCGGGTCATTGGCGTTCTGTAAACGAACACGGCCCGTCGCTTGCGACGGGCCTGGCGCAGAGCCGGGATTCGATCGGAACACATATAATATAGCGATCCCGCGCCTGGATACAATCGATATAAGACTCTGACACCGCTCGATTTTCTCCGAATTGGGATGGGTCGGGCCGAAAAGCCCTTGCCTGCAAAGGCCAATCGCACAGCCTGCGGGACCTCGATCGGGGCAACCACCGCAGCGGGAAGGCCACCGCACGGAGATGACTTCGTCGATCGGGGTGACCGGTCGCCGCTGCTGGCGATTGGTTCTTCCGGCCAATGGCTGCGCACGCAACATCCATTGCCTCGGAGGTTGGAAAGGACTGCCGGTTTTTTCCGTCAGAAAGGGTGCCAGGGCCGGCCAAAGTCGGGCTGGTTCACGAGACGCTACATCGCGCCGGAATGAACTCTGGCCGATCAATTGCGTTGGAGGGGAGGGGAACAACGATGGAGCGCATAATGTGCGACTATAGCCTGATGCACGTCAAATCACGCCCCGCAAGCGTTGGAGACAAGTTGCGAACAAGCAATTTCGGAACCGGCACGCGCGGATTCGCGGCACCCGAAGACCCGACCACCGCCGTCTGTGTGATGCCGGGCACGGAACTCGCCTTTGATCGCGAAATACGCGTCTATGGCGCCCCCGATCCCACCCCGCACAAGACGGCCATCTTCCGGCAGATCAACCGAGCGCAACCGCATATGCATCATGATGCGCTTGAGCTGCCGGACGGGCAGACCCTTCTTCTGACGTTCCTGTGCGAAGGACAGGAGGCAACCGTGCTGCAGTTGCCCGCCAAGCCGAAAACCGAAGCCGAGGCCCGGGCCCAGGAGCGCGCGGTTTTCGCCGGCTGAGGAGCGCGCGATCATGCGCCGGCATCGCCAGCCGCGGCTACTGCGGCTCGATGCCGGCCTCCTTGATCACTGAGGTCCATAAAGTCGCTTCGTCGGCAAAGAACTTCGCTGTCTCCGCTGGCGTCGTTGCGCCCGGTTCGAGCGAAATCTTGTGTAGCATGCCGACAACATCGTTGCCGTGAAGCACCGCAACGACATCTCGATTGATCTTTTCCGCGAGCGCGGCCGGCGTTGCGGGCGGCGCCACCAGGCCAAACCAGGTGATTGATCGAAAGCCCGGCAGCCCGGCTTCGGACAGCGTGGGCACATCGGGAACGACGCCTGCGCGCTTGAGGTCGGCCACGCCCAGGAGCTTGACCTTATTGGCACGATAGAGCGGGACCGCGGTCGCAAGCGTATCGAAGAACATATCGACATGACCCGCCACGACATCGGTCAGCGCGGGTTGTGCACCCCGGTACGGCACATGCAGCATCTTAATTCCGGTGCGTACTTCAAGCTGGGCGGCCGAGAGATGCGCAGTCGAGCCGACGCCCTGCGAGGCATAGGAAAGCTTTCCGGGATTGGCTTTGCCGTAGCTGATCAGCTCGTTGAGCGTGGATGCGGCAAGCCCGTTGCGCACGACCAGGACATTGGGGATCTTTGCCAGCAGGCTGATGGGAACGAATCCGGCGGGATCATATCCGGGATCGCGATAGATGAGGTGATTGAACGAAAGCGGAGAGGGCGGAGCAATCATGAGCGTATAGCCATCGGGCGCCGACCGCGCCACATTGCTCGCGCCTATATTCATCGCGCCGCCCGGAATATTCTCGACAATGGCCGGCTTTGCCCATTTCCGGGCAAGCTCCTCGGCCACGATGCGTGCCAGAGTATCGGTGGTGGACCCGGGGGCGGCCGGGACCACAATCTTCACCGTCCGGACGGGATAGTCTTCCTGCGCGCGTCCCGGCAATGACCAGGCAGCGCCGGCGGCTGCGATCAGAAGCCCGATCAATGCACGGGGAAACACTTCAGGAAAGCTCCATGAAAAAAGGCAAGGCGTCACTGCTTCATTTCTTCTCTGCGATCCTCTTATAGCGGGTTATCATGTCGGGCGGCATGGCGGCAGTCTCCGCGAGCAATCGCAGAATTTGCTGCCCCGTGATCGGGCTCATCTCGATGCCAAGTTTTTGGGCCTCCTCGAGGAATGCCGTGTCCACGCACATCGCCGTGAACGCGGTTTGCAGGGCTTCGGCACGGTCGGGCGGAATTTCGGGCGGTGCGGCAAACGGCAACGCCATGAAGAATGGAAGCTCTGCGAACTCGATGAGCGCGAGCGCGCCGGCGTCGCCGGCAAGCTCGCGTCCGGTCGGCACCTCCGGAAAATCGACATGGCGGGTGGCGCGGCCGAAGGCCAGGAGCGGCCGAAACGCGTGCCTGCTCCAGAGGTCGCGCTGGCCGCTTCGAACCGAGCTCAGGCCCACCATCTGGCCATCGATCTCGCCGCGCGCCATGGCGAGAAACAGAGGCGCCGCGCCGGTATAGCCGCGCACGACCTTCACATTGAGCGCGAGCACCTCCCTTGCGATGACGGCAAAGATCAGGTTGCTGGAGGCGGCGTTGTCGGCGCCGAGCGCCACCGACAGGCCGGCGGACTTGAGGTCGGCGACCGACATCGCCGGGTGGTGCGCATTCACCAGCATGAGGTAGGCATCACTGGCGTAAGACGAGAGGCTGCCGAGCCAGGTGAACTTCGCCGGATCGAATTGCGCGTTGGGATTGCCCTGGATGGCGAGCTGCGGCACGGCGCGCTCGAGCTTGGCCAGCACGGAGCCGTCCCTGTCGGCGTTGAAATAGAGGCGGTTCGCCGTGACCAGGCCGCCAGCGCCGGGGTTGTTCTGGACGACGATGGTTGGCGCGCCCGGAATGAAGCGGGAGAGATGGCGTGCCACCAGGCGTGCCGAGATGTCGTTGATGCCGCCGGGCGACGTGCCGACCAGCATCGTGAGGGCGCGGCCCTTGTAGAACTGCTCCACCGGCTCGGCCGCCGCCGGCCGGACCGCCGACGAGGCAAGAGCGATTGCGCTCGCTCCGATGAGGGCGGAAATCAGGCGCAATGCTGCAGCCGGGGTCATTGCTTCGACGCTCTTACGGCAAGTCCGCCAGCAAATGACCGAAACCCGGGCGCGGCTCGCGCACGTGCAGGCGCTTTTGAATCTCCCACACGCGCGCTGTCACAGGGTGAACCACCGGCACCTGCAGATCACGCTCCAGCGTTTCGATGATATCGAGCGTGCGCCAGCCGGATCCGAGCATATAGATCGCGTCCGCGCCTTTGGCCTTAAGATAGCTGCGCTTGATGTGCGCATAAACCTGATGGCTCGAGAGCTCCTGCACCTTGTCGAACGGCACGTCGATCCCTTCCATGGCGCGCACAACAAAACCGGCGTCGCGGAAATATCCGGCGAAAACGGCGTTGAGCGCGGGCGGAAAATAGGTCGCGCCGACGATGGTTTTCGCCTTTACGGCGCGCAGCGCGTTCACGTGATTGCGCGCCACGGTCATGATCGGCGTTCGGTATTTTCGCTCCCATTGCCTGACGATCTCGGCTTCACGCTTGCGGCCCTGCACCATGAACGGCGGCGCGCCATGCGGATGAATGAGATCGCAACCGCATTCGGCGAGGGCCGCGACGAGCTTCTCATAGGCCGGCATCATGGCGCGGAACTCGTCCTGCGTGCCGCGGCGCACATTGAGAAACAGCGGAATGAGCCCGATGCCTTCGGGCAGGAGGCGGATCACCTCCTCGGTCACGCCGGGCCGCATGGTCGGGTTGATCATGCCCACGACGCCACGCCAGCTGGAGAAGGTCATAGGCCTAGCCTTCGTAATCCTTGCGGCGCGACACGTATCCCTCGGCGATATCGCGGGCAAGGGCGGCGCGATCGCGTTCACGCGGATCGCCGTAGCCGCCGCCACCGGCGCTCTGCAGCAGGAAGCGCTCGCCCGCCTGCATCTCGTAGCGACCCGAAGCCTGTGTCGCGCGCTCCTCGGGTGTACCGAGCCGGATGACGAAGCGCGCGGGAGCGCCGGCCTTGCCGCCGTCGAGGCCGCCCGCAGGAAAGCGGCTCTTGTCGTAGCGGCGGACCACGGTTGCGTCCTGCAGCAGCTCATATTCCCGCTGCAGGCTCAGGCCTCCGCGCCAGCGGCCGGGGCCGCCGGAGTCGCGCACGAGCTCGAACCGGGTGATGCGGCAGGGAAACTCGGATTCCAGAATCTCGATCGGCGCGATGTGCAGATTGCTCAGGTGGGTCGCGGTTGCGGAGGCGCCGTCATGTCCCATGCCGCCGCCATAGGCCGACCCCATGATCTCATACTGCATGCTGGAGTGACCGGCTCGTCCGTTTGCCCAGGCGATGGTCAGCGCGCTCGACGAGCCTGCATGCGCGACGGCACGCGCCGGACGGAAGCGGGCAAGCGCCTCCAGGATGATGTCGACAAGCTTGAGATTGACCATCTGATAGTTGGAGACCGCTGCCGGCGGCTCGGCGTTGGTGAGCGTTCGCGGTGCAAACGTGAGCCGCACCGCGTCGCGCATGCCGTCGTTGAAATGCAGGTCCGGGCCGAGACAGCCGATCAGTGCATAGAACACGCAGGCTTCAACCATCGACGGCCGCAGGTTGACCGGGCCGCGCGCCTGCGCATCGCTTTCGGAGAAATCGAAGGCCGCCATCCCGTCCTTGATCGTGACGGTGACGGCAAGTTTTAACGGATGCTCGAGGTCGACGCCGTCGCTGTCGAGGAGACCCTCCGCTGCGGCTTCGCCTTCGGGCAATTCCGTGATTGCCGCGCGCAGCTCGTTGGCCGCGCCCAAAAGAATGGCGGCGAACGCTTCCAGAATCGTGCGCGGCCCGAAGCGGTCGCACAGCTCCTTGATCCGCGCGGCGCCCATTCGGGTCACCGCGATCTGCGCATGCATGTCGCCGCGCATCAGCGCGGGCTGACGGCTGTTGTCGAGAATGATACGCTCGATATCGGTTTGCGCGATGCCGGCCTCCATGATCTTGATCGGTGGCAGCAGCAAACCCTCCTGGAAAATCTCCGTGGCATTTGCGGAAGTGGAGCCCGCAACCGCGCCGCCGACGTCCGCCTTGTGCGCGATCGAGCCCGCAAATGCCACAATTGCACCGTCGACGAGCACGGGTGCCACAAATGCCATGTCGGACACGTGCGGCAGCCCGCCTTCATAGGGATGATTCGAGACGAACACGTCCCCTTCGCCGATGCGCCCTTCGTAGAGGTCGAGGATGCGGCCGACCAGATGACGATAGACCGGCGCATGGAAGAACATCGGCGGCGCGACAATCAGGCGACCGGTATGATCGAGGATGACACAGCTGAAGTCGCGCGATTCGCGGATGATGGTGGAATAGCCCGAACGATAGAAATGATAGTGCATCTCTTCGACGAGGCTCGCCACCTTGTTACGAATCACTCCGACAGTGATCGTGTCCATTGCGAGCCTCAGGTGTCCGGCTGCAAGAGCAGATTGCGATTGCGGTCCACCCGACCGTGCCAGTTCGGCGGGATGACCGTGGTGGCGTCGAACTGCTCGATGATGGCGGGTCCATCTACCACTGCGCCCACGGCAAGCCGCTCGCGCTCATACAGCGTTGCGTGCGTCATCCCGCCATAGAGCAAGATGCGGCGATTGCCTTTGATTGCCGCCTCGCTCGCGGTTGCGGCCGACTGCTCGCGGCGGGCCGCGTATTTTGGGACAGGAACGCGCAGCCGCAGACGGTAGCTCACCACTTCCACGGGTCGTTCCTTAGCGGCATGCCCGTGCATCTGCGCATGGCGCTCGTCAAAGCGCCCGCGGGCGGCGATGAGCGTCGCCGCGGTCAGCTGCTCGGCGAACAATCCGTCGAGCGGCGTACGCAGCTCGTAACCCTGTCCGGCATAGCGCAGGTCGAGCTCTCGGGCGAAGCCCCCCTGCGCGGGATCGAGGCCCTCCGCCTCGAGCTCCTGGCGCGCGCTCCTTTCCAATTGCCGGAAGATGTCCTCGGCATGTGCGGCGGTGACCTCCGTGAGCGCGCGCAGCTCCGAACGGACGTAATCGTGCACCACGTCGGTACAGAGGAGGCCGAGCGCCGAGAAGGCGCCGGGTCGCGCCGGCACCAGAATGCGCCCTATTCCAAGCTCGGCTGCCACGGCGGCCGCGTGCACGGCGCCGGCGCCTCCGAACGGCAGCAAGGTGAAGGAGGAAAGATCGACTCCGCGCTTGGCCGCGAAGACGCGAACTGCGTCGGCCATTCGCATATCGACAGTGCGCTGGATGCCGGCTGCGGCCCGCATGACGTCGATGCCCAAGGGGCGGGCGACGTGCGCCTCGAGCGCGTTGCGTGCCGCCGCGACGTCCAGCTTCTGCGCCCCGCCGAGGAAATATTCCGCATTGAGACAGCCGCAGACGAGATCGGCATCGGTCACCGTAGGTTCGCCGCCGCCGCGGTTGTAACAGGCCGGTCCCGGGTCCGCGCCAGCGCTGCGCGGACCGATATTGAGAAATCCGCCGGGGTCGATCCATGCGATCGAGCCGCCGCCCGCTGAAATCGTCGTCATATCGAGGGCGGGGACATCGACTTGGCGGCGTGCAATCACCGCCTCGGTCATTTCGAGAGGTGCGCCGCCTTCGATAAAAGCGATGTCGGCACTGGTGCCGCCCATGTCGAGCGTGACGAGACCGGCGCGCGCATCATCTCCGGCAAGCAACGCGCTGGCCTGTGCGCCGGCGGCAGGACCGGAGAACAGCGTATGAACGGTGCGGCTGCCTTCGATCGCAGCTGAGAACGGCATGACGCCACCGTTCGACTGCATGAGGAAACGCTGGCGGGTCATCAGCCCGAGCTCATCCAGCCCGGCACTGAGATCGGCGATGTAGCGCACCATCACCGGCTCCAGGTAGGCATTGACCAGCGTTGTCGACAGTCGCGACCATTCCCGAATGCGCGGCAAAACATCGCTCGACAGCGAGACATGGACGTCGGGATATTCCTCTCTGATGAGCGATCGTGTCCACCGTTCATGGCTGGGGTTCATGAACGAGAACAGATAGCAGACCGCAATCGACTTCACCTGCGCGACCTTGAGCTCTCGGGCCGCATGCCGCACCGCACTCTCGTCCAATGCGACGAGCACGTTGCCGTCGCAATCGCAACGTTCAGGAATTTCTCTGGTCAGGCTTTGCGGAGCAATCGCTTCCGGCTTTGAATAGAAATAATCGAACAGATTGCCGTCGCGTGCCTGATTCTGCACTTCCTGCACCGCGCGGTACCCCTTGCTGATGAGAAGGCCGACCTTGGCGCCACGCATTTCCAGCAATGCGTTGGTGGTGATGGTCGTGCCATGCGCAAAGAAGCCGATCTCGGATGGCGCGATGCCCTTGCGGGTGTATCTGGCAATGCCCTCCAGAACGCCATGCGCGGGATTTTTCGGCGTGCTCGCGACCTTCTCGATCAGCAGGTCGCCGCTCTCGGTGTCGAGCAGCACGAGATCGGTGTGGGTGCCGCCCACATCAATGCCGAGCCGATAGCGGGCGGATGTCGTCATCCCTCGCCATCTTTGCGCCACAGCACACGCACATCGACCGCCATCGCCCCGCGTCCCCTCGCGCGCACCATGAGCGGGTTGATCTCGATGTCCTTGATATTTTCGCGGTGATCGAGAAAGAAGCGACCGAGCGCAAGCGCCGTCTGCACGAAGGCGGCGCGGTCCGCGACTGGTGCACCGCGGAAACCGGCGAGAAGCTTCGACAGCTTGAGCTCGTCGATCATCTTTCCCACGTCATCCGCGGTGACCGGCAGCAGCCGCAATGCCGCGTCGTTTGCAAGCTCGACCAGAACGCCACCGGAGCCGATGAGCAAGACCGGTCCGTAAAGAGGATCGCAGCGGGCACCCAGGATGGCCTCGATCCCCGATGCCATCTCCTGCACCAGAAAGCCTTGAATGCGGGCGCGCGGCTGCGATCGCAGCGCGCCCTCCATTAGCCTGTCCGCAGTGATTCTCACCGTCTCGCAATCGCGCAGGTCGAGCGCGACGCCGCCGACCTCGGTCTTGTGCAAGATGTCCAAGGAGCGGATCTTCAATGCCACTGGGAAACCGATGCGCTCCGCCGCAGCGGCTGCTTCTGTGGCATTTTGGACTGCCTGGCTTTTCGGCAGCGCAATCCCGTACCGTGCAAGCGTTGCCTCGAAGTTCTGCGGAGAGAGAAAGCTGCGTGAGGGCGGCGCTGGCACGGGCGGAGGCCGGCCGCGGCGCGCAGCGTGGAACCATAATCCATTGAGCGCGCGAATGGTCGGCACGATTCCCTGCAGAAATGGAATCCCCGCAGCCTGTTGGCTGGCGATCTGGAGATCGCTCACCTGCGAGATCACGCGGCCGAACGCGACGACCGGCTTGTCGGTCCTCCCCAGCAATTGGCGCAACGGAGCAACATCACCCCAGGCATCAGCCTTGCGCGGCATGGGTGCGGCCCACGCGACCATGTCGATGTTGGCATCGGCGGCCGCAGTCGCGCAGGTATCGGCGGCGATCGCCATAGTCGAGGGAATCCCGACGTCGAGCGGATTTCTCGGCGCAATGCCGGCCTGCATCAGGGGGAGCAGCGCCGCCTTGGTGGTGTCGGTGAAATCCGGCATGGCCACGTCCTCGGCTTCGGCATAATCGTGGAGGAGGTCGACCGTCGCACCCGATGTCGTCACAAAGCCAATGCGAGGTCCCTTTGGCAGCCGTCCGCCCTCGAAGGCGAGCGCGGTCTCAACCAGGTCGTCGAGGGTGCGGCAATTGACGATGCCGTAGCGCTCACACATTGCGAGATAGGCGGCATAATCGCCGGCGATGGCGCCGGTATGAGACTGGGCAGCGGCCTGTGAGCTCGCAGTCGCGCCGCTCTTGATGGCGAGTATGGGCTTGCCCATGGCAAGAGCGCGTCCCGCCGCATGCATGAAGGTGGCGGGCCGCCGGATGCCTTCGATGAAAAGCACAACCTGGTGCGTTGCGACATCGTCGATCACGAAATTCAGATAGTCCGCGAGCCCGAGGTCGGGTTCATTCCCGGACGTGATGCAATAGGAGAAACGCAGCCCGCGCTCGGCAGCCGCTTTCATCCAGAACTGGATCAAGCCGCCGGACTGAAAGATGCAAGCGACCGGACCAGGCGCCAGCGCGCACAGTTCCGCGTTGGGGTAGCCCAGCACGCGCTCGCGATAGGAGTAGGCGCCCATGCAGTTCGGCCCGGCAACCCGCAGGCGGCTGCCGGCGACAAACTGCTTGAGCCATTCGCCGCGCTTTATCGATTCCGGATCCTCGCCGTCTCCGATCATCGAGGCATAGACCGTCGCGGATTTGACGCCGCCTGCCTCGGCATCGAGCAGCACGTTAGGGACCGCCGCTGCCGGGACAATCACCAGGGCATGGTCGACCGGCTCCGGCAGGTCTCGCAGCGAGGCAAAGCAACGCTGCCCGAACACCTCATGCTGGCGCGGATTGACAAGCGCGATGCGTCCGGGAAAGCCGAACTCGCGCAGATTTTTGAAGATCTCGCTTGGCCAGCGCGCGCGCTCCGACGCGCCGACGATGGCAAGCGATGCGGGCTGCAGCGTGCTCACAGCCGAGCGGAACAGGTTCTCGCCGGCTTTCACCACATCCGTCACCCCCACATCCATGCTCCCACTGCTACACTGAAGGAGTGGCCTTGTAACCATGCGTGGCGAGGCGGAAGATGCAGCCGAGGGTGGCCCCACAGCGGTGACGAATGGACGATGACGGGTCAGGGCCCTGGCCAACCGAGCTGCGGTTGCACAAGGACCGCAAGACCATGACCGTTACCTTTGACAACGGTGACACGTTCGATCTCAGCGCCGAGTATTTGCGGGTGAACAGTCCGAGTGCCGAAGTGCAGGGCCATTCGCCTGCTGAGCGCAAAATCGTCGCAGGCAAGAAGGACGTTGCGATCCTGGAAGTGGTTCCGGTCGGCAACTACGCGGTGCGGCTTGTCTTCGATGACCTGCATTCGACCGGGATCTACCGCTGGGATTATCTTCACGAGCTGGGAAGCAATCATTCGGCCAAGTGGCGGGATTACCTTTCCGATCTCGCCGGCGAGGGACTAACCAGATGACGGATGTCGGGTGCCGGATGAAAGAAATTGGCCGCAGATGAGCACGGGTTAAGCACAGGATCTCTCGTTCCGACTTCTGGTTTCCCGACGCCTGTCATCTGTCCTTCTTGAGCCGGTCCAATGCAGCGCGGATCGGCGCGAACGGGCCGTATTTATGCTGCTCTTGGCCAAAGCCGTCCGCGTAGGGACTATAAGGCGCATCGATCGGCTTTTGGAGAAGATCGGGATAGTCGCGATCGAGCCCTTCCATGTGCGGCCGGGGCTGCGATACGAAATACGCAGCAACGTCCCAGGCGTCTTCCACGCTAAGCTGCGGATTGAGGTAGTCCGTGCCGTGCGGCATGTTGAAGTGAACGAAATTTGCTGCCGTGATGAGCCGCATCATCCCGGCTCCATCATTAAAGCTGTCCGGCCCCCAAAGCGGCGGCATCATGTAGCCGAGGTCGTCGGTGGGAAGGCTGCGACGCACGCCCAGCCCATCCACGCCATGGCACGCCGTGCACACGCGCACGTAGATCGGGCGCCCCCGCGCGGGATCGGCTGCGCGGTTGAGCTCGGGCATCTTGCCCACGCCCAGGCCGGGCAATGCCTCTCCGGGCGGCACGCCCGTCGACAGGAACGCAATGTAGGCGACAATTGCCTGCATCTGCGGAGCTTGCAGCGGCATGGCGCGGCCATTCATGCTGCGCATCATGCAGCCGTCCACGCGTCCCTCGATTGTGATCTCCTGGCCAGAACGCGCGTTATAGCGTGGATATTCTCCGAACAGGCCGAACAGCGGGATGCCGAACTTCTTCGTCCCGGCTTCCAGATGGCAGTTGCCGCATGCGAGATTGTTGCCGGCATAGCGGCTGGCGGCATTGAGTACTTCCGGGCCGATATGCGCGTAGGTGGCCGTGATCAGGTCGCGGCCGCGGCGCGTGAGCCGACCAAGCTCGTTGTCAGGCAGAGTCGCAATCTCGGGCACGGTCCAGATTGTTGCGGGCGGGGTGGCTGCGGTATCCGCAGCCCTCGCGGGGGGAAAGGCCGGCAAGGCCAGCGCTGCTGCCGTCACAAGAATAAGGAGATGCGAAATCCACCGCGCGGGCAGCGACGTGCGAACGGCATTCGATTCGAATGGTCGGGGAATCGCAGATCGCATTCCGCCAGTATGGCTACAGCCGTTTTATTCCGCAATTCGGACAGGCACATTCGGCCGGGAACATGCCTGCCATCCAGCTGATGTGGAGTGCACCGTAGCGGCCGGCTGCGAGAGGCGATTACTGAATTATGCCGCGCGGGGGTACGGGTGAATGCGAAGCACGTCCGGCAGCCGCGGTGCTGCTCAGGAGGCCTGCCCGCGAAACGCCCATCCCGCCATGCGGCGCTCCAACAAGGCGCAGAACGCGTAAAGTACGATGCTCATGGCCGCCACCAGGAGAAGACCGGCAAACACCAGCGGCACCTGGAAACGGGAGGAGGCCGAGAGCATGAGAAAGCCGATACCCTGATTGGCCGCCACCGTCTCCGATACCACGGACCCGATGAACGCCAGAGTGATGGCGACCTTCAGCGCCGCAAAAAGGTAGGGCAGCGAGCGCGGAATGCCGACCTTCCGCAAAACCTCGAGCGGGCTCGCGCCAAGCACCCGCAACACGTCGCGCATCTCCGGCTCGACGCTCGCAAGGCCGGTCGCAACATTTACCGTGATCGGGAAGAACGAGATCACGAACGCAGTGATAATGGCGGGCACCGTTCCGATGCCGCACCAGATTACGACCACCGGAACCAGTGCAACCTTGGGGATGGCATTGAAGCCGACGAGCAGCGGATAGAGAGCCTCGTAGACGGCAGGCGAGCTTCCGATCCCCACGCCCAGGAGGACACCGACAATGATAGCGACGGCAAAGCCTACCACCGTGGTGTACAGGGTCTGCAACCCGTTCACGAGCAATGGTTCCCAGAATCGAATGCAGGCTTCAAGAATCTCGCTTGGGGCTGGCAGCACGAAGGCAGGTACGGAAAACACCCGGCAGACGAGCTCCCAGAGCAGGAACAGCGCGATTGTGAGAAGCCAGGGGCGTGCCTGCTTCATCATGATCCCGTTCATTGCGACCGCAATTGCGCGATGCGCGCGCGCAGATCGTTAACGATTTCGGTGTAGGCCGGATCGAATGTCGTCGCGAGAGTGCGCGGCCGGGGGATTGCAATTGGGCACCGGTGGACGATCCGGCCCGGCCGCTGGCTCATCACATGCACGGTATCGGCCAGGAACGCAGCCTCCCGCAGGTCATGTGTGACCAGAATGGCCGTGAAGCGCTGCCGCAGCCAGAGGTCCTGGAGGACTTGCCAAAGGTCTTCCTTGGTGAAGGCGTCCAATGCTGCGAACGGCTCGTCCAGCATCAGGAGCTTCGGCTCGTGAATGATCGATCGACAGAGATTCGTGCGCTGCTGCATGCCGCCGGAGAGTTGCCAGGGAAAGCTTGCGCCGAACTCGCCGAGACCGACGGCCTCCAGCAGCTTCTGCACCCTGGCCTCGAGGCGTTTTCGATCTTTGCGCATGCTGCGCTTGAACGGTTCAACGATCTCCAGCGGCAGCATCACGTTGTCGAGGGTGGAGCGCCACGGCAACAGGGTTGCATTTTGAAACGCCATTCCGGCTCCTCGGACCGGCCCTTCCACACGGCGTCCCTCGACTCGAATTTCGCCGCTCGTCGGCGCAATCAGGCCGGTCACGAGCTTCATCAAGGTGGATTTGCCGCAGCCGCTTGGTCCTACAACCGCGACGAACTCCCCCCGTCCGACGGCCATCGTCGTCTTGGTCAAGGCCTGTAGGTTGCCGTAGCGCAGGCTCACATCGACGAGTTCAATCATGGGCCGCGGCGCTAGCTTCGTTTCTTGGTCGACAAAGCCATCATGCGGTGCGGGCGGCGGGACTGGTGCGGCTGAATCGTGTGCAAGCAAAGCTCGACCCCTTCCCAGTTCCAATCCAACCCGGCCTTCGGGCGCACGCGAACGGTTGCGTCCCGCGACTTCTTTAGCCGAGTTTAGGCGAGTGCCATCGAGCCAATTATCCTGCCGGCTTTTCGCAAATTGAGCTGCGCGAGGACAAATGTTACCATGCCAACATTTGAGTTTGCACCATGTTGCCCGCAGCCAAGCAAGCAGCATGCCATTCCAACGCCTTTCACGATGCGGGCACCTCCACAACAGCGATGGGCACAGCCGCAACGGGCGGGGTGCCTGCCGCATTCCGGGGTGCCGTACTTTGGCGGCCGAAGATGACGGCAAAAAAACTGCTTCGCATTACGGGCGCGCAAATCGTCCAACTCGATGAGCCACCATCGGTTCTCGACGGAACCGATCTTTGGGTCGCGGACGGGCGAGTCCTGGCATTGCTGCCGACCGGAACGGCCGCACCGATGGAAGGACCGGTCGAGACGCTCGCCTTCCAGAAGGCTCTCGTCATCCCCGGCCTTATCAATTGTCATTCGCACTCGGCGTCCTCCCTGTTGCGCGGCTGCATCGGAGGCGTCCGGCTCGATCTGTTCGTGCTCGACGCGCAGGCCCGCCGCGCGCCCAAGCCACTGCGCCAAGTCCGCGTGGCAGTTATGTTGCAGGCAACGGAGATGCTCAGACGCGGTGTCACCGCAACCGTCGACCATTTTCGCCATGCCGGGTTGCCGACGGTGGAGGCGGTTTCGGCCGTTTTCTCGGCCTACCAGGAGGTCGGCCTACGCGCCGCGGTCGCACCGATGTATGAGGACAGGCGCTATACGGACTCGCTGCCGATTGATCAGGCAGAGCTGCCGCCCGGCGTGCGCAAGCGCTGGTTTGGATCGCATCCGCCGGCGCCCGAAAATTATTTCGCAATGATGGAGGAGATCGCGACCGAATGGCGGCGACGCGACCGGCTGCAACTTCTCCTCGGCGTCGATGGGCCGCAACGCTGTACACCGCATCTGCTCGAATTGACCGGAGATTTTGCCGCCCGTCACGGCATCGGCCTGCACACCCATGTCCTCGAGGCCAAGACACAGGCGCTGGTGGCTCCGCCGGAACACGGAGGCAGCTTTGTCGCTTATCTCGACCGGTTCGGCCTGATCGGCCCGAGCAGCTCGCTTGCCCATTTTGTCTGGTGCACCGCACGCGACATCGAGATCGCGGCCGAGCGGCGCGTAAACGTCGTCAACAACCCGGTGAGCAATCTCCTGCTCGGTAGCGGGCTGCAGCCGACGGTGCGTCTTCTGAAAGCGGGCATAAACGTTGCGCTCGGCTCCGATGGCAGTAGCGGCAATGCCATCAGCATGTTCGAGCAGGCGAAGTTTTCGATGCTGCTTAGCCGCATCAGCGAGCCCGACTGCGATCGCTGGATCACAGCACCGCGTGCGCTGCGCATGGCAACGGCGAATGGCGCGGCCGTGCTTGGCGAGCCGGGATCACTCGGCGTAATCAGCGCCGGCGCCCAAGCCGACCTTGCCATCATCGATTTAAGCAAGCCAGCCTATCGCCCCTTAGGGGACATCTGGAACCATCTCGTGATGTATGAGACGGGCGAGAACGTGGACACGGTCCTGGTCGGCGGCGAGGTCGTGTACCGGCATGGTCGCTGCTGCAAGGTCGACGAGGAGGCGTTGCTCCTCGAAGCCGAAGAACTGGCGGTGGCGGATCGAGAGGCGAATGAGCCCTTCCTGGCAGAGGCGCGCGCCGAGCGACCGGCATTCCAATCGCTCATTCTCGATGCGTTGCGAAGGCGAATCTCGCTCGAACGTTTTGCCCATCTCGATTGAAGCCTGTCCTGAGACTTTGGCATAGCATTTGCTTGCAAACCCTCGCGATTTGTTCTCGCTGCACCGATGAGAGGGATAGACATGGCCAAGGCTACCACACAGTTTCGCACCGCAGCTTTGGGGCTGCTGTTGGCGTGCACATTGACTACCGCAGCAAACGCGCAATTGACGCCGGTGCGCTTCCGTCTGGATTGGGTCTGGCAGGCCCCGCAATCGATTTGGACGCTTGCCTATGAGCGGGGATATTTCCGGGAAGAGGGTCTCGACGTTACCATCGATCGCGGTTACGGGGGCCCTGATACGACTGGCAGCGTCGCTTCCGGCGCCTACGACATCGGCTTCACCGATATCAACAACATG
>Ga0310909_10000187_pt1 | contig 28575 bp, 19 predicted proteins | sample GREbulkMGT000H_FD_203449 | JGI IMG/M metagenome (GOLD analysis project Ga0310909, IMG submission 203449) | Lab enrichment of tropical soil microbial communities from Luquillo Experimental Forest, Puerto Rico - GRE.bulkMG.T000H | ecosystem: Environmental > Terrestrial > Soil > Tropical forest >... | reverse complement strand
CCTACTCCCCTCCCCTGCGGTACTACCTTGCATCATAAAAGTGCTAAGGCAGACCCATGTCGATGTGGCGGAAAGCAAGAACTCGGGCTGCGTTGCCGAGAAGGAGCGCGAAGACCGAGGGCGGGCCTTCCCCAAACCTACCTTAGCTTAGCTAAGCTACGAGTCATAGCAATCATTAAAGCGATTGCGGACTTAGTTCTTAGTTCCTGGTCAGGACCGTCTGCTCCGCACTATCCTGTCAGCGGTGTGGACGTGAGGAACGGCACGAATTCGCCGTCGGCAGGTTTGGGTGTGGCGGACCAGACTTCCCCGAATTCCATTGAGGAGAAGGCTACGTGGCTGGCATCGCCGAGCCGGAACTACTTCGAGGGGAAGTCCTCACGCCGGGCAAGTCCGTGCCTGTGAACCGCATTTCTGTCGACGGACCGGACACGCCCGCAGCTGCCGGCCCGGTCTGGGCTCCTTTGTGTGGGTGAGCTCAAAAGGAGTACTTGACACCCAGTTGGACGGTGCGCGGGCGATGGGCGTCGACAGGGTGAAGAAAGGAGCTTGATTGTAAACAGGAGGTATCGCCTGCCGAGAAGTTCCCGCTGCTCCCATAGCAATTCACAACGTTGTATCCCGGGTTTCCGGGGTTGGTTGGATCATAAATGCGGAACTGTGTGTGGTTAAAAACGTTGAAGACCTCGAAACGGAATTGCAGGTTCCGCTGTTCGCGGAACTCAAGGTTCTTCGTGATGGACATGTCGAAATTGAGCCGACTTGGATTACGCATGAAATTGCGACCGGCATTGCCGTAGGTCGCCCCTTGAGGCGCAATAAACGGCTCCGGGTTTCCCAATAAGGGACCAAACAGACCAGACGGCGGAATGTTCCTGGAAATGACGTTAGAAGGGTTGATCAGTTTTACGAAGTCCGGGTAGCTGCCCGGGCCAATCACGGAAAGAACACCAGCGTTATCCGCCGTAGCGATTCCGTTTGGGCTGCCTCCGTTGATAACACTAAATGGCGTGCCGGTAGAAAAGATGGTGATACCCGCCCATTCCCAGCCCTGAAGAAACGCCTTCATTCGCTCGCTTTCCCCATGGCCGGCAACTTCGTTTGTGGGATCGGCATCGGCAAAGTTCAGCGCCCTGTGCAACCTGTTTAGAGGCAACTCCCAAATATAGCTAACGTTCAACAAATGGCGCTGATCGAAGTCCGAACTGGCTCGATTTTGCGCAATGTTATAGGCATTGACGAAAACCTGACTGAAGCGATCGGAAGAGTCATCGATCGAATGGCTATAGGTGTAAGAAATCCCGACGGACAAGGGTGGCCTGGTGCGGCGAAGGGTAAATTGCATCGCGTGATAGTTAGAATTCGCGATGTTTTGCAGCGAGTACACCTGTCCGAGTCCGGGAGCTATGGCGTAACCGGGAATGCGGATCGAGTTTGCCGCGGGAGCAACCGGGTTCATCCCGGCGCACGCCGCAAGCAAGTTTTGGTACGGCGCACTGCCCGGGCCGTAGTTAACGCCGTTTATGGTAAAGAACGGGGCAGCTTCACCCAGGCAGATGAAATTGGTGAGCGGTTGGCCGGGCAAAAACGGATTGTCGACAGGATTCAATGGCAGCAATTGGTTCACTTGCAATTCCGTTGTCAGGTGCGTACCCTTGCTCCCCACATAAGCGACGGATGCGAGTAAATCGCCCGGCAGCGACCGTTGCAGGCTCAAGCTCCATTGTTGCGCGTACGGCCAGTCAACTTTGGTGGGAATCGCCGTCACGTTCAAAGGAAAGGCGCTGCGCGTGCAGTTGCCTTTGTAGCAAGGGAAGCTTGGGTTGAATCCGCACCCGGTGAGCAGATCCCCAATGCAGCCCCAGCCGGTTGGGTAGTATTGGGTCATGCTCAGAACGCCTCCTGCCCCTTGCGGTCCTGAGCTTCCTTCGAGTGAACCTGTGTTTGCTTCGTTGCCGGTGCCATGCTCGTAAAAAATTCCGTACCCTGCACGCACGGAGGTTTTGCCGTTCTTGAATGGGTCCCACGCAACCCCGATCCGAGGAGCGGTATTGAGCAGTTGGTTGCTCATGCATCCGGGCGGAACCTTATGCCCATTCGCATATGTACCCACGCCACATTGCACGATTCCGTTCAGCAGTAAAGGGCTCGGATTGCTCGGGTCAATCGGGATGGAGTCGCCTGCAGTGGTCAGCAGGCGGCCGGTCGCTTGGTCAACGACCACGCCGGAGGCAACGCTGGTGCTGAATTGCGTAGGGACCCAGTTGAAGGACTGATGATATTTCTCCGTGTACAACCCGAAAAAGCTGAGTCGAACCCCCAAGTTCAAGGTAAGGTTCGGTCGCACTTTCCAATTGTCCTGGATGTACGGTTCGGCGATTTTGTAATTGTTATGGTACACGCCTTGGCCGCTATCCTGCGTGAAGCTCTGGATGTTTCCGACGAGAAAATCGGCATAGGCGTTTCCGGTGGTGGCGCGGCTATTCACATTGCTGAAAGTTGCCAAACCCTGAATATCGCCGGTGTTTGCGCCAACCGGAGGATTTACCTCGTTTCGCTGGGCGATAATAAACAAGGCGCCGAATTGCAGGGTGTGTTTTCCTAGGGCCAGGGAGGCGTCATCGCGTGGGCTATACGTGGGGTTAGAGTGATGCCACGGCAGGTAACCTGGGTCGATGATGAAACCGTTGCCCCCGTAGGCAGCGTTGTTCCCTCCAATGAGCAAGCCAGGTATCTTGTTTCCGAACTTGTTGGCCGTATTATCAAAGATGTAGCCTATCCCGCAGGTGGGTCCGTTGTTGCATGGCGCATTGTCCAATATCGGAGGCCGGGCCAAAGACCCGTTCGTGACGCCGGGCCCGGCAAAGTTGGTGAGGTTAATATGGTCGGAGGTGTACGCCATGGCGGCGTCGTTGACCAGGCGGTTCTTTATCGTGCTGGAGAAATGCGCGACCATGCTCAGTCCGGGTCCGGTGAAGTCGTTCTGCACGGTTGGAAAGCTGTTATGCACGAAACCCCATTGCACATACGGTACCTGAGTGCTCCATTCGTCATGGATGTACCGGAAAGAAAGCCTCTGGGTGGTCGAAAAATTGTGATCGATACGGAACAGCTCTTGTCTCCAGGTTGTCAGTGGTGACACCGCCGCATCGTAGCAGGAGTGGACCGTGGAGTTGCACCCGGTGGTCGAGTTAGGGAGGGGGATCAGGTTGGTATCGAGAATTGCCGCCGCCTGCGCGGTGACCGGAACCAAGTTTCCCGGGTACGTCAAATACTGTCCCGTTCCTGTTGCGCCAACTGTCGGACAATCAGGGTGTACGGGTAAGGTTCCCGGACCGCCGGGATTTGAAACTCCCGGGGTCAACGCAAAATAGACCTGGCCTCCGGGCAGTCCGGGCGGCGAAGTCTGCGGACAAACATCGCTGAAATCGGCATAGCGGACAATGCCGGCGGTGGCAACGCTGGCTGGATTCTGGCATGGCACACCACCGGAAATGGGAAAAGTCGGCGGCGGTGGAAACGGATTATTCCAGTTGAGGGGGCTGTTGGCGCAGTTGCGCTCGCCGAGCGAGGGTACCGCCTGGTTGAAGTCTACTGGTTCTTTGTCGTGGCGATAATCCTCGGAGAAGAAGAAAAACGTTTTGTCCTTGTTCACATTGTAGACGCCAGGGATATAGAGCGGGCCGCCGATGAACCCGCCCGGCTCGTATTTTTCGTAGAGCGGAGCGCTTTTCGTTTGGTCAAAAAAATTGCGCGCGTTAAAGATGTTGTTTCGCGCAAAGAAGTAAGCGCCGCCGTGAAAGGACGTCCCACCGGACTTCGTGGTCACCAGAATTGTTCCAGACGCGCTTCGTCCATACATGGCGCCATAATTCGAAGTCAGGACCTGCATATCGTTGATGGTGTCGATGCTGGGATAGACGATCAAGGTGCTCGAGCTTCGGTTGATGCTGGCATTCAAAACATCGCCGCCGTCCACGTCGTACGTGTTGTACTCCACACGACCGCCGTTCACGCTATAGTTCACGCTGCCCTTTACCCCAACCAGCGCCTCATCTTGGCCCGTTTGGTTGCTAACGCCTGGAGCCAGGGCAATCAGTTGCGTGAAATTCCGGCCGTTTAAGCCATAGGTCGTGATCTCTTTGTTGGTAAGAATTCCGGCAATCTGCGCGGTTTCCTGCTCTACCTGCGCTGCCCCTCCCGCCGTAACGTTGACTTTCTCAGTGGCGGCAGAGGCCGGAACGAGTTTCAGATCCACGCGCAAGGGCTCTCCAGCTTTAACGGTGACATTTTCCACCGTCAAATCCTGAAATCCCGGTGCTACCGCAACGACCTTGTACACCCCGGGATCCAGCCCATCGATCCGATATTCGCCCTTCTCGTCAGTGGTCGCCGTTTGCTTTTGTCCCGCGCTGTCTAGGGACGTAACCACCGCGCCCGGGACAACCGCACCGGACGGGTCCAGTGCTGTTCCAATGAGGCTTCCTTTCTTTCCCTGGGCAGTATCCGGTGCCTGACCGCGTGCCGGGATCACGCAGCCCACCAAGAGGGAGAGCAAGCCCAGGAACACTACTACTTTCGATCTCACGAGGATCACCTCTGACGAGAAGATTGTTTGCTCAGTTTGTCATCGCAAGTGTTGCGATTCGATGAACTGACGATTTATGCCCCATCAATAAATCGAACGGCACAGCCGTTGTTGAAATCCTGTTGATGAAAACCTTCTTGGGGCGGTTCTCCCGAGACGACGGCTCGCGATAGAGACCGTCGTCCTTAGCTTAGAACACTGCAGTCACTGTCTATTTACTTTCGATTCGCTGAGAGGGGCCTTAGCTTGAACCGGCGTCACGGGGCTCGAGAAAACCCGGAAATTTGTCGCCGGAGCCACCGACAAAGCGATCTTGCCCTTGCACCCATGAGGGGAGCTTGTCGGCTACTTTTCACGTAGGATTCAGGTTAAGTGAGCGAATAGCGTCGTAACTCTCCGAACGGAAGTTCATGTTAGACTCTGGGCGCCAATGACGGCTACACGCAACTTTTACCCGTGAGTCGCCAAACATTCGCACACACGTTTCCTTCCATTCACAATTGTCCGTTACTTTAGGGCTGACCAACCTGCGTTTCCGACCAGGTTCAGTGAAGCCGTGAATCAGGTTCCAATGCTAGGAGACATCGAAATCTTCATGCTCCGTTTGAGGGCTCTGTTTTTCGGCACCGCACTTGCCGTAAGTCTCCTTGGGTGTGGAGGCGGCCTGGAATCGCCGCTGGATGTTGTGGTTGTGGTGACCAACCCTTTTACTTACGCTCAAGTCGGCAAGAACCCTACCACTCTGCACGCCACGGTCTCTTATGATAAAGCACAAGCAGGGGTGAACTGGGCTTTAACGAACACGAACGTCGCTTGTGCGCCGGCCTGTGGCACTTTGTCGGCCCAGGGCTCTCCGAGCTTCAGCGCGACATACACGCCACCGGCGAATATAGCCTTGAATCAACAGGCCACGATCATAGCGCGCTCCGTTTCCGAAACCACACAACAATATGCATTTATTTTCACCGTCTATCCTCCGGCGGCGATTCAGATCACCAATAAGTTTTCTTCCATCCTGATTGGTGCAGCCCCCGTAACCGTGAACGCGACGGTTACAAATGATCCGTCCAACTCTGGAGCCAGTTGGACGCTGACCGCCGGGGGGAGCGATTGCTCTCCGGCGTGCGGCACCCTGTCTCCTGGCGCATCCAACACCTCGATCGTCTATACACCGCCCACCACCTTTCCTTCGGGAGCCAATATCAATCCAACCATTACGGCTACTGCCGTTGACAATAGCTCGGCCACCGACTCTTTTGGCTTCACGATTCAGAACACCACTATCTTTTTTAAGGGAACGTATGCGTTCCTCTTGCGTGGATACGACAACGCTGATCTCGCGGCTCCGCCCGTGCAGGCCGCTCAGAGCCCCTTGGCGTTTGCCGGTACCTTCACGGCGGACGGGAATGGCAACATCACGAACGTAGAATTTGACGTAAACAATTACGGTGGCGTCACAAACGTAACGACGCCGCAAACGGGCGCTTACACCGTGAACATCCTTCCGAACGGCATAATTGAAGCCGTGATAACCCTGACTAGCTATCGCTATCCGTCGGGCGTGTCCCCTGGGTTTCGCTGCATTATGTCCGCCGACGGAACTCACGGACGAATGATCGAGTTGGACCAAGGAGATTTTCTGGCTTCCGGTGTCGTCGAGTTGCAAGACACCACCGCGCTGTCCACAAAGCCTGCGGGAAGCTATGCCTTTGGTGTTAATTCGGATTCTCCCTTCGGAGGGCGCACCATTGCTGCCGGGCAGCTTGTCCTCGGTGCGAGCGGGGTTACCGGCGGGCTGATCGATCAAAGCTTTCAGGCCAATCTGACACCCGTATTCGTCGCGCAGCCCTTGAGTCCGGACTTGCAAACTGCCCCGGATGCTGTTGGCCGAGGCACCCTCAACATGACCGTGCAGGGAAAAACCGTTAACTACGCTTATTACATTGTTGATGGCAAGCATTTCTTCCTGATTGAGATCGACAAAGGTGCAGCCTTCGCCACCAACTTTGCGGGAGAGGCGAGAAGCCAAAATGCCCTCACCGCGGGCAGCGTAAACGGCGTGAACGTGATACAACTCACGGGCTTCGATGCCTATCCATACCAGACACCGAACCCCATCTACCCCGTTGTTATCGTTGGAGTTCTCACGGTGTCGGGGGGCAACAGCTTCAACGTTAAGTTTGACATCAACGATCTGGGACAATTCCTCATCGGGGAGGGGGCGGATGGCACGGTCACGTTTGACCCCGCCACTGGGCGCGCCGCCCTGTCCGCACCGAACGGGTTCGCCACCAACTTCATGGACGCTGGCGCATGGTATCTCTACGATACCGGCAAAGGCTTCTTCGTCGAAGAGGACATCTCCACATCGGGCGGCCCACCCGCGAATTTCATTACCAACCGCGCGTTATCGGGGACGACTCTGCCTCAGACCGGTGCTCCTTTCCAGCTTTCTGACATCTCGGGAAATTTGGTTGGCGGATTTGGCGCTTCCTCGACCCCGTTAGTACCAAACGCAGTATTAAGCATGAACTTCGCGAGCCCGACTGCTGTCGGGACAGGTAAGCCTGGCAGCTATCAGGCGGTTGGCGATCTCACTTCCATCGCTACGCAGGGCGGCAAACTTAGCGATGCGAGCTTTACTGGGAAAATCGCTTTTCTCACTTCGACTGATCTTGCCAACGGGCATGGACTCATAAGCTTCCAGGGTCCTCTAGTCGGCGATTTTGCTTCTGGGACCTCGTACCAGGGAACCTTCTACATGATCGCTCCCAACCAATTCGTCGCCATTGCGCAGCCGCCAGTCTCCGGCATTGGGTCGCTTCCCCCATTCACCGGCGTAATCTTCGTCGACCCTTAGTGCAGTGCTGCTGAACACCGTCTCGCATTAGCGCGGCGTTGCAGGTTTTTCAGTGGACCTCAGAGATTACAACCTTTGATTGTGTCGAACCAAGCGGGAGGCTCCGCCATGCAAGAACAGAACCTGATCGAATCGGAGAGCGAACTGAAGTTGCGCCGGGCATTTGCAAATGCCTTGAACATGTCCGAGAAAAGCGTCAACGAGACCTTGCTGTACGCAAGCACACCAGGCTGGGATTCCGTCGCACACATGGCGCTTATAGCCACTCTGGACTCGACCTTCGACATCATGCTGGACACCGATGACGTACTCGATTTGTCCTCCTACCCTAAGGCACGCGAAATTCTTCGGAAGTATGGAGTGCAGTTCTGATGCTCCTGCGCGGCCGCGTCGGTTGGATCACCGGTGCATCCCGCGGGATTGGAAGGGCGGCGGCAATCGAAGCCACCCGTCATGGTGCGCGCCTGATCCTCTTGGCGCGCTCGCAGGAAAGGTTGGAAGAGACGGCCCGCAGGGTTGAGAAGGAAGGAGGAGTCCAGCCCAAGATTATCGTATGCGACTTGTCGGACGAAACCGCTCTCAAAGCGGCTTTTCGCGATGTTCACGAATACACCAGACAACTTGATTTCCTCGTGAACAACGCTGGAATTTTGCGCGACGCGATGATTGGGATGATCTCTAGCAAGCAGATCTCGGAAGTGCTGCAAACGAACCTTGTCCCGTTGATTCAGATTCTTCAGTTTGCCGCTCGAATCATGATGGCCTCGAAATCCGGCAGTATCATTAACATTGCTTCGATCATCGGACGCTCCGGAAACGAAGGCCAGGTGGTGTACGGGGCAAGCAAAGCCGGGGTCATCGGGGTCACAAAATCTGCGGCACGCGAACTCGCTCCGTATGGAATCCGCGTCAACGCCATTGCCCCGGGCGTCATTGCCACCGACATGATTGCCAACATTCCTGAGCCCAAGAAGTTGGAGCTCCTTCGCTCGATCAAAATGGGAAGGCTGGGGCAGCCCGAGGAGGTTGCGCAGGTAATCTGCATGCTCGCCTCCGACTACACTTCTTATGTGACGGGGCAAGTACTCGGCGTTGACGGTGGCATGTGGCTGTAGGCTTCTGGAATCTGAATCATCCCTCCGCTGCGACTGCGGTCGTTTTACCAGACAATCGCTTGGTGAACTACAAAGCGCTTGCCCTTCAGAGCGACGGGCTTGCAGATGCTCTTGCGTGGTATGGAAGAAGAACCTTGAGCTTCCTGCTTTGCCGCAATGGGGCCGAGTGTTTGGCCGCTTATTTGGGGGCCCTACGCAGTGGGCACGTAGCGTGTTTGCTTGACACCGAATTGCAGCCGGAACTCTTCGATTCGTTGCTGGAAACCTACAAACCGGACTTCGTGTTTACCCCGTGCCAGAGGTCAGTCGCCGGCTATGCAGAAGCGGAGTCTCCGTTCGGATTCCTGTATCGCAGGGACGCGGCCCCCTGCGATCTGCCTCTTGCGCCTGATTTGGCTCTCCTTTTGCCCACTTCCGGATCCACTGGAAGCCCCAAGCTTGTGCGGTTGTCCCTCAAGAATCTGCAAGCGAACGCCGAATCGATCATTTCCTACCTTCAACTCTCGCCTGAAGACCGGGGATTGACATCTCTCCCGATGTCCTATTCGTACGGCTTATCTATTGTGAACACGCACCTGCTCGCTGGCGGCCGGCTGCTCGTTACCAACGGCGGCTTTCTTCAGCGGGACTACTGGGATTTTGTGAGCGCGCAACGGGCATCCTCTATCGCGGGTGTTCCTTATCATTACGAAGTGATGTTAAGCATGCGCATGCTCGAAAAGGATCTGCCGGGACTCAGGCTGCTAACACAAGCAGGAGGGCACCTCTCCGCCGATCGCGTGAGCCAACTCGAACGGTTGTGCTTTCGGCGGGGCTGGCAATTTTTCGTGATGTACGGCCAGACGGAGGCTACCGCGCGCATTGCGTATGTTCCGCCCGCGCACCTGCAGGATAAACCTGGTTCCATAGGAGTGGCTATTCCGGGCGGTACACTTTCCCTCGATGCGGATACGGGGGAGCTGTTGTATAGGGGTCCGAATGTGATGCTCGGTTACGCCGAGACCCGCAGCGATCTTGGTAAAGCGGATGAACTCGGAGGTCAACTGCGGACGGGTGATCTCGCCAGACGTGATGAGGAGGGCTTTTACTACATTACCGGTCGACTGAAGCGGTTCTTGAAGGTCTTTGGCAAGAGGTTCAGTCTGGACGAAATGGAAGAGATCCTTGGGCGGCATGGGTGTGGAGCTCTGGCCTGCTTTGGAACCGACGATCACATCGTTGTCGCACTGCAGCGTCGGGACCGAGAACATCAAGTCGCCGGGATCTTGGAGCAGCTTTTCAAGATCCACCCGAGCGCGTTTCGCATTGTCAATGTTGATGTGCTTCCCCGTTTTCCGAACAGCAAGATCGACTATCAATCCCTGGCAAGGCTGGAGTCTTCCAGATGAGGGCAGAATCCACGGTATCGGTTTACCGCGAGAATCCCTATGCCGAAGATTCTGTTGAGAAAACGGCTCGCATCCTCGAGGAGATGAACGACTTGACCGCTTTCCACGCCCAACGGTGCCCCGCTTATCGCAGAATTTTGTGTGCTGCTTTTCACGGTAAAACCAAATTTGGTCGTCTCGCAGACCTGCCCGCGCTCCCCGTGAGGCTGTTTAAGGAAATGGAGTTGCGTAGCCAACCCTCCGAGTTAATCATCAAAACCCTTAGCTCGAGCGGCACCAGCGCTCAGCGTCCTTCCCGGATTTTCCTGGACAAAGATACGGCTACCAGCCAAGCTCACGCGCTCGTGCGGATCGTACGTTCCTTCGTGGGCGCCAAGCGCCTGCCTATGATCATTCTTGATCACCCGGGTGTCGTGAAAGACAGAAGCTCGTTCTCCGCTCGCGGCGCTGGTATTCTGGGCTTTTCTCAATTCGGTGCTGATCAAACTTATGCGCTCCTTTCGGAAACGATGCAACCAGATTGGCAAGCCCTCGACTCGTTTATCGCTCGCCATCAGGGCGAAAAGATTCTGTTGTTCGGTTTCACTTTTATTCTCTGGCAGCATCTGTTGCTCGCTGCGGACCATTCTGGCCGCAAGCTGGACTTCGGTGATAGCATTCTGATCCACGGAGGCGGCTGGAAAAAGCTGGAAGAGAGCAAAGTTTCGAATTTGGAGTTCAAGCAGCGCCTACACCACACCTTGGGCATCCGTTCCGTCCATAATTACTACGGAATGGTGGAGCAAACCGGTTCCATCTTCATGGAGTGCGAAGAGGGCTACTTCCACGCCGCAGATTATTCCGAGGTCCTTGTGCGCCACCCCCGAACCCTGGATGTGCAGCCGCACGGCGTTCCTGGTTTAATCGAGAGCATGAGCACAATTCCACGTAGCTATCCAGGACATGTTTTGCTCACAGAAGACCTAGGCGTCGTCCATGGCAGCGATGGCTGCCGATGTGGCCGCAGGGGCAGCCACTTTTCAGTCCTCGGCCGATTGTCGACCGCCGAACTCCGCGGCTGTAGTGATACCTATCAGACATCATCATGATCAACGTGCTCGTACCTACGTCGGCCCCGGATCATGAGCGGCAATTGCAGCTGCTGATCGAAACGGCCACGTTGCCGCCCTTTGATCCGCTTGTCGTCGAATTTGTTGACGCCGTTTCCAAAAGCGTCCTCTTGGACGGCGTTATGTCCCGCATGCCACAGATGGCGGCGGTGGCCCATTGGATGCGCAAGGGGCATATTGCGAAGCTGCACGGAGCGTTCAACGAGCGACGAGCGGGCCGTTTGTCGCTGGCACGAGGGATCGCATTGCACTTCGCGCCATCGAACGTCGATTCCATTTTTCTGTATTCCTGGTTTCTGTCGATGCTCGTAGGCAACGCAAACATCGTGCGACTTTCGCAGCGCAGAGGAGAAGAAGTCACGGCCCTTCTCGCCAAGATTAATCTCGTCATCGAGCAACCGAAATTCCGCCCCATCATGCTCAGGAGCCTCGTAATAGCCTATGATCACGCCCACGAAATCACCGAGCAACTTTCGCAATGTTGTCAAGTGCGGGTCCTGTGGGGCGGAGACGAGACCGTGCGGCGACTACGGGCGATTCCCATGAATCCTCTCGGCATTGAGGTCGTGTTTGCTTCGCGCTTTTCGCTGGCGGTGATCAACGCGGATGACATTCGTTCCGTTGATGAAAGCCAGCTACGCCAGTTAGCGGAGCGTTTTTCCAATGATGCCTATTGGTTCGACCAGATGGCGTGTTCGTCGCCTAGACTGGTTGTGTGGGTCGGCGAAAAATCTAGTTGCGATTTCGCCAAACAGCTATTTTGGCCGGCAGTCCACGAAGAGATTAACCGCCGGTCGATTCAGTATCCCGAAATCGTAGGCATCAACAAATTGGTGACCGCGTTTGTTTCGGCCGGGTTGGAAATGGCCGATGGTATTGAGCCGAACCCGACCGGGAGCGTTAGCAGGATTCACCTCGCGCCCATAGCAGCACCAGATTTCCGGAACCTCGAATGCGGCGGAGGTTTATTCTTCGAGGCTGAAATCCCACGGTTGGAGGGTTTGCCGCAGCTTTTGACCGAAAAAGATCAAACCCTCTCGTATTTTGGATTCGCACGCGAAGAAATTCGAAACCTGGCCCTCTCGCTTCCAAAGCGGGCTGTGGATCGGATTGTGCCTATCGGTTCAGCCTTGAATTTCAGTACCGTGTGGGACGGCTGCGATCTGTTGCAGACCTTTAGCCGAGAGATTGATCTGCAATAGAGCGCGTTTGTCCGGGTACTTGAGTGCCGCGAGGGGCCCGGCGTGCTAGGGATTGGGAGTCACCGTAGACGGGTTCGCGGTTACCACCTTCCAGATGAATTTGAACTGCAGGTAGTTATCCGCCCCGTCCAGCCGCATGATGGAACTTCTGTCGATCTTACTTGCCACCCCGATTATGGGTCTGGATGGGAAGGGCGAGCTAGAATCGAGCGGCGATGAAGTCGCTGGGGCATCACTCGAGGAAGGCATTGCTTGCGAGCCCGCAGACAGGCTTTCATTTGTCGAAGACAAAGCTGAGCCGCCGGGATTGTTCATGGCGCCCTGAGAGCCAATTGCAGGGTTAGCCAAGGTAAGGGGATTTTTTGCGGAATAAGTAGGCGCGGAGAGGGGGCTGGCCATCAGCCTCGTCGTGGACACACCTTCACCCGAAGGCGTTGGTTGCGGTTCCGCGCTTCCCATGATTTGCTCACTCGATCCGCTGTAAATCAGACGCCATGACCCGTCAACTGTATTCATCGGATCCTTGTAGGCCTGGCGCATAAAACGGATGCCGGTTTTGGGCTGGTACAAGTCCTCCAGCCGCGTCGGCAAATGACCCGTCTTCTGGTAGTACAAACGGATACCCCGGACATACTGCTTGCCGCGCCAAATCATTTCTTTTTCTTTTTCTCTACGATCATGAAGAATCAAGTTTGGCGTCGCAACGATGACTGAAATTGCTAGCAGCGCCACAAAGAATATCACCACAAGAAGCGCGTACCCCTCTTGCGATTTGGTTTTACTGCACCTTCGGAGTCTGCCCATAGCTGTTGAAAGGTATGGCAGCGGTTTCGCGGCTAAATAAACCAATTATTAAAGTTTCTTGAAATAAGTCGCGCATCTGAGACGCCTGTAACTTCGAAACAGTCTGATGGAGATTCGTAAGTTTTTAATGATATTGAAACCATTTATTCTCAATCGGAGAATGGGCCTCGTATAGGTTTTCTTTTTTCATACGCCGATTCGCCTGCGGAACCTTTCGGCATGTCTGCCTGGGGCCTAGATCGCAGGTGCGGTTTTCATGAGGATCAAAGAAATGCAGGCGCAAGTTGAACTCAGCTTCTCCGGAAATGAGCCCCCTTGCCACCCTCCCAAGAGTGCGCCGAGCTTCATTTCCAACCTGTTGACGATAGCGGGGGGCCAGTTCGGGTGTATCGCCATCGCCGCCATCACCGAGATATGCTTTGCCCGCCTGCTCGGACCCGCCCCTCGAGGATTGATCAGCCTGTGTCTGATGTCCATCGCGGTTGGAGCAATGGTCGGCAGTCTCGGCAGCGAAGTGGTCGTTGTTGTCTGGATTTCCAAATTCCGTGGAGACTACTTGTCTTGGTTTCCAGCGGTGATGATGTGGGTGGTGATCGGCTGCGTTTTGGCCGCCTCCACGTGGGCAGTGTTGTTCTGGAAGGTTCATCCCCCTTTCCTAAAGGGCATAACGCCGGAATTGGGTTCTCTTGTTCTATGGTCGATCCCGACGGCCGTCCTATTTAGCGTATTGATGGCCATGCTGGTGGGCGAGGAGCGCTTTTACCTTCGTTCGTTGGTCGCACTAGTAAATCGTTCTGCAGCACTGTTGGGGTTCTTGGCAGTTATTCTGTTCATGGGCCGCCGCGCCGAAACGGCCGTCATCGGCTACCTTATCGGGCTCTCCTTTGCTGTCGCGATGGCGATTTTGGCTCTCCGGCGTTTCTTTCGAAACGCCTGGCAAATCCTGCGGGCACAGTCGCAGCTTGTTCCCACCATACTGTTTGGCATTCGCGGACAGGCCGGAACGCTGGCCTCTTTCTTCAGCTATCGCCTGGACGTTTTCGTGGTGAACTATTTCCTAGACGCTTCACATGTCGGCCTCTATTCCCTGGGGGTGATTATCTCTGAAGCCCTCTGGCAGCTTCCCGCCATCGTGGCCGTGGCCTTGTTCCCGCGTACCGCGCGAACCGTTGGTTCAGGAGCCGAAGACTTTACGTGCTTGATCTTGCGGCAGGTCGCTCTGCTCACCACGGCTGGTGCTCTGGTCATCGGCATCGCCAGCCCCATAGCCATCCCCATGATCTTTGGCGCTCGCTTCGCGCCAAGCGTTCCCGTCGTATGGTGGATTCTCCCGGGAACGGTCGCGTTGGCTCTTGGTAAGGTCACCGCCGCCGACTTGAGCGCCCGCGGATTGATAAATCATCTCCCTATTTCCGCGGTCATCGGACTGGTGCTTACGCTCATTCTCGATTTCCTCCTAATCCCCCGCTGGGGCATAGAAGGTGCGGCGCTCGCCTCCTCAATGGCCTACCTCGGATCAGGGGTTTACCTGTTGGCCGTTCTTCAGCGCAGTCTGAAAACAACATGGAAAACGCTCTTGGTGCCCTCCACCGCGGAATTGCGGGCATACGGCCGGTTCTGGTACCTGTTCTGGAACCGTTTTGGCCTAACGGCAACGGGCCCGCGCACGCCAAGCGCCAGCTAAGAATCGCCCGCGAGACGCCATGGAGATTCGCGAAGTCCACGAAGGCATGATCGGCGCGGTGAAGAACTTCCTTGCGGATCGCGAAGGCTTTCGAGACGCAAATGGATGGGACGGGCTCTTCAATTACTCATGGAAATTGCCCGCATACCCGTACGGGTATGTGATTACGGAAGGAGAAGAGATTCTGGCTTTCGTGGGCACCATTTTTTCCGAACGGGTTATCGATGGCCGATCTCAAATTTGTTGCAACATGAATACCTGGTACGTCGTTGAAGAACAACGGCAGCGAATGCTTGCCTTGACCATTCTCAAACCGATGCTGAAGATGAACGACATCTTGTTCACCGCGCTCTCGCCCGGCGACCTTACGGTAACGGTGCTCGAGAGGCTTGGTTTCCAGCTGCTCGATGAGGAACAGATCTCTGTTCCGATAACACCTCAAATCCTTCCGCTGCCTCGCATGTCGAGAGAGACGCTGGTGCTCTTTGACAAGCGGCGCATCGCGGGCTGCCTTGACGAGCAAGACCGCAGAATTCATAGGGATCATGTGACGCTTGACTGCGAGCACTTGCTGATCAAAGAGCAAGACTCCGGGAAATATTGTTATGTTATTGCAACGACATCGCCCCTGCGCAAGGTACCGCTCATTGCTGGGAAGTGGCTGAATTTGTGCTACGTCAGCAATCCTGACGTGTTCGTGCGGAATTTTCGGTTTTTGAGAAACAACCTTTTGAGGCGCAGGTTCTTTGCCCTCCGCTACGACGCACGTCTGCTCCCGAACCAGGTTTCAAAGATTTTTGTCAGAGCAAAGAGAAAACGCCAGTACAAATGGAAAGAAGCGGCGTTGGGCAGGGTAGACAATCTTTATTCCGAGATTGTTACCTTCAACAAGTACTAGAAGGAAAATGCCGAATGGCGCTTAGTATCATCCTTGTGCTAGCTGCCTTGCTCGTTTGCGCTCTGCTGTTTATAGCGCTCTCCTTTCGGCATGACCTCAGTGCGCGCGGCGTACTGTTCAAGACTCTTTCTCGCTTTGGAATGCGACCCGCGTATCTTCGCACCCCTGAACCTTCCACTCCCTACCGGAGATTGAAAGACACCGCGGGCGTTTTACATCGGCCGCTTCTTTTGAATCTAGAAACGTCGGATGGGTCGGGAGAAGTCACACACCCGGATGTCGCGTACATCCGAGAGGGCTTCGGCGAGGGCAAGTGGACCTATTGGATGGCGTGTACTCCCTACCCAGACCGCAATGACCGGTATGAAAATCCCGAGATTTTTGTTAGTGACAATGGCATAAATTGGGCTGTGCCACGCGGCCTGACAAATCCCGTGGTGCCCACGCCCGAAACACTGGGCGATCACCATTCCGACCCCGACATTCTGTTTCATCTCAATTATCTATGGCTTTTTTACCGCCAGACGATGCGCAGCAAAAATCCTAGTGAGAACAGAATCTTTCTGATGAAGAGCACGGACGGCGTGCGATGGTCAGTTCCGGTTGAAGTACTGAGCGATAACACCGGGCGGCTGTTGTTATCCCCAGCAGTAATCCAGACGGGACATCGGTTCTTGATGTGGACAGTCGAAATCGGCGATGGAGGGTGCGCGCTTGTGCGCCGCTCGAGTCAGAACGGGCTCGAATGGAGTGAGCCGGAACTCTGTAAGTTAGCCGGACTGGTGGCGCCCAGGCATGCCTGGCACATCGATGTGGTTCAGGAATCCGATCGCCTGAGCGCTCTGCTGGTCAGTTGTATGGGTCACGGTGGCGCCCACTCCAGAATTCATTATGCGTATAGCGAAGACCAGGGACTCAATTGGTCAACAGAAGGATTCCTATTTGACCAGGTCTATGAGTTCGAGGCCGGCGTGCAGTACCGAGGAAGCCTGCTTCCACGAAACGGGCGGCCTGGAGAGTACGACCTGTGGTACTCGGCAGCGTCGGGCAGGCTGCGCTGTTCGATCGCGCATCTCCGACTCACGCGCGATCACCACCGGATGTGGCCTTCGCAAGGGGACACGGAAACCCTGCAAAAGACTGCAGCTGGTCTGAGCCACCTGTGATTCATCTACCTCCTTCTTGTGCTAAGCCATCGTGCGACCGGATGAGGATTGCTGGCCGATGCTAAGTCGGTCAGCCGGACAAGGTTGTCTTTGTAATCAGCTTTCATGGATCTGCAACCTCTCGTTTTTCGTCCGGTGATGTTTGACAGGGCACTATTACTTGATACAGGGGAATGTACCTGAAATGGCCGATTCTCCCACCGTCCGCCTAGCCGCTGCGAGGAACCGTATCCGGGACCTGCCCTTTCTAAGAGAAGCGCCCAGCCTGGGTCAGCAGTTTCTTCGCCTGACCATAATCCCGCTAATGTTGCTGAGCATTTTGGCTCCCGTGGTCCGGGTCAGCGACATGTTTTGGCTCAAGCTGGATGAGCTGCTTCTCCCAGTCATCGCTCTTGTGTATTTCTGGCTTATGTTAGCAGGGCTAGCTCGCCCGATTCCCCCAAACGCCATGTATGTCGTTGCTTTCGTGTTTTGCCTTTGCATCAGCGTGTCGATGGCGTGGGGAACCAAGGTGATCGGACATTCGTTGCTGGCTCGCGATTTTTTCGAACTTCCAAAGACTGTCTTCCCGGTACTGTTTTTTACTCTTGCCTATGAGGCGGACTTACCGGAAAGATCCTTACGTGCGCTGGCGGCCTGGCTGGTGCCGGCGGTCCTCCTGATATCTGCCTACGCGTACGGGCAGTGGTTCAATCTTGGTTTCACCTATCTCCTGCAGCCATACTACTCCGGGGGCGCTCATGATGAAGGCAGCTTGGAACACTACCGGCGTGTGTACTCCACGATGAGCAATCCAAATACCCTGGCCATCCTGATGACGTGGGTCATCGCCGCTTTTGCCATGGCAGCGCTCTTCCGTGTGGGTCGCCGTTTCTGGATGCTCACCGCGCTTGTCGCATCGTTAATTACCCTGACCATGACGGGCTCGCGCTACGGTTTGATTGACACCGTTTTCGCGCTAGTCCTGATCTACGTTTTGCCCGCACCTACCGAATCCAGCAAGTTGAAACGTCGCACCATTCTCTTTGTTTCTGTTCCGTTGGTCTTGGGCGCGATTCTTGTTGTTGCCGCCACGAACCGCGCCACGCTCGAGCGTTTCCAAATGCTCGAATCTCCGATGCACGAGAACTCGCTACGAAACCGTTTGGATTCCCTATGGATCGACGCCGCTGACCAGTTCTTCGAATCTCCGGTGTTCGGCCACGGACCCGCTAAAAACATATTCTCCGACGTCATTACGGACTCGGAATATTTGCAGATCTTGAAGCAATTTGGGCTTGTCGGTCTTCTGCCCTATCTCTGCTATTTTATTGTTCCCTTGGCCATGATGTGGAAGGGAATCAAGAATGTGATGCGGGCGGGACCGCCGCTCGAACAAGAATGGCGGGGGACCTATTGGGGTCTATGCCTGGGGTTCCTGATGCCGCTGACCTGTTTAGCCATGAACATCGGCATGGGCACGTATTACGACACTTCCCTGGTGGCCTTCACTTGGATGTGGATGGGCATCGGCGTAAGCTGCGCGAATCGAGTAGAAAGACTAGGCGAACTTCGAGCGCCCGAACTTTCTAGTCCTGGCGCGCGCTGATGCTATCTTCTCATAGTCAACTTAGAACACGCGCGTAACAGCAGGTTCATCTTGCGTTCCGAGTTGCACATGCATTCTTTTGGCAAATTCGAATCAGAACCTTTCCGTCATCTCACATTCATTTTCGCTTCCGTTTTTTTCCACACTATCTAAACGAGTTTCACGCGAGATTCCCTGCACCTTTATGCGCTCTTAACAAAAACGAGAAATACTCCCGCTCGCTGACGGAGCACCTCTTGATCGGTGTCAAGCCCTCGCACCGACTTCTCGAACGTCCGCCAGCTCACACCGATTCTCGGGTCCCGAGTCCAGCCGTTTCGCTGAGCATCGTTCTGCTCGCGAAAGCATGGGGTCAGAATACGTACGAAGCGCGCGTCACCGTAAACGAGACAGAGGAGCCGCCTCGCCGGGCAATTTCTGAATCCGCAGGACTTTGCCTGTAACCCCAAACGGAAAACTCTTTTGAGGAGAAGGTGCAAATGAATTGTAAGAAAATGTCAGTTCTGGCGGTCGCCCTCGCGGGAGCACTGCTCTTCGTGTCGAACGCCAGTGCCGCGCCGAAAGTATTCCTCGGCGTCGGTTCCTCGGCGCAATTCCCCACCGCGGGCATTGCTGCTGTTTCACCTGATCCGATCACCCCGGCCTTGGGTCATCTCTGCGGCACGCACCTGTGGACGGGTAAGAACGGTACGAACGGCGCGGTGATCCAAGGCATCGATCCGCGCTCATCAGCGGGCAGTCCCCCGGCGGAACCAGGCAACATTTGGGTAGCCTGGGACGTCGAGCCGAACCCGACCGTTGTTTGCGCGTACCTCGTCGTTGACTCAATCGTCGGTCTGCGCCTGTACTTCGCACAGGGCCCGAACGGGGACTGGACTGGCACAGGCCTTACTGGCAACGGTACGCTTCACTTCACGACCGGTTCTGCGGCGAGCAACTTGATCGCCGGGTTCACGGACACCGACGCGACTGTGCCGGCCGACGTTGCCAGTGCAATCAACTCGGCGGGCGCTACTGCCGTTAATCCTCCGAAGGGCTTCAACGTCGCCATGACCGACATCCGCCCGGAAGACGGTCAATTTGCTTATGGCCGCGCCGCCGTTAATCCCCCGCAGGGATTCGGCTACAACCCCGCGAGCCCTGCCCCCGTTTGCGGACCGAACGCCGTTCTGAGTTCGTTCACCGCCACCAACGCCCAGGTCTGTATTTTCAACGTAAATACTTTCGGCGGAGCTGTAGTCGTGCACGATCCGATTTCGGGGCTTACGGTCCCGGCCGCCCAGACCTACTCTTTCGGTGCCGCCCCGGTCGTCATCATCGGCAACAACAACGGCACCATGGGGACCGCCCCCTGTGTCTACCCGACCAACATTCTGGCCAAGACCGCCGCGAAACTCTGGTCTGGTCAGATCGGCACATCCCAGCAAGCCTTCGGTCCCGGCGTCTGCAACATCCAGCTAGCGGTAATGCAGCGCGAACCGGTATCCGGCACTTACAACACCTTTGAATTCCAGTTGGTCCATGCTCGTGACGGCAATTCGGGAGATACACAAGAAATCAACACTGTTTTAAACACGGCGATCATCGGCAACCCGCCGTCGGGCGCTTGCTTTACACCGCCGGTTGCGTTCCCAGTAACGCAAACCTGCACCAACCCGCTGTTCCTGTCATCTGGCCAGAACTCCGTCCGAGCCCGCGCGATCGGCACTGGTGAAATGATCAAAGCGGTTAACGGTGGCACCTCTCCAGCCGTGCTTCCGTACGCCGATCGTCTGGGCTATGCGTTCTACAGCCTTGGCAGCTTCTTCAGCTCATCCAACGCCAATGTGCGCTACTTCACACTCCAGGGTGTGGACGGCCTCTACGCTAACTATGACACTGCCGGCGCGTTCGGCACCTGCACCGGTGCCATCAACGCCTCCCCCACAAGCACCTTCAATTGCACGACCAAGCTGCCCAGCTTCGCGCATCTCAACGACGGCAGCTATCGCGTGTGGTCCAACTATCGCTGGGTTAGCACGCCTGGTCTCGTCGTGACCACACCGCCTACCACCAACGGTCAGCTTGTTATCGACGTGCTGCAGGCGGGTGCGGATCAAGCGCACTTTGCTATTACCAATCCCGGCGCCAATGGTGGAGGCATTACTTGCTCCGCCTGCATCATCACGGCGATTGCCGACTTCGTTCCTCCGGCCGACCTGAAGGTGTTTCGCTCGCACTATGCACTCAGCGTCGTAGGCCCCAGCGGCATCGATGCCAACAACGGTACGGGCTCGCCGTCGACTGGATTCTGCGCGGCAGACCAGGCTTCCCCCAACTGCGTGGAAGAGGGCGGCGACATGGCCGGCGTGGCGTTCTTCATCATCACCGATCAGCAGCTCTTCAACGCAACCGGTGCGGAGTTGCTCACCAACATCGAATAACTTGAACACCGTGTACTCAGCCTAATCAGCGGAAGCAGGCAGGCGGCGATTATGAGCCGCCTGCCTTTCCGTTTCGATTTGCGTTTTGGAATCGATAACGACCATTACGGAGGAAATAGCATGTCTTCGCACGTGATCAAGAAATTGATCGCAATTCTCATGATGCTTTGCGGATTGGTTCTCGAGCTTCCTATCGCATCGGCGCAGCAGCCTTCCGCATCTCAGCCACCAGCGCCGCCTGCGGCGCAGCAGGCCCCACCAGCTGCCGATTCTCCTGCCTCTCTCCCCTTATCCTCGTGGGTGTATGCAACAGCGAATGACCGCGATTACCACGAGGATTTCTCCTCGCTCTCCTTGAAAGGCAGCGCCTTCTTCCCCCTCCCTCCGGTTTTGGGGCAAAGGGACGAGGATCCCAAACTGAGTTTTGTCCGCGAGCGCTGGCAGATGATGTGGCGGCCCGCCGATTCCATCGACCTCTACGTTTGCAAGCCCAAAGGAGCAGCCGCCAAGCTGCCGGTGATTCTTTATCTCTATACCTATCCGAGCGACACCGACCGCTTCAAGCGGGACGACTGGTGCATGGCCATGACCTCAGAGGGCTTTGCCGCCGTCGGCTTCCTGTCCGCTTATACGGGAGCTCGTCTGGATATGCGCCCGCCAAATGCCACCTTCTTTACCGATTTTCAGGAGTCGCTGGCCTCGACCGTGCATGACGTGCAAATGATTTTGGATTATCTTGCCACGCGTGGCGACCTGGATATGGAGCGCGTCGTCATGTATGGCCAAGGCTCCGGAGGTACCATTGCCATCCTCGCTTCCTCGGTCGACAAGCGCATCCAGGCGCTCGATGTTCTCACTCCTTGGGGAGATTGGCCCAATTTCTTCGCCCAGACCCGCTACGTTGCCGCGGATAAGCGCAGCAAATTTCTGGCTCCGGAATTCCAGTCCAAAATTGCTGGTATGGATCCCCTAACGGTCCTTCCCAAAGTGCAGGCCAAGAGTGTGCGGATCGACAATGTCCGTAAGTCCGGCCCCATGCCGGAAGCATCGCAGGGGCGCTTGGAAGGCGCTGCTCCCCCCAACGCCATCATTAATCAGTATGGAGATATCGCCGCTTTTGTGCCGCATGCCGGGGCTTCCTTTGCGTGGCTTAAAGCGGAATCACAGCCAAACGCAAAGCCCCAGGTCGCGCCTGCCAAATCCGAGCGCATCCACTCTTATCCAGCAGCCGGTGGCGATCCCCTGCCGCCCATACGTTCGCCGGCCCAGAAATCGCAACCACAGTGAGAAAAGCCGATCGGTTTCCTTCGGTCAGATTTGTGCTAAGGTTTTTGTTCCGCTGATGGACGTCGCGCTCCTATGACCATGAGCCCACAATGGCGATCGCTAATCATCCCTTTGGCCCGGCGCGCTCGCGAGGCGGTTTGGCCCGCTTTGGCCAAGCAGTACCGCGCCAATCCGTCGAAGGTCTCTGGTTTTCGTCTAAAGGCTTTGGGTATTGCCGATCTCTCCTACCGGCCCAATTTTGCGGCCCTGGCCAATGCCATTGACCACACCCTGAATTTGGACGGCAGCGTTATTGAGTGCGGGGTTTTTCGAGGCGGCACGCTGCTAGGCATGGCGCACCGGCTTGCCCTCCATGGCCGCGGTGATGTCGGCTTGATTGGCTGTGATTCCTTTCAGGGATTTCCGGCCCCCACCGAAGAGGATGCACTCGAGGATGGCACATTCCACGAAAGGGCACTCCAGGGCGTCTACAGCGACACGAGTTGTGAAGCACTGTGGGCGCGACTCTGTGCGCTAGGCTATGCAAAGAACATCAAGTTGGTTAGAGGCTTCTTTAGTGACACGTTGCCCTCGCTTGGTGATCTGAGATTCCGGCTTGTTCACCTGGATTGCGACCTTTACGAGTCCTATGTTACCTGCCTGAATTTTCTCTACCCGCGCCTAGTGTCGGGCGGTTATATGGTCTTCGACGAATATGACCTGGCGGCCGCAGCATACCCGGGTGCTCAAAAGGCCATCGATCACTTCTTAGCCGACAAGCCGGAGAAGCTCGAACGACGCGGGGACGGCCCGCACACCCGCTGCTTCATCGTTAAGCGCTGACCCACCACGCTGTATTTACCGCCCAAAAGCAAAACGAAACCGGTGGCCCGAGGGGGTTACCCCGCACGAGCCACCGGTCGTCCGCTTACCACGCTTTGACCCGCTAGGGTGTTACATTGAGCGTGACGGTCTGCTGGGCCACGGCGCCGTCCACGGTCATGGTAATCGTCAGGTTGTAGGTGCCCGGAGTCAGGGCACCTGCTGGGGCAGTGACCTGCAAAGTGGAAGTGCCGGTGCCTGTGGCTATGGTGGCCGGCACGAACGTCCCGGTGGCACCTGTGGGCACTCCGTCGACGGATAGGGTCATGGCTGACTGGGACGCATTGTTAGACGTGGACAGGTTCAGCGCGTACTTGGCAGTTCCTCCCGCCGCTGCGGAGAGGGAGTTCGAAGGGGTGATGGTGCCGCTGATGTTCTCGGCCTTTGGCGCTACTCCCAAGTAGATGGTGTGGCTATGGGTGATGATTCCGCTAATCGCGGTAATCGTGGCCGTGGTCACCGATGGGCTCGGCGTGCTGCCCGTGGTGGTCGCGGTCAAAACGACCTGCCCAGAGCCGTTCGGAATGGGATTCTGGTTGAAGCTGGCGGTAGTACCTGCCGGCAACCCGGAAACGCTTAGGGTCACAGGCGCGTTGAAGCCACCCGTCGGGGTGATCGCTATGGCGTATTGGGCCGTGTGGCCTTGGGCGATGTTCCGGATCGTCGGCGTGATGGTGCCGCCGAAATCGCCGACGGAGTTATTCACGGTGAGAGGTAGGTTAGTGGTGTGAGTCAAGCTGCCGGAGTTGCCGTTCAGGTTGAAGGTGTAGTTTCCGAGCGGCATGTTGGCCGCAGCTGTGAGCGTGATCGTGGAAACTCCGTTGCCACCCTTGACGGTGACCGGGTTATAGCTGGGCGTGATGCCATTCGGGAGATTTGTCGCGCCAAGGGTCACGTCGCCTGTCCATCCGTACAGGGGCTCCACCGTGACGGTGAACGACACGCTTTGGCCGGGAACGAGCGCCGTGCTGAGCGGCCCCACGATACCCTTGAAGTCCGGCAGCGGCGGTACCTGCAGCTCGATGCCCACTGCTTCGGTGGTTGTCGACCCACCGCTGGTTTGCGTTGTGACCACGGTTTCATCAACGGCGTCGGCGAGACCATCGTTGTTAGCATCCTGTGCCAGGACGAAAGTCGGCGCGTTCGCGGAGCCATTCGACGTCGGGAAGGATCCGTCGCCCTTACCGTAGTAGAAAAAGCCGCCCGTGGCCAGGTCTAGCTGTCCGTCGGCGTTGAAATCGGCAACGAGAAGCGGCGAGGTTACCGACGCCACGCCGGGCACGCTCGGTCCGACCGTGAAGGTGCCGTCGCCATTGCCAAGCGAAACGTAAATCAGCCCCTGAATCGTGGCCCCGGCTGTTTGAATGGCTGTGGCGATGTCCAGCTTTCCGTCACCGTTGAAGTCCCCGACGGCAGCGGTAATCGACCCCACAAAGCTGGAGCTGGAACCGGCAACCGGGAGCATGTCCTGGAAAGTGCCGTCTCCTTTGCCCAGACAAACTGCCGCAAAGCCGAAGCCCGTTGAAGAGATGGGATCATATGCGGTGATTACCAAGTCGAGATTGCCATCGCCGTTCAAATCCGCAGCGGCGATCCCGTCGCGCCCTGCGTATGTGGCAAACGGACTCGACACGGGTGCCCCGAAACCCCCGCTGCCATTTCCCAGCATCGTCTGCACACCACTTGCCGAGATCAGCGCGACGTCCAAGATCCCGTCATGATTGAAGTCTCCCACAATCACCGAAGAGGAGGACGCACCGGTAAAATCAGTTTCACATGGCGGTTGGAACGACTTATCTCCGTTGCCGAACATCGTGGCGATAACCCCTGTGGTGCCGCGCCTCCCATTAATAATGAGGTCCAGCTTGCCGTCACTGTCGAGATCCGCAACGTGGATGCCGGTGATGACTGTGTTGGCGGGCCCGGCGCTGCCGTACGCGGGGGCATAGGTCCCGTCGCCATTCCCCGCCAAAACGTATACGGTCGCGCCGGAAGCCACAACAAGATCCATCTTCCCGTCATTGTTGAAGTCTCCCCCAGCAATCGGGGAAGTCAGGTTTACCTGTCCGGTGATACTCCGCGAACTGAAATAGTTCTGCGTCACGGGGTCTTGCACGACGAAAAAGGCGGAGTTCGAGGTTCCGCCCCCCGGAGCTGGGTTGAAAACCGTAATCGTTGCAGTGGCCGGTGTAGCCAGATTTGCGCCCGGCACGGTGGCGGTCAGTGTTGAGCTGCTCACAAATGTCGTCGCGAGTGCCGTACCGTTCCAATTCACAGTGGAACCGGACACGAATCCGGCGCCTTCGACGGTTAAAGTGTAAGAAGACGATCCGGGAAGTGCGGACGCCGGCGTAATTGGGTAGATCAATGGCACTGGATTCTGTGTTCCTGCTACTCCAGGCAGAACAAACAAACTCATGGCCGACCAAAGTGCAACACTGCGGAGCCGCTTCAGCTTCATTGATAACTCCTTTCACGCACCACAGTACATTTGCTCCCTGAGCAGAGGACCCCGTTCAGTTTGCGATGCGCTACGCCGCAGCTTGCTCGGGCAATGTTCACTTGTCGTGAAGATTGCCTGAAATGTGGATTAAGTTCCTGTAATATTCAACCGTTTGCGCAGTTCTGAATCGGCCCGGTAGCAATTTGAGGATTTGTGCGTAACGCGCGAGTAATAGTTCAGCGACCGATTCGCTGTCGGTCGAAAACGGCAATCGGGTGCTTCTGGAATATCTAGAATATTTTTGTTCCGCCCACCACCGGGTTCTTGAGCAGACACTTCGCACCTGCCACCGCTCAGGCGATGCACTCTTTGTGACCAGCGCTTAATCCGTCCGTAACAGTGAGGCACTAAACTCGCGAGCCTGTTAAGTTCGTGGGACAGATCCTTCTCTAGGAGAGCCAATCTATGTCTCCGTTGAGCATCCAAGCGAACAGCCACTCAGCCTCATCCGCCACGAAACCGGATTTTGATTTTTTGGACTTGAGAGCGCAGTTTCGCTCCATCCGGGATGAGGTTATGGGTGCCATTACGCGCGTGATGGAGAGCCAGCATTTCATCCTTGGCCCGGAGGTCAAGCAGCTTGAAGACGAAATCGCGGCCAAGCTCGGTGCCAAATTCGCCGTCGGTTGCGCGTCCGGCACGGACGCACTCATTTTGGCGCTGATGGCCGCTGAAATTGGAGCCGGCGACGAGGTCATCACTACTCCGTTTAGCTTCATTGCTACAGGCTCCTCCATTGCCCTGGTTGGCGCAAAGCCCGTATTTGTGGATATTGATCCGCTGACCCTTAATATCAATCCCGAGTTGATCGAAGCTGCCATCACTCCGAAAACACGCGCCATCCTGCCCGTACACTTGTTTGGTCTTTCCTCCGACATGGATCCCATACTGAACATCGCAAGTGCTCACAATTTGATCGTCATTGAAGATGCAGCTCAGGCGATCGCCGCTCAGTACCGGTCCCAATTTGCCGGAACCCTCGGGACCTTCGGCTGCTTCAGCTTTTTCCCTTCGAAGAATCTGGGCAGCGCCGGAGACGGAGGCCTTGTTACTACGAATCATCCTGGCCTGGCCGAGCGCTTACGTGTGCTTCGTGTTCACGGGAGTAAAAAGAAGTACTTTCACGAGACTCTGGGCACCAATAGTCGATTGGACGCGTTGCAAGCTGCCATCCTCCGAGTCAAGCTCAAGCACCTAGACTCGTGGGCCGAGGGCAGGCGTGCCAATGCCAGCCGCTATCGCGAACTTTTTGACGCGCACGGATTAACTTCAGTTGTGGCCTACCCGCCGGATCCGGGGACGCAGTTCCATCACGTATATAATCAATTCACGATCCGCTGTCGCTTTAGGGATGAACTGCGCGACTTTCTTGGCAAGGCGGGGGTGCCGACGGAAATCTATTACCCGCTTTGTTTGCACCTGCAGACATGTTTCGCTGACTTAAACTACAAGCCCGGCGATCTCCCGGTGGCCGAAGAAGCAAGCAAACAGGTACTTTCGCTCCCTATTTTTCCGGAACTCTCACGCACACAGCAGGAACTTGTCGTCGAATCGATCGTAGAGTTTCTGTCAGTAAGAGCACGGGCTGAGCGCATGCAAGTTGTCTAGTAAAGCTGCGGCATGCAATGAGAGTGCCCGGAAGGAAGGGATTCCGAAGTTCCACAATAACGGTAGGGGTCCGAACCGGTAAGGGCCGCACACATTGTCAGGTCAGCCAGTTAGAACGAGGCCGCTTGAGCGACGGACGCTTACCAGGCATCACTGTGCTATTCTGACCAAGCGTGCAAATTCACAAATTCTGAACCTCGGATCTACTTTCCTACTTGCTGTTCTCCACAGAAAGTGAATCGATACAACAAGCTAGGCTAAGAATTCGCGCTTTGGATATATTCGCACCGGGGGCATAGTTCACACGGAAAGAAGTTGCGAAACGCGGAACGACCGAACGACCCGCCCTTCTCCTAAATGTGGACGTAGACAACCTGATCATCGATCATTGAATATCGATTGTGAGCTGGTTGGATTGCGCACTACCCGGATTATTTACGGTGACTGAGTCGCGCGCATCCTAATCGAGAATTTTCGCGAGCACCATGACGAAATGGCTTAAGTAAACAGAATTTAATAGTCCGTGTAGATTGTGAAACCTTCCGTTTACCAGCCATAAACAAAGCCTGCAGGGGATGCCGGCGAAATGCGAGGAACCTCCTCAACGTACTCACCGATCACTGCATATCTGTCGACGGCGGCGGCCCCTCCCGACTTTAGCTTTGGGCCCTCATCTTTGGTTGAAAAATGACGTTTCGTGACCTTCGCGACCTCGGCCTAGACCCGGCGAGTGTCACGACGGACCTCCCGCCTGCTGCTCGACCAGAGGTGCTGTGCCTATGCGTCCGGAGGAAATTTCTTCAAATTCGAGACTGGCGTTCCCGATTCTCACGATGCGGTAGCGATTCAATAAAACCTCGCCTTCGCCTAAGACATACACTTCTTCGCCGTCGGTGAAGAAGGCGCGGCGGGACGTACCGTTGGGTACGGTGCCAAAACCAAAGAACTTTAGATTGCTCGACAAAACCAGCGGAGGCGGAGGAGGGGTGGGAGCTGGCAGCGGCGGACCGGGAATCTCGCGCTTCGGCTGGGGAATCTGCGGCGGAGGAGCTTGTACCGGGCTGAACGGATTGCTGCCTGAGCTTTTGTACTCGGTCTTGCGAGCGCGCTCGATCTCTTCCATGCGGATGTGAGGATTGTCAACACTGAGCACGGGATCGTCTTGGACACTCAGGAGGGCATCGGCGGTGACCACTGGCCTGCCGCGGAAATCCCAGAGCCCCACCGCCGCGATGAGCACCAATACAAGGAGAGCGCCAATTTGTCGCTTCTGCTTCACGCCGCTGTCCGAAATACGTCTTGAGATGCAACCCGACTTCTATAACCTCACTAGGCACTTTGTTCGCATATTCCGTAGCCAGAGTCAAAGACTCTACTTCATAAATGTTGGCGGAACGTTGCAGCCCGTTTAACAACAGAATTATGTTCGGTTACTTGATCCTCCATCGCGACACCATGCCAAAAACGGTTGTGGCTGTCGTTAGCAAGCTT
>Ga0310909_10000185_pt1 | contig 28635 bp, 41 predicted proteins | sample GREbulkMGT000H_FD_203449 | JGI IMG/M metagenome (GOLD analysis project Ga0310909, IMG submission 203449) | Lab enrichment of tropical soil microbial communities from Luquillo Experimental Forest, Puerto Rico - GRE.bulkMG.T000H | ecosystem: Environmental > Terrestrial > Soil > Tropical forest >... | reverse complement strand
CAAATGGATGCTGCTCGGTCTCATTGGGCCCTGCGCTTCCTGCCACTTTGTTTCCATCCTGCTTCAGAATCATGTAGACAGGTTTGGAGTCATTTCCTCCTTCCATCTTCATAGCCCCCGACCACTTACCAGTAACATTGGTGGCGCAAAGAGCCACCGTCGAAAGTAATGCGCCTAGCAAAAGACCCGTTAACAGGCATGGCTTTTTCATGGATTCCCTCCTTAAATGATTCGTCGGGCTGGTCACTTTCTTAGGTCTCCAAATCCCCGCACTTGCGGCGAAGACCGGCTACCTGATGGTTGCGCCTGCACTACGCACGTGTGCTACGACGTCGCGAACCGCGCTGATCACCACATCCGGCGGGATACTACCGTGATTGCTATTCGGTATAACTATCTGGCGTCCGCGACTGGAAAGCCGCGCGAGTTTTGCTTGAATCTCATGAATCCAAATTTGCTGGTACGCCTCAGCCTGTCTGTTTAGTTCTGCATTCCGGAAATTGGGCGCCTGCCCAGCCGTCAGCACAATCAACGGGCGATCTCCTAATCCTCCGGAGGCGCTGGCCTCAGCATAGCTTTCAGGTTCCACAGCCCCTGTGCAGTTGTTGGCGACAAACGTCTTCGGCTGGCGCCTCAATGCCGCAATGATCTGCTCGCGGGCCATTTCCGATTGGTTCCTGCCCTGTGCAGGAGATGAATCGGTTAGTCGGACCAAACCCACGAAAGCAGCCGTCTCAAACGCAAGACAGAGCGGATGCCAGAGGAATCGCGGCGCCGTATGACCGAGATAGAACTTGGGCGCGCGCGATTGTTCTTCCTCGTCTGCAATGTCAACGAGCACCATACCGGCTATGTCATTCCGGTAAAGCGCGTTGTACTCCCGAACCGGCAAACCACCAAACGAGAATCCAGCAAGTACGAATGGCGGGGCCACACCCGCCCGCCGTAACAACTCATGAAGGTCCCTCGCAATTGCCTCGGCGGTTCTTGGGTAGGGACCGGTGTCGCTCCAGCCCATACCAGCCCGGTCATACCAGCATGCCTCTGCGAACTTCGCGACTTCTGTTTGTACAGGTTCCCATTCCAAGCCAGTGCCGCTGGCTGACTCGAGAACCACCGCCGGGGCGCTAGTACCCGAGCAGAAAATATTAAGCGTCCGACCCCCTATATCCACCGACCTTCCGATTTGTGGGAGCCGCCTTCGATCTCGTCTTTCTCCTACTTGCTCATAAATAATGCCAGCAACGAGCGCCGCGCCAATTAAGAACGCTAGGCTCTTTAGAACGGTCTTGAGTCGTCGACCCAACACGAACTCCCTTTCCGGGGTTAATCCTACGTGCGAGCTGGGATTAGGGGTGCGCGGGCCTGTCCCACGGCAAAAAACTTCCGAACGCAATTATGAGCGGGACGACTCCGGCGATGCCTGCCACTACCCATCTCCACAGGTCTGAGCGCATGAGCCACTGTCGCAAGAGAGACACACTAGCGTCACGAAGGAGTGACGCGGCGCCCCACGCGTCCGCGGCTTCATCGAAGATCCATAGCATTTCTTCTTCGAACCGCAGCCGGAAGGCGGAGGGATGCAACCACACAAGACAGCGATATAGATTGCGGACCATCACAAGCGCTCCGGACTAATCTTCAAGTGCATTTTTGCTTGGCGAACCACGCCTTCCAATCGAGTGATCTCTGTCGCCAGGACGCGCCGCCCAAAACGGGTCAGCCGGTAGTAACGCCGTCTGGAACTTTCGGCGGAAGACCTTTGCGGCACCTCTTCGACAATCCCTTGTTCCAGCAGCTTCTCTAAATTGTCGTACAGCGTCCCTGGGCCGAGTTTGTATTGATCGTTAGATTGCCGCGCGACTTCCAGCATGATCCCGTAGCCATGCAAGTCCTCACGCGCCAGCGCCAGCAGGATGTGTAGCTCCGCTGGGGACAATGGCAAAAACCCTTTTATTTCGTCTTTGCTATTCATACTCGGATTCCGATATATCTGAATCCGAGTATTATGTCAAGCTCTTTTGCGCTAGACAGCCTGATAAAACACAAATCGGGAAACTCACAAGAACTCGTGGCCGTGCGCCTGGCGATTAGAGCCGGGATAAGTCGCGGTAAACGCCGCAGTGTTTACTAATCCAGTCTGGATCTCTGGAGCGCTGGGCCCGAGATTAGTTGCCGCTCACGACTTGTCCACCCCTGGTCTGAACGGGGACCAAGCAGAAGGCGGACACCCGCTCAGCCCGTCGTCCACGCCTTTCGCAGGAACTGCCAGCAAATGAGTGCACAGCCGAGTGACAGAAACGCCTCGTGGATGTCGGCCCGCTTTTCGTATCGCACACGCAGGCGACGAAACTGATTGAGCCAGGCAAAGGTGCGGCTCCACGACCCACCGCCACCGGGCTAGGCCACTGCCGCGAAGCTCCCGGAGTTGCATCTTCGGGGATTGCCTTGCCGTCTGGAGTTGAGACGCGGGTGTAGATCGCGACTCTCATTTCTGCCTCCTGTCTCGTGTTAGCTTTGACAGTTCCAACGAATGCAGCGGGACAACTAGCCTTCGTGCCTCTGTTGCCACGAGGAGGCGGTCATGACGCCTAATCACTTTCCCCCGGAAAGCGGGCCGCGTTCAGCCCTGAGGCTTTTCCCTCCTTGCCAGCCGCACGGCCATATCAACAGCATCCCGCCAGACCTGCTCCGAGACATGAAGCGATAGAACGCCGATAACAAAGTCATCACACATGCGCTCCTGCTCGGGAGTCATCCGTTGCTTCGCTTCGCGCAGATAGTCCAGCAGGTTCAATGCTTCCGCCATTCGAGGGGCAAGCGCACCCCTAGATCGCTCAACTCCCTGATGGGAATCCCGATGATGAGGCAAAGGTGAAGGCACATGTTGTTTTCGAAATTGCCCTTACTCTGTCCTAGGTCTGGCGTAGCTTTCGTTGATTCTGCTGCGGGCCTTCAAGACGGTCCGATCCAGGTACTCCTGCTGTCGCTTCTGATTCCCCTTATGACTAAGATCCCTTGAAGCAAGGTGCTCTCGTAGCAACGTTTCGGGAATCCCGTGTGCGAGAGCATAGATGGCATAAGCTAGGTCGGAACGAGTCTGGTCCCCGCCATAGATGCTGCGTTGTCGGAAATCCTCGATGGTCTTTAGGGACGAAAGGGGTTGCCCAGCCTGCCTACAACGATCTCTGGTTTTTTCCTTCGCGTGATTGAAAGCCTCTTTAAGCTCGCCTAAGAACTCCGCGGCACGCCGGTATGTGCGACCGGATGCTTCACGCAGGAGAACAAATGGATACAGCCCATTCTCCTTCCGGTATTTCTCTTTTCGATTCGTAAACCCTGCGAGGCGTCCATAGTGACGCCAATCCGCCGAAGCCGGATCTCCGAGAAATCGGCGTGCGAGGAGGCGAGCCGCATAAGTTGAAAGCTCCCTGGGGAGGATTTCCCCATGGTTTAGCCACACTTGAAAGTTCCCAGGCGATGTTTCGACGACAACCGCCGGTTCGAAGCCTTCCTCTTTCAAGCGTCCCACGGTCCGCCACCCAATGTCGTCGATGAGCGAGAGTCTGTGCTCACCACTCGGCCGGATATAGATGTTTCTTCCACGTCCGTTCTTAAGCCGGAGCCAAGGAATAGACCGCAGAAGCGTGTCCCGGTCCCTGTCCACCCGAAAAACCGCAGGGGAGGCTGATTTTTGGGGCGGGCGTTCAGTGTGGTAGCAGGGCCGAGACTGCGCATAAGCCCGCGAGTCTTGCGTGACATGATGTCTCGTAATTGGCACGCCGGTTTGCAGAAGGCACAGTCCCTTTTACCGGTGGTTCCAGTGATGGTCGCGATGAGTAGTCTTCCTTTTGTTTTGTGGTCGTTTGCTAGAGTAGGAGACTAGGCGGCCACGCGGATGTAGCGATGATGTAAACCGCCGACCACGGGAATCGAAACCAAGCGGCTCCCATCGGCCGCAGGTTCAGGTTTGGCGCTCGGAACAGGGGTGTCGCCGTGCAATCCTTGATGCGGCCGAGCCCGATGGTAATACTCTTCAATGAATTCCTTTAGCAAGCGTTTCAGGTGTTCTTCATTAAGGACCATCACGTGATCCAACAACTCTCGCCCAGCAACTGCGGGAAGCAATGCCTTTTGGTCAACAAAAGGTGAGCTGACTGCGCATGGCTACCATCTCACATCCCAATGAGGCTCGTTGTCGGAAGAAGGCCGAGACCAAGATCAGAGCATAACGGATCGCCTGCCACCCGAATTCGAGGTCTTCGAGCACCGACAGAAGGAAGAGTTTCAAGGTTTTCATGCCCCAAGATAGCCGCAGGCGGGCAGGCATCACAACTCTTGTAAATTGTCAGAAATCAAAGGCTACGAGGTTTTTCGGGCAGACAGCCTCCTGGGTGTCGTTGCCGATAAGCTTTACGTGCGGCATATGAAAACCAAATGGGGAACTTGCAATCCGCGCGCACGGTCTATCCGCCTCAATACCGAGTTGGGGAAGAAACCAAATCATTGTCTCGAATACATCGTCGTCCACGAAATGGTCCATTTTTCTCGATCCTCACCACGGGAGCAGATTCGTGCGCCTGATGGATAGTTTTCTGCCGGAGTGGCGGCACTACCGGGACGAACTTAACGGACACGCTCTAGCGTATGAACATTGGACATAACGGACGCCACGGGCCCTAAGGATTTAGACAGCTCCCATTGGATCCGGTCGTCACTCGTGCCGCTGAAATTTCCTGCACGAACCGGATCATCGGGGTTATCTGCCCCTTTTGCCCCTCGCGATTTTCATAAATGTCTAGCAGTCAGAAGGATTATTGGTACGGGTGGTGGGATAGAGAATCCACCAACCGCAGGATACTGAACTTTTCAAAGAGAAGAGCTTGTCGGCGCACCCTTAAGGCTCCTTTTCCTAATGCCGCATTTTGCCGCCTCGCAAAACTGCTAAATTATTCGAAGCAAATGGGATGATTGGTAGGGTCGGTGGGGATCGAATCAGGACCCGTTATGCGGGCCAACCTACCGTACATGGGGTACACAAAGTCTTAAGAGTGACGGGTTCTTGATTGCCCTGACCCACTGTAAGGCGACCAACAACGCCACGACCAGGAGTTCAACTGCGGTAACTCCGCGACTTGCTCGCGAACCACGCGGCGGGCGCTCAGGCTTGGCAGTCGGAGGGATCGTGGTCATTGTCAAACATTTCAAAACGTGAGTAGTCATTTGCAGCCGAACGTGTCGCGAACTGCCTCCAGCTTCGTCCATATTGGTCCGGTTCGCGGCTCCAGGGACAACCCGAAGAAGGCGGCGATGTGGTCCGTACCCGGGCACACGCACGCCACTACCTCGGAGTTCAGCGTGATGATCTTGCCGTGCGTATCGTATATGTCTACAGTTCCGCTGAAAGCGGCGGCGGTGGAACCACCGAAGGCCTGCCGGCCTTGCGGATCAACTCGATATTCCACGGTTATCCTGGAAAGGTCAGGTATGAAACCGTAGTTCTTCCCGCGCTCCTGGGCCAACCCGCGATAATAGACCAGCATGTCGGCCTGAAGTTGCTCCGACGTGAACACTTTTGCGCCTTCAATCCACCAGAAGAATAGATACGAATGGTATTCGGGAGAATTCGTGTTCGCGAAGTTCGGCGCGTAGAACAGATCTTCAACCCCCCGATATGGAAGCTTCGGTGACCAGGGCAGAGGAAAATTCCATCGTTGATCCATGCCCCAGTTCCCAGGAACGGCATACGCAAATGGATCAGTAGCCGCATTCGTGTGCGGTGGATAGGGGACGCGAGTCAGATTTATCTCGGATTGGCCTCCATCCAGACGCGCGAGGGCGAGGCGGATCGTACCTCCTACGGGGCCCTGCATCTCTTTGGCGTTGATGTCAGCAAGTTCGCGTCCTGGTACGGGCTGGCCGTTGACCGCAACCACCAGGTCCCCTCTCTGGACGCCAGCTTTTGCTCCCGGCAAGCCTTCGACGACTCTCAGGACCACCAGAGGTCCTCGGTGATTGGGCTGCTGGTCGGAGTACAGTTGCGCCAGTCCAACGCCCACCGTTCCCGGCTCATCAGAGGAACTGGAGGCTTGGGGCTGGAGTACTGGACGACTAAAAGCAAGAATGAAGGCAGCGAAACTGCACGCACGCATTCTGGTTTTCATTTGGCTCAAGTGTAGCCGCTGCGCGCAACCTTGTCTTGAATCGTAGAAACCTTTGTACAGGCAGAACCTCAGCTCCTGTACCGGGCGCGATACGCGCCCGGGGTGAGGCCGGTCAAGCGATGAAAGGTCCGCGTGAAGTGGGCCTGGTCGCAGAATCCGCACTCCGACGCGATTTGCGCTAGGGACTTCGCGCCGGCTGAGAGTTGCGTGCAGGCGGATTCAACCCGCCGCCAGCGCACATACTCTCCAACACTACACTCATATCGTTGACGAAACATCCGCGCCAGATAAACGGGATGAAAATCTACGACATGGGCAATCAGGGCGAGCGACACCGGCTCGGCAAAGTGCGTGTCCAGGAACTCGCGCGTCCGCTCGATCCGCAACTTTGAACAGGAATAGTGCTGCCGGGAACTCGCACGGCAAATTTCGGCGAGCATCTCCAGTGCGAGTCCCTCGAGGATGAGTGAGGAGAGTGAGTCCGGGAGGCGGAACTCCGCGTACAGCCTGTGGGCGAGGTGGGCGGCGTGGCCCCGGAATGAGACCGGGCCCTTGGGCAGCTCTCCGCATTCAAGCACCCGCTCCAACGTCCGCGATTGCAGTTCGACAATCAAGCAGTGTGCCCCGCATCCGTGAATCACATCCGAGTGCTCTTGGCCCGCAGGCGCGAAGACCAGCTCACCCGCCGTGCGCTCGTTGCGCTCCAGGCCAAATTGCTCCGTAGCTCCTCCTGAAAGCAAAAGATACAAGGAAACCATGCGGTGAACATGGGCTGGAATTGCATAGCCCGGCGGGTGGATTGTCTCAGTGAAGTAAAGGCCGGACGTGTCGCGGGTTCTGACGTGAAAGCTACCGAGACCTGGAGGCGCCGCTGGCCAACCAGGATAAATCGTACGCGTAAGTAACGAATCCATGAGTAAGACAAATATAGAACAGAATCAGGGATCCTAAGCTGCTGAAATCGATCGGGGCCGGATGACGGGCAATCACTCGGAATGCAGATGTTGCAGACGGCAGCATTCGTAAGGGTACGAACTCCGCATAGCGATTACTACGGGAAGCGCGATCTTCACCACAAATGGTGTCGCCTCTCTGAAAGATGGTGTTACGTCAATCGAAGCGGCCGTTGACCTTTCCTCCGCGTCCTCTGGGCGATACGTTTTGCAAATCCGAAGGCCTAATTCAGAGTGGAACTCATATCCTCTCTTACTGCGATGACTCCTTTGCTATGAAGTTGTGCCCGCCACCAAGCTCCACGCTCGACATCAATTGTCGAAATATTTCTGCAAGGAGTTAGGTTCGTGCGTTTTGGTAAGCGCGAGCATCAGCAGAATACGCGCTTTTTGTGGGCTGAGGTCATCTGCTAGCACACATCCAATTTGTTTGAGGGACAGCGAAGAGCCTTTTACGGCGCTAAGTGAAAATATCCGTCCTGAACTCTGGTGCTGATTACCACTGGGAGGCCGCGGCCACGCGCCTGTTGAATCGCGTCGAACATCGCAGCGGGGACACCGCCGAGGCCAAGCCCGGCGATGACGAGTTCCTGGATGGGCTCATCACGGAGTAGGGATCGAATTACGCGACCGTCGGCGCCTGCGTAGCCCATCAGGATCTCGACTGGCCCGAGCTGAGTTTTGGTATCAACTGCAAGAGTCTGATGCCGCAGCGGGGCGCGATAGAAACGAACCTCTTCCGCATCGGCCACCCCGAGCTCGCCAAACTCCAGACACGGAAAGTCTCCACCCGGTTTGTGTTGGTCTTGGTGACGTCCCGGGCACTGATCTGTCCATTCATGACCACCATTACGCCCTTGCCAGCGGCTCGGGCGCAATCGCCACGCGGACGGCGTCCAACAAGTTTCGCGGGCCGTCGGAGTCAAGGTCGGAGGCGGGGGTTGCGCTCCGATGACGATTATTGTTCTCGCTCACCTTTGTGAGATCCAGGGAGTAGGCAGTTTCCTCCAACGTATTGGTGCCGTGCGTGACCACGATCCCAGCGATCTTAGGTTGGGCAAGGAGCTCATTCACTCTCCCCGCCAGGTGAATCCAAATTCTTCTATACCACACGCGCACTCGAGGTACTGAACGATGGCTCTTATGATCCACTCATCCCTTCCGACGCGACCCCTTGTTCTGAGTTCAGTGGAAGTACCTTCATTCCCTGTCAGACAGTCACGTCAGGTCACACGTGCAAGACCTCAAATGGCGCCCGACTCACTGGTCAATTTTGATGCGCCGATTTTTTGAGTCGAGCGTCACCACAAAATGCCGCAGGACCTCGTACCCAAGATTGCCGATGCTCGGACCTGGGCCGGGACGCGCATCGCTAAAACGGACTTCGCCGAGTTCAAGTTTGTACTTGCCGAGTTCGATTGTCCCGTCCACGCGCGCGGTCGAAACTGGGAACTCGCCTCCTCCAGTACGAACCCTGCCGGCCTCATGTGGCTGTGAAGCAAGCGGAAGTTCGGCGAGGAATTTCACCGGCAAGACCAGACCAAAGGGGGAGCCGGTGTCCAGGTGAACCTGTGTGTCATGACCGGCAATGCGCGCGGGAACTGTGGGCAGGACTTGATCTTCAGAGTATTGAAAAATGCTTCTGGAATCGGCGGCTTCCAGGGCTCCTCTCTTAATCGAGATTCGCTTGCCGGGATAGTTGTAGGTGAGGAGGCACCCCCGAAAGTTGGCGGCGCTCAGGATACCGCGTGGAGCGTCTTCACCATTCAACAGGCCGCCTAACGGCATTACCGCGGCAATCATGCCCTCTAGCCTTGCGTCGCCGATGAGAAGGTCATGAATCACGACAATCGCCGGGGCCGGCCCGCCACCCACGGATGCAACCTGCACGCCGGCGGGCGGAGTCAAAGACAGCTCGCGACTCAACTCATCACTGACTACTGTGGTTACGGCGCCCGTGTCAAGAATGAAGCGATAAGGCCCTTTCCCGTTGATTTTGATTTCGACAACCGGTTGGCCTCCCATATTTTGCATGGGGACCGTGACGCCATCCCGGGGGACCTCGATGCCGGCAGGTGTCGGAACCTGCGGACCAACGTGAATCTGGCCCTGAACCACGACGGGCAAGGCACCTGCTAGTATCAGAATTGCTGTTTTAAGTTTCTTTGGCATGGGGGTTGTCCTCACTCAGTGTTTCGCGGCCTGCTAGTCATATAGTACGATCCGAGCTATACCAAATCAACGGCTAGTTATGACGCAATATGGTACGATTCGTATGATGTTGACGAGAATCAAGAAGCTGCGGTCTTCCAAGAACAAGCTGAGCGAAATAGAAGGGTGCGTGCTCGGGCTCCTTGCGGTGGACGGTCCAGCTACGCCGTACGCTATTCGAAAAGTGTTCCAGGACTCTCCAAATCCACAATGGAGCGGCAGTGCAGGTACCATCTATCCCCTGATTGAACGCCTGTTGCGGCGAAAGCTCATTCGTTCCAAAGTCTGCCTCACGGGGAAAAGGCGGGGTCATCGTATTTCAGTGACCCGTTCTGGCTCGTGGGCTTTGCAGCAATGGCTTAGCGTCCCGATTCCGGAGTGGGTGGCGGGAGTTCCGCCTGATCCTCTGCGGACGCGAATTCGCTTTCTCGGCGCGGTTGGGAACAAAATACGGCAGCGATTTCTTCAAAACGCACACGATCGAACCCAGGCGCATCTAGCTGCAATCGAAGTCGACTGCGCGCGGCGCCGCACACGCGGTACGTTCGAGTATCTCATCGCTCGAGGCGCGCTTTTGTCCATGCGATCACGACGCACCTTCCTGCAAGAAGTATCCGAGACACTGGACGCGCCATAACGGGTGATTCCGTGGGGGTGGTTGTTGAATTTGTCAAAAGTCTTACGTAGAGTTTGTGATCCCAGGCGTGAGCTGTGACGAACAAGGAGCGGTCATCGCGTGATCCGATCGGTGCGAAGCAACGTGCTGACGATCTGCGGCGGGTGAAGCGGCATAAGGGGCGGCGCTCTCTGGCCAACTTCGAAAATCTTCCGGTCACCACACAGGTCTACGAGTTGAGTGCGGAAGAGCGAACCTGTCCGAGCTGTGTAGTGGAGCGCCAGGAGAGCGGTGCCGAGGAGAGTTGGCAAATCAAGTACATTCCTGGGCACTTCGAACGCATCCACCATGTGGGTAAGAAATATGCCTGCGTGAAGTGCGAGCGTTCCGGGGAAGCGCCGCAGATGGCGGTGGCCGCCCGGCCGGAATCGTCCATCGATAAGGGTATGGCCGGGCCGGACTGCTGGCCTACATCGTGGCCAGCAAGTTCGCCGAGTACAGGCAGGGCCTTTGGCGCTACGATGACGAAACAAGAAGTGGAAGGAGCGCGAGAGCGGAGCTAAAGTGGCGAATACGGTACGAATCGCTGACCGTTTGCGGTGGAATGTTACTTTGAGAGAGCCAACAGGAACTAGGACCGAATACGTATCCGCTTCCACGCCAGGCTCAGTTCGGATAAGGGCCGATCCGCGCTTCGAGGGACTCGCGTTCGAACAAGTAGCGCTCGCTCCGGGAGAGGTGCGCACTCGCCTGCATGACGATTATGCTTTTGTAGTTATGCGTTCCGGCAGTGGGATCATCAACTCTGGTGGCACGGAATATCAGGCGCACTCTGGCTCAGGTTTCTTGTCTTGCCCTGACCGGCTCTGGACTGCTTGGGCAGGATCGGATGCATTGTGCTATCAGACTATACACCTCAGCCCACACAAACTGACGACTCTGGCTGCCCAACTGGAGTTGCCGAGTATTCAGCTTGCCCGCCTCAGCGGAGTTCATGTGCTGGATTCCGAAACATCGGAAGCTGCTCGCAAGGCGTGGGCCATTTTTGAAGCACGCAGTTCGGTGCTAGAACGCGTTGCAAGGCTTGTCGAACTCGTTGCGATGGTCGCTTCCGCTTTCCGGCTTGTGCAAACGGTGGACGACGAACCAAGAGTTTCCCAGGTCCGTACCTTTCTGCAAGAACATCTTTCCGAGCATATAGAGATTTCGCGGCTAGCGGAAATCGTCTCGCTATCGCGATGTCACTTTATTCGAGTTTTCCATCGCGCGGTCGGCGTGCCGCTCCACCGTTATGTCACGCTAGTTCGCATTTGCCATGCGGAAAGCCTTCTCCGAGCCGGGCTTCCGATTGCCGAAGCAGCCGATAGCGCTGGGTTTTACGACCAAAGTCACTTAACCCGTTATTTTCGCCGCATTCTGGGAGTTACCCCAGGTCAGTACCAGAAGGCCAGATTCTTTCGTGCTCGCCCTGAAATCACCTGCGAGAAAGTCATGGCGTACCGGCTTCGCAGTGGAGAGAAGTTATTGCTGCATTGGGCCAAACTTCGCTCGGCTCGAGGCTATCCGAGCTGCATATGCCCCCAGTGAGAGCACCCCATATTAGCCAATAGCAATTTTGTCCAAGACACCAACGACTGAAATCGCGTAGTGTGCTGCCCATATCTCGACTGATTCTTGACTTCGCGATTGAAAGGACTTGATGCTGAAGCCCCATGAGCAGTTGCCGATGAAAGGCCGGTCAATACTTGCCGTGGACGGTCAACCACTCCTGGCCGAGTCTTGTCGAATGCTCGAATACTTGCGGAACCGAGCTAGGACTCTAACGACCTGCGAGATCTTGGAGCGCACGAGGGGGGCGGCACTTGAGCTGGAAAGTATTGTGGCCAGCGTGCGCGAAAACGACATCCGGCGGCGGCCATTCCCTGGCAAGTGGCACATCGCCGACGTGGTTGATCATATTTCGCAGACACAGATTCGGGGAGCTGAGGAACTGAGGCATCTCTTGTCTGGTGGTCGTCCTCCTGGTCCGCCGGTTTATGAAGCATTGAAAAGCGGGGCAAGCGAGTGGGCGCCCTGGCCTAGTTTGGTTAGAGGTCTGCAGGACGCCAATAGAGAAATGCTCTCGGTAATTGAGATTGGCTCGGCTGCGCGGGATTCGAATAATGAACGCGGTTCAGTGGATGAGATTGCAGGCGCGACCGTGTGCACGATTGTGGTTGCCAACTGCAAGTTGCCGCATGGAGAAATCGTGCCGCAGATCTTTATCACCGAATTAAATTGGAGGCAATACGCTTTGCTTCAGCGACTGCATCTGCTTGATCATCGCACCCAGATCCGAAAACTCCTCCGAGCCTTGCGTGATTCCGGCTGTGCACCTGGCTAACTTAGCCGTGAAAGAAAGAGGCACTGGTGAAGCGCGGGCCGCTCATTTGGGAACAGCATCCGGTTCGGGATCGGTATAAGCCCGACGTATTAGCGCCTTCTTCCGTGAAGCTGAAGGGCAAAGAGAAAGGCGCAACCCTGATCCATGTCGATTAGCCGTAAATACAATAAAACAAAGGAGTGGCGGAGAGGGTGGGATTATACCCAACGCAATTTGTTGTTGGGACGCGTTGGGATGCGTTTTTTCGATACCGCAACCTATTGCATCGCAAGGATTTATTTTTAACCCTCTCAAGCCTCATAAACAAAGCGTTTGGTGCAAACCCCGAGTGCATGTCGTCGGGATGGTTCTAGTGGATTGCGGGCATCCCGATCAGGAGAATCGGTTGCCGCCTGAAGTGAATAAGATTCAATCTCTTCTCTACTTGAAGTCGAAGCTCTGGGGACTCGCCGTTCCGCTCGGTATTCCGCGCCTACTGGGTCTCTGTGGAGTTACAGTCGAATGCCACTGGCAAAGTCAAAGCCAGGGAAGCGGAGGTGCAGGCGATCGGTGCCTCCGCGGATGAGGCGCGGCACACTGGGTCTCTTGATTCGATGCCGCTCGTTGTTGTCTCGCGTGATCCGGAGAAGGGAGCGGCGCCGGGGTTAATTCCCCCAGAACTGAGCCAACGATGCGAACACCAATGGGTTCAGATGCAAGAAGAACTCGCTCGTCTCTCGACGAATGGCAGCCGGTGGTTGCAATCGGAAGCACGCACTACGTGCAGATCGACCGTGGAGACGTGGTGAGTTTTAGACGCGGCCCGAGCGACTTCAAAGCAACAGATTAGATTCAACGCTCAGTACGTCAAGAGTGCATCACCCGGGTGCAGCAGCCACGAAAAATTTGTAGGGTCGTTGAAGCCAAACCTTCATCAAGAGGCCAAAAACGAGTAGCGGCTTTGGAAGCAGTGGAGTGGCAGAAATGAATTGGGAATTCAGGAACGAGGACCAACATGATGTCTCTCTTCTTAGCTCGTTCGCAGGACGTTAAAATCCGGGCCATTGGCTTGTACCTGGGAAGCCATTGCGTCGATGGGCAGCATGACCTTGATTGAAGTTCCGTAGCCTCTAGATTCGATTTCCAGGCGACCGTTCAAGTGTCGTACCCTTTCCCCCATGCCGGCAATGCCAACCCCCATCATGGCTCTCCCAAGACGGGCAGATTCCAGAATATCTGGTGGGATTCCGCGACCGCGATCCGTAACACAGAGCTTAACACCGTGCGCGTCCTTTGACACAGCTATCTCTCCCGTCGGGCTGCCGGAGTGCCGATGGATGTTGGTCAAAGCTTCCTGTACAACCCGAAAAAGCGTCAGTTCGGTTTCCCGTGTGAAACGGCCCAAGCCTGGCTGCACATTCACACTAACTCGGATCCCACTCCGTTTGCTGAAACCATCTGCGTACCACGGTAAAACGCCTTCGAGCCCGAGATCGTCTAGCATCGGGGGGTGCAAGAGGTAGGAAAGGGTGCGAACCTCAGCCGTCGCTTTTTCTGCCAGCTCACAACTTTGGGTAAGCAACTCCTGGGCTTTCAGAGTGTCGTTTGCGGAAACAACCTGTACAACTCGCTCAAGCCCTATAACCAAGGCGCCCAAAATCTGCGCCGTGCTGTCGTGCAGTTCGCGGGCAAGCCGGCGTCTCTCTTCGTCTCGCAAGCGTAGGAGGTGGCCCGAGAGGTCTCTCAACGACTCTTCGGCCTGCCTCCGCTCGCGGATTTCATCCTGGAGTTGAGTGTTTGCCGATTGCAGTTCCGCCGTGCGCTGCTCGACCCGCGATTCCAATTCTTCGTGTGCCTGGCGTAGCTCTTCCGCAGCTCGATGGCGCTCAGTAACATCGCGAAGGATCACCGTGTAGAGTTTCTCTAGCGAGGTCCTGGTTTGGGAAATAGATGCTTCAACGGGAAATTCTTCGCCATCGGCGCGAAGTCCCCAAAGGGTAGGCGGGGAGGCCATGGAGCGATAAGAAATGCCGGTCCGCCCGAAATTCTGGCCGTCTACCTGGTAGGCCTCACGGAACCTTTCCGGTATAAACTTGTCGAGAGACTGACCGAAGGCTTCTGATGCCGGGCACCGGAAGATTTTCTCAGCGGCTTTGTTGAAAACCACGATTCGTTGATCCTCATTCACGGATACGACGGCGTCCATGGCCGAGCTGATTATTTCGCGCAAACGTTCCTGGCTGTCCTGAAATGCCTGGGCGGCGCAACGGCTGGTTCGCGCGAAATCGAGCGTCATGAAAAGCAGAAGGCCAAACAGCGGACCCAGAATGAGCCCGATCATAGGCAAGGGGGATCTGATTTTCCGGACGAGATCAGCCGTGGGCCAGACCCGAATTCGCGAGGTTCGTCCCGGCAAGGCGAGTTCTACATCCTGTGCCCATTTCTTCTCATTCTCAGGACCACTTGGCCCGATTTTGAGAATCTCTTGGGGTCCTTCAAGCACGACCATGGAGTAGCCGAGACGCGCGTGGTCGGACAGTATGTCAGCAAAGGCCTTGCCTTCATCAAAAACGCTGATCATGAATCCAAGAAAACTCCCGCGTCGGTAAACCGGTACAACTATCCGCCGGAGGCTTCTTCCATTCTCGATACGGAAGGCGGTAGTGAGTACCGCCACATCTGTCTTCCCGCGATGCGCGAGGCCTTCCAGCATCTGTCTTTCCGGCGGGACGATGGCAAGAGGCGGGGAGTCGTGAATATCGCTTATCGTGTTCGTAACCGACCACCGCACGTGATAATCGGTGTCCAACCACTGAATGGCCAGAAACTCTGGATGGTCAGCCAAGAAGAGCTTCGCTTGAGGTTCCCATTCTAGCCGCGATGCTGCATCTTCTCCAGTCAAGAGCTTGGAGAGGCGGACCTGGGTCTGCATCTGGGACTCCAACTCTTCAGATAAATCGCTCGCCACATCTCGGGCCAAGACGCCCGTAATCTGCCGGATGTGCAAGTTCTCCTGATAGTCGACAGGCTTCCAAAACGCCACTCCGAATGCCACCGCCGCAGTCAGGATTCTGCCCGCTCGCAACAACCATGTCCGAGATAATCCACGCGCTTCCATACACATCTCCACAGGCCATGGGTGTGGGCCTTGTTCCTCGAAGAGTGTGTCGGGCCCCCGACACAACACAGCCGGCACAGCGCCCCGCGTCCAACGAGTGCGGACTTACGTGTTGAGGCCCCTTAGATTTGGACTAGGTCTTGTTGGATGGCGTATCGAACCAAGCCGGCTACGTCGTGAATATCGAGCTTTTGCATGATATTCGCCCGGTGTGATTCAGCGGTCTTCACGCTGATGCCCAATATGCTTCCAATCTCCTTCACATTTTTCCCCTCGGCAATCAGTTGCAGCACCTGGCGCTCCCGAATGCTCAAAGGATCCGCAGGGGCCTCGTCCTTCTCCATATAGGCATCGACGAGCGCCTTTGACACGCACGGGCTCAAGTAGTTTTCGCCGTTCCAGACGGCATCAATGGCCTCGAGCAAGCTCGATGCCGCCTTACTTTTTACCACGTATCCCGCGACGCCTGCGCGCAGGCACGCCAAGACATAGCGTTTTTCCACGAACATCGAAAGCACAATGATTTTTGCCTTGGGTACGATCTTCAGTATTTCGCGGGCGCCGTCAATGCCGTTCAGCGTGGGCATTGAAATGTCCATCACGATAACGTCGGGATTCAGGGTCAGTGCCAACCGAATGGCATCGAGCCCATCGGAGGCCTCGCCAACCACCTCAAAACCCCGATCAGTGAGGACAGCTCGCAGCCCGTCCCGCATCATGGCGTGATCATCGACGAGGAGAATTCTCAATCTTCCCATCTTGATACCAAATGAGAAAACTACGAAGGGGCACTCCTACCCGAAATAATAAGGTCGATGCCAATAGGTTTCGTTGCTTAAGCACAAAGAATTCTTAAACCTTCGCCACCCGGTTGGCTCTAAAAGCTACAATCGGCTCGCTTTCGCAGGAGTGCGCTTCAGAAAGCACCTTGGAAGAGTTACTTCGCATCATGAGCGACTTCCACCGGTCGGGACACCTCCGCTAAGGGCCTCGAAACCAAACTTTGCGACCCCCGCGAGCCCTTAATCGGGAACTTCCCGATTCTGCTTGGCCCCCTGACGGAATACTTTGAGATAGCCACGGGATTTCAAGCCCCGGGAAGGCAATGGTTTTACCTGGGTTTTGGGATTCGGTAAAGGGAACCTACGGTCAGAAACCAAAGGATGGCGGAGGCAGGGAAGATTTGGGGGCAGCGCTTGGGTCGCACGCCTTGTTTCTCTGCCGTTTATTCACTCACAAATGAACGAGCGCACTGCGATCTGCGTCCGGATAGACAGGAGGTCCAAATGAAGCACCATCGAATCTCTGCCCTTGCATCATTTGCGGTCTTTGGGTGGCTTTTTCTTTCTGTAGTCATACCTCCGGCTTCCGCTTTGCCGAGCCCAAGAGCTAACGTGCACGCCATCCCTGCCTTCGCGCGAAAGTACGGCATGCCCTGCTCTTCGTGCCACGAAGCCTGGCCGAAGCTCAGTCCGTTTGGGCAGCAATTCAAGGACAACGGCTACCAGATGGGAAATGAGAGAGATGCTCCCATCTACCAGAACCCCTCCTATTGGCCCGTAACCTTCCGCATCACCCCAAACTGGCATCGCGAAAACACAAATCGCCTCGGGGTCGACGGTGCAGGAGGATCGACGGTGGAGGCCTCGGTCACTACGCACGGATTCGATTGGAGCGGCTTGGATTTTCATACCGCAGGCACGCTGGCCAAAAACATTTCGTTTTACGTTCTGCCATCGTCTGACAACGCCGGCAACTTCCACTTCGAATCGGTGTGGGGCCGACTGGATAACCTGGCGGGCAGCTCTTGGTTGAACATCAAGTTCGGCAAAATCGAGCTCGACAATTTGCATTCCGAGAAACGTATCGTTACCTTGAGCAACGTCGGCGGCAGTTATCAGAACTATCACTTTCAGCCCCTAGTCTCCCCCGGTAGCGCAGCCACTCCGGGGGCCGTCAGCGAGACCTCGTACACCTTTGGCCTTGGCGACAACCAAGTCGGGGCGGAATGGATGGGCCATTCGGCAAACGACCGCACCAGGATTTCGGCCTCGGTGCTGAGTGCAACCGATGGCCAACCAGGCTTACCTGCGGGCCGCGGGTACGACGGTTACGTTGCAGCAAGCCAGGCTTTCGAAATCGGCAGCCTAGGATTGCAACGCTTGGGAGGGTTCGCCTACATCGGTCAGGCGCCCACGTTTCCACAGTTCACTCAGGGTGGAGCGGGCGTGCCGGGGACAGGCATTGGCAACAAGAGTTTCTATCGTGTCGGCGGAATCGGGATGTGGTACGTCAAAAAGTTCGACGTCACTACCATGTTCTTCCACGGTTGGGACAACGCCTTCCTTGGGTCCAACACCGCCGCAAACACGCCGCTGCCAGTAGGTGCGCAAGCGCCGACCTGGAATGGCGGGCTGATTGAAGCGCATTACAACTACAATCCCCAACTCATCTTGATCGGCCGTTATGAGCTCATCCGCATGTCCCGCCAGGTGTTTGCCACGAACCCCGGGAATTTCGGTGACATCGATGCGGAGACCGGCGGGGTCCGCTATTACCCGTTCATTTCGAGCCGGGCAGGTTTCGCGTTTCACGCCGAATATTCGATTAAGCGGCAGCGAGGAGCTGCTCCTGTTAGCGGCCGCGATCTGACGTCCAGCAGCGTTTTCTTTGGCTTCGATTTCGCCTACTGAGGTGGATGACCATGCGCGCACACAAAGTCAATAAGTTCGCACTCCTTGCGGCAATTCTTCTGGTCGCGGCCTTCTCTTCGCCGGCCCAGGAATCCCACATCGGCAAATGGGACGGGCATGCGGATGCCGGGAAGCAGCTTTTCTTTCGTTACTGCTGGGGTTGCCATGGCTTTCGCGGCGATGGCAACGGCGAAAACGCTCCCTACCTCAACATTCTGCCGCGCAACTTTGTGGCCGCCACGTTCAAGTGCCGTTCCACGCCGACAGGGACGTTGCCGACCGACGAGGATCTTTTCGACTCCATCACTCGCGGATTCTACACAACCTACATGCCTGCCTGGATGACTTTGACGCATCAGCAGCGCGCCGACCTAGTGGCCTTCATCAAGACTTTTTCGCCACGCTGGGCGAAGGAGAGGCCGGGCGAGCCTATCAAAGTCCCGCAAGAGCCGGTACTCACCGTGGACAGCATCAAGCGCGGGAAAGAACTCTTCACAAAACTGGAATGCTGGAAATGCCATGGCCAGGAAGGCCGGGGTGACGGTCCTTCCGCTGCGACGCTCACCGATAGCAACGATCAGCCCATTCGGCCCTACAATTTCGCGGCCGGCACCCGGTTCAAGTGCGGGGAAACCAACCAGGACTTGTATAAAATCTTCATGACCGGTCTAGACGGCACGCCCATGCCGTCGTTCGGAGACGTGATCAAGCCCGCAGAGGCCTGGGACTTAGTGCACTATTTGCGGACGCTGCAGGTCACCCAAAAGAGCCCCGAGCTAGCACTGTGGAAGACCACAACAGAAGGCGCGGAAATCGTCAAGGCCGCCAGGATCACGGGAACGCCAACCGGTTCCGGCATCAAGCAATAATTTGGAGCTCTTATTCGCGCAACAGATGGGCCATTCGACTTTGAGGACTGTCTGCGGTGCCTGGAGCAGGGCTGCTAGAGCGACAGGCAAGAGCGCAGGCATCGTCTCGGAATCCTTTAACCACTCTTAGCCAGTTCCCGGAGAGCCTCTACATTTTGAACTGACACGGTTTCCCGTCGCGCTCTCAGCACTCCTCGCTCCCGCCAATGGAGAGCAGCCTGCTCACGGTAAATAACGTTGTGCCGGTCAATTGTGCCAGCTCCTCGCGGGAGAGGTTGATCTCGATTGTGCCGTTTGTTCGTTGCCCGACTTGCGTGAACAATCGCATGAGTTGATGACTCAGCCGGGTTCCCAACATCTTCCGTGGAGACCTCGCGGTACCGCTCCTCCAGCTCTCGCAAGCGCTGGGAGAGAATGTTCAATACATTTCGCTGGAGCTCGGGAAAGCGGACCGCAAGGGCTTCGAATACACTGGTGTCCCAGACAAGAGCCTTGGAATCATGGCGTACCTGCGCTAGAGAGCCGTGGCTGCACTGGAGGCAGAATCCCGTCACTATATCGCCAGGCCCGACAATACGAAGAATGACCTCCGAGCCGTTTTGACCGAGCTGTGTGATTTTCGCGCTGCCAGATGTCAGCAGCGTGACGTTTCGCACCGGATCGCCCTGCAGGAAGATTTTCTCGCCGCGCAAGAATTCGCATTCGCGCGCACGAGAAACGATATCCCTGCAATCCGATTGCGACATGTTGGCGAACAGGGGAAGCCTTGAACCAGTGCCGCTCTGCGTAAGGTGGCGTCTTCTCCCGCAGCAGTCAGAGCGGGAACCTGCAAAGCCTCCTTAAGCCCCTGAATATGCTCTTTGTTCAAGAGTCTCATCAGAATGGTCAAAAACTCGAACGGATTGAGATGGCAAAACTTGCGGTTTCCTCGATTCTCTTCAAATCGCTTTGGCTAAAGCTCCCGTAGCACTTACAATCCTCCTTCCACGACTCGGTCAATGCGATCAGAAAGGGTCCAAAATGATTTGGGCGCAACTGCTGGCCTACGTTACCGGAACGGTCAACCAAGAACTTCTTTTACGGAACGAGTATCTGGCGGCGGAGAACCGCATCCTGAAAGCCCAGATCAAGGGTCGGCTGTTATTCTCACAACAAGAAAAAGCCACCTTGGCGGAGATCGCTCACCGGCTAGGACGAAAGGCCTTGGAGGAAGTGGCCGGAGCAGCGCAACCAGATACGATTCTGGGGTGGTATCGGAAGCTCATCGCAAGAAAGTTTGATGGATCGAGATTTCGCCAGCAAGTGGGCCGACCCAGGGTTGCTGAGGAAATCGAGCGATTAGTCGTGCGCATGGCAAATGAGAACCCTGGCTGGGGCTATGATCGGATCGTCGGTTGTGCCTCGCCAAAAGGTCGTACACCTGCAAAATGAATGACTTGGCGCAAAGCTGAATTTGGATAGTTCCGATAATATTCTTGCCATGATTGTGTCGATCCGGCATCTCCTCGGGTGGATCGTCAGCTCTTTTCGCTCCCGCGAGGACCTCGTCCTCGAAAACTTGGCTCTCCGTCGGCAACTGCTCGCTTTGCACCCGCAACGGCCGCGCACTCGATTGACTGCCCTGCACAAGCTGTTCTGGGTTGCGTTGAGAACGTTCTGGTCAGGGTGGAGGAAGCCTCTCGTCTTGGTTACTCCCCGAAGCGTCGTGAACTGGCATGGAGCAGGGTTTCGTTTGTATTGGACATGGATCTCAAGATTCAGACGAGCAGGAGGGCGGAAGCGTGTCAGCAAAGAGGTTCGCGCCCTGATCTTTCGAATGGTTGCCGAGAATCCGACCTGGGGAGCGCCGCGCATTCACGGCGAACTGCTCAAGCTGGGTTTTCGAGGTCTCGGAAAGGAGCGTCTCGCGATGGATCCTGCGAGCCCCGAGAGATCCAGATCCCGTCAAGCAATGGCTGACGTTCCTCAGAAACCATCGCGAGGCCATTCCGGCGATGGACTTTTTCACCGTCCCAACGCTCACGTTTGGTGTGCTGTACTGCTTTTTCGTCATCGGCCACGACCGGCGCAAGATCCTGCATTTCAATGTGACGAGAAATCCCCATGCGCTTTGGGTTGTCCAGCAATTGCGACAAGCATGGGCCTACCAACAGCCGCACAGATTCTTGCTATTCGACCGCGACGCAAAGTTCGGCCCCGATGTGGTTTCGGCTGTGAGGGAGATGGGGAGCGAGCCAACGCGCACGGCCTTTCGCTGTCCGTGGCAGAACGGTGTTGCTGAGCGCTGGGTAGGAAGCTGCCGACGCGACTGATTGGACCACGTGATCGTCCTCAATGAGCGGCATCTCAAACGACTGATGTCTTCCTACGTGCTTTACTACCATGAGGACAGGACGCATCTTGGACTCGCGAAGGACACGCCGGCAGGTCGTGCAACAGAAATTCGCTCTGCGGGCGAGAGCAAGATTCAATCCTTTCCGAGACTCGGCGGGCTGCACCATCGTTATGCGGTGGCAGCGTAGACTCAAGAGCAATAATTCTGAAGACCAAACTCTCCTTCTTGAAACCCGGACAAGGCACGGTTCACATTTTCTGCGAGCATCTCTCACCGGACGACGATTCACTGCAATCCCAAACCGAAAAGCTTACACGCAATGAGAAAGAAATCCTTTTAATGTGGCGCACAACGATTTGGCGAACTACAGGTGAACATCACATCCAGTCAGTCCACCTAACCGCAAGCCATGCGTTTCCAATAGGATGCGGAGAGTGCTAGGCCACCCGCGCCGTTTGCAGTCCGTGTGGGCAGAATCAGCGAAAATGAGCAGGGCACGGCGTTCCATGAGAAAATTCCGTCCTGCAGATGGGATAGGTGGAAGGGGAAAAAGGATTCGAGGAGAAAACGCCCCTTGCACTTGTTGTCTGCAAAACTAGGCTGCCGGTTCGCGTTTCCTCGCCACTTTCCTTACGAACCGGTTCAGGCAATCGTCTTACCCGTAAAAGTCTTTTGCAGCCTGCGGGCCATTCGTTAGGAGCCGTGCCCTGAACTTGACGTCATCGCGCACTCTCCACTTCAGACGTTCCGAGTGGTATGGAAGGAGCTTTTCCTTTGGCCGACGCTCCAACGCATCCAGCGCATATTTGAGCGCGTCTTCGATGTCTGCCGGATCCGTCCAAGTTGCTTTGTAATGGATCATTCCCCCAGGCCCGATAATCCAGCTCATGTTGGGGAGCATGCCGTAGGCGCGGTGCGCTGTTCCTTCGAGGTCATCGATAAGAATCTGGCGCTTGACCGCAAACTCTGCTTTGAACGCGCGCGCGTTATTACGCTTGTCAGGCATTGAGGTGTGGTGGCGGAAGTTCTCCCCTGGATGCGCCTCTCGGGTATAGAGAAACACCGATCGCACGGACCGGTTCGCGTACCGCGCAGCCATCTCCTCCATGGCCGCGGACGCAAGAGAACAATAAGGTCAAGTATACGAGCCAAACTCGATGATGAGCAGGCCGCCGCTCCACAGATCCTTCAGGTTCGCAGTCTGCCCTGTTTCGAGCTGCTCGACTGGAAAATCGGGGGCGCGCCGCCCGGCGTGAAGTGGATGATTTTCAAACTCTTCGAATTTTCCCAGTTCGGCCTGCAAATTAAAGACGGCATAGTTATAACCGTTGGTCGTCATGTGGCCTCTCATTGTGTGTTTCCATCCACCCGAAAACATATTCAGCGCGTCCATTTCAACGAGTCTTGTAGACTGCCGCGGTAGGGAAAAACGCCCGCACATTGCCAAGAAAAGCGACAAAATGAGCAGGAGAGTCCCCCCTTGCAGCTTGGACGATCGCGGATTGTGCCTTTGCATCGAATAGAACCGTGAACATGAGACCAGCAAGATCGTCCCGAAGAACCGGCCCGGCCTTCTTCAATTCCGAATAGGGATAGATCTTCGTCTCACCATTGACCGAAATCACAAGCGCCATGCGCCGATCGAGGGGAAAATCGCGATAGGGATCTCGCGAATAATCGCGCCTGTAGCCCGTCTGAAAGGAAAGCACCAAGGTCTGAGGATGTTTCTCTTTCCAGTTTCGCCAAGTCATCATGGTCACTGGTAGAAGCCGGAGTGATGTTCCCGCTAAGGGACCTGCGACGGCTGCTCCGCGGATTTGGGACCACAAACTTTCCGTTTCGCGGTCGAAGAACAGAAGGTTCTGCTGGTATAAAAGCCCCGAAACGCCAAACGTGTAACGACGGCCATCGGCCCGTGGGTCGTACACTAAACCCGAGCCACACAATGGGCACCAACTGATCAGGACTGGCTGTTCGCCAACATCGTCGTTCACGACTTCATGCCAGTTCAGAATCCGCACGGGGTAGGCTTTGGCGGCTTCATTGAACTCCACTCCGAGAACAGTGTCTTGGGCTTTGAGGCTTTGGTCTGCCTTCGACGCGCTGACGAACGTGGGATAGCTCAATGCGGGAATCCCGTTCTTTGGAGGTCCGCCGGCCTGAATCTCGTCGACGCGGATAATGTGTCTTGTCACGTCGAATGGCGTTTGACCGGAGCCGGCCGGGATGTACTTGGCTTTCTTCTCGATTATGACTTCATCCTTATGCTGGAGCGGAGTGAAGGTCAGAGGGAGCCCTAACAAGCAGAGAGAGAGCAGAAAAACGTCAATAATTCTCGTCTTCAACGAGTGCTTCCCTCGCTCTTTGGATTAGCGTTAGCTGGGAGAGTCCTGACGAAGCGCACCAGGTCCCAGATGTGCTCGTCAGATTCCACTCTTCCAAAGGCGGGCATGCCGCTCAAGCGGATGCCATTCTTGAAGATCCAGAAGAGTTCCTGATCAGAATACTCTTGCACCTCGCTAGAACCGAGGTCGGCTGCCCGCGGGTACATCCATCTTCCCGCATCGGTTGGTTTGCGTCCCGAATTGCCATGGCATTCGGAACAATCCGTTCCGAAAATCTTGTCTCCCTCCGCCAGACTCGCTTTCATGTCCTCGGGTGGGGGAGGAGGAATTTCTCCCCGGCTGGCCCTTCGAATCAAGAAGCGCTTGGCCTTAGTGGCGAGCAGCGTCTCGGCCTTGTTCGGCTCGGGCAGCGCACTCAGGTTGAACTGAGAAGCTAATAGACCGCCGCCGAGGAACATCATGGCCAGAATCGAGGCGGAAATCCAGAGAAAGCGCTTCACCACTGCGTCCTTGCACTGCCCTGTCAGGGAAGAAGGGACGGCCTGTATAGTGACCGTCCCCCCTCGCCAGCAAGCGTCAGGATGCGGCCTCGATGCTGGTTACGTGGATGGTCTTGGTCGCTTTGTCGAAGGTTCCCTTGACCTTTACATTTTGTCCGGCGAACTGTTCGGGCTTTTGCTGGTCGTCCAACTCGTAGACGGTCTTCTTGGCGGTATCGAACAGGACGAACTTCCCGCCCATTTTCGTGACGCAGTTCTTGGTGCACATCGCCCGGCCCATGGGATCATTTTCTTTGCCGGCCATTCCTTCCTTCGCCATCATCTTGGCGTGCGACCCCTCCTTCGCACATTGGCTGTCGTAGATCTCGCCTGTGAAGGTTTGGTCTTTTGCCAAGGTGAAGCCAGCACCGAACAACATCGCTGTTGCGATCGCTCCAACTGCAATCTTTCTCATACAATCTACCTCCTCCAGATTTGTTGATTTGGATTTCATACTGCGATACTGCTTTGAACAGCTGGGAAGCGTTCCCTCCAGAAAAATAGAATGTCGGATCACCTCCTTGGGACAAGATGTTCAAAGACACTCATTCCTCGGCTAGAACCTTTTCCAAGCGCGCGTAGAGCCGCGCGCTTACTCCGAGCGGTACTTCGTAAGGTTCCACATCCATTACAATCTTCAGCATCTTTCCTGTGGTGTCGAAAATGACCCGGCAACGGCCGCAGCGGGAGATATGCCGCTCAATGGCCTTGCGGAGTTCGTCAGAACCCTCGCCGTCTATGTAGTTCGAGAGGTTGTCGAGAACTTCTTTGCAATCCAGCATCGCCATGGTGTGTCCTTTACCGACCGGCTGCTTTCATCAATTTGATCGCGATCATGTCGCGCATTCTGCCCGCAGTGATCAGCATCTTTTTCGAGAATTTAGGCGTCTCTTCCAAGCGCGCCGCCAGAGCTTCCCGCATCAACAGGCGCGCGCGCAGCAACCTGGATTTGAGGATTTCGGCGGCTTCCTCGGCGCGGAGGCCTTCGACGTCCTTCAATACAAACGTCTCTCGGTAGATGGGAGGAAGAGAGCGGATGGCATCCTCAACGATCATTCGCACTTCTTGCTTGCCATAGAGTTTCTCGGGATCTTCATGCCATTGCTGGCTCCGGTGAGGGAAGGCCTTGAACTCTGCCTCGGTAACCTCATCAAGAGACACGGTATTCCTTCTCGCTTGGCGCTTTTGCAAGGCTTCATTTACCGCGATCCTCGTGAGCCATGTGGTGAAGCGGGATTCGCGCCTGAACTGATTGATATAGCGGCAGGCCTTTACAAAGGCGTCTTGCATTGCCTCTTCCGCATCTTCTGCGGTGCCGAGAATCGCAAGCGTTACGCGGAAGACGCGGCGCTCGTGGACCCGAACCAGGGTTTCGAATGCCCTTCGGTCTCCAGCGAGCACACGGTCGACGAGGAGGAGATCGTCCTCGGACCGATGTTGCTCCGCGTTCTTGGTCTCTTCACCCATGCGGCGATTGGTCTAATCCGTGCTTGTTTTGTCCCCGTCCATGCGATTGGTGCCTTAAGAAAAAGGATTCAGACAATCTTTTGACCGTAGTGGGCCATTGAATTTGCGATAACCTTGTCCGTGCTTGAAGTCTCCCCATTACAAACCAAATCTGAGGCAGAACTGGAACTTGTTGTCCCTTGAGGAATTAGCGAAGTTCGCGAATGAGGAACTACCTCTTCTGAGTTGCTGAGTCGTTCTCTGGCATGCCGTCGGCAACGCATTCGTCGCCCGCAGCGACAGCGGCAAGGAAATGCCAAACTATTCTTATCTCCTCGGCAACATCGTCTCCGGGGTTATTTCAAATGCCGTACTATCCTCGCGCGAATCGAGGGGCGAATCTGGTCTTCACTAACGCTGCGATCGGGATCGCATCCCGCGCCGGAGAGGCGGTGGTCCAAGAATTTATCGGTAAGTGCCTAACAAAGAACGTTCCGAGCGGAACATCATCTGAAAAAACGCAATCGAACCCGCCCAATTAAGCAAGGGAAAGTTGCAAATTCATTGAAAATAGCAGTGCTCCTGCATTCAATCGAGCTCGCCGGGCGTCACTTCCGCGAAATTTTCCGGCTCGACCCAACAAGCTCAGAGACGACTGGATTCCAGCTGCCAACCTCATAATGCAATGCCAAGAGATCACACACTTCGTGATTTTCCGTCTCCGCCAGGGGCAGTTCCAAGCGGCTTTTCCTCCACCGGGCGATCTACGCATTTCTCAGAATGCGGAAGAGCCACGCCCGACAATTGGTCTCCGACTCAAACGTGTCAAAGTATTTCCACGCCCGCAGGAACGTTCTTGCACAAAGTCGTCAGCTCCCTGAGTGCCAACCAATTGGCGAGCCATGCGGTATAACGCGCCCAGGTGCGGCAGAGCCTCTGTCTCAAACGTCTCGATCGGGGCATCGGAGCTAGCGCCAACAATTTCCCTCTACTATTCCAATTCATCGTAGGCCGCAATTTAATCCTTTTGGGAGGAAATAAAACACCCTTCACTTGCGTTGTGATCCGTCTAAGAGAAATGACAGGACAGTGACAACTCCGCGACAAATTGTTCCTTGGACCTGCCTAGACTTTCCTCACTCACCTCGACGTGGCCGGTCCTCGTCATTTCCCTTCGGAGGAACCGGCGCGGCACCGCAGTCCACGCCGAAAACAAGGAGAAATGCAACCATGAGACATGGGACCGCGAAAAACTTCAACCTGGCAGTGGTTGTTGGGTTGACGTTCGTAGCTCTCGGTCTGCTGGCGTTCGGCAGTTCGCCGCCCTTTGCTCTGCGCGCTAGCACTCCGGCTTTGCCTGACAACGACAACACTCGCGGAACGCGCCCGTTTGATTTCTCGGACGCGTTCTACCTGCAGCATGGCATAGACCCGACCAAAATCTTGAATCGCGTCAACGGAACATGCCCGGCGAGCGATATGCCTTCGTGTTCCGTCGTAGACAACTCCAACACTGATCCGGATCGCCGCAGTATACGGGTCCTTTCCACAACGGGCGGGTTCGACCATGAGGGCAACCCCCTCTATTACGACATCAACGGCATGGTAATGCCGAGCACCTTCACGAATGATGCCGCTGGCAAAACCGCTATGGACATTGCCAATTTTTTCAGCGCCTACATATTTCCGAAGGCGAGCGGCGATCCCCTGAGCCCGGCGCTGTCCAATCGAAGACAGGACAACGTCTTCGATACCAGGAACGGCTATTTCGTAGCCAATCCTCTGGGCCTTTGGACGGCCGTCTTCGTTAGCTATACCCCTGCGGCCTTCACTACCGCGGTTTGCCAGACTGCCCTGGCTGATCTACAGGCGAAGAACGGCACGGACCTGGACGGCACGCCGATGATTCGGAAGGCAATCGAAGTGGATGACCTGGGCAAGAAAGGGTGCGCGGTACAGACGACGCGTAACCTAAACGGCTCTCAAGGTTTCCCCTGGATCATATGACCGGCTTTGAAGGATCCCCGTGGGGGATCCATCGCCGCTGACGCTTTTCTGGAAACGGTGCATAAGTCTGATGGCACGGAGCTTGTCCCAGACTTGCAGTTTCAATTCAACTGCTTGCAGCAGACAGGCAACTTCTGCAACGGTTTCCACCCGCACAACCTGCTGCCATAGGAAACAAACTTGCAACACTCGCATTGAGCGAGTTCTCCCCGAGTAACAATAGCCGTGGCCCGCTCTTAAGGGCCACGGCTCCAACAATCACAAGCAAGAAATCTAAGTCGCTTCCAGTTTTAATCCAGCCCGAGCCTCAGGTTGAAAGGACCCGCACAACTGGGAATCTCTAGAGAGAGGAGTCGGATCACGGCCAATCCTTCCCCGATCCGGTTACGGAAGTGTTGCCGACCATCCGGGAACCAGCGAGGGCATCGTCGCCAGAGGCCCACGGTCATTGCTTACTCTTCCCTGCGTGATCGTCCTTCCTGATCGCTCGAAACCGCTTCAATGATGGACTCAAAATGGACTCCACGAAAAACCGGGGATCGAAGCAGAGATGGATTTCACAGGCTCTCGCAATCAGCGAAGAAGTTGGTGGACGTGACCGGGATCGAACCGGCGACCTCCCGCTTGCAAAGATTCGCCGCACGAAGAATCGAGCGCGGGTCAACGGTCGCTCTTTGGAATTTCGCCCAGGGGGCGGAAAGCGTCGGCGGTCCCGCCACGTTCCGATAGTCTGATATACGACGCCAGCCACCACCGGCAGACCGAGTATGCCGAGGAGAGCCGCGAGGAATATAACCGCCGTTTGCATGAGGATACCCTGAGCATCCAAGAATACACTTGCCGAGCGATCTTCTTGGCCGATCACTCGCGACTAGAACTCATTTTCTCTTTAGACTGAACGCGGCATGCTTTCAAGTACACCCTAATCAGTTCGACTTCACGAGGCACCCACTCTTTTCCCATTCCGAAAAGTTCAG
>Ga0310909_10000179_pt1 | contig 28937 bp, 28 predicted proteins | sample GREbulkMGT000H_FD_203449 | JGI IMG/M metagenome (GOLD analysis project Ga0310909, IMG submission 203449) | Lab enrichment of tropical soil microbial communities from Luquillo Experimental Forest, Puerto Rico - GRE.bulkMG.T000H | ecosystem: Environmental > Terrestrial > Soil > Tropical forest >... | reverse complement strand
GGCGAAGCCGCGCGAGGTTCTGCCGCATCCGCTCGATCCGGCTTGGCGAGCGGTCAACGGCAACGACCTTGGCGCCGGCGGCGGCGAGTTGCGCGCTCTTGCCACCTGGTGCCGCGCATAGGTCCGCGACGCTCAAGCCGCGGATGTCGCCGAACAGCTTTGCCGGCAGCGCCGCGGCGGCGTCCTGCACCCACCACGCGCCTTCGTCATAGCCTGGCAATTGTGTGACCGGCCCATGCACGACGGCACGCACTGATCCCGTCGGGAGCACGCGGCCGCCGAGTTTCTCCGCCCAATGCGCGGCATCGCTTTTCACGGTCAGGTCGAGCGCTGGCTCGCGGGCATGCGCTGCGGCAATCGCCCGCGCGGTTTCCGCCCCGTAATTCTTCACCCAGCGCGCAATCAGCCAGGGCGGCGTGTCGAGCGCGACCTGATCCACGTCGGCGAGGCGCCGCGCGCCTTCGCGCGCGACGCGGCGGAGCACCGCGTTGACCAGGCCCGCGTAGCGCGCGGCGCGCCGATCGCCTTGAACGAGCCGTACGGAGAGATCGACCGCGGCGTGATCAGCGACGTCGAGCCACAGGATCTGCGCAGCACCCAACAGCAGCGCGGGCTCAACTCGTGGCGCGTCGGCAGGCAGGCCGCGCTCGAGCAATTGACCAAGCAGATGCCGCAGCGTGCCGAGCCGCCGCAGCACCGAGGTCACGAGGCCGCGCACCAGCGCCCGGTCGCGCTCGGCAAGCGCCACGTAATCGGGATGCGCCGACATGTCTTCGAGCTGCTCGTCGAGGGGACGGCGCCGGCGCAGCACGCCATCGAGGATGTCAGCGGCGAGGCGGCGCGCGGGAAAGCCAGGCGGTGGTGTCGGCGATGTGCGCGCCTCGCTTTGCTGATCCGCCATGCGCGGCATCAACCCCAAGGACCGCGCGCGTTGCTCCTGCGCCAAGGGCTCGCCGAGTGCGCGGGATAGTCGGGCATAGCCGGCGCACGGCTGAATCGGCCGAGTCCCATTTGTGCCGCCAGGTGCTCGAGTGCGGCGATGCGGTTCTCGGTCGAAGGATGCGTCGCGAACAGGTTATCCATCGCATGGCCGCGCAGCGGATTGACGATGAAAAGGTGCGCGGTCGCCGGCGTCTGCTCGGCCGTCGGGTTCTCGATCTGCGCGGCAGCGCCGGAAATCTTGACGAGCGCCGACGCCAGCGCATGGGGGCGCCCGCTGATCCGCGCGCCGAGTTCGTCGGCCGCGTATTCGCGCGTGCGGCTGATCGCCATCTGCACGATCATGGCGGCGATCGGCGCCAGAATGACCATGACAAGCGTGCCGATCAGGCCCAACCCACCGTTGCTGTCGCGATTGCCGCCGAACAGCAATCCGAACTGCGCCAGCATCGAGATCGCGCCGGCGATGGTCGCGGTGATAGTCATGGTCAGCGTGTCGCGGTTTCGCACATGGGCGAGCTCGTGCGCGAGCACGCCGGCGATTTCCTCGCGGGAAAGCATCTGCAGCAAGCCGGTGGTCGCAGCTACAGCCGCGTGCTCGGGACTGCGGCCGGTGGCAAATGCGTTGGGCTGCGGATTGTCCCTGACATAAACGCGCGGCATCGGCAGTCCGGCGCGCTGGGCAAGCTCGCGCACGATGGCGACAAGCTCGGGCGCCGTGCGTTCGTCCACCTGCTGCGCGCCGTGCATCGCCAGCACGAGTCGGTCGGCGTTCCAGTAGCTGACGAGGTTCATGACGGTGGCAATGATGAGCGCGATCACCGCGCCGCCGGCGCCGCCGATGAGATAGCCCACGCCCATGAACAGAGCGGTGAGCCCGGCCAGCAAAATGGCGGTGCGCAGATAATTCACCATCGCATGCCTCCGCTGCGAGGCGATCCGGCCGCCTTTCGCACGGCCCACGCCGCCTCGCTCATGAGGATATGTTGGGTTTGCGGCTCTTCGGCGCCAGATGCGCGGTGCGGGAGCGATCAGAGGATGAACCGCGACAGGTCCGCGTTTTTGGCGAGGTCGCCGATGTGCTTGTGCACATAGGCCGCGTCGACCGTGACGGTGTCGCCGTGGCGGTCCGGCGCGGCGAACGAGATTTCGTCGAGCACGCGCTCCATCACGGTCTGCAGCCGCCGCGCGCCGATATTCTCCACGCTGGAGTTGACCGCGACCGCCACATCGGCAATCGCGTCGATCGCGTCGGGGGTGAATTCGAGGTTCACCCCTTCGGTCGCCATCAGCGCCACGTACTGCTTGATCAGCGACACCTCGGTTTCCGTCAAAATGCGCCGGAAATCGTCGCGGGTGAGCGGGCGCAGCTCGACGCGTATCGGCAGGCGTCCCTGTAGCTCCGGCAACAGATCCGATGGTTTCGACAGATGAAACGCGCCGGACGCGATGAACAGCACGTGATCAGTCTTGACCGCGCCGTGCTTGGTGGAAACCGTCGTGCCTTCAATCAGCGGCAGGAGGTCGCGCTGCACGCCTTCGCGCGACACGTCGGCGCCGACGCGGCCTTCCCGGCCCGCGATCTTGTCGATCTCATCGAGAAAAACGATGCCGTTCTGCTCGACCGCCTTGATCGATTCGAGCACCAATTGATCGTTGTCGAGGAGCTTGTCGGATTCCTCGTTGATCAGAATGTCGTGGGATTCGGCAACCGTGAGCCGGCGCGTCTTGGTGCGGCCGCCGCCGAGCTTGCCGAAGATGTCGCCGATCGAGATGGCGCCCATCTGCGCGCCCGGCATCCCCGGGATTTCGAACAGCGGCAAGCCGCCGCTCGGTGCCTGCACCTCGATCTCGATCTCCTTGTCGTTGAGTTCGCCGACACGCAGCTTGCGGCGGAACGTCTCCTTGGTGGCGGCGCTCGCGCTCTCGCCAACGAGGGCGTTGACCACGCGCTCTTCGGCGGCGAGCTGGGCGCGCGCGCGCACGTCCTTGCGCCTACGCTCCCGCGTCTGCGCAATGGAGACTTCCACCAGATCGCGGATGATCTGCTCGACGTCGCGGCCGACGTAGCCCACTTCGGTGAACTTGGTCGCCTCGACCTTGATGAACGGCGCGGCCGCGAGCCTGGCGAGACGGCGGGAAATCTCGGTCTTGCCTACGCCGGTGGGGCCGATCATGAGGATGTTCTTGGGCAACACCTCTTCGCGCAGCTTCTCGTCGAGCTGCAGCCGTCGCCAGCGATTGCGCAACGCGATCGCGACCGCGCGCTTGGCATCGGCCTGCCCGATGATGAAGCGGTCGAGCTCGGAGACGATTTCGCGCGGCGAGAAGTCGGTCATGGATCGCTCACCGTCAGGCAAGCCCGCCCGCAACGAGCGGCGAATCGGCCGGCGTGAGCGGGCGGGAATGGTAGCGAGCGGCCATCGTTTAGGTGGCCCTCAGCGTCTCGATCGTGATGTTGCGGTTGGTGTAGACGCAGATGTCGGCAGCGATGTCCATCGCCTTGCGCACGATCGCCTCGGCGTCGAGCGGGCCGGCCATCAGCGCGCGCGCAGCGGCGAGTGCGTAATTGCCGCCGGAGCCGATACCCATCGCGCCAGCTTCCGGCTCGAGCACATCGCCGTTGCCGGAGAGCACCAGCGACACCTGCGCGTCGGCGACGATCATCATGGCTTCGAGCCGGCGCAGGTAGCGGTCGGTGCGCCAATCCTTGGCAAGCTCGACCGCGGCGCGGGTGAGCTGTCCCGGATACTGGTCGAGTTTTGCCTCGAGCCGCTCGAACAGCGTGAAAGCGTCGGCGGTTGCGCCGGCAAAGCCGCCGATCACGTCGCCCTTGCCGAGACGGCGAACTTTTTTGGCGTTTGCCTTGACGATGGTCTGTCCGATCGAAACCTGACCGTCGCCGCCGATCACGACCGTGCCGGCCTTGCGGACGGTGAGAATGGTGGTGCCGTGCCAGAGATCGGGGGAGGACGGTTGCATGCGTGAATGCCGGAGCCGCAAGTCATTTAACTATCGCGTGAGGCCGGTGCAATTGCGCCGGCAGCCGGTGTAGCGAAGCGGACGAACCCCTGATAAAAGGCGGCGCCAACGGCGGACAGGTTGCATGCGCAAGGGCGCGGTCAAACGCACCACCAAGGAAACCAATGTCGAGGTCGCAATCGACCTCGACGGCACCGGCGCGTCTTCGATTGCGACCGGGATCGGATTTCTCGACCACATGCTGGATCTCCTGGCGCGCCACTCGCGGATCGATCTCACCGTGAAGGCGAAAGGTGACCTGCACATCGATCATCATCACACCACCGAGGACGTCGGCATTGCCTTGGGCCAGGCGGTCAAGCAAGCGCTCGGCGACATGAAGGGCATCACCCGCTATGCCGACGTGCACGTGCCCATGGACGAGGCGCTCACCCGCGTGGCGCTCGATATCTCCGGGCGCCCATTTCTCGTGTTCGAGGCGCAATTCGTGCGCGACAAGGTCGGCAGCTTCGATACCGAACTGGTGCAGGAATGGTTTCAGGCCTTTGCCATCAACAGCGGGGTGACGCTCCACGTCACGACGCTCTACGGCACCAACGACCACCACATCGCCGAATCCTGCTTCAAGGGATTGGCGCGCGCGTTGCGCGCCGCCGTTGCCATCGACGCGTACGCAGCGAACGAGGTGCCTTCGACCAAGGGTTCCCTGGGCGGGTGAGAGTTCGCTGCCGCGCGCGCCCGAGAAAGTGAACGACGATGTCCGTCTATGCCGTCTACGCGCCGCCGCTGAAGCGAGGCCAATCCGCGCCGGACCCTGAGCGTTTCGTGTTCGTGCGTGACCGGTTCTCGTTCTGGGCGTTCCTGGTGCCGCCGCTGTGGATGCTGCGGCACCGGCTGTGGCTGGCCTTCGTCCTTTATCTGATCGTGATCGTGGCGCTCGAGCTCGCGCTCGGCGCGGTCGGTGCATCCCGGACAATGATGACTACGGGCGCGGTGCTGCTCTCGTTGCTCGTGGGACTTGAGGCGGCAACCCTGCGCCGCCGGGTTCTCGCGCGCCGCGGCTGGAGCAGCGTCGGCATCGTCGTCGGAGACAGCATTGATGCCGCCGAGCGCCGATTCTTCGATAGCTGGGTGACGCAGACCGGTCGCTACGGCAAGCCGCGCGCGCCATCCCAATCGGCGGCGGCAGTGCCAAACCTGCGCCGGCCGCCGGCCGCCGACGTCACCGGCTTGTTTCCCGAACCGGGAGCCCCGCGGTGACCGTCGCCATCGTCGATTACGGCTCGGGAAATCTTCACTCCGCGACGAAGGCGTTCGAACGCGCGGCGGACGAGGAGGGGCTCGCCCAGCCGATCGTGGTGACCAGCGATCCCGAGGCGGTTCGTCGTGCCGACCGCGTCGTGCTGCCCGGAGTCGGCGCGTTCGCGGATTGTCGGCGCGGGCTCGATGCGATCGATGGGATGGTGGAGGCGCTCGGAGAAAGCGTGCGCGCACGCGGGCGGCCGTTTCTCGGCATCTGCGTCGGCATGCAGCTCATGGCGGAGCGCGGCCGCGAATACGTGGTGACGCAGGGTTTGGGCTGGATCCCCGGCGAGGTCGATCGCATCACGCCGGCCGATCCCAACCTGAAGATTCCGCATATGGGCTGGAACACGCTCAACGCGCGCCGCACGCACCCGCTGCTCGAGGGCATCGCGGTCGGGCCGGAAGGCCTGCACGCCTATTTCGTGCACTCGTTCCATCTCAAGCCGTCGGAGCGCGCCGACCTCGTCGCCGAGGCGGACTACGGCGGGCCGGTCACCGCCGTGGTCGGCCGCGAGACGATGGTCGGCACCCAATTCCATCCGGAGAAGAGCCAGCGGCTCGGCTTGCGGCTGATCGCCAATTTCCTGAGGTGGAAGCCGTGATGGCTAGTGCCGCGAACCCGAAGTTCGCACGATCGTGCGGCAAGGGTGGTTGCGAACTTCGGGGTTCAAAGCGGCACTAGAATCAATAGCGTTGCCAGTGTCCCCATGATTCCGAAGTTCGCATCAGAGGGTGCCGCGAGAATGTGCGAACTTCGGAATCGGGACACTGGTGCCGGGTTGCTTCCGCTTTCCCGTTGCCGGGAAGGCGAAGGACGCACGTCGTGATCCTGTTTCCCGCCATCGACCTCAAGGACGGCGCGGTGGTGCGGCTCGAGCAGGGCGACACCGCGCGCGCGACCGTATTCAACCGCGACCCGGCCGCGCAGGCGCAGGCGTTCGAGGCGCAAGGCTTCGAGTACCTGCACGTGATCGATCTCGACGGCGCGTTTACCGGCAAGCCGGTCAATGTCGCGGCGGTGGAAAGCATCATCGAAGCGACCACCATTCCCCTGCAGCTCGGCGGCGGTATTCGTGACCTCGATACCATCGAGGCATGGCTCGACAGCGGTGTCACGCGCGTCATCATCGGCACTGCGGCGGTACGCGATCCGGCTCTCGTCGGCAAAGCCGCGGCACTCTATCCGGCGCGGATCGCGGTCGCGCTCGATGCACGCGACGGCAAGGTTGCGGTCGAGGGCTGGGCGCAAAGCTCCGAACTCACCGTATTCGACACGGCCAAGCGCTTCGCGGATGTGGGTGTCGCAGCCTTGATTCACACCGATATTTCCCGCGACGGCCTGCTCACCGGCCTCAACCTCGATGCGACGATGGCGCTGGCGGAGAAGGTGGATATTCCGGTGATTGCCTCGGGCGGGCTCGCCTCGATCGAGGACGTGAAAGCGTTGTTGCAGCCGCGCGCGAAAAAACTCGCCGGCGCGATTGCCGGCCGCGCGCTTTACGACGGCAGGCTCGATTCCGCTGAGGCCTTGCAGCTGATCCGCGCCGCGCGCACTACGGCATGAACCATGTTCAAGGTTCGCGTCATTCCCTGTCTCGACGTGAAGGACGGCCGCGTGGTCAAGGGCGTCAAATTCCTCGACCTGCGCGATGCCGGCGATCCTGTGGCGGCGGCGATCGCCTATGACGCGGCCGGTGCTGACGAACTCACGTTCCTCGACATCACCGCGAGCCACGAGAACCGCGACATCATCCTCGACGTGGTACGCCGCACCGCGGAAGCCTGCTTCATGCCGCTCACGGTCGGCGGCGGCGTGCGCACCGTCGAGGATATCCGCAAGCTGCTTGCGTCCGGCGCCGACAAGGTATCGATCAACACTGCAGCGGTCGCGCGCCGCGCCTTCGTCAAGGAGGCGGCGGAAAAATTCGGCGATCAGTGCATCGTGGTCGCGATCGACGCCAAGCGCGTGTCCAACCCCTGCACGGCGGATCGCTGGGAGATCTTTACCCATGGCGGACGCAATCCGACCGGGCTCGACGCGGTCGATTACGCGCGCGAGGTGGTGGCGCTCGGTGCGGGCGAGATTTTGCTCACCTCGATGGACCGCGACGGCACCAAGCAGGGCTTCGACATCCCGCTCACCCGCACCATCGCCGACGCGGTGCCGGTGCCGGTGATCGCCTCGGGCGGTGTCGGCACGCTCGATCATCTCGTCGAAGGCATCCGCGACGGCCACGCCACTGCGGTGCTGGCGGCGTCGATCTTCCACTTCGGCGAGCACACGATCGCCGAGGCCAAGCGCTACATGGCGCGGGCCGGTTTGCCGATGCGACTCGATCCGTGAAGCGAGTAGCGAGTCGCGGGTCGATACGCCTGGCCCTATTCGCCATTCGCTATTCGCTTTTGCCAGCGCAGCGCCTGCTCCAGCCGGTCGTTGCCCCAGAACAATTCGCCGTCGGTCGTGGTGAAGCTCGGTGCGCCGAACAAGCCGAGGCGTTGCGCCTCGTCGGTTTGCGCGCGCAATCGCGTCTTGATCGCATCCGACCGGGCGGCTTCGAGCGCCGGCGCTGCATCGATACTTAACTCCGCGAGGACATCGCCTATCGCCGCACGGCTCTCGATCGAGCGCCCCTTGCCGAATTCCGACCGGAACACGGCGAGACAGAAGTCCTTGCCCCACGCCTGGTCGAGCCCGACCAGCGCAACGCGAGCGGCGAGCAGGCTGTTCTGGGGAAACGGATCGGGACGGCGGAACGACAGCGCGAGCTCGGCGCACTGGCGTTCGAGGTCGCGCCACATGTGGCGGCCTTTGGCCGGGTAAAGATTGAACGGCGACGTGATCCAGTCCTGCGCCTTGAAAATCGGCCCCAGCAGAAATGGGCGAAAGCGCACGCGCACGGCGGCTTGCTCGCCAAGCAGCCCGATCCGCATGGCTGCGAGGTAGGAATAGGTCGAGGCGAAATCGAACCAGAAGTCGAGAACGGGGCCAGCCATCGCGGCATGCTAGCCCGCGCGGGCGGCATGTGAAGTGATCCTCTCCCCGCGGCGAGGCAGAGATGATATGCACAAGCCCGAGCCAGTCCGATGAGCTTCACTGTCCACGATCTTGAAAAGCGCGTGCAGGAGCGTGCGCAGGCCAGCGCCGACGTTTCCTATACGCGCCGGCTGCTCGACCGCGGCGTGGCGCACTGCGCGAAGAAGCTGGGCGAGGAGGCGACCGAAGCCATGCTGGCGGCAGTCACCGAAGATCGCGAGCGTTTGATCGCGGAAGCCGCCGATCTTATCTACCACCTGCTGGTGGTGCTCGAGGCGCGCGGCATCAGGTTAGCTGACGTGGAAGCGGCGCTTGCCGAACGCGCGCAGCGCTCCGGGCTCGAGGAAAAGGCGTCGCGCAAAGGCTGAGCAGGGCGGTGATGGAACAGCGCACGGAGCAAGAGCTCTCGCCCTATCGCATCTTTTCCCGCGCGGAATGGGCGGAGCGGCGCGAGGATACGCCGATGACGCTCACCTCCGAGGAGGTGAGCCGCGTGCGCTCGCTCAATGATCGCCTCGACATGAAGGAGGTCGAGGAAATCTATCTGCCGTTGTCCCGTCTTCTGTCGTTCTATGTCGCTGCCACTCAGCGCCTGTTCCGAGCGCAACAGAATTTCCTCGGCACCGAGGACGCGAAGATGCCGTACATCATCGGCGTGGCGGGCTCGGTGGCGGTGGGCAAATCGACCACCGCGCGCGTGCTGCAAGCCCTGCTCGCGCGCTGGCCGAACGTGCCCAAGGTCGACCTCATCACCACCGACGGCTTTCTCTATCCAAACGCGATTCTCGCGCGCGAAGGCCTGATGGAGCGAAAAGGCTTTCCGGAGAGCTACGACCTGCCGGCGCTGCTGCGCTTTCTCACCGACGTGAAAGCGGGCCGGCGTCCGGCGCGCGCGCCGGTCTATTCCCACCTCGTATACGATGTGATCCCGAACCATTGGGTGGAGATCGATCGTCCCGATATCCTCATCGTCGAAGGCCTCAACGTGCTGCAGGCCGGCCGGCCGCCCAAGGACGGCAAGGCCATCCCCTACGTCTCCGACTTCTTCGATTTCTCGGTGTACCTCGACGCTGACGAAGACGTGCTGCTGAGCTGGTACGTGGACCGCTTTCTCACCTTGCGCGAAACCGCGTTCCGCGACCCCAAATCATTCTTCCACCGCTATGCCACCTTGTCCGACGCGGAGGCGAGGGACACCGCAGCCGCGATCTGGCGGCGCATCAACCTGCTCAATCTGCACGAGAACATCTTGCCCACGCGGCAACGTGCCGACCTGATCCTCAAGAAGAGCGAGAGCCACCTGGTCGAGGAAGTGGCGCTGCGGCGGTTGTGATTGGATTTATCAAACGGAAGAATGCGGCTTGATCGAATCATTCGTCGCCGGCTACTCTAAAATCTTCAATGAACATTCTTGCTGTCTCTTTGAGCGTCTCATCTTGATATTCAGATATTGGTTGTCCTTTTTTGAACGTGTCAGAGAATCGTTTCAAATCATTGACTGAGAAGTAGTGATCTGTGAGAGCCATCGAATATCCCAAGTCAACGTCAGTGTTCGGCAATGTGCCGCATCGGTCGCATGTGGTAAGGGCGCCAAACTTCATCGCTCCGCATTTCACGCACACGGCTCTGGTCACGTTCTCGTCCTCATAAGCCTGGTGAACGGCACCATTCTGGCGCCGCCGCTCTCGACTCACGCTGCCCTTCTCACCTCATCCGCCAGCGCCCGATACGACAACGCCTCGGCCAAATGCACGCGGCCGACGCGCTCGGCGCCGTCGAGGTCGGCCAACGTCCGCGCGACGCGCAGCACGCGGTGATAGCCGCGCGCGGAAAGCCGCATGGCGTCGGCGGCATCGCGAAGGAGCGCAAGCCCGCCGGCATCGGGCCGCGCCACGTCCTCGAGCAGCGGACCCTGCGCCGCGGCATTGGTGCGCACGTGCGACAGGCCGATTTCCGCGTAGCGCTGCGCCTGAATCTCGCGCGCGCGGGCGACGCGCTCGGCCACTTCGCGGCTTCCTTCCGTCGGCGGCGGCAAGATCAGATCGGCAGCGGTCACCGCGGGGACTTCGATGTGCAGGTCAATGCGGTCGATCAGCGGCCCGGAGAGGCGGCCCTGGTACTCGGCCGCGCAGCGCGCATTCGTGCCCCGCTTGCAGGTGAAGCCCGGCTCGCTCGCGCGCCCGCAGCGGCACGGATTCATGGCGGCGACCAGCATGAAGCGCGCGGGATAGGTCACGCGATGATTGGCGCGCGCGATCGCGACCTCGCCGATCTCGAGCGGTTGGCGCAGCGAATCGAGCGCCTGCGGCGCGAATTCGGGAAACTCGTCGAGAAACAGCACGCCATGATGGGCGAGCGAGATCTCGCCGGGCCGTGCGCGCAAGCCGCCGCCGACCAGCGCCGGCATGCTGGCGGAATGGTGCGGCGCGCGGAATGGCCGGCGGTTGGTCAGCGCGCCGCCTTCGATCTCGCCGGCCACCGAGGCGATCATCGAGACTTCGAGCAGCTCCGCCGGCGTAAGCGGCGGAAGAATAGTTGGCAGCCGTGCGGCTAGCATCGATTTGCCGGCGCCGGGCGGGCCGACCATGAGCAGATTGTGGCCGCCGGCGGCGGCGACCTCGAGCGCGCGCTTGGCGCTCTCCTGGCCCTTGATGTCCTTCAGGTCGACGAGCGGTCCATCGAACTCACGGATTTTCGGCTGCGGGCGCGCCAGCACCTGCGTGCCGCGGAAATGGTTGGCGAGCTGGATGAGTGAGCCAGCCGCGGTGATCTCCATTTCCGGACTGGCCCAGGCGGCTTCGGCGCCGCAGGCGGCGGGGCAGATCAGCCCTTCGCCGCGCGCGTTGGCGCTGATCGCCGCCGGCAGCACGCCGGCGACCGCGGCGATCGAGCCGTCGAGACCGAGTTCGCCGAGAACGGTGAAGCCGGAAAGCGCGTCGCCGGGAATGGCGCCGATCGCCGCCATCAGCCCGAGCGCGATCGGCAGGTCGTAATGGCTGCCTTCCTTGGGCAGGTCGGCCGGCGCGAGGTTCACGGTGATGCGTCGGGCGGGCAGCGCCAAGCCTGCGGCGACCAGGGCGGCGCGCACGCGCTCGCGCGCCTCCGACACCGCCTTGTCCGGCAGGCCCACGACATTGAACGCGGGCAATCCGGGCGCCACCTGCACCTGGACATCGACGGCGCGCGCCTCGATGCCCTCGAATGCCACCGTCGTGACCCGCTGGACCATGTCAGCCCCTGCTCGGCCGCAAGAGTAGCGCGGGCGACCATCCCGATCAAGAACATTTCGAGAACAAACGCGATTTCACCGGTGTGATAAGAATTTGTAGAGCTCAGCCGGTGGGCTTGGGCCGTGAATACAGGGGAGACACAATGCGGGTCGGCTGCTCCTATGTCCGTGCCGCGGCGGCCTTCGGTGCAGCGGTTGTCATCCTGGCCAGCGCAGCGCCCGCCCGCGCCCAGACTGCGCCGCCGATCTGGACCGTGCCGGAAATCGGCGCTCTGCCCGACGATGCCAATGGCCGCCTGGTGCGGCGCGGGCGCGACCTCGTCACCGCGACCTACGCGCACATCGGTCCCGAGGTTGCCGACCCGGCCAAGCGCTTTGCCGGCAACAATCTCGCCTGCGGCAATTGCCATCTCCAGGCCGGCACCAAGAAATTCGGCATTCCGCTGTTCGGCCTGTTTGGCTTATTTCCGCTCTACAGCGCGCGACAGGGCGGCGACATCAGCATCGAGGATCGCCTCAATGCGTGCATGACGCGGAGCATGAACGGGCGAGCGCTGTCTGCGGGCTCTTCGGAAATGGAGGCGCTCGTCGCCTACATCAAATTTCTCTCGACCGGCGTTCCGCCGGGGCAACGCCTGCCCGGGCTCGGCGTCGGCAGGATGCCCGAGCTCGATCGCGCGGCGGACCCCGTGCGCGGCCGCGCGGGTTACGCCGACAAGTGTCTCGTCTGTCACGGCACGAACGGCGAAGGCATCCGCCGCAGCCTGCCCAGCGACGACCTCGGCTACATGATGCCGCCGCTCTGGGGCAACGACAGCTTCAACGATGGCGCCGGCATGGCGCGTCTGATCAATGCGGCGAACTTCATTCACTTCAACATGCCGCACGGCGCCGATTACCTGAACCCGCAGCTCTCCCCGGAACAGGCCTGGGACATCGCGGCCTACGTGGTCTCGCAGCCGCGCCCGCACAAGGCGAATCTCGACAAGGACTTTCCCGATTTGTTGGAGAAGCCGGTCGATGCGCCGTATGGGCCTTACGCCGACGGCTTTTCCGAGCAGCAGCACAAATACGGTCCGTTCGCGCCGATCCGCTTGGAGGTGGCGCGGCTCAAGGCTGAGAAGGGAACGAGCGCGCCGACATCGCCGCCGCGTTGAATTCGTGCGCGCAGATCAAGCGCGCCGCTTCGCCTCGATCTTGTCCCAGATCAGCGCCGCTACGTCCGGGCCGCCGAATTTTTTTACCGCGCGGATGCCGGTCGGCGAGGTGACGTTGATCTCGGTGAGATAGCCGTCGATCACGTCGATGCCGACGAAGAGGAGCCCGCGTTCGCGCAGCGCCGGACCGATGCGGGCGCAGATTTCGTGCTCGCGCTTGGTGAGATCGGTTTCCTTCGGCGTGCCGCCGCGCACCATGTTGGAGCGCAGATCGTCGGGCGCCGGGATGCGATTGACCGCGCCGGCAAATTCCCCATCCACCAGGATGATGCGCTTGTCGCCGTCCTTCACCGCCGGCAGAAATTTTTGCACCACCCATTGCTCGCGGAACGTCACCGCGAAGAGGTCGTAGAGCGAGCCGAAGTTGAGGTCTTCCTTGGCCAGCCGGAACACCGCCTCGCCGCCTTTGCCGTAGAGCGGCTTCATCACGATGTCGCCGTGCACGGCGCGGAATTCCTTGATCTCGGCGAGATCGCGGGTGATCAGGGTCGGCGGCATCAGCTCGGAGAATTCCATCACGAACATCTTTTCCGGCGCGTTGCGCACCTGCGCGGGATCGTTGACCACGAGCGTCTTCGGCTGCAGCCGTTCGAGCAGATGCGTCGTCGTGATGTAGGCGAGATCGAACGGCGGGTCTTGGCGCAGCAGCACCACGTCGAAGGCGGCGAGCTCAGTCCGTTCCGGCGCGCCGAGCTTGAAATGATCGCCTTGTTGATCGCGCACCTGCAACGGCCGCACTGTCGCGAACACGCGACCCTCGCGCAGCGCCAGCTGGTCCGGCGTGTAGTAGGCGATGGCATGGCCGCGCTGCTGCGCCTCTAAGAGCAGCGCGAAGGTGGAATCGCCGCGGATGTCGATCCGCTCGATCGGGTCCATCTGCACGGCGACTTTGAGGCTCATCGATCGTCGCTAGTTGCTGGCATCGAAGGCGCCCGGGATGTGCCGGGGGATGCGTCCGGGCGCGACCAACATCACATCGAACCGCATGTCGCGGATGTTCTCGTCGGCATAGCGCGCGAGCCACGCCTGTGCCGCGGCGACGATGCGCGCGCGCTGCCGTTCGGTGACCGACCAGGCCGCGTCGTCGAGTTTCTCGCGCGCCTTGACTTCGACGAACACCAGGAGATTGCGGCGCCGCGCGATGATGTCGATTTCGCCGACCGGGCTCTTCCAGCGTCGTGCCAGGATGCGGAAGCCTTTGGCCACGAGAACCATCGCGGCGCGGCTCTCGGCGGAAAGGCCGGTGCGGAACGCGATCTGGCGCTCCGGCCGCGGCGCCGGCCGCAACGCCGGGCGCGCGTCGGGCGGCCGTTCATCGGTCACGGCCATGCTCCGTGCTCAGTGCAAGGGCGCGCTGATACACCGCGCGACGCGGCAGCCCCGTGACGGCGGCGATTTCCGCAACTGCCGCCTTGACCGAGTGCCGTCCGAGCGCCTGGCGCAAGAGCTCGTCGAGCTCCTCGCCCTCCACCATGCGCTCTCGTGAGTCGGGCGGAGCGATGACCAGCACGATCTCGCCGCGCGGTTCGGGGGTATCGGCTATTTCGTGCGCAAGGGTGGCGAGGTCGCCGCGCCGCACCTCCTCGTGCAACTTGGTAAGCTCGCGGCAGAGCGCTGCTTCGCGCGCGCCGAGGCCGGCGGCAAGTTCGGCGAGCGCACCAGCAAGGCGTGGCCCGCTCTCGAACAGGACGAGCGTTGCGGGAATACGCTTGAGCTCGGCGACGCGCGCGCGCCGCTGCCCTTCCCTCGTCGGCAGGAATCCTTCGAAGAAAAACCGATCGGTCGGCAGTCCGCTGATGCTGAGCGCGGCGAGCACGGCGGACGGGCCCGGCAGCGCCGTCACGAGCAAGCCCTGCTCGCGTGCTGCGCGCACCAGCTTGTAGCCGGGGTCGGAAACGAGCGGCGTTCCCGCATCGGACGCGAGCGCCAGCGCAGCGCCGGCGGCGATGCGGGCAAGGAGCTGCGGGCGTATCTCGGCCGCGTTGTGATCGTGATAGGGCGTCAGCGGCGTGGTGATGCCGTAATGGTCGACCAGCTTGCGGGTGACGCGCGTGTCCTCGCAGGCGATCAGGTCGGCCGCCGCCAGCACTTCAAGGGCGCGCAAGGTGATGTCGCGCAGATTGCCAATCGGCGTGGCGACGAGGTGGAGCCCGGGCGCAAGCGGGGGCGCAACCGCGTAGCGCCCGTTGAGCACGTAGTGCCGGGCGGTGCGCTCGGGCGAAGCCGGAGCGGGTCGTGCGGGCGCGGTCGTCATCATCCCAGGGAGTTTAGCGGTGATCGCCCGTTGCGTCATCGCCAGGACAGAAAACCCGATGCTTTTCATTTGGTTGACCAATTACCGACAAAATGCCTGAATGGCGGCGTGCATTGGCGGCGACACGATCGTCGCCGAGGGGACCGGCCATGTTACGAGTCGTCGAGGCCTGGAAACCTGCGCGCCGCCCATCGCTGCGCTGGCTGACCGTTCTGGCATCTTTGTTCCTCGTGGCCGGCTGCTCCGGCATGAACGATCTGATGTCTGCGTCGTCACCGCCGCCGCCGACGCAGGCCGGCAACAATATCGGTAGTGGCCAGGTCAAGGTTGCTCTCATCCTGCCGATGTCGGGCGCGGGAAATGCCGGCGTTGCCGCGCAATCCATGCGCAATGCCGCCGAACTGGCGCTCGCGGAATTCAACAACCCGGACATCCAGCTGTTGGTGAAAGACGACGGCGGCAGCGCGCCCGGTGCGCAGCAGGCCGCGCAACAATCGCTCGATGAAGGCGCCGAAATCGTGCTCGGCCCGCTGTTCGCGCTAACGGTCGGTCCGGTTGGTCAAGTCGCGCGCGGGCGGCGCATTCCGGTGGTCGCGTTCTCGACCGATGCGAACGTCGCCGCGCCCGGCGTTTATCTCTTGAGCTTTCTCCCGGAATCCGATGTCGACCGCATCATCAGCTACGCCGCAAGTCAGGGGCGTCGCTCGTTCGCAGCGCTCGTCCCGGACAACGCCTACGGCACCGTGGTCGAAGCGGCGTTCAAGCAGACGGTTGCGGCGCGCGGCGGCCGCATCGTCGCGCTCGAGCGCTATCCGCTGGACAAGGCGCAGATGCAAGGGCCGATCCGTAACGTCGCGCAGGCCGCCAGCAAGGCCGATGCCATTTTCATCGCCGATGGCGCCGACGGCGTATCCACGGTGGTGCCGACGTTGCACGCAAGCGGCATCGATACCAAGAAGGTGCAGCTGCTCGGTACCGGACTGTGGGAGGATGCACAAATCTTCTCCAATCCGCAGCTCGAGGGCGCCTGGTATGCGGGGCCCGATTCCACCGGCTTCCGCAATTTCTCCGGGCGGTATCGCAGCCGCTACGGCCAGGACCCCGTGCGCACGGCCTCGCTTGCTTACGATGCCGTCGCGCTCGTTGCGGCGCTCTCCAAAACGCAGGGCAAGCAGCGCTTCTCCGAGGAGGTGCTGACGAACTCCTCGGGCTTCACCGGCATCGACGGCCTGTTCCGTTTTCGTCCGAACGGCACCAACCAGCGCGGGCTTGCGGTGTTGCGCGTTTCGTCGACCGGCGGCCAGATCATCAGCCCGCCGCCCAAATCGTTTAGCGCATCGGGGACGTGAGCGGCCATTATAGTTGGAGCATGATATTTTCCGAAAACCGGTTCCCACTTTTCCGGATCATGCTCTAGCTAAGCCGCGAGATCCGCGACCACCGCGTCGAGCACGGGAAAACCGGAGCGCGTCACGCGCAGCATGCCGTTCGCATCGGCCTCGATCGCGCCTTGCTCCTCCAGCAGCGCGATGCGCGCGGGATCGAGCGGCCGGCCGGAAATGCGCGCGTAGCGTTGCGGGTCGATGCCTTCGGCCAATCGCAGACCCATCAGTAGAAATTCATCGGCCATCTGCTCGCGCGTGAGCGCCTCGTCGGTGATGACGCCGTGCCCGAGCGACTCGACGCGCATGAGCCAGGACTCCGGCCGTTTCTCCGTCGCGGTGGCGTGACGCCGTCCTTCGATATCGAGCCGGCCATGGGCGCCAGGCCCGATCCCGGCATATTCCTGCGCACGCCAATAGACGAGATTGTGCCGACATTCCGCGCCGGGGCGCGCGTGATTGGAGACTTCGTAGGCTGGGAAGCCCGCTTCGGCGCACACGGCTTGCGTCACGTCGTAAAGCGCGCGCGCGTCGTTCTCGCTCGGAACGGCGAGTTTGCCGGCCGCGTGCAGCGCCGCGAACGGCGTGTCGGCTTCGATCGTGAGCTGATAGAGCGACAGGTGCTCGCCGGCTTGCGCAACTGCGCACCTGAGCTCCGCGGCCCAGCTCTCCGGCGATTGCCGCGGACGCGCGTAGATCAGATCGAACGAGACGCGGTCGAACGTGCGGCGGGCGATCGCAACAGCATCGAGCGCTTCACGCGCCGAATGCAGCCGGCCAAGCTCCTTGAGCGCGGTGTCGTCGAGCGCCTGCACCCCGAGGGAGACGCGATTGACGCCCGCCGTGCGATAGCCCCGAAAACGCGTTGCCTCGACGCTCGACGGATTGGCTTCCAAGGTCACTTCGAGATCCGCGGCAACCGACCAATGTTGCGCGATTGCGTCGAGGACCGCGCTCACTGTTGCCGGCTGCATCAGCGAAGGCGTGCCGCCGCCGAAGAAGATCGTGGAGACAGTGCGGCCGCCGGTGCGCGCCGCGGTCGCGGCGATCTCGGCGGCAAAGGCGCGCGCGAACCGCGTCTCGTCGATCGCGGCCTGACGGACGTGGCTGTTGAAGTCGCAATAGGGGCACTTCGACAGGCAAAACGGCCAATGCACGTACACGCCGAAGCCGGGCGAATCTGATTTCTCCGCACCTGAAGCAAATGAATCAGCGCCGCTCAAGACAGGCCTCCGCGAGCTTGCGGAACGCCCGCGCCCGGTGCGAGAGGCCCGCGCCTTTCGGAGGCAGCCCGTGCTTCTCCTCGCGCGGCATCTCGCCAAAGGTGCGGGAGTGACCGTCCGGCAAAAACATCGGGTCGTAGCCAAAACCTTCGGCGCCGCGCGGCGGCCACACCAATGTGCCGTCAACAATGGCCTCGAATTCCTCGGTATGACGGTCCGGCCAGGCGACGCACAGCGCGCACACGAAATGCGCCCGGCGTTCGTGCCCCGACCGTGCCCCAGGTTCGCGCAGCTTGTCCTCGATTAAGCGCATCGCGCGGCCAAAATCCCGGTCGGGGCCGGCCCAGCGCGCGGAATGAATGCCCGGCGCGCCGCCGAGCGCGTCGACCGCCAACCCGGAATCATCGGCGAGCGCCGGCAAGCCCGAGCCCAGCGCAGCGGCGCATGCCTTGAGACGCGCGTTTTCAAGAAAAGTTTTTCCGGTCTCCTCGGGCTCCGCGAGGTTAAGCTCGGCTGCAGATACGGCTTCGACGCCATAGGGCGTGAGAAGCTCGCGGATTTCGCGCAGCTTTCCGGCATTGTGGGTGGCAACGACGAGCCGCCCGGCGATCTGACGGTGGCTGCCGGTTTGCAAGGCCGCGATCGAACTCGCCACGCGCGCGCTCACATCACCGCCAGTTTTTGCAAATCGATCAGCTTCATCACGCCTTTTTTTGCGAGCGCGAGCAACCCTAGAAATTGCTCTTCGGTGAACGGGGTTTTCTCCGCCGTTCCCTGCACCTCGACAATGCGTCCCGCGCCGGTCATGACGAAATTGGCGTCGGTATCGGCTTCCGAGTCTTCGGCGTAATCGAGATCGAGCACCGGCGTGCCATTGCAGATGCCGCACGAGATCGCGGCCACGTGGTCGCGCAGCGGCTCGGCTTTGAGCATGTCGCGCGCTTTCATCCAGGTGATGCAGTCGGAGAGCGCGACCCAGGCGCCGGTGATCGCCGCCGTGCGTGTGCCGCCGTCGGCCTGGATCACGTCGCAGTCGATGGTGATCTGGCGCTCGCCGAGCGCGGGCAGATCGAGCACCGCGCGCAGGCTGCGTCCGATTAGGCGCTGGATCTCGATCGTGCGCCCGCTCTGCTTGCCGGCCGACGCCTCGCGCCGGGTGCGTTCCGAGGTGGCGCGCGGCAACATGCCGTATTCGGCCGTGATCCAGCCGCGCGCCTGGCCCTTGAGCCACGGCGGCAAGCGGTCCTCGAGCGTGGCGGTGACCAGCACGTGGGTGTCGCCGAATTTCACGAAGCAGGAACCCTCCGCGTATTTCACGACCCCGCGCTCGAGCGATATGGCGCGTAGCTCGTCCGGCTGTCGGCGGCTTGGCCGCATGCAGGTCTCCAAGTTGTCTCCCAAGCAGCGAGGCTTTTAGGTGCGCGCGCCGCGCGCGACAAGAGGCGCCGGCACAAAACTCATTCCGGCTCGATGCCGGCGTCCTTGATCATCTTCGTCCATTTGGCGAGCTGCACCTTGACGAACTCGCCGAGCTCCTCCGGCGTGCTCGAGAACGCCTCGAATCCGACCATGCCGAGCCGCGCTTTGGTTTCCGGATTGTCGATGATCTTGCGCAGCTCGGCGTTGAGCTGCGTGACGATCTCGTGCGGCGTCTCGGCCGGCGCGAACATCGCCGCCCAGGAATCCATGTCGAAACCTTTGACGCCCGCCTCGTCGAGTGTCGGAAGCTCGGGAAACAGCGTGCTGCGCTGCAAGCGCGTCACGGCCAGCGCGCGCAACGCATTGGCTCTGACGTGCGGGAGCCCTGTGGTGAGGTCGCTGAACATCATCGAGACACGGCCGCCGAGCACATCGTTGAGCGCAGGCGGCACGCTGCGGTACGGCACGTGGACCATGTCGATACCGGCCCAGCTCTTGAGCGTCTCGCCCGCCACCACGCCCGATGAGTTGCCGCTGGCAAACGAGAGCTTGCCGGGATTGGCTTTGCCATAGGCGATCAGCGCGGCGACGCTCTTTGCCGGCACCGCCGGATTGACCACCAGCATCAGCGTGTAGCTGCCCACCCGCGTGATCGGCGCGAAGTCCTTGATCGGGTCGTAAGCAATGCTCTTGTTCAAGGTCGGCGCCGCGGAATGCGGGCTGTTGGTGCTCATGAACAGCGTGTAGCCGTCGGGAGCCGCGCGCGCGACATAGGCAGCCGCGATCGCGCCGTTGGCGCCGGGTCTCGTCTCCACCACGATGCTCTGATTGAGCCCGGCCGTAAGGTGCTGAGCAACCACCCTTGTGATGGTGTCCGTGGCGCTGCCGGGACCGAACGGGACGACGATGGTGATCGGCTTGCTCGGATAGGTTTCGGCTTGGCCCGGCAGGCTCGCCGACAGCAGGCCAGCCGCAAGCAGCGCGCCTACGCAAATTCCCGCGCGAAGGTGGAGCCGGTAGTTCATGCGTTTGCCTCCCCGTTCCCGCGCCGCAATTCCGGGCTTCGCCGCATCGCGGCTGATTTGGATTTGGCCAAGCTGAACCTTGCCGAGACGGCCGGCTGCGACTGCGCGCTTAACGCTAACAGCGGCGTCGGGCAAAGCAAAGGCGCCGCCCGCTTGCACTCGCACGGGCAAATGAACAATCTCTTGCTAAGTGCCGCGAACCCGAAGTTCGCACGCTCGGGCGGCAAGTGTGTTTGCGAACTTCGGGTTCAAAAGCGGCACTAGAATCATAAAGTTGCTAGTGTCCCTTTGATTCCGACGTTCGCATCAGAGGGTGCCGCAAGCACGTGCGAACGTCGGAATCGGGACGCTAGCCAGCGGAGCAGCACTTGTCCCACGACGTCCCGATCGGCGCCACGCAGGTGAGCCTCGCGCAGCTCAACGAGCGCTCGCGCGACGTGTTCCGTCAGATCGTCGAGAGCTACCTCGCCACCGGCGAGCCCGTCGGCTCGCGCAACATCTCGCGCCTGATCACAACCCCACTGTCGCCCGCCTCGGTGCGCAACGTGATGGCCGACCTCGAGCAGCTAGGACTGATCTACGCGCCGCACACCTCGGCGGGCCGGTTGCCGACCGAGCTTGGCCTGCGCTTCTTCGTCGATGCGCTGATGGAGATCGGCGATCTCGGCGAGTCCGAGCGGCGCGAGATCGAGGCGAAGGTTGCCGCGGCCGGCAAATCCATGGAGGCGGTGCTCAACGAAGCTTCCAGCATGCTCTCCGGATTGACCCGCGCGGCCGGCGTGGTGTTGGCCGCCAAAAGCAACGTGCGGCTCAAGCATATCGAGTTCGTTCGGCTCGAGCCGGAGAGCGCGCTCGCCGTTCTGGTCGCCGACGACGGGCAGGTGGAGAACCGCGTCATCAACGTGCCGGCGGGCCTTCCCGCCTCTTCGCTCACCGAGGCGTCGAATTTCCTCAATGCCCATGTGCGCGGGCGCACGCTTGCGGAGGCGAAAGGCGAGCTCGAAGCGGCGCTGGCGGCGGGACAAGCCGAGCTCGATCAACTCACGCAGAAGATCGTCGCGGCCGGATTGGCGAGCTGGTCGGGCGGGGAAAGCGATGAGCGGCGGCTGATCGTGCGCGGCGCATCGCATCTGCTCGACGATCTCAAGGCGGTGGAGGACCTCGAGCGGGTGCGGCTCTTGTTCGAGGATCTCGAGACCAAACGTGGCGTGCTCGATCTCCTCGGCCGGGCCGAGCGCGCCGAAGGCGCCCGCATCTTCATCGGCTCGGAGAACAAGCTGTTCTCGCTTTCGGGCTCCTCGACGATCGTGGCGCCTTACCGCGACGGGGCCGGGCGGATCATCGGTGTGATCGGCGTGATCGGCCCGACGCGACTCAATTACGCACGGGTGATCCCGATGGTGGACCACACGGCGAACGTTGTGAGCAAGATCATAGGAACTTGAGAACAGCGAAACGTTCGTTCGGACCCGCGCGGCATTTTGTGCAAATTTCGGTAATCTGATTGCAACCAGTGCGCCGGCACCGGCATTCCCCCTGGAGGCGGTATGTATCTGGCGCCGGCAAATCCTGCACAACTGCATCAGGCTGATGCGGCTTGATTTTTCGACGATCAGCCCTGATATCCCAGGACGGACAAGTGAATTGCAATGGGAACGAAGTGATGACGGACACGAAAGCACACCCATCCGTCGCCGCGGAGGCCGAAAGCGCCGCCGCGGATAGCGCTGCGGGCACGGCCGAAGCACAGTCGCCCGACCCGGCTGAGCTCGCCCGCGAAGCGGCCGAGTACAAGGACAAGCTGCTACGCACGCTGGCGGAGATGGAGAACCTGCGCCGGCGCACCGCGCGCGAGGTGATCGACGCGCGCCAGTACGGCAACGCCGGGTTCGCCCGTGACATCCTGGCGGTTGCCGACAATATGGAACGCGCGCTCGCGGCGCTCGATGCCGAGTTGCGCGAGAAAGCCGACGCCGGCGTCAAGGCGCTGCTCGACGGCGTCGAGCTGACCGAGCGCGAGTTGTTGAAAGTGCTGGAGAAGCACGGGGTGAAGAAATTCGAGCCGCTCGGCGAGAAGTTCGACCCCAACCTGCACCAGGCGATGTACGAAGTGGCGGATCCGTCCGTGCCGGCAGGCACCGTGGCGCAGGTGATCCAGGCCGGTTACATGATCGGCGATCGCATGCTGCGCCCGGCGCTTGTTGCCGTTGCCAAAGGTGGCGCCAAGGGGTCGGCCGGGGCGGCGGGTGCGCCGGCCAACGACAATGCGGATGGCATGCCGCAAGGCCCGCACGGCATCGCCTGAACCCGCACGATCGCAACTGCTGAAAGCGTCTGATCGCGCGCCCTCTAGTGCCGCGAACCCGAAGTTCGCATCGAGACCGCCGCGAGCGCGTGCGAGCTTCGGAATCGGGACACTAGCGCGCGCAAGCGCCGTGATCAGCGGGCCTCGATGCCATCGCGCACGGCGCGAAAACGGGGATAGGCATCTCTCCACGCCTCCGCGCGCGCGGTGCCGATCATTTGCAGATACGCGCCGCCGCCGAAGCGCAGCCATTGCACGACGGTCAGCGCCGTGGTGCCCCCCGGATCCTTGGCGTCGGCGAGGATTTGGTGGCCAGGCTGGCCGCCGATGCGCAACGGCTCGGAGGTGGTGATGCGCACGTCGCGCACGTTCGGCACGGTCGCGAAGGCATCGCGCGCGAACGTGTCGCGTTCGGCGGGCTGCGCCGGGCCGCCCGGCCCGACGGTGACCAACATGTGCGACCCGATCGCAGGTGCTGCGGCGACCGGTGCGCCAGCGAGCGCGTCGACGAGCATGACTGCTCGCCCCGGCATGATGCCGGCGATGCCGAACCCGGCAAGCTCGCCAACCTTGAACGGCAACAGACCGAGTTGCTCATCGATCGGCACGACCGAGCGGATGGCAACGCTCGACAGTGCCGCGCGAACGACGCTGTCGGAATAGTTCGTCTTGGCAGGATCGGGCACCTGCACGGTGACCAGCGCCGTGAGCGCAGGCGAGGAAGCGACCAAAATCCATTTGCGAATTTTGGTTTTCTCGATCTCCTGGTGCGCGATCACGAGGAATGCGTCGCCGGTGGCGAGCGGCATCGCTTCGCGGCTTTCCAGTGTCAGGCCTTGCCGCCTGAGGCCCTCGGCGCTCACCGATTTGTCGAGGTCGGCGTAAGCTTCCGCGGGCAGCGCGACCAGCATGATCGCGACGCTGTTGTCCGGATCCACGTAGCCGAAGAAATTGTTGCTGGTCACCATACCGGCAGGCGGCGCGAGCCCGATCCGCGATCCCGGCGGATACGCGACGTCGGCTGCGCGCGCAGGTGACGCGCAGAGCGCGATGAGCACGAACAGCGTGAGCGCGCGGATTGTTTCCATGAGGTGCGAGACTACCGCGATTGGGCGGCGAAAACACGGCGGAGCAATCGGCCTTTATTCGCAAAGGCGTGATCGGTTCCATGACCTGCGATCAAGGAGCATGGGCCACATTGCGCGGTTGATCACCGAGCGCTTTAGGAATGGTCACGCGCCGCAAGGTGAGATTGATGCGTCCGCCCTCCGCCAGCAGGGTGGAGCTGCCGGGCAGGATGCGGTCGACCCCGTGATACGCGAGGCGGGCCTTGCCGCCCAGCACCAGCGCATCGCCCGAGGCCAGTCGAATGGTGCGGGTGGGATCGCCGCGGCTGCTACCGCCGATGCGAAACAGACAGGTGTCGCCGAGCGAGAGCGAAACGACCGGGGCAGCGAAATCGTGTTCGTCGCGGTCCTGATGCAGGCCCATCTTCGCCGTCGGCCCGTAATAATTGATCAGGCAGCTTTCCGGCGGGTGCGGGTAGTCGGCGAGCGCCTCCCAAGCCGCGAGCACGGTCTGCGGCATGGGCGGCCAGGGCCGGCCGGTCTCGGGATGCCGGGGCTGATAGCGATAGCCGGCCTCATCGGTGATCCAGCCGAGCGGCCCGCAATTGCTCATGCGTACCGACATCGGCTTGCCGGTTCTCGGCAAGCGCGGCGTGTACAGGGGAGCGCTCGCGAATACGTCGCGCAGCGCGGCGAGCAGCGCCTCCTGGGCCGCCCGATCGAGATAACCCGGCACGACTCGAAATCCGAATAGCGGGCGTGAGACGGCCATCGTCCTGCTCATTGCCGGCGGCTTCCCCGGTTGAAATAACCTTACGCAACGGCCTCATCTCGCAACCCGATTCCCGCTGCGTATGTCTTGCGAGGCAAAGGGGCCCTCCTATATGAGCCAAGGCGCTGCAGGGGCGGCGTCGCTTGTATTTAGGGGGTCGGAGGCGGGGGCCGCGGGTCTCGCGGAATCTCCCCGGCGGGTGCCGAAAGGGCCCGGCCGACCTGCCGCAGAAGAGAGGATATGAGAACCATGGGCAAGGTCATCGGTATCGACCTCGGCACCACCAATTCGTGCGTCGCCGTCATGGAAGGCAAGACGCCGAAGGTTATCGAAAATGCAGAGGGCATGCGTACCACGCCCTCGATCGTTGCCTTTACCGACGACGGCGAGCGGCTGGTCGGGCAGCCGGCCAAACGCCAGGCCGTCACCAATCCCGAGCGCACCATCTTCGCGGTCAAGCGCCTCATTGGGCGGCGCTACGACGACCCGATGGTGGAGAAGGACAAGAAGCTCGTCCCGTACAAGATCGTGCGCGCCTCGAACGGCGACGCCTGGGTCGAGATCGAAGGCAAGACATATTCGCCATCGCAGATTTCCGCCTTCGTCCTGCAGAAGATGAAGGAGACGGCGGAGGCCTATCTCGGCCAGAAGGTCGAGCAGGCCGTTATCACTGTCCCCGCCTACTTCAACGACGCCCAGCGCCAGGCCACGAAAGATGCCGGCAAGATCTCCGGCCTCGAAGTGCTGCGTATCATCAACGAGCCGACCGCGGCCGCGCTCGCCTACGGGCTCGACAAGCAGAAGAGCGGCACGATCGCGGTCTACGATCTCGGCGGCGGCACATTCGACATTTCGATTCTGGAAATCGGCGACGGCGTGTTCGAGGTCAAGTCGACCAACGGCGACACGTTCCTCGGCGGCGAAGACTTCGACATGCGCCTGGTGAATTATCTCGCCGACGAGTTCCAGAAGGAGCAGGGCATCGACCTGCGCCGCGACAAGCTCGCGCTGCAGCGGCTCAAGGAAGCCGCAGAAAAGGCGAAGATCGAGCTTTCCTCGACGACGCAGACGGAAATCAACCTGCCCTTCATCACCGCCGATGCGTCGGGCCCCAAGCACATGACCATGAAGCTCACCCGCGCCAAGTTCGAGGCGCTGGTGGACGATCTCATTCAGAAGACGGTCGAGCCCTGTCGCAAGGCGCTCAAGGACGCGAGTCTTTCCGCCGCCGAGATCAACGAGGTGGTGCTGGTCGGCGGCATGACGCGCATGCCGAAGGTGCAGGAGGTCGTCAAGCAGCTGTTCGGCAAGGAGCCGCACAAGGGCGTCAATCCCGACGAGGTGGTCGCGGTCGGCGCGGCGATCCAGGCCGGCGTGCTGCAGGGCGACGTCAAGGACGTGCTGCTGCTCGACGTCACGCCGCTTTCGCTCGGCATCGAGACGCTGGGCGGCGTGTTCACCCGGCTCATCGACCGAAATACCACGATTCCGACCAAGAAGAGCCAGGTGTTCTCGACCGCCGAGGACAATCAGAATGCGGTGACGATCCGCGTGTTCCAGGGCGAGCGCGAGATGGCGGCCGACAACAAGATGCTCGGTCAGTTCGATCTGGTCGGCATCCCGCCGGCGCCGCGCGGCGTGCCGCAGGTCGAGGTCACGTTCGACATCGATGCCAACGGCATCGTCAACGTGCACGCCAAGGACAAGGGCACCGGCAAGGAGCAGCAGATTCGCATCCAGGCGTCCGGCGGCCTTTCCGAGGCCGACATCCAGCGCATGGTCAAGGACGCGGAGACCCACGCCGAGGAAGACAAGAAGCGCAAGGCGCAGGTCGAGGCGAAGAACCACGCCGAGGCCTTGATCCACGCCACCGAGAAGGCGCTCGGCGAGCACGGCTCGAAGGTGGGCGAGGGCGAGCGGCGCGCGATCGAGAACGCGATCGCCGACCTCAAGGAAGCCTTGAAGGGCGACGATGCCGACGCCATCACGGCCAAGACCAACGCGCTCGCCCAGGCCTCGATGAAGCTCGGCGAAGCCATGTACAAGCAGGCGCAAGAGCAGGCCGCTGCCGGCGGCCCCGGCGGTCCGTCAGGCGGGGCTGGCGGTGACGAGGGATCGGGCAAGAAGGAGGACGTCGTCGACGCGGAATTCACCGAGGTCGACGACGACAAGAAGAACAAGAAGTCGGCCTGATCCGAGCGCACTTGCCATGCGCGAGCTTGATTTGACACAGCACCCTCGGGACCAAACCCGGGGGTGCATGTTTTCGGTACCATCATGAGCGAACAGGCGAGCCCGCACGATGATGCCGCGGCGGACATGACGGGGTGGGACACGGGGATGGCCAAACGCTGCTATTACGAGGTTCTCGAGGTCGATCGCACCGCCGCCGACGGCGAGTTAAAATCGGCGTTTCGCAAGCTCGCGATGAAGTGGCATCCGGATCGCAATCCCGGCGACCGCAATTGCGAGACCCGCTTCAAGGAGATCAACGAGGCCTACGAGGTCCTCAAGGATCCGGACAAGCGCGCCGCCTATGATCGCTTCGGCCACGCCGCCTTCGAGCACGGCGGCATGGGCGGCCCCGCCGGCTTCAGCGCGGATTTCGGCTCCGCGTTCTCGGATTTGTTCGAAGGCATTTTCGGCATGGGCGGGCGCGGCCGCAGCGGCCGCGAGCGCGGCGCGGATCTGCGCTACAACATGGAGATCAGCCTCGATGAGGCCTATTCCGGCAAGACCGCGCAGGTGCGCATCCCGACCTCGGTGACCTGCGAGGCCTGCGCCGGTTCCGGCGCCAAGACCGGCACGCGGCCCAAGGCCTGTCCGACCTGCGGCGGGCAGGGGCGCATCCGCCACGCCCAAGGCTTCTTTACCCTCGAGCGCACCTGTCCGGCGTGCCAGGGCCGCGGCCAGGTCATCGATAGTCCATGTCCGTCCTGCTCCGGCTCCGGACGGGTCACCCGCGAGCGCGCGCTGTCCGTCAATATTCCCGCGGGCGTGGAGGACGGCACCCGCATCCGGCTTGCCGGCGAAGGCGAAGCGGGCGTGCGCGGCGGCCCGGCCGGCGACCTCTACATATTCCTGACGATTTCCGCGCATCCGTTTTTCCAGCGCGAAGGCGCCGATCTCTATTGTCGGGTGCCGATCGCAATGGTGACGGCGGCGCTGGGCGGCGATTTCGAGGTGCCCACGATCGACGGCAACCAGAGCCGCGTGAAGGTTCCGGAGGGCACGCAGTCGGGCCGCCGCTTCCGGCTTCAAGGCAAGGGCATGCCGGTGCTCCGCTCGAAACAAACCGGCGACATGTACGTTCAGATCGTCGTGGAGACGCCGCAAAAACTGACCAAGCGCCAGCGCGAGCTGCTCGGTGAATTCGAGCGGTTGTCGTCCAGGGACACGCACCCGGAATCGGCCGGTTTCTTCGGCAAGGTCAAGGAGTTCCTGGGCCGGACCGGTGCGGTTTGAGCGCAATTGTTGCTTGACCCTTGCCGTGGGGGCCATTACCGATTCGATCTCACTATTTCCAATCATTGTTCTGCATTCGTCCAATGCCGCTTCCCGCCCTGCAACTTCTGGAAAGAGAGTTCGAAAAGCAGAAGCGCTTGTTCGAGGTGAAAAGGGGCGTGTGGGAACGGCAAATCGGGCGCCACATCGAGATTTTCGGTGAAAAGAAGGGCGCCTTCGAGCGCAAGATCGAGCAGCAGCTGGTAACGCAGCGCAGGAAGTTCGAACAGAAGTTCGAGACCCAACGCAAGAAGATCGAACTGCGCATCCGCCGTCTCGAGGAAAAGCGCGGCATCCGCCTCGACGACGAAGTCCGCTTCATCCGCTCCTGGTTCGAGAAGCCGCTGGCGATCGGCGCGGTGACGCCGTCGGGCCGGGCGCTCGCCCGTATCATGGCGAGCTACGTCGATCCCGATGTGCCGGGCCCGGTCGTCGAGCTCGGCCCCGGCACCGGGCCGGTCACCGAGGCGTTGATGGCCCAGGGCATCGATCCGGCGCGGCTGGTGCTGGTCGAATTCGATCCCATGTTCTGTCGCTTGTTGCGCGCCCGCTATCCGAAGGCGACGGTGGTGCAGGGCGATGCCTACGGCCTCAACCGGCTGCTCGCCGGCAAGCTGGAGCGGCCGGCCGCCGCAGTCGTCTCAGGCCTGCCGCTGTTCACCAAGCCGCTGCGGGTTCGCCTGCGGCTGCTGTTCGAAGCATTTGGCCTGATGTCGCCAGGCGCGCCGTTCGTTCAGTTCACCTACAATGCGGTGCCGCCGCTGCCGCATCGGCTCGAGCGCGTGCGCACCGAAGCGTCCGAGCGCGTGTGGACGAACATTCCGCCGGCGCGTGTCTGGGTATACCGCAGACACTGACGACGGAGGGCAGACGACAGACGACGGAACTGGCCCTAATCTGTCCTCCGTCATTCGTCCTCTGTCCTCCGGGCCCCGATGCCGGTTCCCAAAATTCTGGTCATCCCGGGTTCGCTGCGCGCGAAGTCCTACAACGTGCGGCTCGCCGCGCTCGCGAGCAAGGAGCTGGCGCTGGCGGACGCCGACGTCACGCGCATTTCGCTGATGGATTTTCCGCTGCCGATCTACGACGCCGATGCCGCGGCGGAATCGGGGCCGGCGCCGAATGCGGTCAAGCTCAAGCAGCTCTTGTCGGTGCATCACGGCGTGTTCATTGCCAGCCCCGAATACAATGCTTCGATCACCCCGCTGATCAAGAACACGATCGACTGGATCTCGGTGGTGCGCGCGCCCGGTGAGCCGCAGCTTGCCGTGTTCCAGAAC
>Ga0310909_10000178_pt1 | contig 29016 bp, 26 predicted proteins | sample GREbulkMGT000H_FD_203449 | JGI IMG/M metagenome (GOLD analysis project Ga0310909, IMG submission 203449) | Lab enrichment of tropical soil microbial communities from Luquillo Experimental Forest, Puerto Rico - GRE.bulkMG.T000H | ecosystem: Environmental > Terrestrial > Soil > Tropical forest >... | reverse complement strand
CCGGCCTTACGCTGGCGCTTGAGCGGAGAGCCTGGCATTTGACCCGCATGTGGCGCGCAACAGATGCGGCCGCAAGAACTCCGAGGTTTGCGGGTCGCGGGCGCCCGTGAATCGGGAGGAGGGGAGGGTGTCGCCCAATCCGGCGAAATCCTATGACGTGGTACCTATGTGGTACCTATTCTCCGATTGTTGATCGTGATTTGTCTCGTAACACTCTGAGATAATTGGCGTCCCCGGCAGGACTCGAACCTGCGACCCACAGTTTAGGAAACCGGGTACACGAAGGAATTATCTAAGCTGCCTAAATAGGTTATAAGAAATGCCCACAATAATGTACGCGCGCTGTCGTTGAAGCGTGACGCGGCACCCTGCCGCTCGACGCCCTCGGGTAGAGAGTCGCCCGGGTGCGGTCCGGCGAGCCGGTTTATATCCGCCCTCTGCGCAAAAGCGTGGTCAGCTGACGCGCTTCCCTCGACGCCCACGGTTTGGCAAGATCCAGTGAACGTCAGGTCCTGCACCTCACGTAAGTAGGCCTCCATCGCGGTGTGCTTAGGGCCGTGATCGACAGAGTTTCGCTCGACGGAGGACTCACGCGCGGGATCCGTGACGCACCACGCAAAGGTTCACAACAGGCAGCGCAAGCCTGCCTCATAACGCCGGGCCGCTTTGGCGCCGTTCGGCGCCATCCCGGCGCGCCGCACGGATTGCGCTCCAGACGCGTTCAGGCGTCGCGGGCAGCTCGATATGCTCGACGCCGAACTCTGCGAGCGCGTCGACGATCGCGTTCGCCACTGCGGCGAGCCCCGGGGTGATCCCGCCTTCGCTGCCGCCCCGCATCCCGAGCGGGTTGGTCGTTGACGGAACCTCGCTGATCTCGGTATCGAAAGCTGGCAATAGGTCGGCTCGCGGCATCGCATAGTCCAGCAACGAGCCAGACAACAGCTGACCGGATTGCGGGTCGTAGACGCACGCCTCCCACAGCGCCTGGCCGATCCCCTGCGCGATGCCGCCATGGCTCTGGCCGTGGATCAGCAGCGGGTTCACCGCTCGGCCGCAATCGTCGACCGAGGTATACCGGACGACATCGACGAGCCCGGTCTCGGGATCGACCTCGACCTCGCAAACGGCACAGGTATAGGCGTAGGAGGGGATGCTCATCGTTTCGTCCGAGATCCCCATCAGCGGTCCCCGCAAATCGCTCGGAACGCTTTCGCCGAGTGCCGCGGCTGCAACCTCGAACAAGCCGACGCCGCGGTCGGTCCCTTTGATGACAAAACGCTGCCAAGCGAATTCGATGTCCTCTTGGGCCGCTTCGAGCATGGCGCCGGCGATCCGCCGCCCCTTGTCGACGATCGCGTCGGCGGCCTTGGCGATGACCCAGGACCCGAGGCGCATTGACCGCGCCGAGGCCGAGCCGCCGCCGGCCAGCACGCGGTCGCTGTCGCCGGTCATCAGCCGAACCTGGTCGAGTTCGACTCCGAGCCATTCGCTGATCACCTGGGCGAAGCTCGTCTCGTGGCCCTGGCCAGCCGCCATCGTCCCGAGCACGAGTTCGACGATGCCCGCGGGATCGATCGTGATCTCGGCGCGCTCGCGGGGTGCGCCGGTATTGAGCTCGATCGAAGCGGCGATGCCGATGCCGCGACAGCGCGAACGGCGTCGCGCCTCGGCCCGGCGTCCCTGGAACCCTGCCCAGACGCCCAGTTCCGCCGCGCGCCGCAACGACGCCGGGTAGTCGCCGCTGTCATAGACGAGACCAAGGGGATTGCGGTACGGCATCGCTTCCGGTGGCACGAGGTTTCGCCGGCGGATCTCGTTGCGGTCAAAACCGTGGCGGCGGCAGGCGATGTCAACTAGGCGCTCGAGGACAAACATGACCTCCGGGCGCCGGCGCTGCGATAGGCCGAGGTTGGGGAGGTGTTCGTGACCACGGCCCGGCCCCGCATGTAAGGAAGAGGGGATGTCGTATACGTTGGATGAGATGGCGATCCCCTTGGCGAGCGAAACAAAGGTAATCGCGCTGGCGCCGAGATTGCTGGTGTACCGCCCGAATGGCGAGAAAACGGCCACGCTCGTAGAGCGCGAGGTTTTCGTCGCTTCCCATTATTCTAAATAAGGTAGTTACGTCACTGCCGCAGGTTGATAAGGAGATTATCGTTATCGATGACTGCTCGACCGATGGGACCCGAGAATGGCTGCAAGAGGTTGTCGGGGATCGCACTCGTGTAGCCATTCCCGGACCCGGGAACGCCGTGATCATCACGGACGGTTGTAGTGGCAGCAACGAAACGCATCAGCCAGGTATTGCAGCAATCCGCTCGCTTTTCCACGAGCGCAACACCGGCAAAGGCGCAGCTCTTCGTACCGGATTGAGGCAAGTGACAGGCGACGTTATCGTTATCCAGGATGCTGATTTGGAATACGATCCCGCAGATTGGCACCGGTTCTGGCCCCTTTTTGTGAATCAGCAGGCCGATGTCGTCTATGGCTCGCGGTTCTACGGCGCGCCTCACAGGTGTCTCTATTTTCACCATTATTTAGCGAATAAGTTGCTCTCCCTCCTGTTTAGTATCTTATTTGACCAGATACTGACGGATCTTGAAACTTGCTATAAGATGTTTAGAAAGGACGTAATGCGATTTCTGACGCTTAGGTGTAACGATTTTGGATTCGAGATCGAATTCTCGGCGAACATCGCTCGGCAACCACGACTCAGGATCTATGAGCTAGGGATCTCTTATTTCGGGCGGACCTATGCCGAAGGAAAAGAAATCAACTGGAAGGACGGCTTAAAGGCTCTAGCTTATCTTTTCATTTACCGATTTAGCTGAAACGATGTGCTAGATGAGAAGTCGCGCGATCCATATTGCATTGGGGCTGGCGTGCGCCAGCGTCCTGTTATGGCTAACACTGGTACAGACCGATATTCAGCAGATTGAGGGAGCCCTTGGGGGAGCCGATCCATTTTGGATCGCGCTCGGGATGATCGTATACGCCATAAATGTGCTAGTCCGCGGGGTTCGCTGGCGGCTCATTCTACGACAAGTAGTAGCGGTTCGGTTTCGATCGGTAATGACCGCGCTACTCGTGGGTTATGGTGTAAATACTATATTTCCCGCGCGCTTAGGCGAGTTATTCAGGGCAGAGTTTTGTAAGCAACGGTGTGGGATTCCGCGAATTTGGGCGCTGGCTTCTATCGTCGTCGAAAGGCTGCTAGACGGTATCATGGTGATCATGTGTCTTGGAGCGGGCCTCTTGATTTCACATGGCAACAGTGAAATGGAGAGAGTTCTCGGAAGTGTTCTGGCTGTCGCGGCGGTGATTTTTGGCAGCTTGTTCTTCGCCGCTTTGCTGCTGAGCGTCAAATCTATACCGAGGTGGTTTGATCGTTGGCCAAGAATAAGGGCAAATATGGAGATGGTGAGGACCGGACTGAATATCGTCCGCAGCCGGTCCTTCCCGATCATGATGGCGCTGTCTTTTCTAGTGTATTTGCCTGACATTTTCTCGATTTGGCTCGCGGTCAAGGCAGTTGGGATTACCCTCAGTTTCGGTAATTCATTGGTCCTTGCCGGCGCAGCTAGTCTCGCTACACTGTTCCCTGGGGGACCTGCCTTCCTCGGCACCCTGCAACTGGCGTATGCTTTGACAATGCAGTTTATTGGGGAGCCCTCAGCGGTTGGAGTTGCTGCGACATTTCTCGTTCAAGATGTTATTATTTGCCGGTCGCTATCATCGCGGCGTTCCTTGTAGCTGGCGGCACCGGGCTGACGCTCAGGTCGTTGCTGAGCTCCCGGAATCCTAGCTAGGTCTTACGAGCACAACGGGACACTTTTAGCTATGGCTGTCGCTACGACATTCTCTAGGTGCGATGTGTGGCTCGCGCGGCATTTCCGCCTCAAGCGAAGGGTAAGTTTCGAACGTAATCTGGTCCTCGCATCGGAAGCTATTCTGGAAATGGTTGACGACCGACACAGGAGCTTTTGACTGCCGAGATGCCGATCGCCCTGTCGCCTAAGCGCGTCCTTGTTTTGAAGACCCAAGGAGCACAACTTGACACAGACCGGCCAACGTTCCGGTGACACTTGGGCCCTACATTTTTGGCTTCCTATCGCTGGCTTTGCGGTACTGGTGCTGGCAATCCTTGCCGGGGGCTTCGCCTGGGGCCTCGATCCGGTGGTTGCCGGATCCCACCGCACCCGCCGTTGCATTGAGCCTGTCGTGCTGCTGGCCGTGACCGGTGGAGCAGCGTGGTTGTGGACCGCTCAAGAGTGGAGGCATAGCCCGTCGCTCGATCACGCTGCTCCCGTAGGATGGCCCGTCGTCGCGCTGATTTCGGTATTGGCATTTGTAATTACCGCATTTACGGCTCGATACGTTTTAGATGAATACCCGGTGTCAGGTGACGAATACGCGTATATCTTTCAATCGAGAATATTCAATCTGGGAAAATTGTGGGTAGAACCTTGGCCCCTGGAGAAATATTTTGAAAGATTTTACATCTTCAATCTCGGTGAAAAAGTGGTTACCCAGTATCCCCCAGGCTGGTCAGCTGTATTGGCAGCGACCTCGGTGACAGGAGTCCCAATTTCTTTGGTCGTTCCGATTTTAGGAGCAAGTACGATTCCCATCCTATATCTTTTGGGGTTGCGGCGACATGGAGCAGCCACCGGTCTCGTTGCGGTCTGTTTTTTTGCTGGCTCGGCATTTTTCGTGATGAACTCGGCGACATTCTTCAACCACCCGGCTACCACGCTTTGCGGCGTCCTCTTTGCGCTAGCTGTTAGCGAATATCTCGATGATCCCCGCGTAGTGCCAGCGATCGGGGCGGGGGTTACTTTGTCTGCGATTGCGGCTATCCGCCATTACGATGCAGTGCTTTTCGCATTTCCAGCGATAGCGGCATTGGTCTGGCGGTGGTCCGCGCCGCATTGGCGCCTGGTTCCGCTGGCCGTACTAGGCGCTCTGCCGGCGATTGGAGGGCTGCTCGCATACTATTGGATGGTCACCGGAAGTCCGCTTCAAACGCCCATGACCCTCGTGCATCCGTGGGACCGATTGCTTGGGCCAAACTTTAGTGCGGAAGCGTCCACTGAGATGCTGTTTGGTCGAGGTGTAGAGCTGGCCGAGTGGACTTCGGCCGCATTTTTTGCTGTGTACTTGTGGGCGTTGGGGCGCCGCGCATGGCGTAAGGAATTGAATTTTTTCGAGCTCTACGGTCCGATCTTCCCATTGGGTTATTGGCTGTATTGGAGCGATGGCGGAGTACGGTGGGGCCCGCGCTACATCTACTGCGCGTTCCCGTTCATCGCTTTGAGCACAGCGGCGGCAATCCGCGATGCGCTGGTTCGACAAGGTACGGGTTGGCTATCTCGGTTTGCGGCACGAGCGGGAATCCTGTCGATCATCATATCGATCCTGCAAATTCCCTTTCTTGTCAGCAACGCGGGGAAGATTGTTGACGAGTTCGAAGACGTAAACCGTCAAGTCGCTGCGGCTAAGCTGCATAAAGCGCTCGTCTTCGTGTCCTCCGGGACAGGGGAGATCTGGCATCAGTCGGTAGGTAATCTTGTTCGCAACGGCCTGACCCTCGATGGTGAGGTGATCTACGCGCATGCAGGTAATATTCTGGCAGGCCAAACCGAGCCCGCTGCAGCCGCGGCAGCGATCAAAGATCTCCATGCGCAATTTGCAGATCGCAATATTTGGGTTTATAAGAGACGCGAAGGAGACACCCACGGCGTCCTTATGGCATGGGAGGCACGCTGAGCGAGAACACGGATGATCGGGGCGTCGCCTCAGGTTGCTGAGGTGGGCGCTGCCATTGGGATTAGCATGGCAAGCTTGCGAAGGTTTTGGGCGGTGGCGGCGAGGTAGAATTCGTCGCGTGCACCATTCGGTCCTCGCAGTCGCAGCCGATCCAGCTTCAGGATGCGCTTGAGATGGGCGAACAGCATCTCGATTTTCTTTCGTTCGCGCCTTGAGGCGGCATAGGCGTCGGTACTGGCGATGTTGCGCGCCATATCACGCGCGCCTTCATGGATAGAGCGCAGGATCTTGCGGGCGGGCGCGTTCGGACAGCACTGCGGCTTCAGCGAGCAGCCCTCACAGTCCAGCTTGCTGACGCGATAGCGCATTATGCCGTTCTCATCGACGAAAGGGCGCGGCATTCGATGTATTTTTGGCGCTGCCTGAGTTCCTTGCCGGCAGGGCAGGATATAGCAGTCGCGTTTGTGGTGATAGGCGAAGTCGTCGCGCGAGAAGGTGCCGTCGCTTCGCTGGGATTTATCGAACACCGGAATATGCGGGGCGATACCGCGCTCATGCACCAGCCAAGCGAGGTTCTCGGCCGAACCGTAGGCGACGTCGGCCACTAGCCCGAACCATATTGGGATCGCCGCAACTAACGCCTTCTCAACCTTGGCACCCGACCAAACGGTCGCCGATTTCCGGAAGGACAACGGCCGTGCGATCCGCCAGGTGCGCGCGCGCTTTGTCGAACTCTGCCGGCAAATGGGTCTGCTGGTGAATGCGAGCGTTGCGATCGACGGCAGTAAGTTCAAGGCGGTGAACAATCGTGATCGGAATTCACCCGGGCGAAGGTGGAACGGCGCCGAGCGCAGCTTGAGCAGAGCGTCGCCCGTTATCTGAGCCAGCTCGACAGTGCCGACCGGCAGGAGCCATCGGAGGCGCCTGCTACGAAGACCACGCGGCTCCAAGAGAAGCTCGCCAAGCTCGCAGAGGAGATGCAGGTGGCTGTCGACACCGAGCATTATCTGATCGTCACGCACGAGGTGACCAATGTCGGCTCCGACCGCGCACAGCTCGCGCGTGTTGCCAAGAAAGCCAAAGCCGGGCTGCAAACTGATACCTTGGAGGCGGTTGCCGATCGCGGCTACTTCAGCGGCGCGGAGATTGTCGCGTGTGATCAGGCCGGCATCACCGTGACTCTGCCGAAACCGATGACCTCGGGCGCCAAGGCCAGGCGCCGCTTTGGCAAGCAGGATTTTGCCTATCTGCCCGCGGACGACGTCTATCGTTGCCCGGCTGGCGAACGGTTGAAATACTACTACACCAATGTCGAGAACGGGCTGAAGCTGCATCTCTACTGGACCAACGCGTGCCGGACCTGCGCGCTGAAAAGCCGCTGTACGACTGGAGTGCACGCCGGATCACACGGTGGGAGCACGAGCATGTGCTACAGGCTGTGCAGCGGAGGCTCGACGAGGATCCGCAGGCCATGCGTCGGCGACGCGAGACGGTCGAGCATCCCTTCGGCACGATCAAGGCCCGGATGGGAGCAACCCACTTCCTGATGAAGACGCTGCCGCGCGTGGCCGCCGAGATGGCACTACACGTGCTCTCCTACAATCTCACCCGCGTCATAAACATAATGGGACCGGGTCGTCTGATTGCAGCAATCCGAACATAGGCGGTTAGACTAAAACCTGCCTCCCAATGCCATGAGCTTGGCATTGGCGACGACGCGCCACGGCCGCATTACCGCGGTTCGCGCCACGTGGGTTTTTACACGACCAAGACCCTTTCCGGACACTCGGGCGGACGCAGGAAATCGAGACTCCTGCAAGGTCGGACTTTCTGAGAACCGACAAGCATTGCCTGAGTGAGTAAGCCGCCCGGCTAAGGTTCTTCCCAGGTTTTTCATGAAGCAGTTTACGTACTTGACTGTCGCCACGACGTGCTGCTCCACTTTCGGTCATGACCAAGGGACTTCGCTGACAAGAGCGAGGCGCGGCAATGGGTTTGGGAGAGGCTTGCCGCTGAAGGCGTGGCGCGCTTTCCGTTTCCACCGTACGGCCGCATACCGAATTTCGCAGGAGCCGACTTGGCGGCCGCGCGACTCCTTGAAATTGAGCCGTGGAGGGGCGCCACTGCCATCAAGGTCAATCCGGGTTCACCGCAACGCCCGCTGCGAGCCGAGGCGCTGCGCCGCGGCATCACCGTTTTCGTACCGACGCCCAGATTGCGCGGCGGCTTCAAAAAGTTCGATCCGTGGCGTATTCCACCCGACAGGATCGAGGAGGCCGCGAGCTTGTCGCACGGCGACCGCTGGTCAGAGGAGGTAGCCCTCGCGGACATGCCGTGGCTCGACGCCATCGTCTGCGGCTCCGTCGCGGTCACGCGCGATGGGCGGCGCTGTGGCAAGGGGGAGGGCTACAGTGACCTGGAATTTTCGCCATCATGCGCGAGCTCGGTCACCCGGCGCCGCACCGACGGGCATCGACTGGACCCGCCTCAGCTCCGAGGACCTTGAGGAAATGCCGATCCTGGCCGAACTTAAGAGAATGATAAAATTGAACGGGTAAAACACCCCATAGCGTTGATGGCGGACCTTTGACTTCGTGAATCGGAGTCAACTCACCAAGTGCAGTTATCTCGCGCACCCTGGCGGCACGATCACCGGAATTGTCATGCTGGCGCCGGAGCTTGAGCGCAAGCGGCTGCAGCTGCTGCACGAGGCAGTGCCGGACGTCCACAGGATCGCGGCCCTTGTCGTAAACGCCTATAGCTCGGGCATCGCGGCGGGGAAAGAGGCCGCGGACCTCCTCGGCATCGAGCTTTTCCTGGTCTACGCCGAGATGCCGGGCGACTACCAGGCGCCTTCGCGGCGATGCGCGCCGCCCGCGCCAGTGCGTTGCAGATCCTTTCGGCCCCGCAATTCTTCACCGATGCGTCGAGTTTGGCCGCGCTCGCCCTAGAAGCAGGACTGCCGACGGTCTGCGAATGGGCCGAGATGGTGCGGTCGGGCTGTCTCCTCGGCTACGGGCCGGATTACACCGAGCTGCGAGACAAGCTGGCGGGTTATGTGGCGCAGATCTTTCGCGGCGGGTTGGCCGCCGACTTGCCGATGGAAGACCCACACATTACGCGTTCGCCATCAATTTGAAGACCGCCAACACGCTCGGGCTGACTATCCCGTCGGATATACTCGTCCGCGCCGATGAGGTCATCGAATGACGGGCCCGCCGACCCGGCGCGCCACGATCGTCATCGCTCTACCACTTGCCAGGGCGACCGCCCACGCCGACGAGCAGCGACCCTTCGATTGAGACGCTACCATGCCCGGCAGAACGCCTGCCGCGAGGCCGACTGCATGCGCAGGACTGCGCTACGCGCACGCCGGGCGACTTCGCTTAGTGCGATGAACTTAGGCTTCGGCAAGCCCGTTGCGTCTGCTCGTCATTCTCGTCACGCGGACGGCCATGACCGAGCCGCCGCTTGAGCAATCGGCTCGGCGACGAGCGGGCGTGCCTCGACCTCAGCTCAGGCAGCCGGAGATTGTCATCGACCGCTTCCGCTTCGTCGGTATCGCCGTGCTCGTCGTGATGATCGCCGGCTTGTCCGTTCTCGGCGCTGAGGTTTGGCAATTGAGTGGCCGCATCGACCAACTCGCGGTGAAAATGGATGGCGCCGACACGACGTCCGGAGTGAAGTTCGACGAAACCAACGCGAACCTCGACGCGATCTCCCAGCGGCTGTCGGTCCAGCTCCAAAAGATGGAGGCCGAGATCGCGGCTATCGCCAAGAGCGGCGCTGCGTCTAGCAGCCTCGCGATGCCCGCCCGGGCACCCGTACAGCCGGCACCCATACAGCCGGCACCCCGTACAGCCGGCACCCGCGCCCGGACCAAAACCCGCGCCGGCACCGAAGGCCCGGTCGTGAGCGACCGACCGCCGCAGGCTGGCGCACGTCGACGTCGGCAAAGCAGCCGCGCCACGATCTTTGCCGCCGCTGCCGCTGGTGTCGGACGATGTGGAGCTTGCTCGCCATTCCACCCTATTGGCTATTCCCGGCCATGTGGCGGGGTTTTTGGCGATACGCGACATGCCGCCATCCGACCTCGTATTGGAGATCCCGGCCCCCGGGGAGAAGCCCATGACCCCTCGGCGCCGAAAGCCCAGACGCATGGACTGCAATTCAGCGCGCAGATACAACGACACACATTGCGGGCCGCAGGCGCAGCACTTTGCAGCGCGTGGCTATCCGGCGTGGCTGTGGCCCGCCGGATCGATCATCGGCGGCTCCGCGGCTTGTTTCTTGCTACTGATGTTCCTCTTCTCCCATCTACCCCCGGCCCACGCCGCTGAACAAACGCTCGACTAGCATCACTCATCACGAGCGCCAGGACACTTGCTCCGCGCGGGACCGGATTACCGCCCGATACGCGCAAGGCGTCGCCTGTTGCGGCGAGCTCCCCCTGCAGCAGATGCCTCGGGCCTCCTCGCCTTCTCGTCGCGGTGTCGCCAATGAGCCGCTGCCGCTCAACGCGGAGTTCGCGCAGACCCTGCATCCTCCAGGGGAGCAGACCGACGCACCGTGAGTGGAACGTCGCGTTATACGGTTGGCAGTTCTGCAGCTACCCAAACGCCGGTGGAACGGCTCTACTGGGTTCGGGAATGGCGGAGGTGAGAGATGTAGGATCGTATCGCATATCCGATAAGAAAACCGATCATCAGGCCGACGAGACCCGCACTTAGGGCAACCAAAACCACCTGGCACACTAACCGCCAAAGTCGATTGGTCGGGGCCAAGGAGGCGAGCCGGGACCGCACCAGTACGGCCGTAAGCGTCTGGAGTTAACGATGTTTCCTCTGTTCATGTCGAAGGGCATTCGTTCTTCCGGACCCGAAAGCTGCAGCTATCCGATAAAACAGTTTTAGAGACGGCTCAACCTTGGTCGAATTATAGTTAATCAGGGCAAATTTTATGAAGATTGGCGTCTTCCACAAGCTTTAGAGACTTGATAGTTAACTACCTAACAGTCCCTAGGGCGTGGTGATTACCCAGGCTCGCGGCCAGTCATTCCCCACACAAGCCTACCCTGTGGACTGCACGACGCTCGTGCACCCTGCGTCGGAATAGGCGAACTACCTGGATTAATCTTGCGCAAAACGCGAGGCGAGACCACACTCTCCAACCAACAGAGCCATCGCCTAGCTGGACCAACGATTTTGCTTCGCCCGACTGGGTTAACGCCCACAAGCGCGTCAGAAACCGTTCCCGCGCACCGCCGACCCATGACATGCTCGACCCCAAACCCCGCTCCCGGCGGTCCCGCCGGCGCACCTCCCGCCTGTTCAGATTAACCCGCTTCTTCGTCATTGCGCTGTTGGTCATCACTCTGGCCGCAGCCTTTGGCGGCGCCGTCTATCTGCTCGGGCGCTTAATAGCGTGATGCCCGCTCACGAGGCTCGGCCGCAAGCGATGCCGTTCGCAGTGCCGCGGACATTGCCCGCGAGCGCCTCGAGGGCACGCTGCCGGTGACACCCTCGCCCACCGGTCTCTTGGGCACGTGGCCTGGCTGGGCTATGATCAGCGCATGTGTGGCCGCGTCCGTCTGTCCTCCGATGTCAGCGAGATCAGGCTCGTCTTCTCCATCCCGCCGCATCGGTTGATTCCCAATTTCGCGCCGAGCTGGAATGCGGCGCCGACCGATTCCCTGCCCGTCGTCCGCTACGATGTCAGGGCCGGAGAACGTAGCCTCGATATGCTGCGATGGGGCCTCGCGCCGTTTTTGGGCCAAGGACCTCAAAGTCGGCTTTGCCAACATCAATGCCAAGGCCGAAGGGATCGAGACCAGACCGGCCTTCTGCGAGGCGTTTCAGCGCCGGCGCTGCCTCGTGCCGAATGAGCTGTGCGCGGCGCTTCACAACCGCATGCCGGTGGTCCTGAAACCTCAGGGTTGGCCGATCTGGCTCGGGGAGGAGCCTGCCACCGCGTTAGAGCTCAAGGCCGTGCTTGCGCCGTTTTCCTCGGAAGAGATGACCTGCTGGCCGGTGAGCCCACGCGTCAGAAACGTCAAGAATAACGACGCGAGCCTGATCGAACCGATTGCCGCCTAGCCCGCAAATGGAGCGGTGCGATCCAGGGCTGGGTGATCGCGCCTGATGCCGACATGACGCGATCGCTGGCCGGAAGACGGCGCACCGAAGCGACGGCGCTGCCGGATTGGGTCAAGCCGCAACCCTCACCAAACTGGTATATGACCCGCCGGAAGGATCGGAGTGGCTGCATGAGATCAAGTTCGACGGGTATCGGATGCATGCCCGACTCGACCGGGGTGCGGTCCGGCTGCTGACCCGCACGGGGCTGGACTGGACCCACAAATATCCGGCCATCGCATCGGCCGTGTCGTCGCTCGATGCACGACGGGCGTATCTCGACGGTGAGTTGTGCGGGGTCCGACCGGACGGCACGACCTCGTTCAGCCTGATCCAGACCGCGTCCGACGCAGGCCATGACGGGACCTTGGTCTTCTTCCTGTTCGACCTCCTGCACCTCGATGGCGACCCCATCGGCTCGAGGCCGCTGTGGGAGCGCAAGGAGCGGCTTCACGACCTGCTGTCGCACTCGAGCCCGCTTTTGCAATTCAGCGATCACCAGATCGGGCACGGCCGCGCCTTTTACGATCACGCGTGCGACTTAAAGCTGGAAGGGATCGTCTCGAAGCGGGCCGAGGCTCCTATGCCCCCGGCAATCGCGGTCTGTGGCTCAAGGTCAAATGCCTGAACCGCGAGGAATTCGTGGTGGTCGGTTGGACCGATCCGGTCGGTACGCGGCCCTGGCTCGGAGCGCTGTTGCTCGCCTACTACGATCCGGATGGCCGGCTGGTTTACGCCGGCCGGGTCGGCACGGGCATCGACCATGCGGAGCTGCAACCCCTGTGGCGCCGTTTGCAACCATTGGCGACGTCCAATATGCCGCTTGAGAATCCGCCACCGCGCAGCAACCGGTTCGGCGCGCCGCTGGTTCTGACCCGCGTCCATTGGGTGCGGCCCGAGCTCGTCGCCGAGGTCAAGTATCTGGCCTGGACCGAGGACAATCTGCTCCGCCAGGTTGTCTACGAAGGGCTCCGCGAGGACAAGCCGGCGGGCGAGGTCCGCCGTTCCGTGCCACACCCAAAGCACATCGCTTCGACAGACCCGACGGTTATGCCGAAACGGCCTCGGTCCGGGTGATCGGCGACACCGCCCTCCGATCGGACTCTATACCAGAACAAAGCGGTCGAGCGGCTGGCGGTGTGCAGTCGTCCAGCGATGCGCTGAACAGCGACCTAGCGATCTCTCGGACGCAGCCTCTGCGAGCCAAGTACGGCGACTGATCGGACAAAACCGAATTTCAAACAGCGCGAACGATCACCACCGGTAAGATTAGCCACGCGGCGGCAGCTCCGGTCCAAAAACCGTGGGCCCAGTGCTCCGTGTGACGTAGCATTTCAGGCCAATTGATCATTGCGGGCTCCATGATAACGAGTATAAGCGCGGGTTAGGTTTCTTCTCCAGTGCGCTCAATCTGTTTGGTCGACGCCTCAATCCTGATAGCGAATTTACAAGCTTCCGCTGTGAGGTGGTTCACATTTATACACCATTCATCACGGTGACTCTCAGCGTTCTTTTAGGTGATACCGAGACATGATATATGCATTGCCATGATGCCGCAAATCTTAAAGGTCATAATCACGATCGGCTCTAATGTTTCTACGCCGGGTGCCAGTCGCCTCGACTCGCCCTACCCTCTGTTTCCCGGCACGTACCTTGCGGACGCTGACCAGATCGGCCACCTTTGATCTTGCTTTTCTCGCGCTCAACCGGCCCTTCAGGCGAGAGAGACAATCAACAGAGCAGCGCGGCAATTGCCGTATTAGGCATGACGGGCCCGGTCGGGCAGCGGCCAATAATTACGCAGTCTCTGATGCTCGGGAACTCGGAATACAAGCAGCGGGTCGGGCAATGTTGCCAGATACGATTCTGCCACGTAGAGAAGAATTTGTAGCGGTACCAATGCTGAACCTGGAGATTTGCGATGACTTGCGGGCGCACGCAGTCAATCGCAACGTACCGGCGCTCGCGGAACTTCTCCCGCCAATATTCGAGGGGCTGCTCGTTGATGTGGTGTTCTCCGCCCTGACCGGGGATTGCGGGCGAGAACATCACAAGAGGCCCGTGCGCCGTCAGAGTATCGATAAATTCGGTGGCATGGGAAGCCGGCAGATGCTCGGCGACCTCGAGGCTTTGCACCACGTCAAAGCGCCGCCCGAGGTCGATGGGCCGACTAAGGTCCGCGGCGCAAAACTCATTTGCATCGATCATCAAATGTTTTCGGTCGATGTAAGGGCCGTCGACACCCACCACTCTTGCGCCGGCCTTCCGCCATATGTTCAGCCAAGCGCCGTGGCCGCATCCGAAATCGACAACGCTGCTGATCTGCAGCGCGGCGCCCAACAGCGGAACGATCTGCTCCGCCGAACGGACCGCAAAGGACGCCAAGAAACGGTAGAAATTTTCGGCGTATTCGTGCAAATGTTTTTACCCGACATTCGCCAGATTCCCGGCGATTTCGCGCCCAGGATCGCGTCTTCGACCGGCTTGGGCAATGATAAATCGCCTTCGCCGCAAGCAAAGGGCGATCGAAGCGGGCGGTTGACGGACCGGAGTGCTGAACCGCGCTGCTTTGTCCGTACCGAGACATGCCTCTCCCCCGCGCGCGCCTCATGCTGGCATGACGAGCGCAGGGTCGGGTGCACCGAGCAAATCAGGGGGAGCGGTATGCCTCGATGCAAGCAAATCGGCGCGTTTGGGGTTGGGGTGCCGTCAACCGCCGCTTCGATCGCCCTTTGCTTGCGGCGACGGCGATTTGCCGTTGCCCAACACCGTCAAAGAGGTGATCGTGCCTTCGCAACCGCGGAGCATCTGGCGAATGTCGGCTAAGACGGCGGAGCGATGGTCGCTGGGCAGCTTGCGCGAGAAGTTGGTCAAGATCGGTGCCAAGGTCGTCAGCCACGGCCGCTATGTGACCTTCAAATGGCCGAGGTCGCGGTACCGCCGCAGATGTTTGTCGATATCCTGTCGTTCATCGCCCAACTACGGCGACCGCCCAAGCCAGCATGAGGAAGCGCAGGCTCAAAATGCGCCAAGACAAGGGGATGGGTATGCCTCGATGCAAGCAAAGTGGCGCGGGTCGGCAATCCGGTGCCGTCCTCGCCCGCCGCATATCGTCAGTTGCCTGCGGCGACAGCCATTTACCGTTACCGAAGCCGGTTAAACCGGCGATCCAGGCCTCGAAGCGGCCGGGAAGCTGGTGAATGTCGGTAAAATGAAGATCTCGCGACGCAGCGCGCTCATCGGTGCTGGAGCGGCCGGGGCGGTGGCTGCCCAAGCCCGTCCATTACGGCGAATTGGTGGCGGCGGCAATATCACGCCGACTCACTCCATCCCGGACATCTCGCTCGAGAATTTGAGCTTCACCGCACAGACCGGCAACGCTGGTGCGCACGTTGCCACAGCGACCGCCATCCTGTCGCCGAGCGGGCAATTCTCCGGGACCTGGAGCTTGTCGCCTGGTAGCGTGTTCAGCATTGTTCCGTCGACCGGCGTGCTCAAAATCGGCGGCACCGATGTCACAACCGATGGCCAATATAGCGTTACGATTATTGCGACTGGGTCCTATACTGGGTCGCCATTCTCCAAACCGTTCACCCTCACGGCCACCGCTGGCAGGCTGCTGTCCGTAGATAACACGATCGGATCACGACCTCTCGGCCCTCTTCAATCGGTCTATGGGGCACCAAACGATTATCCATTCGCTACGGTCAAGGCATCGATTACCAGAGGATCGCCCGGCAATATTAAAGATTACGTACAGCTATTCAACACCGGCCTCAACGCCTATGTCGGGGTGCCGTGGTATTTGAACGACAGCTCATCACCGCCGATCTCTCCGATCGCCGGTGCGACCATACACATTCCTTCGGTGCCGGGGACGACATGGAACCCGAGCAATACGGACCCGCCAGTTAATCCATTAATACACTGGAGACTGCGATTTATTTCGGGTGGCGCGCCATCTGGGACGGCCGGGCAGATGTTAGACGATCAGCCTGTCACCGTTGATATTTTGAAGCGTAGCAATCCGTTTTTCCCAAGCCTAGGGCAGGTGGGTTTTAACAATTCATCGATTGTCATGATCACCGGCATTACTGGCGGCATCGTCGGTGGTGCCGGTACCTGCCCGATAGTTTCAGGTGTGATGACGGCCAGGTTCATTTTTGTAGCCAATAGTGGCTTCTTCCCAGACAACAACAGCGTCAAAGCGCGGTACACGATCGACGATATACCTGTGGGGCCGATCGTTATTGGTCCGATCTCTGTAGCCAACCAACAATTTAACTCGAACATCGACACAACAAGCCCCACCATCTTGAATGGTGGTCCGCTCTCTGACGGGACGCACGCTCTGGGCGTGATCCTGATCGACTGCACGAGTACGAACGTTCCCTCCAATGCCAAGCCTTACTTCTGGCGCTGCATCCAATTCCCATTCATCGTTCATAATTCGGGCCAAACGCTAGAGCAGATTTACGCCGGGCCGATGGTCATACCATCGTGCGATAGCGGTCACGGCCCGAGCTTTAGGCTGAACACACAGAAACTGGATTTCGTGACTTTCCCTGGTTTTGATGCCATTCAAAGGACCGGCGGACCAGAGACCGGTGGGACGCACAATACCGTGGTTCCGATCCCCTCGCCGCAGAGCGGGTTTATCCCACCCGCGTCCGATCGGTCATCGCCACTGCATGGCCTGACGCCAGATCAACAACGCGACAGCACGCGCTGGTTCACTGAGGGGCTCGGCGGTGCCACCCCGACCGAATATCTAGTCAGCCCACGCTTCCTCACGACAATGAACGGAGGCGCGTACGTTTACGGATACAACGGCGAAACCGGGCAGACCATCGAAGGTGATTATACTGGGTTCATCCAGCACTGCAACTTCGATGGACCACGTAATGATAATCAGACTGATCAGATATCGGGTGCCATCGATGGGCATGACGGGACTTATTGGGTCGTGTTCGAGGGATTTGGCAGGATCATCAAAGTTACCTTTGACGGAACTGTGTCCACGTTAGCTGGTGGGACGACCGACCGCAGCAAGCTCGGGCTCTGTTCCGATGATGGAAACAGTGCGACCAATATCGATTCGGTGCTGATCCACGTCGGGAGAATTGGTATCCCGAGCTTCCCCGATCTGCGGGGCATCAACCACGGATGTTGGGATCTAACCGATACGACCCCGGGCAATACCCTGATCGTCGCCAATCCTATCCACCACTCCATCGTCAAGGTCACTGGTTTGGCCCCCGGCCATGGCCCAGTCACAATGACGCGCATCGCCGGGCAGGACGGCGGACTCGGCGGAAGGCAGGTTGCTTTTGCGGGCCTTAATGGCGGCTATCAGGACGGACCAGCAACTGAGTTTATTGCGGGCACCCAGGTCGCGCACTTCGTTGGTAACATCAATTCGAGCGGTGTTTTGAGGATTGAGTCCGGCTACACTGTAGACAGTGGCGCCGGCTTGGTTCCTGGTTGTCCGATCAAGTCTTATGCCGGGGGCAACCCGAACACGTCTACGGGATATTTGATTCTTGCCCAAATTGGCAGTGGAAGCGGTAATGGTACGACCTGGAAAACCAGTGTTCCGATAACCATCGCGTCCGGAACCAACTTTGAAGTATCGCAGCCGGTAGCCCTTTTGTCCGGACCTTATGACGTGCAGATGGCCGACGGCGTGCGCGGGCCCGATCCATTAGGGACGTTGTACGTCGCCGACCAACAGAATTGGGCTATCCGGAAAATCAGCGCGAATCTTGGCACGGTATCGACGCTCTTCGGCAATCAGACGAACCGAGGTGGCTGGTGGTCTGACAGCAACGGTGTTTCCTTTACTGGTAACATCGGTGCGACATTTGGTGGCGAAATCGGTACAGTCAATATCAGCACTGCATCCTGGGCATCGAATCTTTTGCATATCACAACCGGCTCGGCGGTAACCATCGCCGGGATAGCCGGCAGCGACATCAAGCCATATTGGACTGTGAAGATCTCCGGCCTGACCAACGATGGTAGTGGTGGCCCTGCGGCCATAAACGGCTATTGGCAGGTTGCGCGTGTGGCAAGCAACACCGATTTTCAACTATCAGTGGTCCAATCAGCAGGGGTAATCGGGAAGATTGGTGGCACCGGCGAGGCGACGCTCACGTTTTACGGCGATGATGTATTTGTGCCGTCTGCTCCTGGTGCAAGGCCATTAAATCATGGCCAAGCATCTGAGGTTTATTGCCCTTACCCACAGAGCGTCGCCATCAATTCGACGGGAAAGCTGGTTATCGGCAGTAGCTGGTTTAACACAGTGCTGACGGTCGATCTCGCGGGGACGCCTTCGGTAACCTATACTGGGCAATTTGGCTGCACCACGCCTCACTCGCGATTGAAAGGCGGCGTTGATCCTGGCAGTCATGCCAATATTGCCCAGCGTACCTTGCCGGGCGTGAATTTTGCAAATTCGTGGATTCAGCTTGACGTTGATAGCGGGGTGGCCGGCGATACCAGCGTGACTGGCTGCGTCGGACCGAAAGATGACATCATTATGCTAAACAGCAATGGCAGCATTACGGGATACTACTGGCGCTTTTCTGGTGATGGCAGCTGGGCGGGTCGAATTAGTTCAAATGACATGAACCGCAGTTTTCCACTGCCTGTTGGGCGTCAGGGCGGAGGTCATTATGCATGGATGATCGCGATGTCGCGCCATCAGGGCCGGATGCTCAGTAGCGGCCTATCCGACAGCGGCATCAATAGCTGGAGGATCATCAATCCCGCGATCGAGTTTTATGCCGACGCGAGTATACAGACGCATTTGAACGTCGACAGCGGTGCGCTAACGCGCGGGTATCATAATGCGCTTCACGGCAGCTGTGTGCAGATTGGTTTTGGGACTACTAATATAGCTGGACCATTTCCATGGGGCCTGCGTCCGGGCATCACTCAGACGCACGGCGAGATCGGGCGTGGCAATGTGGGGCTGCCGGGGCACGCCGATACGTTTGACGGTGTGGTGAACAGCTACCCCACTAGTGCTGCGCTCGGTGAGTTCATCAAGAGTGGCTTTGGCGGCACGGTGCCCAGACCCGAGTTCAGCATCGGCGGTGACGATCTGAACGACATCATCTACGCAGTGCAGCGGATGTCGATCCAGGGCAGCATTCCGGTGGCGATCTCCGGCCTCGTACAGCGCGCACCCTACGCGGCCGATGTTACGGCCCCGGTCATCAGCAACGTCAGCGCAACGCGCACCGGCGCGGGTGCCACGACCATAACGGTGACGTGGGACACCGTTGGCAAAGCGACCTGGGGCATTGTCGCGGCCGGGTTTGCCAGCGCACATGGCTCCAGCACCCCGTACCATCTATATCATCCCGAGGCTTATGTTCCAGGGGCCGGGAACTTGTCCTACAAGACCACCAGCCATAGCGTCACGATCGATGTGTTTCAGGATGCCCTGACCTACCTTGTGGTGCTTGCCAAGGATGTGGCCGGCAACAACGCGATCTCCGCCGAGCAAACGGTTGCAGCATGAGGCCGCAACATGCAAGATGACCGAACGGTATTCTGGCATGTCGCGGTGGTCGGCCTGTTGTCGTTTGGGCTGGCCGAAGCGTCCCTCTCCTGGCGCCTGGGTGGCCAATCCCCGCCCGTGGACCCAGGCGTGCGCAGCGGGGCCCCTGGTGCTGGTGGTTTTTTATCTGGGTTGTCAACTGACGAAGTAAATTTCGCTACGGCGGCTCAGACCAATGGTTTTGATAAGCAATGGTCGGTGCGAGGGACCATTCCCGGCGCGCCTACAATTGGTTTGGGGCCGCGGTTCATTGCGTGGGGATGCTCTTCCTGTCATTCTCAACCCGCGGTCGGTGGATCATCGCCGGCGAACAATAACGAATATATACAGGCAACCGCATGGGGTGCCCGAAACACCATACCGTCATTTATCACCGCGAACGGTCCGACCCGAATACCGTATATGAACAAGACATTTGGCGGCTATTCAGCAGGCACACTGCTAAAACTCTACACGATCACCGGTAGGATAGACGCGGCCGGCTGTAATATAGCGCAACCGGATTTTGCTACGCTTGTCGCTAATAATGCATTAAGTTACCACATTCCCGTGCCACTTTTTGGTGGAGGTCTCGTCGAGGCCACTCCGAGCACCAACTTAATCAATGCGCAGGATCTGTCGCGCAATACCAGCCTCGGCATCACCAGCGGGAGATTCAACTCTACCGTGCGCGGTATCCAAACACTGGGTTGGAAGGCAACCACTGCCGGTCTCGACGCTTTCGCCGCATCCGCGTTGTCCACGGACCTCGATACGACGTCGCAAATATATCCGAAGAAAGAAGATGATACAGTGCCCAGCTGCCTGTTCAATTCATTACCGGAAGACGCGCCGTCGTACGTCCGGCGCACACCTAACACGAATAGTGCGTCTGCGGATTATGCCTCAGACGTCACACTTACCGCTCAATTCGTTAGGTCATTAGCGCCACCCACACCAGCTTGCACACCCGTGCAGGGTTCGTCGACGATTTGCTATGGCACTGTCACTCAAAGCTCAATCTACAACGGTCAGCAGAAATTTATTCAAGCCGGGTGCGATGCTTGTCATATTCTGAGCCAGACAACGGGCTCAGCGAGATTGACCGGACAAAGCAATCTGACTTACTACCCGCTGAGTGATTACGCACTTCACAACATGGGGGCCGGTCTGTGGGACGGGATCACCTCAGGTGCGGCTGGTCCGCAGGATTTTCGCACGCCAGCATTGTGGGGCGTCGGGCAGCGAATTTGGTTGCTGCATGATGGTAGAACCGCAGATTTATATCAATCAATTCTCGCTCATTCCTCGACTGGTAGCGAAGCCAATACGACCGTTAGCAACTTCAACTTGTTGTCCGTCTCCGACCAGCAAGACATATTGAATTACCTAAGATCGTTTTAGCAAAGGTGATCTTGGCATAGGTGTCGATCACGGTCTGCTGATAGACCCGGCCGACGCCCTTTAAGGTGCCGACATAGAAGGTATCCTGGGCGCCGCAATAGCCGGGACATTCGCTCTCGAACTCGCCATGCGCTTCCTTGTCCGCTTTGGCCTTCTCGAGAGCGGGTTCTGGGCTTCGGTCAACAGGATGTCATCCTGCGCCAACTTGGCTTCCAGCGCCTTGAGCCGGTGCTTGATCGAGGTCAGATCGTGGCGCTGCCACACGCAGCGCACGCCCGCCGGCGAGATCGACAGGCCCTGCCGCTTTAGCGCCTCCGATACCCGGACCTGGCCCCAGGCGGGCTGCTCGATCGTCAAGTCGACTACCGCCCGTTCAATTTGCGGCGCCGTGCGGTTCTTCAACACTGGGTTGCGCCGGCTGATTTCCTGCAGCGCCAGCTCGCCGCCTTTGTCGTACAGCTCCTTGAAGCGATAAAAGCTGTCGCGGCTGTAGCCCATCATCTTGCAGGCTTGGCTGACATTGCTTTACGGAGCCAAAACGGCTGAAATGGCTGGATCTCCGCTCATAAATTTCAGGGGTCAGCGCGATCCGCTCGGCTACCACCTAGCCGAGTCCCTCGAATATGGGCCGGTGATCCTGCCCAATAGCGATCGCCGCGAGTGGTGCGAACCGCTTACAGGCGAGGAGTACCTGATATTTGCGAAAACCGCGGGCACCCCTGACGGCGCTCTAGACTTCGTCTGGCGTTACGGTCCGGTCACAGCGTTCACGCGAGTTACCGGTGATCGAGTCGAGGCGATTACGAAGAACGTTCGCGACATGAATCGGTTCATCGGCGCTATCGCCGCAATGCAGACGGAACCGCGCGCAAACACAGGCGCGTCTCTGGGCCGCGATGGGCCGATCGTCTCCGGAATCCGCCCGCTGCGCGACATCGAAGACCCGAGGTCAGAAGAACTGCGGGACGCCCTCCTCACGAGCTCTCTGGTCTCGATCAGCCTCGCGTTTATTTGGGATCCAGTAAAGAGAGCTCCGAGGTGGAGCTTCGCGATGGACTGCCTACGTGACGCGCTGTGGTTGCAATTCGGGCAGGCAATGATGCGCGAGGGGCAACTTCGCCTTTGTCCGCACTGCGCTCATTGGTTTGAGACGGGTCTTGGCACCGGGCGACGCAAGGACGCGAGGTTTTGCTCCGACGAGCATAGGGTCACCTTCAACAGCTTGAAGAGAAGCAAGGGGGATTGAGCGATGCGTAGGGCCGGCCATATCCGTCAGCGTTCGCCCGGCTCGTTCGAGCTGCGATACGATCTCGACACCGATCCCGCGACGGGAAAGCGCAAGACGGTGACAACGACGGTGCGCGGTTCCCGCAAGGATGCGGAGCGGGAGTTGCGCCGGTTGCTGCACGCGGTCGACACCGGTCAGCATGTCGATCGCACCCGGATGACGGTGCGTCGTTGGCTTACCTTATGGCTCGATACGATCCAGCACGAGGTCGCGCCGCGCTCGCTCGATCGTTACACCAGCATCGTCAATCTGCACTTGATCCCCGGCCTCGGCCATTTGCCTCTTGCCAAGCTCTCGGTCACCCATCTTCAGGAGCTATACAATCAACTGGCGGTCTCAGGACGTCGTGACGGCAGACCGGGAGGCCTCGCTGCCAGGAGTCGGCGACAGGTTCACCGTGTCCTATCGGCGGCGCTCCGTCGCGCCCTCGAGCAGCAAGCGCTCGCGCGAAATCCCGCTGACTTATTTCGCAATCGACTTCCAAAGGTCGAGCGCCGCGAGATGGTCGCGTTGACCTCGGAACAGTCCACGTTCTTGCTCGACGCCCTGGGAGAGGATCCGGTCCGTTGGCCGGTCCTTATCGCACTTGCCACCGGCGCGCGGCGCGGCGAGACGCTAGCGCTGCGCTGGCGCCACATAGACCTCGACCGCGGAACGATGAGGATCGCCGAGTCCTTGGAGCAGACCGCGCGCGGCCTACGGTTCAAGCCGCCAAAAAACAACCGGTCGCGTGTCGTCGTATTGCCTGCTTTCGCGATTGAGGAGCTCCGCCGCCGGAAGAAAGAGCAGGCCGAGGAGCTTCTGCGCTGCGGAGTACGGCAATCGCAAGATACCCTCTTGTGCACGCGACAGGATGGCGAGCCGGTGACCCCAGTCCAGCTAACGCACCGTTTTACACGGCTCACCGCAAAGCTGGAGGGACTGCCTAAGCTGCGGTTTCATGACCTCCGCCATAGCCACGCCACGCAATTGTTGCTCGCCGGCGTGCATCCGCGCATTGCGCAAGAGCGGCTGGGGCACTCCACAGTGTCGCTCACACTCGACTTGTACAGCCACGTGACAGGCGCCATGCAGGAAGACGCCGCGGCGAAGATCAACGCCGCCTTCGGTCGCCCGCGAAAACCAGCTCGGTAGCAAATTCGGTAGCACGACGCCGATAAAAACGCCAAAACACAATGCAAATCAAATAGGTATGGTGCAATAGGCGGCGATCTTCTTGATCGGATAGCGCAGAGCAATCGGCGGGATCAGTGCCAAACCGCCCCGCACCGCGAAGAAGACAAACGCGCCGACGAGGCCCAAATGCAGCCCGGCGATCGCCAGCAGGTGCGACAGACCGGAATCCCTGAAGGACTGCTTGACGTCCTCCGCGATCGCGCCGCGCTTGCCCGTGATCAGCGCAGAAGCGACCCCACCGGTCGAACCGGGCAGCACGGCATTGATCCGCCGCGTCATCTCGGTGCGCAGATGCCGCAATTCCTCGCCCCAGCCGCCCCCGGTTTCGGAAGCGCCTTCCTGACCGGCGATCCGGTGGGCACCGCCAAAAGCGTAGCCGACCCCGCCGATCCGGGCGAAGTAGAGCTCGCGCTGGAAATCGCGCCCGCCCGGCAAAATCTGGGGCGGCACCGGATAAAGCATCGCCTTGAGCCGGACACGGTCGCCCGGGTTCAGCTCGTCGCTCGTCTGAGGGATGTGCAGGCGCAGGCGGTGCGGCTGACCGGTCGGGTCGAGCCCGGGTAGGAGATCCGGCTCGACAATGACGCGCCAGCCCTTCTCGGCCAAATCGATGTCGATGACCCGCCCGGTGAGGGTGAGCGGTCCGAGGTGCCGCTGCAACATCGGCACCTGCCGCTCCCAGGCGGTTTCGCGCATCAGCGCAAAGCCGGCGGCAAGGGCAGCGAGCGCGAGCGAAGCCTCGCTCCATCCCGGATGCCGGCGCAAAGCAAGGCTCAGGCCCGCACCGGCAATCGTTGCGGCGACCCCCGGCCACAGCGGCGGCTCGACCCTCAGAGCAAAATACACTCCGATCCCGGCGCCGAAGAAAACCGGCAGCCAGAGCAAGCGCCGCTCGCCCTCGGCAACGAGGCGGTCGACAAGGGCGGCCACGACACGCGCGGTCCACGCGGGCACGAAGCCGACCCGTTCGCCCGCAACCGCCGCATCCGCCATTAGCGCCCCATCGCTCTCGAGACACGAGAGTACAGGATAAGATAGTTAATTTATAGTCGTATTTGTCGCGAGTTTTAGTCGAATCTGAACAAATTCTTGCGACTCGGCGCGAACGCGGCAACCTCAGTGAAAGCCCGCCTTTGTCAGCCCTCCAGGAGATGGTCGCGCGCCTCCTGCGTGCCGAATTGTCCGGCGAAGATCCGCGCATCGAAAAACGGCGAGAGACGCGTGATGATCGCGCGCTCGCCGTCAGCATCCTGGTTTTTCCCCATCTCGGCATAGGCGGCCGCAAGAAACGAATGGGTGATCATCTGGTTGCTGCGTCCGGGGCTACGGGCGAGGGCGCGGTCGCCGGCCTCGACGGCTTCGTTGTAGCGGCCGAGGAAATAATACGCCCAGCATAGACTATTCATCGTTAGCAGGTGGCCGTGGTCAAAGCGGAGCGCACTTTCGAGCCACGGCAAAGCCTCCGTCGCTCTGCCTGCCCACATCAAAATGTTTCCTCGCGTTTGGTAACTGTCGACATCGCTCGGATTGATTTCGAGCGCTCGGTCGATCTGCCCCGATGCGAGATCATAACGTCTTTTGTACATGTTGATAAATGCGAGCAGGCGGTAGGCGCTCGTCGTCATCTGATCGAGCGCCAGGGCTCTCTGGGCGAGCGTCTCGGCTTGTTCGAGTTCTTCCTGACGAAATTCGGTCCATCCAGACACGACGGCCTCGAAATGCGAGCCGCCGAGCGCGGCATAAGCCGCGGCATAGTTCGGGTCGAGGTCGATCGCGCGCTGGAAGAGTGCCGCCGCCTCATCGTTTTTGTCGCGGCTGGGATGCGACAGGAACTCGCGACCGCGGAGAAGGTACTCGTAAGCCGCGAGGTTTTCGGTCGGCTTCGTAAGGACGCGTTCTCGCTCGAACCGGGTGAGCTTCACGGCAGCCGAGCCGACGACGCGCCGGGCAATGTCGTCCTGCACGGCGAAGATGTCCTTCGCCTCGGCATCATAAGTTTCGGACCAGACATGAACCCCTGTCACGGCCTCGGTCAGTTCCACATTGACCAGGACGCGATCTCCGGCACGGCGGATGCTGCCCTCGAGCAGGTAGCGCGCATCCAGCAGGCGTCCAATTTCGGCAGGCTGGGCCTTCGAGCCCTTGAACGGAAAGCTCGCCGATTTGGCGATGACCAGCAGGTTCGAGAAGCGGCCTAGTGCCGTGATGACGTCTTCGGTGATCCTGTCGCTGAAGAAATCTTGCCCGGCATCCCCTGACAGATTCTTAAAGGGCAGCACCGCTACCGAAGGATGGCCCGCGAGACGAGCCGGCGCCGCGAGGGTTGCGACATCGACCGGCTTGGATGCAGCGCCGAACCCGAGCAGCTCCCAACCTGCGCCCGCATGAAGCACCCACGCCACGAGGCTCGCTGCAACTAGTGCGGCGGTCCCTGCGGCAGCCAGAAGAGGTCGCCACCCTTTCCCCGAACGAGCTACTACGGTCCCTACGCCAACCGCGTAAGCGCGCACCGGCTCGGCGATGTTCTTGACGCGATGGGCGCCGAGCGGGCGGTAATCAAGATCGAGCTTGTTCCGGACTTGCTCGTATACAGTGTGCGAGATGCAGACGGTGCCGGGCTGGGCGAGCGCCTCGAGCCGGGCGGCGATGTTGACGCCATCGCCGAAGATGTCGTCGCCGTCGACAATGACATCACCGAGATTGACGCCGATCCGCAATTCGAGCCGGCGTTCCGGGGGAGCCGGGTCGTTGACGGCGCGCGAGGCGCGCTGCATCTCGACGGCGCAGTTCAGCGCATCGACGACGCTCGAAAAATCCGCCAGTAGGCTGTCGCCGGCCGTGCCGACGATCCGCCCGCCGTGCGCCGTAATCAACGGGTCGACGGCGCCTCGGAGCTTGCTCAGCGCTTGATGTGTGCCGGCCTCGTCCTCCCCCATCAGTCGGCTGAAGCCGACCACATCAGTATGGAGGATCGCGGCGAGTTTCCGTTTCCTCGACGGAGTGACCCCCGCGGGATTAGGCGGGTTATCGAGCGCGGTGCGCATCGCGGATGCGTTTGACCTCGCCGCAGACACCGCGCACTATACCTGCCTTCGAAGTCCCCTGACGACGGTCGTTCGCTGGAGGGAAGACCATGCGGAGGGTTCGTCCATCACGAGCAAGATTGGCCGCGGCTTTAGCCGGAGTGTTGTTCGCCACAATCCTCGCACATACTGCCCGGAGCGAGGAACTCAAGCTCTCCATCAGCGGCTATGATCCGGTCGCTTATTTCACCGACGGGAAACCCGTTCAGGGCAAATCCGAGATCGAATACTTGTGGCACAAATTGCGCTGGCGCTTTGCTAACGAGGCCCATCGCAACCTGTTCGTCAAAGAACCGGACCGCTACACGCCGCAATACGACGGCTACTGTGCGATGGGTGTGTCAGCCGGCGAGGCGGCGCGCAAGGACACTGTCGACCCCGAGGCTTGGGCGATAGTCGACGGCAAGCTCTACCTAACTCATATAAGCCAAGCAATGGATGACTGGCGCAAGAACCCTGCGGATTATATCAAGCAAGCGGACGCAAACTGGCCGGCGGTCAAGGATCTAGCGGCGCCGGAGATACTCGGACCGCCGTGCGCCACCTCTCCGCCCACGACTAAAGTCGCGCTGCGTGACGGTGGTCACATGGTTATCGTCGGCCCCGAGGCGCCACGAGACGAGCGCGGCAACATCGTCGGCAAGGGCGACATGGGCGCTCAGCTGGAGCAGATCGGCAAGAATGTCGAGACCTGCCTGAAAAGGGCGGGGGCGAGTCTCTCCGACATCGTCGAAACCCGCACTTTCGTCGCCGATCCTGATCAGCTCGCCAAATACGCCGATCTGCGGAAGCAGTTTTTCGGCAGCGCTCCGCCGGCCCGGACGGTCGTCCGTAAGGGCGGGCTTTCCAACCCCGACGATCTCGTCGAGGTCATGGCCTTCGCCAAAACCCAGTAGCCGGAGGCGGCTCTCCTAGGCGAACGACCGAACCTTTAAATCTGTTGTTTATCGCTCCCTCAGCGCTGTGCAGATTCGGTTGATATCCAGTGCAGGTTACGTTGTTTCTCGGCATTGCAAATTGTAACCTAACTCCTTGATCTAACAGGTACAACTAGCCATGGGCCGGGTGTTCCAGGGCGTTCGACCGCGATTTACGTTGTTTTTGGCCAGCCTGCCCGGCGCCCCGAACGGAGCCTCTGCTAGATCTCTCCTTCCTGCTTCAGCATGCGCACGGAGTTGCGCAACGCCTTCATGGTGTCCTCGAGCTCGGCCTCGCCATGCGTCGCCGAGACGATGCCGCCCGGGCTGCCGTTGAAGTCGACCCCACCCGTCATCATCGCCAGCCGGAACTTGTGCACGATCCCGGCCTGGCGATTGCCGGTCATCGCCGCCGCCGGCTGCTCGAGCGGATCGAAGCGAGTCGGGACGATCCCTCGGTGGTCGGGGTTGGTGAAGATATGGAAGTTTGAAAACGACCCGTAGGCCGCCCACGGCACGTGTTCCTCCTCAAACACCTCGTTGATCCGCCGGCGCAGAGTATCGCCGTAGCGGTTGGCACGGGCGCAGGCGTCGGTCGTGCCGACGATTTCCAGCGCTGCCACCCCCGCCGCGGCGGAAAGCGGGTTGGCGTTGAACGTACCCTGATGAGAGATCTTCTCGCGGTCGGCGGCCTTTGTCATCTGGAAGTCGAGCAGGTCGAGGATGTCTTTGCGGCCGGCGACCGCACCGCCCGGCAACCCGCCGGCGAGGATCTTTGCCAATGTCGTCAGATCGGGCCGGATGCCGTATTCGGCCTGCGCCCCGCCGGGCGAGACGCGGAAGCCGGTGACGACCTCGTCGAAGATCAGTACCACGCCGTGCTGCCGGGTCAGCTCGCGCAGCGCCGTCAGGAACGGCGGGTCGATCGGCAGCTGCGCACCATGAGCGCCCGTCGGCTCGATGATTGCGGCGGCAACGTCATCGTGCTCGTCGAGCAAGCGAGCGAGCCCCTCTGCGTCGTTCTGCTCGGCCAGCAGCAGGCCGCCCGTGACCCCCGACAGCACGCCCGGTGTCGGGCTGCCGTCGAAATGGCTCGCATAGCCCGAAGTCATGTGATCATGCCAGCCGTGGAAGTGATGCTTGAAGCGGATTAGCTTGGACTTGCCGGTGAAGGCGCGGGCGAGCCGCACCGCCATCATCGTCGCCTCGGTGCCCGAGGATGTGAAACGGACGCGCTCGGCCGAGGGGACAAGCTTCATCACCCATTCCGCCCAGACGATCTCGGTCTCGTGCGAGGCGCCGAAGTGGGTGCCGCGCTCGATCTGCCGGTTGACCGCCGCGACGACCTTCGGGTGGCAATGCCCGAGCAGCAGCGCGCCGTGGCCGCCGAAGTAGTCGACATAGCAATTGCCGTCGACATCCCATTTGCGCGGCCCCTTCGCCCGCGTGATGTAGAGCCCGTAGGGCTCGATGTAACGCGAATCGTGGGTCACGCCGCTCGGGAACAGCCGGCTGGCCTTCTCCGAGGCCGCCGCCGAGCCCGGGGTCGCGCCGCGATAGGCGGCGATGATCGGCGAATTTGTCGTCAGTGTGTCGGGCATGCCCATCACTCCTTGGCCGGAAGCAACCTTGATCAGGTTGTAGGCCCTGCGGCGCCAAATGAGAAGGGCCGCTCCTCCGAGCGGCCCTTCCC
>Ga0310909_10000167_pt1 | contig 29559 bp, 22 predicted proteins | sample GREbulkMGT000H_FD_203449 | JGI IMG/M metagenome (GOLD analysis project Ga0310909, IMG submission 203449) | Lab enrichment of tropical soil microbial communities from Luquillo Experimental Forest, Puerto Rico - GRE.bulkMG.T000H | ecosystem: Environmental > Terrestrial > Soil > Tropical forest >... | reverse complement strand
GTGGCCGCAGGCGATCTCGGTTCGTCGGCCGCCCGCAAATTCGACTGCGAGGCGTGGGTCCCGACGCAGGGGACCTACCGCGAGCTGACGTCGACGTCGAACTGCACCACGTTTCAGGCGCGCCGGTTGGCGACGCGCTACCGCGACGCCAACGGCAAGCCGCAGACCGCCGCCACCCTCAACGGCACGCTGGGCACTACGCGATGGCTGGTTGCGATCCTGGAGAACCATCAGCAGCCCGACGGCAGCGTGCGGGTGCCGGACGCGCTCGTTCCGTTCGTGGGTACCGAGCTGCTGGAGCCTTAGGCGAGACCGGCGAAGGTGGGGCTACCCGCCTCGAGCGGGACGCGAGCGGCGCGCGCGGTGAAGCTGATCGCGTGGTACCACCCGCACAGCATGGTGAGGTCGAGAATTTCGCGGTCGTCGATCTCACCGCGCAGTTCCTCCCAGAGGGCGTCGTCGATGTCTCGGTGGTCGCAGAGCGCGTCGACGGCGCGAATCAACAGGCGATCTCGCTCGGCGGCCCAGCACGGATCGTCGGCGTCGCCGTGGGTCAGCGAGGCGATCTGGTCTCGGTCCAGGCGCGCCCGTTCGGCGAAAAAGGCGACGTGCACGCCCCATTCGTACTCGCAGCCGCAGCGGACGCAGGTCCGATCGATGACGATCTCGCGATCGCGAAGCGAAAGCGACAGGGAACGGCTGAGCTCGTAGCTGCCCCACAGCGTCATGGCCTCTGCCATCGGCAGGTTTTTGACCACGGTGCGAAACAGTGCGATGGGCGGCACGTCCGGCGGCATCATCTTCTGGAGCTGGGCAGCCACGGCCGGATCGTGGGGTGGTTCGAGGGCGCCGATTCGAGGCGTTACGATTTCCGTAACCATGAACACAAAAGCTACGTTACGGAAATCGAAACGTCAACCCGCCCTCCGCCCCGGCCGTCCGGTGCGCGGGTCGACGACCGGGCGACCGCTCATGGCCGCTCTCGATCTGCTTGGCCGCCGTTGGTCGCTGCGGATGCTGTGGGAGCTGCGCGACGGTCCGCTGGGCGCCAGGTCGCTGCGCGAGCGCTGCGACGGCATGTCACCCAGCGTTCTCTACGACCGTCTCGGTGAGCTGGCCGACGCGGGCCTTATCGCCCAGCGGGACGACCAGTGCTACGAACTGAGCGAAATGGGCCGCTCGCTCGGCGAGGCACTGGTTCCCCTGGACCAGTGGGCCCGTCGCTGGGCAAAGGGCTCGGCCTAGGCGTCCACCATCTCGCGGGCCTGTGCGTGCCGGCGCTGGCGCTCGATGGTGGCGAAGTAGAAGGCAAACGCGAAGGAAAGGCTGGTGAAATCGCTGAGCACAAAAAACAGCCAGGGGCGCCGCAGACCGCGTCGATAGCCGTCGATGATGGTAAACAGCGGCAGCAGAATGACATTCGTGATGAGGTAGTCCTCGGAGCCCGAACCCGCAGCCGGGTTGGTGAACAGCATCCGGACGAAGTGCGGATAGCTGGCTGGCCCAGCGAAGAGATTGCCCTGCCCGTGCGCGTCGGCCACGAAGTGGATGTTGAAGTAATAGCCCAGCGCGATCGAGGCGATGCCCACGGCGTAGTACACATATTCCAGCGGTGAGAACCATGGTCCGTTGGCGGGCTTGGCGTAGACCTGCCGGTTCGACGCGATGATCCCGCCTATGCAGGCAAGCCCGAGTAGAAAGTGGACGATGATGGAGACCATGGGCGCAGTCTCACCGCGCCGCAAAGTTTTGTCAATATTGTCATAACTCTTGGTACCTTACTGACATGGTCAGGCCCGCGCGGACGGTGCGCAGCGAACGCACCCGGGAGGCGTTGCGTCAGGCCGCGGTGGTGCGGTTCCTGGCCCAGGGTGTGGAGGAGACCTCGGCGGAGCAGATCGCTGCCGACGCGGGGGTGTCGCTGCGGACCTTCTATCGTCACTTCAGCTCGAAGCACGATCTGCTGTTTGCCGACTTCACCGGACTGAACTGGTTTCGCGCGGCGCTGGACGCCAGGCCGGCCGACGAACCGGTCATTGATTCCGTGCAAGCGGCCATCTTTGCGTTTCCGTATGACGTTGAAGCCGTCGCTAAAATCGCTGCCTTAAGGGGTGGCGAGTTCGACCAGGGCCGCATCGTCCGCCACATCCGGGACGTCCAGGCCGACCTCGCCGATGCCATCGAGGCGCAGTTTCATAGGCGTAGCTGTACGGCAGATCCAACGACAGATTCGCGGCTACGCATCACGGTGGCCGCCCGCTGCATTGCGGCCGCGGTATTCGGAGCGATGGAAGCTTGGATGGTCGGCGACGATCGATCACTCGGCGAGTTGGCGCGGATGTCCCACGCGGCGCTCGCGTCACTGCGGGGCGGCATTTCCGGCACCTGGATCACCTGGACCGGCCATCAAGTTTCGTCATAATTGACAAAACTTTGCGGCCGTGCCAGCCTCCATTCGTGAAGGGCAGGAAGCATGGCTGAATCTGAGACAAGATTTGACGCGATCGTCATCGGTGCGGGCCATAATGGGCTTGCCGCGGCGGTGCTACTGCAGAAGGCGGGACTGCGGACGGTGTGCCTGGATGCCAAGCTCTACGCCGGTGGGATGGCCTCCACGGTGGAACTTTTCGACGGCTACCGGTTCGAGATCGCCGGCTCGGTGCAATTCCCGACGGCGTCCGTGGTCGTCGACGAGCTGGGCCTGGACACCCTGCCGACGATCGACTTGGAGGTGATGTCGGTCGCGCTGCGCGGCGTCGGCGACGACCCGCTGGTCCAGTACAGCGACCCGATCAAGTTGTTCACCCACCTCAACGAGGTGCACGGCGCGGATGCCGTCAACGGGGTGGCGGGGCTGATGGCGTGGAGCCAGGCACCGACGCGGGCACTGGGGCGGTTCGAGGCGGGCGCTCCGCCCAAAACCTTCGACGAGATGTACGCTTGCGCCACAAATGAATTCGAACGCTCGACCATCGATGACATGCTTTTCGGCTCGGTTACCGACGTGTTGGACCGCTACCTCCCGGACCGCGAAAAGCACGGTGCGCTGCGCGGCTCGATGACCGTGCTGGCCGTCAACACGCTCTACCGTGGGCCGGCGACGCCCGGCAGCGCGGCGGCGCTCGCTTTCGGACTGGGCGTGCCCGACGGGGACATGATGCAGATGAAGAAGCTGCGCGGGGGCATCGGCGCGCTCACCTCCCATCTGTGTGCACTGCTGGAAAGCCATGGCGGCGAAGTGCGGCTGCGCACCAAGGTGACCGAAATCTTGGTCGCCGACGGCGGGGTCGGGGGAGTGCGCACCGAGGCGGGAGACGTCCTCGCGGCACCGATCGTCGTCTCCGGCATCGCGCCCGACGTCACGCTCAACGAGCTCATCGATCCCGCCGCGCTGCCCGCCGACATCCGCGAGCGGTATTCGCGCATCGACCACCGCGGCAGCTACCTGCAGATGCACTTCGCGCTGGACGAAGCCCCCGCCTTCGCCGCACCCTACGAGGGGCTCAACGACCCGGCAATGCAGGCGTCGATCGGCCTTTTCTGCACTCCGGAGGAAGTCCAGCGGCAGTGGGAAGATTGCCGCCGCGGGATCGTTCCCGCCGACCCGACGGTGGTCCTGCAGATCCCTTCGCAGAACGACCCGGACCTCGCGCCCGAGGGCAAACACGCCGCCTCGGCGTTCGCGCTGTGGTTTCCGATCGAGGGCGGCCCGGATGAGACGGGCTACGGTCGCGCGAAGGTCGAAATGGGTCAGCGGGTGATCGACAAGATCACCCGATTGGCACCCAATTTCGAAGGCAGCATCATTCGGCACACCACGTTCACGCCCAGGCACATGGGCGTCATGTTCGGGGCGCCGGGTGGCGACTACTGCCACGGGCTGTTGAACCCGGACCAGATCGGGCCGAACCGCCCCGGTCCCAAAGGGTTTCTCGGCCAGCCGATCCCGATCGACGGTCTATACCTCGGCAGTGCGGGATGCCACGGCGGTCCGGGAATCACATTCATTCCGGGTTACAACGCCGGTCGCGCGGCGCTGGAAGCGCGCTAACCGCGCTCGGCCAGCAGCTCGTCCAGCAGCGCGGTGAACTCGTCAGGGCGCGCCGGCGTGCACGCCGGGCTGGGCCAGGTCCCGGGTACGTCCAGGGTGACCAACGTCGACCTGAACGGCCGTTGGATGTCCAGGGGTAGCCAGCGGCGGAAGTCGGAGCTGCCCCAGATGCGGAGCCGTTGCACGAACAGGCCCAACGCCTCGGCCTTGTAGCCACGAATACTGTCCAGGGCGATGACCTTCGACGTGCCGGACGGAAAGTGGTAGCGGCGCAGCGTTATCGCCGCGCGATCCAGCTGGATGAGGCCGTCATCGTAGGACGGATCGTAAGTCGCGTTCATTTCCTCGAGCTTCGCAGTTGGTGGCCCCGCGAGGTCAGGCAGCGGCCGTCGTCCAGTCGCCACTGCCAGCCATGCAGGTTACAGGTCAGTGTGTTGCCTTCTACCACACCGAATTTCGAGAGATCGGCCTTGAGGTGGGGGCAACGGCGCTGCATCTCCCAGCCGTCCAGAGTGACCGATGTCGAGTCGTCGTGGGTCTCGGCGAACCATCCGTCGGCGTACGCGATCCGCTCATCGGTGAGGCACTTGAAGAATGTGTACAGGTATTCGTTGTAGCCGCCGATCCGCCAAGCCGTGAAACGGGTGGACAAGAAGATGGTGTTGACCCAGTCGGGCTCGTGGTCGCGCAGCACGGTGCGGACCAACTCCGGGGCTATTGCGAAACCGTAGCGGACCCTTTCGTCGGGAATCCGTTCGCGCACCGCCCTTTTCGGAAAGTCCAGAATCACCGTCTCGGGGCCGATGGCCAGCTCTACGGGATAGCCGATGCCATCACAGACCTCGTCGCTTTGCAGCATGATCGGCTCGAACAGCGCGCGCAGTTGCTCCAGCACCGGCTCGCCCGCGGCGGGCGCCCAGGTCGCCCGCTCCGCGGCTAACACGGGCGCCATCCGGTCGGCATAGTCGGCGATATAGGCCGCCTTGTCGGTGGTGAAGATGGCCTCGACTCGGTCGGCCGGCAGCGGATGGCTGAGTGAATTGAGCGTCGTACCAGAGAAGTCCGCGGTCGATCCGGGGATCATCAACAAGCCGCCGTTGTGGCCGTGCTCCCGCATCTGGTTCAGGAACACCATCTGGTCGGGAAAGATGTTGGCCGGATCGCCGCGGTCGTCGTTGAGGTGGCGCAGCTCGGGGTCCAAAAAGCATGGCGGCCCCGCCGACGGCACCACCCAGGTGGCGCCCACCTGGGCGATGTACTGACGAGCGCGGTCCATCTGCCGTTGGCGTTTCTGGGTGCCGAACGACTCCTTAGCGCGGGCCGGCATGTCATAGACCATCGGGTACCAGATCGCTCCGGAATACTGCAGCAGGTGCACGTCGACGTGGCCGAATTCGGCTGCCAGCACGTCCAAATCGACCGGCCGGGCGTCGTTCATGTTGAAAACCGTTGTCACACCGTCGGAAACCACCAGCGCTGAATCGCCGATCGGACCGTCGGCCGGGGCCCGCAGGGCGATGATCATGATGTCGAGGTCGCCCTTGGGTCCGCTGATCCCGTGCCTGACCGAGTCGGTGGTCTCGAAAAATCGGTGAAACCCCAGCTTTTCCAACTCATTTCGCAGGTCGGGCACCGGGAACTCGGGCAGCAGCACCACCGCGTCCTTGTTGACGTGGTCGGCCAGATTCTTGGCGTCGAAGTGGTCCCTGTGCAGGTGGGAGACGTAGAGGTAGTCGCAGTCGCCCAATTTGTCCCAGTCGAGCGTGCTGTTGTCCGGGAACGGAAACCAGGACGCGAAGTAGGCGGGATTGACCCAGGGGTCGCACAGGATGTTGCCCGCGTGGGTCTGGATCAGAAACCCGGCGTGGCCTACGCTCGTGACCTGCACAAATACCTTTCCAGGGACAGTGAGGAGCCTCTTGACGGTAACGGCTTATCAGCCCCCGAGCTTAGCGCCCTCGGGCACTCCGGGCGGCTCACAGTCGGGACCACTAGGCTGATGGGCTGTGGAACCGGTATACGGCACAATCATTCAGCTTGCCCGCTTATTCTGGCGCCTGCAGGGTCTAAAGATCACGGTCGTGGGCGCCGAGAACTTACCGAAAAGCGGCGGTGCGGTCATCGCGATCAACCACACCGGTTACCTGGACTTCACATTCGCGGGGTTGCCGGCCTACAGGCAGGGCCTCGGGCGCAAGGTGCGGTTCATGGCGAAGCAGGAGGTGTTCGACAGCAAGATCACCGGGCCGATCATGCGCAGCCTGCGGCACATCCCCGTGGATCGTCAGGACGGGGCCGCCTCCTACGAGGCCGCCGTCCGGAACCTGAAAGACGGTGAGCTGGTCGGCGTCTATCCCGAGGCCACGATCAGCCGCAGCTTCGAGATCAAGGAGTGCAAGTCGGGGGCCGCCCGGATGGCGGTCGAGGCCGGGGTGCCGATCGTTCCGCACATCGTCTGGGGTGCGCAGCGGATCTGGACCAAGGACCATCCCCGGAAGCTGTTGCGCCCCAAGGTGCCGATCCTGGTGCTCGTCGGCGAACCGATCGAGCCGACGCTGGCCACCGAGGAATTGCAGGGACTATTGCACTCGCGGATGCAGCATCTGCTGGAACGGGCCCAAGAGCTCTACGGACCTCACCCGGCCGGCGAGTTCTGGGTGCCGCATCGGCTCGGCGGTGGTGCCCCATCGTTGGCCGAGGCGGCGCTTTTGGACGCCGAGGAGGCGGCCCTGCGGGCGGCCCGCCGCGCCCAAGCCACCGGGCCGCCGGAGCAGTAACCGATGGCGGAGCCCACCTTTCGCACCCTCGAGATCTTGGCCCGGCTTGTCATCCTGGCCACCGGCACCCGCATCACCTTCAGCGGTGAGGGGAACATTCCCGAACGAGGCGGCGCCGTGATCGCGATCAACCACACCAGCTATGTCGACTTTCTTCCTGCGGCATTAGCTATGCATCGCCGACACCGTCGGCTTAGATTCATGATCAAGGCCGAACTGCAGCAAGTGAAGGTGATCAATTTCCTGATCAAGCACACCCGCACGATCCCGGTGGACCGGGGCGCCGGGGCGGACGCCTATGCGGTCGCCGTGCAGCGGCTGCGCGAGGGCGAGGTGGTCGGGGTCTATCCGGAGGCCACGATCAGCCGCAGCTTCGAGCTCAAGGAGTTCAAGACGGGGGCGGCGCGCATGGCCAGTGAAGCGGACGTCCCGATCGTCCCGGTGATCGTCTGGGGTGCGCACCGCATCTGGACCAAGGACCACCCACGACACATCGGCCGCCACAAGCTGCCGGTCAGCGTGGAGGTGGGCGCGCCCTTGCGGGCTGCCGAAGACCTCGCGACCACCAATGCCGCGCTACGCGAATCGATGAACACACTGCTGCACCGGGCACAGCAACGGTATCCACACCCCCGGGGCGCCTACTGGGTGCCGCACCGGATGGGCGGCGGCGCACCGACGTTGGCCGAGGCGGCTCAAATAGAGGCCGACGAGGCGGCGGCAAGGTCGGCCGGGACGGCCGCCCGCCGTACCCCGCATCGGTCGCGATAGGGGAAGGGAGAGGAACATGGCAGAGCCGTTTTTCCGCTTGGCGGAGATAGTTGTTCCGGCTGTCGCCGCGATGAACGGAACCAAGCTCAACTTCGAAGGCCTCGAGAACATTCCCGCGCGGGGCGGCGGCTTAATTGCGCTCAACCACACCAGCTATCTGGACTGGGTGGGCGCGTCGGTCGCCGCCCTCGAACGCAAGCGACGGCTGCGCTTCATGATCAAAGCCGAGATGGCCGATGTGAAGGCGGTCAACTACGTGATCAAGCACTGCCAGCTCATTCCGGTGGACCGCAGGATGGGACAGGACGCGTACGCGGTGGCCGTGCAGCGGCTGCGCGAGGGCGAACTCGTTGGGGTGCATCCCGAGGCCACCATCAGTCGCAGTTACGAACTCCGAGAATTCAAGACCGGGGCGGCGAGGATGGCCTTGCAGGCGCAGGTCCCGATAATCCCGATGGTCGTCTGGGGCGCCCATCGAATTTGGCCCAAAGACCATCCAAAGAAGTTGTTGCGCAACAAGATTCCAGTCACCGTGGCCGCCGGCCCACCGCTGCCCCCGCAGGGCACCGCCGAGCAGCTCAACGTCGCGCTGCGGCAAGCGATCAACGCGATCCTGTACCGGGTGCAGGAGGAATATCCGCACCCGGAGGGCGAGTTCTGGGTGCCGCGGCGGCTGGGTGGAAGCGCGCCGTCTCAGGATGTCTCGCGGGAGCTCCGGATCGCCGAATTGGCCGAGCGGGTCAAGAAGCAGGGGGGCGACCGCGTGGCGCGACCGGGGCAGCCGCGAACCGGCTCGCCTCAATGACCCCAAAGTGAGGAAGCCGGCGCTCATCGCCTGCGACGTCGACGGCACGTTGTTCGACGAAAACGAAACCATCACGCCCCGGACCCGCGACGCGGTGCGCGCGGCCGTCGCCGCCGGCGCGTATTTCCTGGTGGCAACCGGCCGCCCGCCGCGCTGGATACGTCCGGTCGTCGACTCGCTGGGATTTGCGCCGATGGCCGTGTGCGCCAACGGCGCCGTCATTTACGACCCCGACAACGACCGGGTGTTGTCGGCGCGCACCCTGGCCGTCGACACCCTGGCCGAGTTGGCCGAACTCGCGACCCGCGTCATCCCGGGTGCCGGGCTGGCCGTCGAGCGGATCGGCGAACGCGCCCACGACACGGCCACTCCTCAATTCATCAGCTCGCCGGGCTACGAGCACGCATGGCTCAACCCGGACAACACCGAGGTGTCGATCGACGACCTGCTCAGCGCGCCGGCGATCAAGCTGCTGATCCGCAAGGCCGGGGCCCGCAGTTCCGACATGGCCGCCGAACTAACCAAGCACGTCGGCATCGAGGGCGATGTCACCTATTCCACCAACAACGGACTGGTGGAGATCGTGCCGCTGGGGATCAGCAAGGCCAGCGGCGTGGAAGAGATCGCCAGGCCGCTGGGGATCGCCAGCGACGAGGTGGTGGCATTCGGCGACATGCCCAACGACATCCCGATGCTGCTGTGGGCCGGTCATGGCGTTGCGATGGGCAACGCCCATCCCGATGTGCTGGCCGCCGCCGACGAGGTCGCCGCGCCCAACACCGACGACGGGGTGGCACGGGTCCTGGAACGCTGGTGGCTCTAAAGCTAAGTCCTGCAACTGCCTACGTGGCCGCCGGGTGAGCCGGTAGCGAGAAGTGTTCGGGTGGCACCGTCGGGCCGCTCGGCGATTGCGTCGACAGCCGCGTCGTGATCCCGTCGACGACCTCGGTGACGCTTCCGGTCAGCCGCTCGAAGTTCAGGGTTCCATGCTGGAAGTTCTGTGTGATCTGAAGTGGCTCTTGTATTTCCGCGCTGGTGGGCAACCCGAGCGGACCGCGTTCGTAGCTCAGTGAGGCCCAGGCGTCGTAGATCGCGCCGGTGACCGGCTGGGCGCCGGTCTGGGGCGACCAGTACATCGCACCCTTGGCGAAGGTGGCATAGCGGGCGTCACTATCGGCGCTGTCTTCCGGCGAGGTGGGTGCGCCCAGGACGCTGTTCATGCCGCCGATCGCCTGCCAGTGCTCGTAGATGGCGCCGCCCTGCAGGGCCTTGATCAACTCCTCGGGCGGATCGTTGAAATGTGATGCGATATCCCGGATTTCGTCCATCAACGCGTAGGCGGCGTTGCCCGGGCAATCGGTGTTTCCGACGTCGCGGTGGGTGAAGATGGTGGGCAAGTTCGCGATGGCGCCGGCCGGAAAGGTGGTGTAGTGGCTGCCGGCCGACTCCAGCGACACCGTGCCTTTGGGGTCGACGCCGTCGATGCCCAGCCGCCAGCCGAGCAGCCGGCCGACGGTTCGCAGCTGGATCGGCGTCGGCGGTACGTCGTCGAAGTTGCCGATCATCGCCACACCCCAGGTGTTGCGGTTGAATCCGCCGGTGTGGAAGGCCTCGACGGCTTTGGTGAGCCCGCCGGCGCTGCCCTCGAACACCTGGCCGTACTTGTCGACCAGCGCGTTGTAGGCGATGTCGCACCAGCCCAGGGTCTTGCTGTGGTAGGTGTAGATGGCCTTGACGATCCCGGCCGATTCAAGCGGAGAGTAGTCATTGCTGCCCGCGGTGTGGTGGACGACGGCGGCACGAATCCCGTTGTCGTACTGCGGACTACCGCATCGCAGCGACTCGTCGGCGCCCCATTCCGCCCGGCTGATGATGCTGGGCGGCTGGCCGGGCATCATGACCCCGGACGGCGGCGTCCATTGCGTTTTGGCCGGCGCTTGCGGCGGGGAGATCAGGATCGCGGAGATGTTCTGCCCGTAGGGCTGTTCCCTGGACGCCGGCCTGTATCCCAACCCGTCCTTTTCCGTCGGGACGCTCGGTGGCGATGGAGGCCCCAGGGTCGCCGGCGCATCGATCGGGCCGGTGACCGCGATCTGGACGGTCCTGGTGGTGCCGACGAACACCGGGTCCGTGCTGCGGGGCCCCTCGCTCGCTGCCGCGGGCCGAGCCGATGTGCTACCCGCCGGGCCGATGTCTGGTGCCGCGGTTTCATACTCCGTCTGATACCAGGGCCCCCAGGAGCCGTCGGGGCGTTTCGCGCGCACCCGGGTGGACGTGCCGGCGAGGTCGCCGGTCAGCGCCACCAATGAAAACGGGGTGTCCTGGGTGACTTCGCGAACCGTGACACCGCCCTGGAGCCCGATGAGTGGCTGCTCGGCGAGTTCGGTGTCGCGGGCCCGCGGTGGGTCGGGTGCGCCGCCGCGATCACGTGTCGCGTCGCCCACCCACGAAACGATGACCACGGTCGCAGCGATGGCGGTGAGCAACATCGTTGGCGCGCGACTGCGGGACGACACCAGCCGATGTTACTCGTGTGCCTGATGTTATTACTGAGGCGACACGGGATATGCCCGCGAAAAGTCTCGACGGCACCGCAGAGATGTCTTGGCCGGGCGGGTCGTTGTGTCCCGAAACCCTGGTGGCTCTGCTCTGCGGTGCCGTCTGGTAACAGGTTCCTCCGGATCTAGTGGGGCTCTAGTGAGGCAGAGCCGGGGCGGCGGCACCCGTCAGGGCACCGGTCGTCGGCGCACCAGCACCCGGGACGCCCCTGGTGGCACCGGCGGTGACCGGCGCGGTGCCGGCGGTGGCCGGCGGGGCACCCGCAGCGGCGGGAGCAGCAGGAGCACCGGGCAGGGCAGCGGGAGCGCCGGGCAGAGCGGCGGCGGCAGCGGGAGCACCGGGCAGGCCACCTGGCAGGGCACCGGCGGCACCCGGCAGGCCACCCGGCAAGGCACCGGGCAGGCCAGCTGGCAGGCCACCTGGCAGGGCACCGGCGGCACCCGGCAAGGCACCGGGTAGGCCACCGGGCAGGCCGGCTGGCAGGGCACCGGCGGCGCCGGGCAGGGCTTTGGCGGCGCCGGGCAGTGCACCGGCGGCGGCCGGCAGGTTGGCCGCCGCACCCGGCGCTCCCGCGCCGCCCTGCTGGACGCCCTGCATGATGGCCGGCATCACCATGCCCTTGAGCAGGTCGATGGCCTGACTGGCGCCCAACTGGTTGGCGGCTTGCATCAGGTCGTTGATGAGCCCGCCGCCCCCGCCGGAGTTACCCGCGGCACCGATGGGTCCGCCGGACGCGATGGGCGAAGCGCCCCCCAGCGTCGACGGGTCACCGAGCACCGGGTAGGTGCCAGGCAGACCCGCGTCCAATCCGGTCTGTGAGTCGATCGGCAGTTCGCTGGGCGAGAGGCCGGGACTGACGGCGCCTGGCGTGATGCCAGCCGGGCTGGTCAGCGCCGGGTTCAACCCAGCGGCCGGTGTCAGCGCACCGGGCGTGGCGGCCCCCGGCGTCAGCTGTGGCAGCCCCGGGTTCGTCAGACCCGGGCTGGTGAGACCGCTCGTGAGACCCGGCGTGGTAGCAGCCGGGTTGGTTAAGCTCGGGCTGGTGAGGCCCGTAGTGCCCAACCCCGGACTGCCCAAGCCCGGGCTGACCAACCCCGGACTGGCCAGGCTCGGGGTGCTGGCACCGCCCCCGCTCAAAGCGGGCACCGGCGGCAGGTTGATCCCGAATTGCGACAGTCCCTGCGACAGCGCACCCATCAGCTCGCCGGGCAGGTCGGACATCACCGCCGCCCGCTTGAATTCGTGGTGCTCGGGCGGCTTGTCGCCGGCGGTCGACTCATAAACAAGGAAGTATGCGCAAGGACTCGCCACTGCCAGGGCGGCGACCGCGCTCATGGCTGTCGAAAGCTTGCGTCGGCGTCGGTTCGGCACGGAAGTCTCCTCAATCTGGACAACTCAATCTGGGCTATCTGTTGCGTCGGCGCGTCCTGCCCGTCGTATCCGGCGTGAAGCACACAGAATCGATGGTACGAGTGGGATTGGTGTGACTAGAGTGGTGATATTGAATCGTGAGGCAATTGCGACCCGGACTGTGACCGCGGTTACGAATCATCCCGAGGCGGTCGCCACCTGGCCGAATCCCGTTTCCGTGGCCTCGCCAAATGGGGTTAGGGCCGCGCGGTCAGATACCCTAAGCAACCGATGACCGCTCGTTTCGACCTCCTCGTCGTCGGCTCCGGATTCTTCGGCCTGACCATTGCCGAGCGCGCGGCTACCCAACTCGGGAAACGCGTGCTCGTCGTCGACCGGCGCCCGCACATCGGCGGCAATGCCTATTCCGAGCCGGAGCCGCAGACCGGCATCGAGGTGCACAAGTACGGCGCCCACCTGTTCCACACCTCCAACAAGAGGGTCTGGGACTACGTGCGGCAGTTCACCGAGTTCACCGACTACCGTCACCGGGTGTTCGCGCTGCACAACGGGCAGGCCTACCAGTTCCCGATGGGGCTCGGCCTGGTTTCGCAGTTCTTCGGCAGGTACTTCACGCCCGACGAAGCGCGGCAGCTGATCGCCGAGCAAGCCGCCGAGATCGACTCCGCCGACGTCCAAAACCTGGAGGAGAAGGCCATCTCGCTGATCGGGCGGCCGCTGTACGAGGCGTTCGTCAAGGGCTACACCGCCAAGCAGTGGCAGACCGATCCCAAGGAACTGCCGGCCTCCAACATCACCCGGCTGCCGGTGCGCTACACCTTCGACAACCGCTACTTCAGCGATACCTACGAGGGCCTGCCGGTCGACGGCTACACGGCGTGGCTGGAGAACATGGCCGCCGACGACCGCATCGAGGTCAGGCTGAACACCGACTGGTTCGACGTGCGCGACCAACTGCGCCAGGAGTCCCCGTCGGCCCCGGTCGTTTACACCGGCCCGCTGGACCGGTACTTCGACTACGCCGACGGCCGCCTCGGCTGGCGCACCCTGGACTTCGAGGTGGAAGTGTTGCCCACCGGGGATTTTCAGGGCACGGCGGTGATGAACTACAACGATCTCGACGTGCCCTACACCCGCATCCACGAGTTCCGGCACTTCCACCTCGAGCGCGACTATCCGACCGACAAGACGGTCATCATGCGGGAGTACTCCCGGTTCGCCGAAGACGACGACGAGCCCTACTATCCGATCAACACCGAGGCCGACCGCGCCCTGTTGGCCGCCTATCGAGCGAGGGCGAAGTCCGAGACCGCGTCATCGAAGGTACTTTTCGGCGGCCGGCTGGGCACCTACCAATATCTGGATATGCACATGGCCATCGCCAGCGCTCTGAACATGTACGACAACATCCTCGCGCCGCACCTGCGTGACGGCGCCCCCCTGATGGAAGAGGAGGACGCGAGCGCATGAGCGCCGTGAGCCTGCAGAGCGAAGAGATGAGGAGGAGCGGCGCTTAATGACTGCCGAGAGCCTGCTGTCCCGGATCATCCTGCCGCGTCCGGGTGAACCGCTCGACGTGCGCAAGTTGTACCTGGAAGAGTCGACCACCAACGCCCGGCGCGCGCACGCGAAAACCCGCACCTCGCTGCAGATCGGCGCGGAGTCCGAGGTGTCGTTCGCCACGTACTTCAACGCATTCCCCGCCAGCTACTGGCGCCGCTGGACGATATGCAAGTCGGTGGTGCTGCGGGTCGAGGTGACCGGAACCGGGCGCGTGGACCTCTACCGCACCAAGGCCACCGGTGCGCGCATCTTCGTCCAGGGCCGCCATTTCGCCGGCACCGAGGACGAGCCCGCCGTGGTCGAGATCGAGGTGGAACTAAAGCCGTTCGAGGACGGCGGCTGGATCTGGTTCGACATCACCACCGACACCAAGGTCACCCTGCTCAGCGGCGGTTGGTATGCGACCGAGCCCGCCCCGGGCAAGGCCAACATCGCCGTCGGCATTCCGACGTTCAACCGCCCCGCGGACTGCGCCAACGCGCTGGCCGAACTCACCGCAGATCCGTTGGTGGACGAGGTGATCGGGGCGGTGATCGTGCCCGACCAAGGCGTCCGCAAGGTGCGCGATCACCCCGACTTCCCGGCCGCGGCCGCCCGCCTGGCTAATCGGCTCTCCATCCACGACCAGCCCAACCTCGGCGGTTCCGGCGGCTACAGCCGGGTGATGTACGAGGCGCTGAAAAACACCGATTGCCAACAGATCCTGTTCATGGACGACGACATCCGCATCGAGCCGGACTCGATCCTGCGGGTGCTGGCGATGCACCGCTTCGCCAAGAGCCCGATGCTGATCGGCGGCCAGATGCTCAATCTCCAGGAGCCGTCGCACCTGCACATCATGGGCGAAGTCGTGAATCCGTCGAACTTCATGTGGACCGCCGCGCCGCACACCGAGTACGACCACGACTTCGCCGAATACCCGTTGAACGACGACAACGATCGAAGCAAGCTGCTGCACCGCCGCATCGACGTCGACTACAACGGCTGGTGGACGTGCATGATCCCGCGGCAGGTGGCCGAGGAGCTCGGGCAGCCGTTGCCGTTGTTCATCAAATGGGACGATGCCGACTACGGCCTGCGCGCCGCCGAGCACGGCTATCCGACCGTCACGCTGCCCGGCGCGGCGATCTGGCACATGGCCTGGAGCGACAAGGACGACGCCATCGACTGGCAGGCCTACTTCCACCTGCGCAACCGGCTGGTGGTCGCGGCGATGCACTGGGACGGTGACGTCAGCGGACTGATCCGCAGCCACCTCAAGGCCACCCTGAAACACCTTGCCTGCCTGGAATATTCGACCGTCGCGATCCAGAACAAGGCCATCGACGACTTCCTGGCCGGTCCCGAGCACATCTTCTCGATCCTGGAATCCGCGCTGCCGGAAGTGCATCGCATGCGCAAGGAGTACCCAGACGCGGTCGTGCTGCCGGCGGCGAGCGCACTGCCCGCGCCACTGAACAAGACCAAGGCAATGAAGCCACCGGTAAACCGGCTGTCAATCGGTTACCGGCTGGCCCGCGGCATCTCGCACAACCTGACCAAGGCCGACCCGGATGCCCACCGGCGGCCCCAGTACAACGTGCCGACCCAGGACGCGCGCTGGTTCCGGCTGTGCACGGTCGACGGGGTCACCGTCACGACCGCCGATGGGTGCGGGGTGGTCTACCGGCAGCGCGACCGGCGCAAGATGTTCTCGCTGCTGCTCAAGTCGCTGCGCCGGCAGCGTCGGTTGGCGAGCCGGTTCGACGAGATGCGTCGGGTCTACCGGGACGCGCTGCCCGTGTTGTCCAGCAAGCAGAAGTGGGAGACGGCATTGTTGCCAGCTGCGGAGCATGGCTGAATCGGCGGCACCGCGCGGCGAAGTGGCCGCGCTGGTGGCCGTTCAGTCGGCGCTGGCCGATCGACGGGGAGCGCTGGCCACGGCGCGGGGACTGTCCCACTTCGGGGAGCACAGCATCGGCTGGGTGGTCGTGGCAGTGCTGGGCGCAGCACTGGCGCCGCGGCGTCGCCGGGACTGGCTGGTGGCCGGGGCCGGCGCGTTCGCCGCACACGCGGCCGCCGTGTTGGTCAAGCGCCTGGTGCGACGCCAACGGCCGCATCATCCCGCCGTCGCGGTCAACGTCGGCACGCCCAGCCAACTGAGCTTCCCGTCGGCGCACGCCACCTCCACCACGGCCGCGGCGATCCTGATGGGCCGCGCTACCGGGCTGCCTAGAGGAGTGGGGCCCGTGTTGCTCGTCCCACCGATGGCACTGTCGCGGATACTGCTGGGAGTGCACTACCCCAGCGACGTGGCCTTCGGCATCGGGCTCGGCGCCGCCGTCGCCGGAATCGCACGCCGAGCGCGGGAGGCATGGCCGAATGAGTGAAGACGTGGTGACCGGGTCGCCGGGGAACCTGATCACCGGGGTGGTCAAGGCCATGCGGCCGCGGCAATGGGTGAAGAACGTGCTGGTGTTCGCCGCGCCGCTGGCCGCGTTGGGCGGCCCCGTCCGCTACGACTACGCCGACGTGCTGACCAAGGTGTCCGTGGCGTTTGTGGTGTTCTGCCTTGCGGCTTCGTCGATATACCTGGTCAACGACGTGCGCGACGTCGATGCCGACCGCGAGCATCCCACCAAGAGGTTTCGCCCGATCGCGGCCGGTGTGGTGCCCGAGTGGCTCGCCTACGCCCTCGCCGCGGTGCTGGGGGTGGCCTCGCTGGCGATCTCCTGGCTGCTGACCCCGAATCTGGCACTGGTGATGGCCGTCTACATCGCCATGCAGCTGGGGTACTGCTTCGGCCTCAAGCACCAAGCGGTGATGGACATCTGCATCGTGTCATCGGCATATTTACTCCGGGCCATCGCCGGCGGCGTGGCCGCCAATATCCCGCTGTCCCAGTGGTTCTTGCTGACCGCGGCATTCGCGTCGCTGTTCATGGTGGCCGGCAAGCGCTACGCCGAGTTGCAGGTCGCCGAGCGCACCGGCGCGGCGATCCGCAAGGCGCTGGAGAGCTATACCAGCACCTATCTGCGGTTCGTCTGGACGATGTCGGCCACCGCGGTGGTGATGTGCTACGGGTTGTGGGCGTTCGAGCGCGACCGCCATTCGGGGTCCTGGTTCGCGGTGTCCATGGTCCCGTTCACCATCGCGATCCTGCGCTACGCGGTCGATGTCGACGGCGGGCTGGCCGGCGAGCCCGAAGACATCGCGCTGCGCGACCGGGTGTTGCAGCTGCTGTTCCTGGCGTGGATCGCGACAGTTGGAGCCGCGGTTGCCTTCGGCTAGCCCCAAACTGACGGCCCTCGAGGCGGCGGTGATGCGCCGCTACCGACCGGGGGTCAGGCGGGTGGGTCGGCGGTTGTTCCGGTACGGCACCGCGGTGCGGGTCAGCCTGTGGGTCAGCGTCGCGGCGGTTGCCGTCCTGTTCGCTTGGGGAAGTTGGCAACGACGCTGGATCGCCGACGACGGCCTGATCGTGCTGCGCACGGTGCGCAATCTGCTGGCCGGCAACGGGCCTGTCTTCAATCAGGGGGAGCGGGTGGAGGCCAACACCTCCACGGCCTGGACCTACCTGATGTATGCGGGCAGCTGGGTCGGCGGGCCGATGCGCATGGAATACGTGGCATTGGCGCTGGCCCTGGTCCTTTCGGTGCTAGGCGTGGCGCTGCTGATGCTGGGCGCCGGCCGGCTGTGGGCGCCCAGCCTGCGGGGCCGCACGGCCATCATGTTGCCGGCCGGGGCGTTGGTCTACATCGCGTTGCCACCGGCGCGCGACTTCGCCACTTCCGGCCTGGAGAGCGGGCTGACGCTGGCCTATCTCGGGTTGCTGTGGTGGATGATGGTGTGCTGGTCGCAGCCGGTGCGGGGGCGTCCGGACAGCCGGGTGTTCATCGGCGCGCTGGCCTTCGTCGCCGGGTTCAGCGTTCTGGTCCGACCCGAGCTGGCGCTGATGGGCGGGCTGGCGCTGATCATGATGCTGATCGCGGCCCGCAACTGGCGCCGCCGCGTGCTGGTCGTGGTGGCCGGCGGATTTCTGCCGGTCGCCTACGAGATCTTCCGGATGGGCTACTACGGACTGCTGGTGCCCGGGACGGCGCTGGCGAAGGACGCGGCCGGTGACAAGTGGTCACAGGGGATGATCTACCTCTCGAACTTCAACACGCCCTACGCGGTCTGGATACCGGTGGTGGTCCTGGTGCCGCTGGGGCTGCTGTTGATGGCGGCGCGTCGCCGGCCGTCGTTCCTGCGCCCCGTGCTGGCGCCCGACTATGGCCGGCTGGCCCGGGCGGTGCAGAGCCCGCCCGCCGTGGTGGCCTTTGTCCTCGTGAGCGGGCTCCTGCAGGGGTTCTATTGGATCCGCCAGGGCGGCGATTTCATGCACGCGCGGGTGTTGCTGGCGCCGCTATTTTGTTTGCTGGCCCCCGTCGCCGTCATTCCGGTGGTGATGCCCGACGGGAAGGATTATTCGCGGGAGACGGGGTATTGGGTGGCCGGTACGGCCAGCTTGCTGTGGCTGGCGATTGCGGGTTGGTCGCTGTGGGCAGCAAACTCGCCCGGGATGGGTGACGACGCCACCCACGTCACCTACTCGGGCATCGTCGACGAGCGCCGCTTCTACGCGCAGGCGACTGGGCACGCCCATCCGCTGACGGCCGCCGACTACCTGGATTATCCGAGGATGGCCGCCATTCTGACGGCCCTGGACAATACCCCGGACGGCGCGTTGCTGCTGCCGTCTGGCAACTACACCCAGTGGGACTTGGTGCCGATGTTGCAGCCGGCCCCGGGAAGCAAGGAGCCTCAAAAGCCGCTGCACGCAGTGTTTTTCACCAACCTGGGCATGGTTGGGATGAACGTGGGGCTGGACGTCAGGGTGATCGACCAAATCGGGCTGGCAAATCCAATAGCCCAGCACACGGAGCGGTTGAAGCACGGCCGGATCGGGCACGACAAGAACCTCTTCCCGGACTGGGTGATCGCCGACGGGCCGTGGGTGAAGGTGTATCCGGGCGTTCCGGGCTACCTGGACGTGAACTGGGTCGCCCAGGCGGTAGCGGCCCTGCAATGCCCCGAGACCAAAGCTGTGCTGAGTTCCATTCGCGCCCCAATGACCTTGCATCGCTTCGTCTCCAACGTCCTGCACTCCTTCGGATTCACGACGTACCGGATCGACAGGGTTCCGCTCTACGAACTCGCCCGGTGTGGTCTCCCGGTGCCGGAGGCGATCCCCCCGCCTCCCCGCGAGTAATGCGCTCGGCCGAAAAATAATTTTCACCAGACCTCGAACCCGTCGCCGGCGGCCGGTCTCGGCACATTGCCAGCAATCTCACATTTGTGGTCTCACCAGTACCCGACGACGGCCAGGCACATGCGCAAACGCGACTTTCCGCGTCTATCCTCGACCGCCAAATCGTTGGGAAAATGGGCCGAATGACGGTTTGCCTGACGCGCTCGATGAGAGCGGATGGCTAAAGGTGTGGTTGACTACACGGGCACTGCTGCGCCGAGCGTATGCAGTACGACCCAATTCGACGATGCGCCTGTACTAGGGGTGCGCCGAAAGGATGAGGACGCAAGGATGACGACGCTTGTCGACAGGTTTCGCGGCGCCGTGGCTCGTATGCCGCGCCGGCTCGTGGTGGGTGCCGTTGGCGCGGCCCTGCTGTCGGGCCTGATCGGGGCCGTGGGGGGCTCGGCGACCGCCGGGGCGTTCTCGCGCCCGGGTCTGCCGGTGGAGTACCTGCAGGTTCCCTCGGCTGCTATGGGCCGTGACATCAAGATCCAGTTCCAAAGCGGTGGCGCCAACTCGCCCGCGCTGTACCTGCTCGACGGCATGCGCGCGCAGGAGGACTACAACGGCTGGGACATCAACACCCCGGCGTTCGAGTGGTACTACCAGTCGGGCATTTCGGTCGTCATGCCGGTCGGCGGGCAGTCCAGCTTCTACTCCGACTGGTACAAACCCGCCTGCGGTAAGGCCGGCTGCACCACCTACAAGTGGGAAACCTTCCTGACCAGCGAGCTGCCCGCCTACCTGCAGAGCAACAAGCAGGTCAAGCCGACCGGCAGTGCCGCGGTCGGTCTGTCGATGGCCGGCTCGTCGGCGCTGATCCTGGCCGCCTACCACCCCGCGCAGTTCGTCTACGCCGGCTCGCTGTCGGCGCTGTTGGACCCGTCGCAGGGGATGGGGCCGACGCTGATCGGCCTGGCCATGGGCGACGCGGGTGGCTTCAAGACCGCCGACATGTGGGGCCCCAAGGAGGACCCGGCGTGGCAGCGCAACGACCCGTCGCTGCAGGTCGGCAAGCTGGTCGCCAACAACACCCGCATCTGGGTGTACTGCGGTAACGGCAAGCCGTCGGACCTCGGTGGCGACAACCTGCCCGCGAAGTTCCTGGAGGGCTTCGTGCGGAGCAGCAACCTGAAGTTCCAGGACGCCTACAACCAGGCCGGTGGCCACAACGCGGTGTTCAACTTCGACGCCAACGGCACGCACGACTGGCCGTACTGGGGCGCGCAGGTCCAAGCCATGAAGCCTGACCTGCAGGCGGCGCTGGGTGCGACACCGGGCGCCGGTCCGACTGCCGCTGCCGGTACCAACGCCGGGAACACTCAGGGCCACTAACAGATAGCAACCGCGACTGACGGCGGCGATCCCTCGGGGTCGCCGCCGTCAGTCTGTGCGGCGCCGGGGTGTGGCCTATTTCACTACCCTGCGGGCCGGGCGCCATGCGGCGCTGGTTAATGTGCTCAACAGCGACTAGTCGATGGAGGGTGGACATGAGGGTCGGTCTGTCAGCGCTTCTGCGGGTGTTCTGCGTTGCCGCACTGTCGCTCGGGTTGGGCGGCGTGGCTGTCGGGCTGGGGACGACGGGAGCCCTCGGCAAAGCCAGGGCGGCGGGTATGGAAAGCCTGATGGTTCCGTCGGCGGCGATGGGCCGCGACATCCCCGTGGCCTTCCTGGCTGGCGGCCCGCACGCTGTTTATCTGCTGGATCCCTTCGACGCCGCTCCGGATGTCAGCAACTGGGTGACCGCGGGCAGCGCGATGAACACGCTGGCCGGCAAGGGCATTTCGGTGGTGGCGCCCGCGGGTGGCGCCTACAGCATGTACACCAACTGGGAAAACGACGGCAGCAAGCAGTGGGACACCTTCCTGTCCAGCGAGCTGCCTAACTGGCTGTCGGCCAACAAGGGCCTGGCGCCCTGCTGCCACGCCGCCGTCGGCGCCTCCCAGGGTGGCTATGCCGCCATGGCCCTGGCCGCCTTCCACCCCGACCGCTTCGGCATGGCCGGCTCGCTGTCCGGGTTCCTGTACCCGTCGAACACGACCACGAATGGGTCGATCCTGGCCGGCCTGCAGCAATTCGGCGGCATCGACGGGAACGGCATGTGGGGGGCCCCGCAGCTGGGCCGGTGGAAGTGGCACGACCCTTGGGTGCACGCAGCGCTGCTGGCGCAGAACAACACCCGCGTCTGGGTTTGGAGCCCGACCACCGACGCGGCCAGCGATCCCGCTGCCATGATCGGTCAGGCCGGCGAGGCGATGGGCAACAGCCGGATGTTCTACCAGCAGTACCGCAGCGTCGGCGGGCACAACGGCCACTTCGACTTCCCGGGCGGCGGCGACAACGGCTGGGGCTCGTGGTCGGGGCAGTTGGGTGCCATGTCGGGCGACATCGTCGGGGCCATTCGCTAGTCAGTCAGCGCGCCGGCGGGACGGACGGTGCCGCGCGAGTTGCCGGTACCGTGGAGGGAGCGCAGCAGGGGGCGGGACGGCCGCTTGCCCGTATTCGAGCTGCGACCCACCGACTCTGCTAGCGGGAGAACATGACGACAAAGGCGCGCCGCAAACGCCACCGCACCCTCGCCTGGGTTGCCGCCCTGGCGGTCGCCGGCGTCGTGCTGTTGGTCATTGTGGCGGTGGTGACCCTGCTGCGCAGCCCCTCATCGCCGCCCAGCGCGGTGCCGCCAGGCGTGCTGCCCCCGCCGTCGACCACACCCCACCCGCACAAGCCGCGACCCGCTTTCCAAGATGCGTCCTGCCCCGACGTGCAGGTGATCAACGTTCCGGGCACCTGGGAGTCCGCCCCGCAGGACGATTCGCTCAACCCGATGCAGTTTCCGAATGCCTTGTTACACAAGGTAACCGGGCAGATCTCTCAGCAGTTCCCCGCCTCCCGCGTGCAGACGTACACAACCCCCTATACGGCGCAGTTCCACAATCCGCTGAGCGGTGACACGCAGATGTCGTACAACCAGAGCAGGGCGGAAGGCACCCGCGCGACGGTCCAGGCGATGACCGACATGACCAACAAATGCCCGCTGACCAGCTACGTGCTGATGGGCTTTTCGCAGGGCGCGGTGATCGTCGGCGACATCGCCAGCGATGTCGGCAACGGCCGCGGCCCCGTCGACGACGACCTGGTGCTGGGTGTGACATTGATCGCTGACGGCCGCCGCCAGCAGGGCGTGGGCAACGACATCGGGCCCAACCCGCCGGGCGAGGGCGCCGAGATCACGCTGGCCGAGGTGCCGGTGTTGTCCGGGCTGGGTTTGACAATGACCGGTGCCCGGCCGGGTGGTTTCGGCACGCTCAACGGCAAGACCAACGAGATCTGTGCCCGCGGTGACCTCATCTGCGCCGCCCCAGACGACGCGTTTAGCGTGACCAACCTGCCGAACACGTTGAACACGCTGGCCGGCAACGCAGGCCAGCCCGTCCACGCGCTCTATGCGACGACCCAGTTCTGGAACATGGACGGGGCGCCCGCGACCGATTGGACGTCGAACTGGGCCCAAGGGCTCGTCGCAAACGCGCCGCACCCCAAACACGGGTGACATGGCCGCTACCTAGCCACTTGCCGGTCGCGATCGGCGGTACCTTGTGATTTGGTCTGCCGTGGCCCGCCCCTTAACATTAAGAGAAAAGTAAGAGCATTGTGGTTGTGACCCGTTTGGGTCGAAGCTGGCACCCAATCGACGCCCGCGTAAGCCTGCGCCGTCATGGGGGCGGGCCCGCGCGGATATAACGTCGGATCAGCCGACCTAATTGTGTTGTGACAGGAGAGATAGCGGCATGGAGTACCACAACCCGTTCATCGTGAATGGAAAGATCAGGTTCCCGGATAACCACAACCTGGTTCGTCACGTCGAACGGTGGGCGAAGGTCCGCGGCGACAAGCTGGCCTATCGGTTCCTGGACTTCTCGACCGAACGCGACGGTGTGGCACGCGACATCTCATGGGCCGACTTCAGCACCCGCAACCGCGCGGTCGGAGCCCGTCTGGAGCAGGTCACCCAGCCGGGCGACCGCATCGCCATCCTGTGCCCGCAGAACCTGGACTACCTCGTTTCCTTCTTCGGCGCGCTGTACGCGGGCAGGATCGCGGTACCGCTGTTCGACCCGGCCGAGCCGGGTCACGTCGGTCGTTTGCACGCGGTGCTCGACGACTGCGCCCCGTCGACGATCCTGACCACCACCGAGTCCGCCGAAGGTGTCCGCAAGTTCATCCGCGCCCGTTCCGCCAAGGAACGGCCCCGGGTCGTCGCGGTCGATGCGGTGCCCAACGAGGTGGCCGCCACCTGGCAGCAGCCCGAGGCCGACGAGAACACCATCGCCTACCTGCAATACACCTCCGGCTCCACCCGCACCCCGACCGGCGTGCAGATCAGCCATCTGAACCTGCCCACCAACGTGCTGCAGGTACTGGTTGCGTTGGGGGGCACCGAAGTTGACCGCGGGCTCGCCTGGCTGCCGTTCTTCCACGACATGGGCCTGATCACGGCGCTGCTGTCGCCGGTCTTCGGGCACAGCTTCACCTTCATGACGCCGGCCGCGTTCGTGCGCCGTCCCGGCCGGTGGATCCGCGAGATGGCGCGCAAGCCCGAGGACGGCCCGGATTCCGAGGTCTTCACCGTCGCACCGAACTTCGCCTTCGAGCATGCCGCGGCGCGTGGTGTGCCCAAAGACGATGAGCCGCCGCTGGACCTCAGCAACGTCAAGGGCATCCTGAACGGCAGCGAGCCGGTGTCGCCGGCGTCGATGCGCAAGTTCTACGAGGCCTTCGCGCCCTACGGTCTGCGGGAGACCGCGATCAAACCGTCCTACGGCCTGGCCGAGGCGACGCTGTTCGTCTCCACCACCCCGATGGACGAGGCGCCCCGAGTCATCTACGTCGACCGCGACGAAATGAACAACCAGCGCTTCGTCGAGGTGGCCCCCGACGCGCCGAACGCCGTCCCGCAGGTGTCCGCGGGTGTCATCGGCGTCGATGAATGGGCGGTCATCGTCGATCCCGACACGGCCACCGAACTCCCGGACGGTCAGGTCGGCGAGATCTGGTTGCACGGCAAGAACCTGGGCACCGGCTACTGGGGCAAGGAAGAAGAGACCAACCACACCTTCCGCAACATCCTGAAGTCGCGGATCACCCAGTCACACGCCGAGGGAGCCGAGGACGACGGGCTGTGGGTGCGCACCGGTGACTACGGCACCTACTTCAACGGTCACCTTTATATAGTCGGCCGGATCAAGGACCTGGTGATCATCGACGGCCGCAACCACTACCCGCAGGACCTCGAGTACTCGGCGCACGAAGCCAGCCGGGCATTGCGCACGGGCTACGTGGCCGCCTTCTCGGTCCCCGCCAACCAGCTGCCGCAGGAGGTGTTCGACAATCCGCACGCCGGCCTCAAGTACGACCCCGAGGACGCGTCGGAACAGCTGGTGATCGTCGCCGAGCGCGCCGCCGGTTCGCACAAGCTCGATTACCAGCCCATCGCCGACGACATTCGCGCGGCCGTCGCCGTGCGGCACGGGGTAACGGTCCGCGACTTGCTGCTGGTGCAGGCCGGAACGATTCCGCGTACCTCCAGCGGCAAGATCGGGCGCCGCGCCTGCCGTGCCGCCTACCTCGACGGCAGCCTGCGCAGCGGCATCGCCTCCCCGACGGTATTCGCCACCGAATAGGACTGACTCCGGTAACCATGGCTGATATAGACGAGCCTCAGGGCACCCCTGGCGCTGACGGAAGCGCGGGGAACCTACCCGCCGAGAAGACCGACATGACGGTCCCCGAGCTGCGGCAGTGGCTTCGCAACTGGGTGGGCAAGGCCGTCGGCAAGCCGGCGGACGAGATCGACGAGTCGGTACCGATGGTCGAGCTGGGCTTGTCGTCGCGGGATGCCGTGGCGATGGCGGCCGACATCGAGGACATGACCGGTGTCACGCTGTCGGTCGCGGTGGCGTTCCAGCATCCGACCATCGAGTCGCTGGCGACGCGGATCATCGAGGGCGAACCCGAAATAGACACCGCCGCCGACGGCGAATTCACCGACTGGTCGCGCAAGGGTCCGGCGGAGCGGGTCGACATCGCGATCGTGGGCCTGTCCACCCGGTTCCCCGGCGAGATGAACTCCCCGGATGAAACGTGGCAGGCCCTGTTGGAAGGCCGCGACGCCATCACCGACCTGCCGGAGGGCCGCTGGTCGGAATTCCTCGCCGAGCCGCGGCTGGCCGAGCGTGTCCGGAATGCCAACACCCGCGGCGGTTACCTGAAGGACATCAAGGGTTTCGACTCCGAGTTCTTCGCGGTGGCCAAGACCGAAGCCGACAACATCGACCCGCAGCAGCGGATGGCGATGGAGCTGACCTGGGAGGCGCTCGAGCACGCCCGCATCCCGGCGTCGAGTCTGCGCGGCGAGGCCGTCGGCGTGTACGTGGGTGTCTCGAACACCGACTACCAGTTCCTTGCTGCGGCCGACCCGACCCATGCTCACCCGTATGCGATCACCGGAACCGCGCATTCGATCATCGCCAACCGGGTGTCGTACTTCTACGACTTCCGCGGCCCTTCCGTCACAGTCGACACCGCCTGCTCGAGCTCGTTGGTGGCGACCCATCAGGCGGTGCAGGCGCTGCGCAACGGCGAATGCGGTGTGGCGGTTGCCGGCGGTGTCAACGCGATGATCACGCCCGCGGTGACGCTCGGTTTCGACGAGATCGGCGCGGTGCTGGCTCCGGACGGCCGGATCAAGTCGTTCTCGTCGGACGCCGACGGCTACACCCGCGCCGAGGGCGCCGGCATGCTGGTGCTCAAGCGGGTCGACGACGCGCGTCGCGACGGCGACCAGATCCTGGCCGTGATCGCCGGCAGCGCGGTCAACCACGACGGCCGTTCGAACGGTCTGATCGCGCCCAACCAGGACGCACAGGCCGACGTGCTGCGCCGGGCCTACAAGGACGCCGGGATCGATCCGCGCACCGTCGACTACATCGAGGCGCACGGCACCGGCACGGTCCTCGGTGACCCGATCGAGGCGGAGGCGCTGGGCCGCGTCGTCGGTAGGGGCCGTCCCGCCGATCGGCCGGCGCTGCTGGGCGCCGTGAAAACCAATGTGGGGCACCTGGAGTCGGCCGCCGGTGTGGCCAGCATGGCCAAGGTGGTCCTGGCCCTGCAGCATGACAAGCTGCCGCCGTCGATCAACTTCGCGGGGCCCAGCCCCTACATCGACTTCGACGCGATGCGCCTGAAGGTGATCGACAAGGCCACCGACTGGCCGCGCTACGGCGGTTACGCCCTGGCCGGGGTGTCGAGCTTCGGGTTCGGCGGGGCCAACGCGCACCTGGTCGTGCGCGAGGTACTGCCACGTGACGTGGTGGAAAAAGAGGTGCGGGAGCCGGAACCCGAGCCCGAACCGAAGGCCGCCGCGGAACCGGGCGAGGCGCCCGCGATGGAAGCCCACTCGCTGCGGTTCGACGAGTTCGGCGGGATGATCCCCGACGCGACCGCGGCCGAAGAGCCGGAGCCCGAACTGCCGGGCCTGACCGACGAGGCCCTGCGACTCAGGGAAGTTGCGCTGGAAGAGCTTGCGGCAGAAGAGGTTTCGGCCCCCCTGATTCCGCTCGCGGTGTCGGCGTTCCTGACCTCGCGCAAGAAGGCCGCGGCCGCCGAGCTGGCGGACTGGATGGAAAGCCCCGAGGGCCAGGCGTCGTCGCTGGAGTCGATCGGTCGGGCGCTTTCGCGGCGCAACCACGGTCGCTCGCGCGCGGTGGTGCTGGCCCACGACCACGACGAGGCCATCAAGGGCCTGCGGGCGGTGGCCGACGGCAAGCAGCGGCCGAACGTGTTCAGCGTCGACGGGCCGGTGACCAACGGCCCGGTGTGGGCGATGGCCGGCTTCGGTGCGCAGCACCGCAAGATGGGCAAGAGCCTGTACCTGCGCAACGAGGTCTTCGCCGAGTGGATCGAGAAGGTCGACGCGCTGGTCCAGGACGAACGCGGCTACTCGGTGCTGGAGCTGATCCTCGACGACTCGCACGACTACGGCATCGAGACCAGCAACGTCACCATCTTCGCGATCCAGATCGCGCTGGGCGAGCTGCTCAAGCACCACGGCGCCAGGCCGGCCGCGGTGGTTGGCCAATCGCTGGGTGAGCCCGCGTCGGCCTATTTCGCCGGCGGGCTGTCGCTCGCGGACGCCACCCGCGTGATCTGCTCGCGCTCGCACCTGATGGGCGAGGGCGAGGCGATGTTGTTCGGCGAGTACATCCGGTTCATGGCGATCGTCGAGTACTCCGCCGACGAGTTGAAGACGGTGTTCGCCGACTTCCCCGGCCTGGAGGTGTGCGTCTACGCCGCACCCAGCCAGACCGTCATCGGCGGCCCGCCCGAGCAGATCGACGCGATCGTCGCCCGGGCGGAATCCGAGGGTAAGTTCGCCCGCAAACTGCAGACCAAGGGTGCCGGTCACACCTCGCAGATGGACCCGCTGCTCGGCGAGTTCGCCGCGGAGCTGCAGGGCATCAAGCCGCTGACCCCGGCCATCGGGATCTTCTCGACCGTGCACGAGGGCACCTACGTCAAGCCCGGCGGCGACCCCATCCACGACGTTGACTACTGGATCAAGGGAATGCGGCATTCGGTGTACTTCACCCACGGCGTCCGCAACGCCGTGGACAGCGGGTACACCACCTTCCTGGAGCTGGCGCCCAACCCGGTGGCGCTGATGCAGGTGGGCCTGACCACGGCGTCGGCCGGGCTGCACGACGCCCAGCTGATCCCGACACTGGCCCGCAAGCAGGACGAGGTCGAGTCGATGGTCTCGACCATGGCGCAGCTGTTTGTCTACGGCCACGACCTGGACATCCGGACGCTGTTCACGCGGGCGCGCGATCCAAAGGACTACGCGAACATCCCGCCGACCAGGTTCAAGCGCAAAGAGCACTGGCTGGACGTGAACTTCTCCGCGGGCAGCAGCTCAGTGATCATGCCGGGCGCCCACGTCGCGCTGCCGGATGGCCGCCACGTCTGGGAGTACACGCCACGGGAATTTACGGGTCTGGAGGCGACGGATCTCGAGGAGTTGGTGAAAGCCGCCGCGGGCGAAGTGCTTCCAGGTGCGCAGTTGACGGCGGCGGAGCACCGTGCGGTGCCCGGGAAGGGCGCCGCGCTGGTGACGACGATGACTCGGCACCCCGGCGGCGCTTCGGTTCAGGTGCATGTCCGCATAGACGAATCCTTCACGCTGGTGTACGACGCACTGGTCAGCCGGGCCGGTTCGCAATCGGTGTTGCCGGCTGCGGTCGGCGCGGGTGCATCGATCGCGGCTGAAATTCCGGGGGCTGCGGCCCCTGCCGCACCGCAAGCCGCCGTCGAGGACCGGGGAGCGGAAACCATGCAGGACAGCCTGACCAACCGCTACCTGCCCTCCGACACGGTCAGATGGTCGCCGGACTCCGGCGAGACCATCGGCGAGCGGCTGGGGATGATCGTGGGCGTGGCGATGGGTTATGAGCCCGAGGACCTGCCGTGGGAGGTGCCGCTCGTCGAGTTGGGCCTGGACTCGCTGATGGCGGTGCGGATCAAGAATCGCGTCGAGTACGACTTCGACCTGCCGCCCATTCAGTTGGCGGCCGTTCGTGACGCCAACCTCTACAACGTCGAGGAGCTGATCAAGTACGCGATCGAGCACCGCGACGAGGTCGCGCAGCTGCACGAGTTCCAGAAGACGCAGACCGCCGAGGAAATCGCCAGGGCCCAGGCGGAATTGATCAGCGGCGCGACGCCTACCACGCTGACGGCGCCGGCGCCCGAACCGGAGCCGCAGTCACCGCCGCCGTCGGACATTCCAGTTCCGCCGCCGCCGACGGACCCGTCAGGGCCCATGGGGCCCGAAGCTAATGGAGCCGCGCAGCCAAATCTGGCTCCGGATCTCAAGGGGGCCGCCGAAGCGCTCAGCCAGCAGGCGGTCGCCGAGGCGCTCAACTCCGACGTGCCGCCGCGCGACGCCGCCGAGCGGGTCACGTTCGCCACCTGGGCGGTCGTCACCGGCAAGTCCCCGGGCGGCATCTTCAACGCGCTGCCCAAGCTGGACGGTGACGCCGCCGCCAAGATGGCGCAGCGGCTTTCGGAGCGCGCCGAGGGTCCCATCACCGCCGAGGACGTGCTGACGTCGGAGAACATCGAGGCGCTGGCCGACAAGCTACGTGGCTACCTGGAGGCCGGACAGATCGACGGGTTCGTCCGCACCCTGCGGGCCCGGCCCGAGGGCAGCTCGAAGGTGCCGGTGTTCGTGTTCCATCCGGCGGGCGGCTCGACGGTGGTCTACGAGCCGCTACTCAGCCGGCTGCCGGGGGACATCCCGATGTACGGCTTCGAGCGCGTCGAAGGCTCG
>Ga0310909_10000165_pt1 | contig 29619 bp, 26 predicted proteins | sample GREbulkMGT000H_FD_203449 | JGI IMG/M metagenome (GOLD analysis project Ga0310909, IMG submission 203449) | Lab enrichment of tropical soil microbial communities from Luquillo Experimental Forest, Puerto Rico - GRE.bulkMG.T000H | ecosystem: Environmental > Terrestrial > Soil > Tropical forest >... | reverse complement strand
TCATTCGCAACAAGGTTGCGGGCTTCATCATCGTCGGCGGCCAGGACAACATCCAGATGGTCGCCGGCCAGATGCTTGGCTTCTTCGCCGAGCTCGGCTTCATCTTTCCGCAGTTCCCGTTTATCGCTCATTCGCGCGGCTGGTCGCACGAGGACATGGAAAACAATGTCGCGATCGTGCAAAAGTCGAAGGAGCTCGCCGAGGGCGCATGCATGCTTGCGAGGCGGTTGCTCGATCTTGCGGGCCGGCTGATCGCACAGGACGAGGCGCCGGCCTCTATCGAGCGGGGCGGCCGCAAGGCCCATCCGGTGTGACTCGGATTACAATTAAGTCCGCGCGGCACGGCGACGACACAGTCGCACAACCGACGCCCTCTGCCGGTTTGTGCCAGGCCTTGTCGCGCCAAGATCCGTTGCCTACTTAGTGAATACGGCGGTGCGAGCGGAGTCAGGTGAGCGAGACGGAAGCCCTCTTCGGTGTTTTGCGGCAATCGGCCGATGGCGGCTGCGCTGCTGCCATCGAAGGCGCGGTCGTCAATGCGCCCGATCACGAACTTTGCCGAGTCAACGCGCTTGCTTTTGCCGCCAAGAACAAGCTGGACGAAGAACGAACCATCGCTGCGTTCCTGCATGCTGCGCGACTCGGCCTTTTTGAATTGTCATGGAATGTCCTTTGCCCTGCCTGCGGCGGCGTGCTTGACGCCGGGACGACCCTAAAGACTGTCAATCACGACGAGTATGGCTGCACGCTATGCGCCGCAGACTACAAGCCGACTCTCGACGAAATGGTCGAAGTAACCTTCACAGTGAGTCCGCGCGTGCGTCGCATCGCCGGCCACGATCCCGATACACTGCCTGAGGTTGAATATTACCGTCAGATTTTCTGGAGCTCGGGCATGGACCTGCCGGATGACCTGGCAGCAAGCCTCGCTGAGTTCACGATCGATTCCATCGACGTACCGCCCGCCGCAAAAGCCGTGCTGTCGGTTCAACTTCCCGAGGGATTCGTGATCGTGTTCGATCCGGTGACCCACGGCAGGCAAATCATCGCCGTCAAGGGCGAACCGATGCGCGACAGGCAGGCGCTGTCGATCGTGTTTACCAAGATCAGGGCCTCACTGGGCAGGGTGGAGTTGCGGCCCGGTCCGTTGCGCTTGTCGCTTGAGAACCGCACTGACCGGCGCGTGCTGCCCGCGCTCTGGGTCTCCAGCGATGCGCTTCATCATCTTCTCGGCAAGCGGCGGCCGTTCCTTACCGCGAAACGGCTCCTCACCAATCAGACATTTCGCGATCTTTATAACACCGACACGCTCGATCCAGATCAACGGCTTAAGATAACAAGCCTCACTTTCCTGTTCACCGATCTCAAGGGCTCTACGGGACTCTATGAGCGCGTGGGCGATCTGGTCGCTTACGACCTCGTGCGCCAGCATTTTGGCGTATTGTACGAGATCGTGGCTTCCGAAGCGGGCGCGGTCGTCAAGACGATCGGCGATGCCGTGATGGCAACATTTCCCACGCCGGACCGCGCTCTTGCGGCGGCGCTGCGAATGCGGGAGGCGATGACGCGCCTCAATACCGAGCGCGGCAACGAGGATCTTCTCCTCAAGATCGGCATTCACGAGGGACCGTGTCTCGCCGTGCGCCTAAACAACAGCCAGGACTATTTCGGGCAGACCGTGAACATCGCCGCCCGGGTGCAGGGCCTGGCCTCCTCGCGCGCAATCTTCGCGACCCAGCCGGTGGTAGAAGATCCAAACGCAGCGAAAATCCTTCAAAGCCAGAGCTTACGCCCGTCAATGCGGCGCGCGGCACTTCGCGGCATCGCCGACGAAACGACCGTGTACGAGATTCCGTGAAAGCTTGGACTGTCAGTTTGCGATGTGCGGCCGTCAGCGAGACGCAGGAGACCGCTGCACTGCGGAATTTTCAACCCCGGCTATGTCGGCTTCGGGTCATTAGCGCCCAATCGACTGGCCTGCGACGCGGGCGGAATGTCCGCTTTTGCTCCGAAAGCGACCATCGGCAATCAAATGCGAATCTGTCGCGATGTGCCAAAAGCCGCCCGCGCCGCTGTCGCTATTAGCAACCGCGCTCGGATCTTCAGAGGTGATGGCCTCAGCACCCGATGGTCCTACTCCGGGTAGGTCGCCAACATCCCCGCCATCGAAAAGATGAATGCCAGAGCCACCCAAATGAGGTCAGGTTGAATTAAAGAAAAGAGCATTACCCATCTCCTCTTGTTTAGCTGCTTTGCAGCTAGAAGTCAGTCTACGCAACTCGCGCTTCTTCATAAGTTTGAAAGCGGACTGCCTGCTCCAGCTCTTCTGCGCGCTCAAAGTACCGATTGGCCATCAACAGTAGCTGCATACGTTGTGTGCGATCGGAGCATGCCCGTGATAAGGCGAGACATCTTTGCGCCTGCGCGCGATAGTATGTGCTCATCGACATAGCTCCCCTGAAGTAAGGAGGTTTTGCTCTTCCCGAGCTAACAATGCGTGAACGTCAGACCTGTTACAAAAATTGGGTTAATCAATCTACGAACGATCGTGTGACCTTCGACCCTTGTTTCGGCCATCCGCCCAACAACCGATGCAGCGCAAGGTTTTGCCGACGCAAGAACTTACCTGTTCTTCGGTATCAGGGTGTGATGGCGCGATCGAAATCCCGCCTGGCAGTCCTGAGGGCCGGCACAGTTGCGAAACTCCTCGTATCGCAACTGCCCGAGCCGTTAGGATCGATACTGAGCAAGCTCTTGGGATAAGGCGCCTTCACGCTTGAGATCGATCGCGACGTCGTCCAGCGCGCGCTCAAGTCGCTGGCCGATTTCCTCGATTTCGTGAGCTTCGATTATCAGCGGCGGAGCGAACACAAGCCGGTCGCCCACCACGCGCAGGATCAGTCCATGGCGCATTGCCGCGGCCTCGACCCTTGCGCCGACCTTGAGCGCGCCATCGAAGGCAATGCGTGTTTCGCCGTCGCGCATCAACTCCATGCCGACGATGAGGCCCACGCCTCTGACATCGCCGACGAGCGGATGCGCCTTCAATCGTCCAAGCGCCGACTGCAGCACGCCGCCTAGATGCGTGGCGCGCTCGACGATATCGAGCTCGGCATAAATCTTCTGCACCTCGAGCGCGACCGCGGCTGCCACCGGGTGGCCCGCATACGTGAACCCATGCGCAAAGTTGCCGAACTTGTCCGACTGCGCGAGCATCGCCTCGTGGATGCGATCGTTGATGAGGACCGCTGAGATCGGCTGCATGGCGGCGGACAGCGCCTTCGCCGATGTGACCATGTCCGGTCGGATGCCGTACGTCTGCGAGCCCCACATCTTGCCGGTGCGGGCAAAGCCGCAAATCACCTCGTCGGCAACGAACAGGATATCGTATTTGCGCAACACCTCCTGGATCTTCTCGAAATAACCCTGCGGTGGAACGATCGCGCCACCGGCGCCCATGACCGGCTCGGCGAAGAAGGCGGCGATCGTGTCGGGTCCTTCCGTTTGGATGAGCGTTTCGAGCGCATCGGCCATGCGCGTGGAAAATGCCAACTCGCCCTCGCCCGGCTCGTGGCGACGGTAATAATGCGGAAATTCCGTGTGCTTGAACGGCGCGAGCGGCAGGCCGAAGCCCGCGTGCATGTCGGGCTTGCCCGAGAGGCTCACGGCGGCGGCCGTGTTGCCGTGGTAGGCCATTCGGCGCGCGATGATCTTTGTGCGCTGCGGCTCGCCGACCGCGTGCCAATAGTACCAGGCGAGCTTGATGGCGGTATCGTTCGCTTCCGAGCCCGAGCATTGGAAGACCACGCGGGCCATCGGCACGGGCGCAATTTTGAGCAGCGTCTCGGCAAGCTCGATGACCGGCTCGTGCGAGCGGTGCCGATAGAGATGGTAGTAGCCGAGCTTGCGCATCTGCTCATAGGCGACCTTGGCGAGCCGTTCGGAGGCAAAGCCGAGCGAGGCGCACCACAGTCCTGCTATCGCTTCGATGTAGTCGCGGCCGGTATCGTCGAAGACGCGGCAACCCTCGCCGCGCACGATCACGTGCGGGCCTTCCTGCTGGTGCTTGCGCAGGTTGGTCTGCATGTGCACGAGGCTTGCGACATCGCGCGCCTCGATGGAGTTCGGGATATAGGTCAATCGGCGTCCTCCGCTTCCGCCGCTTTCCGAAGGGTTTCCGGATCCGCGATGCCGTAATCGCGTTTGGCCGCTGCCGCGCTCACATAGCCGTCCAGCAGATCGCGGCCGATCGCGGCGGGATCGCGCTCGGCCACCGGGCCAAAGCCGCCCGAGCCTGGCGTAATCATGTCAATGACGGACCCTGCCGGTGCTGCGAACGCGCCCTTGCTCGGCAGATGACGCGTGGCAGTGTCCGGTGTGGTGAGCGTCACCACCGCTGCGGCACCGGGCTTGCCGCCCAGCAGGCCGAACGGCGGCGAAGTCATCCGCTCCATGCACAGCGCGCCGACCGCATCCGCGCCATCCAGCATGCGCCAAACCCGGATCACGCCGCAGCCGCCGCGATGGCGCCCGGCGCCGCCCGAGTCCGGGTTGACCTCGTAGCGCTCGATGCGCACCGGAAACGCCATCTCCATGATTTCCACCGGCGTGTTCATCGTGTTGGAGATGCCGCTCGCGATGCAGTTGATGCCGTCCTTGTTCGGCCGCGCTCCGTAGCCGCCCTTCACCGTCTCATAGGACACATAGGGCCGGCTGCTGCGCGGATCGACGCCGCCGAGCGTGAGGATGGCGGAGGTGCCCTGGCTGCAGGCCATCACCTGCTGCGGAATGACGCTCGCGAGCGCGCCCATCACCATGTCGGCCACGCGATGCGACATTTCATGGTTGGCGTAGACGACCGGCGCAGGAAACGCGGCGTTCACGACTGAGCCCTTGTCGGCCCTGATCTCGATGGTGCGCCAGCAGCCGGAGTTGGGCGGAATGAGATTGTTCGGGTCGATTGCGGTCTTGAGGCCGCAATAGACACCTGACGCGGTGACCGAGAGCGGCGCATTCATCGGCCCTTTCACTTGGCGGTCGGTGCCGGCAAAATCCACGATCAGCCGATCGCCGCTTTTCCTTACGGCAAGGCGAATTCGGAACTGCGCATCTCTGCCGGACACGTCGTCCGCGATGCCGTCGCCGTCGCAGAAATCCTCGAAAGCCCCCTCCCCGTCCGGCAGGTCCATGAGCGCCGCGCGCATCAGCCGCTCGGAATAATCCATGACCTGCGCCATGGTGCCGATCAGCTCTTGCGCGCCGTAGCGTTGCGCGAGCGTTTTCAGGCGTTCGGTCGCGCGCAGCGTTGCGGCGAGCTGGGCGCCGAGATCGCCTCTGCGCTCGTCGGGGGTGCGCACGTTCGCCAAGATCAGTTTTTCGAGGTCGGAATTGAGCACACCGCGGTCAATCAGGCGCAGCGGCGGCAGGCGCAGCCCCTCGCCGAAGATCTCGGTGACCGCGCCGTAGCTGCCTGGCGTGGCCGATCCGACATCCGGCCAGTGCGCGCGCAAGCAGGCATAACCGAGCAGTTCGCCCTCATGGAAGGCAGGCCGCACTACGTTCACGTCCGGCAAATGGCTGCCGCCGAAATACGGATCGTTGTGGAGGAATACGTCGCCCTCGTGCACGTCACCGGCAAAGGCGGCAACGACGGCGCGCACCGCATCAGGCATGGAGCCGAGGTGGATCGGCAGGTCAGGCCCTTGCGCCACCATCTCGCCCTGCGCATCGAACACGCCGCAGGAATAATCGCCGGCCGATTTCAACAGGGGAGAATAGGCGGTCTTGGCGAGAACCACCCGCATCTCCTCGGCAATCTTGTAAAGGCTGTTCTTGACGATCTCGAAGGTGGCGGGATCGCCTTTGTGCGCCCTTTCCTGCATTTATCTTGTCTCTTTATTTTGGCGCGTCAGCAGCACGAAGCCGTCCGCGTCCATCTTAGCTTGCCATCCCGGTGGGACAAGAATGGTTGACTCGAGCGACTCGATCACGGCCGGACCTGCGGCCACCAGTCCCGGCGGCATGCGCCTGCGCTCATAGACGGTGGCGTCGATCGCGCCGGTTGCGCGAAACCAAACTTGGCGCTTCCCCTTGATCGGGTTCGTTCCGAGCGAGGCCACCTTGTCCCGGATCGTAAGCGGCGGGATCGTGCCGACGGCGGCAACACGGATGCTGACGATCTGAACGGGCTCGCTGCGATTGTCGTGCCCGTATGTGTGCCGGTGACGGTCGTGGAACGTCGCTGCGATCTCCTTGAGCGCGGCGACATCGATCGCGCGCGGCGGCACCGGCACCGCGAGCTCATGGGATTGCCGTGGATAGCGCGCATCGACCGAGCGCTCGAACCGCCGCCGCGCAGACGTGACGCCGGCGCGTTCGAGCATGGCCGCTCCCTTGCCCTCAAGCGCAACGAAGGCGGCCTCCAAGGCTGCGGGGTCGGCGCTGCTGGCCGTAGTATAAAGCGTGCGCACATAGTCGCGCTTCAAGTCGGTCGTGACGAGGCCGAGTGCGGAAAAAGCCCCCGGGATCGGCGGGCAGATAACTTCGGCGATATCGAGCTCATCGGCGAGCGCGGCAGCATGCAGCGGTCCGGCCCCGCCGAAGGCGGCGAGCGCGAAATCCCGGGAATCGTGTCCGCGTTGTACCGACACGATCTTCAGCGCTTCCGCCATGGCGTTATTGACTACGTCGATGACAGCGGCCGCAGCCGCGCGCGCATCGACGCCGAGCGGCTCGGCAAGGCGCCTGTTGACCGCGGCTTGAGCTGCCGCATGGTCGATCGCGAGCTCGCCGTCGAGCAGCGATGACGTATCGAGGTAGCCGAGCAGGAGGTTGCAGTCGGTAACGGTGGGCTCGGTCCCGCCGCGCGCGTAGCAGACGGGCCCGGGATCGGCCCCGGCGCTCTTCGGGCCGACATGCAGCGCTCCGGCGCGGTCGATCCACGCAATCGATCCGCCGCCCGCCGACACCTCGGCCAAATCGATGACTGGCACACGGATCGGATGACCGGTCCCGTGCATCCAGCGATTCGAGCTCGATCCGCCGCCGACCTCGTATTCCGGCGTCGTTTCATACTGACCTCCGCGGATCAGGCTTGCCTTCGCGGTGGTGCCGCCCATGTCGAAGGAAAGAAGATCGAGACGGCCGGTCTGCTGCGCCACACGCGCGGCCGCGACGACGCCCGCCGCAGGTCCCGACTCCACCGCCGTCACGGGCATGGCCAGCGCCTCGGCCGCTTCGAGGATGCCGCCGCTCGATCCCATCAGATAAAGCGGCGGCAGCGCACGGCTGCGCGTCGCCTGTTCCAGCCGTTCCAGATAAGACGCGAGGATTGGCCCGGCATAGGCGCAGACCGCAGTTGTGCTGCTGCGCTCGAACTCCTTGATCTCGGGCAACACCTCCGACGACAAATAGATCAGCACTTGCGGCAGCGCGGCTCGCAACCGCGCGCCGAGGCGGCGCTCGTGCTCCGGGTTGAGGAAGCTGAACAGAAGCGAGATTGCGACGGCATCGACCCGCGCCGCCTTGAGCGACGCGATCAGAGGGTCGATCTCGTTTTCAGCAAGTGGCGTCACGACGGCGCCGTCCGCGCCCACCCGCTCCGTGATCTCGAACCGCCGGCGGCGCGGGATCAGGGTCGCCGGCGCGTCCTGAAACAGGTCGTAAAGATTCGCGCGCGCGGAACGCCGCAGCTCCGGCACGTCGCGGAAGCCGCGCGTGGTAACGAGCGCCGCGCGCGCGCCGGTTTCTTCGAGGATGGCGTTGGTCACGACGGTCGTCGCGTGGGAAAGAAGTCCGGCTTCGGCCGCCGCCACCCGGTAGCGGCGCATGGCCGTGTCCAGGGCGCCGAGGACGCCTTCGGCGAGATTTCCAGGCGTGGTGAGCACCTTGGCGACGCCGATCTGTCCGCTCACGTCGTCGACGAGCGCGACGTCCGTGAAGGTCCCTCCGATATCCACCCCGATCCGCCAGGCCATGCCGCCAATTCCCCATACCGTAGAGTACTATTGTAGAATGGATGCACGAAATTGATCAGGGAGTTTCGACGGTCGAACAATGACGCGTGTTCTGCATCGGCAGATCGGCCATTCCTATCCCGTCGCCGCGAGCGGCCGGGGCGTCTTTATCCACGACACTGCGGGCAAGGAGTACATCGATGCTTCGAGCGGTGCGGCGGTGTCGTGCCTCGGTCATTCGCACCCGGACGTGCTGGCGGCGATGCGCGAGCAGCTCGACCGGCTCGCTTACGCGCATACAAGCTTCTTCACCACCCAGGTAGCCGAAGAGTTGGCCAACAATCTGATCGCGCGCGCCCCCAGCGGCATGGGACACGTTTTCTTCGTCAGCGGCGGGTCGGAGGCGATCGAAGCCGCGCTCAAGCTCGCGCGCCAGTATTTCGTCGAACGTGGCGAGCCGCAGCGGCGCACCATCATTGCGCGCCGGCAGAGCTACCATGGCGTGACGCTCGGTGCGCTCGCAGTCGGAGGCCGGGAATGGCAGCGCAAACAATTCGGTCCGCTGCTGATCGAGACGCACCACGTGTCGCCGGTCTATGAATATCGCGAGCGCCGCGCGGATGAGAGTCCGCAGGCCTATGGCGAACGCCTGGCGCAGGAGCTCGAAGCCAAGATCCATGAGCTCGGCGGCGGCAATGTCATCGCCTTTGTCGCCGAGACCGTCGTCGGCGCCACCCTCGGCGCGGTCCCCGCGGTCGCGGGCTACTTCAAGCGCGTGCGCGAAATCTGCGACCGCCATGGCGTCCTGCTCATCCTCGATGAGGTGATGTGCGGCATGGGCCGCACCGGCACGCTCCATGCCTGCGAGCAGGAAGGCGTGTCCCCCGATCTCATGGCGATCGCGAAGGGCCTCGGCGGCGGCTACGCGCCGATCGGCGCGCTGCTGATGCAGGATAAGATCTTTGAGACTGTTGCCCGCGGGTCGGGCGCTTTCCAGCACAGCCACACCTATATGGGGCATCCGCTCGCCTGCGCCGCGGCATTGACGGTGCAGCGGGTAATTCAGCGCGACAATCTGCTGGCGAACGTGCGAACGCAGGGCGCGCATCTCTCGCGCCGGCTAAAGGAGCGGTTTGGCAATCATCCCTTCGTCGGCGATGTGCGCGGACGCGGCCTGCTGCAAGGGCTGGAGCTGGTCGCCGATCGCAGCAGCAAAGCGCCCTTCGATCCAAAGCTGAGGTTGCACGCGCGCGTGAAGCGCGAGGCGATGGCGCGCGGCCTCATGATCTATCCGATGGGCGGGACGGTCGACGGCACGTGCGGCGATCACGTGCTGTTGGCGCCGCCCTTCATCGTGGATGCGCCGCTGGTGGACACGATTGTCGAACGCCTTGGCGAGGCGATCGATGCGGCAACCGGCCAGGCCAGTGGAGGAAGAGTGTCATGAAGAATGCAATCGGGGTCATCGCAACGGCCTGCTTGCTGGTCGGCGCATCGGCACCGGGCAAGACGCAAAGCCTGGAAGGCACGCTGAAAAAGGTGAAGGAAACCGGCACCATCACCATCGGTCATCGCGACAGTTCGATTCCTTTGTCATATCTGGACGACAAGTTGCAGCCGATCGGGTTCTCGATCGAGCTGTGCAAGCACGTCGTGGAAGCTGTGAAAGCGAAACTGGGCGTGCCGAATCTGACCGTCAAGTACAATCCGGTCACGTCGGCCACGCGCATTCCCCTCGTCGCCAATGGCACGGTCGACATCGAATGTGGCTCGACTGCCAACATGACCAGTCGACAGAAACAGGTCGGATTTTCCTACACATTCTTTGTCCCGCAATTCAAATGGATCACGCGCACCAACAACAACATCAGGACTGCGGACGATTTGGCGGGCAAAACTGTCGCCGTGACCGCCGGCACCAACACGGCGCTGTTCGTCAACAAGATGAACAATGAAGCAAAACTCGGCATGACCATCACGCAGGGCAAAGATCACGCCGAATCCTTCCTGCTGGTCGAAACCGGCCGCGCCAGCGCGTGGATGGAGGACGACATTCTGATCGCAGGCTTCCGCGCGAATGCGAAAAATCCGGCTGACTTCAAGCTGCTCGACAAGTCTTATCCGTCCGATCCTTATGCGCTGATGATTCGAAAGGACGATAACCAATTCAAGACGCTGGTTGATGAAACGCTTGCCAAGCTGATGCGCTCAGGCGAGTTCGAGAGGCTCTACGCGCAGTGGTTCGAGAGTCCGATCCCGCCCCGGGCTATCAACATCCAGTTGCCGATGTCGGATGCGCTCAAGCGCACCATCAAGGAGCCGAACGACAAGCCAAATTCGTGATTGTCGTTTCCGCGTGGCGCTGCCATCGGGAAGGTGCATCGAGACGTATGTTGCCGGCTCGATTCGCATCGCCCGCAGCGCGCCTCCGCATCGCCGATTCGCTAAATGACAGGTTATGGAACAGGAGGGGCGGGTGAGACGGCCGCTCTTTTCCTCAGCGCGCAATGTCCGCCATACCTCCGTTGGCGACCGAATTGCGGCATCGCGGCGATCCGCCGCTTTGTGCCAAAAGCGGCGCTTCCGAAGTCATTGATCACCTGATCTGCGCGGGCGACTAGCGTCGGCTCCCGCGATGCTTTTGGGTCGGGGGAGGACCCGCCAAGTTGTAACCAAGGCCGGTAATCACACAGTCACAGGCTTGCGCCCTGCGCCGATCTTGAACGCCACCGGCAGCTTTAGCCCGGCTGGCGCCTTATAAGCAGTGGCTCGTCGCTCTAATGCCACGCGGATAGCCGTCTGGGTGGCTGCGCTTTGGTGCGCGATGGCTGATGCAGTCACGGCGAAACTGCCCAGGCCGCCGCGCCACAACGTATCAATGTCGGGTATTAGATACGTCGTTTGATGCTCATCGACCTTAATATCAGTGAGCCCAGCGCCTTCGAGCAATCGACGGAACTCATTAGTATCCGCAAATCGAAGAAGCGAATATCCCTTCGGCACGTCAGGTGGTGGCGTCGCTCCGATTTCGGTTATTGCTTCACGAAAGAGACCTTGAATACGCTGTTTGCTGGGATCATCCCACCATGACAGAGCGAGTCTACCTCCCGGCTTAAGAGTTCGAACGCATTCCGCGACCGATGCTTCGGGGTATGGGAAGTGCCCCAGCGCAAAATTGCAAACTACTGCATCAAACGATCGATCGTCGAAGGGTAAGCGCTCAACATCCGCGACTTGGAAATCGATGCCGGGATACGATTTCCTCGCGAGGTCAATCATTCCAGGAGAGAGATCGATGCCGATAGGTCGTACGCCCAACTTATTTGCTTCTGCAGCAAGAGAGCCGGGTCCGGTAGCTATATCTAGAAGGCGCGCACCTGTCCGAGCGCTCACTGCGTCGAGCAGAGGCTTAATCGCAAGCGCCGTAACGGGTGTGAAGAAATCGTGATAAGTTGTCGCCAGTTTGTCGTGGCGCTGACGTTCATAAGACCGGAAGCGTTCCGCGTCTTCGTGTGACAGGGCTGTACTTGCGCTGTTCATCGTCGCCCTCTATCGCCGCCAAGCAGAGCGATGAACTCGCAGCGCTTCATTCGATCACCTCGTCAGCAATTAGCAGAATATCGCGGGTAATCGTCAGGCCGAGTATTCTGGCCGCCTTGAGATTGATGACCAGCTCGAATTTAGTCGGCTGCTCCACAGGCAAATCTGCCGGTTTGGCCCCCTTGAGAATTTTCGCCACGTACACTGCCGTCTGCCGTGCTAGATCGGGCAGATTCGCACCGTAGGACATAAGCCCTCCTGCCTCCGCTCCCTCCCTTGCTGCGTATATCGCGGGCAATCTTTTGTCCGCTGCGATGCTTGCGATACGGCCGTACTCAGCAAACAATATCGGGCTAGGAAACACGCTCAATGCATCAGCGCGCTCTCTACTTATTAGGGAGAATGCGTTTGTGATGTCCTCGGAGCTAGCTGCCGGTACGAACTGAAGGTGCATACCTAGTATCTGGGCCGCGTGCTCGGCCTCCTTGACCATGCCAGTCATCGTGCCATCGCCATATGCACGTGGATGCCAGAGGACGGCCACGCGAGAGTGCTGCGGCAGGACCTCACTGAGCAATTGAAGCCGCTTCGCGACTAGCTCCGGACCAAGAAAGCTTGTTCCGGTAACATTCCCGCCTGGCCGGGCGAGGCTAGCGACTAGCTCGTCCTCGACTGGGTCGGCCATACCAAATCCGACGATGGGAATGACGTTGGTTGCTTGTTTGACTGGGCGGGCGGCCGTCGTACTGAATGCGACTATTACATCAAGTTGGCGCTTTACCAGTTCGGCAGCGATTTCCCGCAGTCGATCGGCATTCGATTCTCCAAAGCCGCGCTCAATGGTGATGTTCTGCCCTTCGACGTAACCAAGCTGGCGCAGGCCTGTCAGTAGGGAGTCGAGAGTTGCTCGGCTTGTATCTGAACCATCAGAGCGGCCGGGCGAGATGATGCCCACCCGAGGTATTTTTGCTCCCTGCTGCGCGCGCGCCGCAAGCGGCCACGCTGCGGCGCCGCTGAACAGCGTGATGAACTCGCGTCGCTTCATGTGTAACCCATCAACCTGAGGGGTTACACCCTACCACAATCGTTGTTGCAATGCGGTGTTGTGCAACACGGCAAAATTAGTCACCCAACGTCCGCTTTGGGTCATTTTCGACAGATCGACCCGCTTCCACCGCGCAAATGTCTGCTTCGCTCCAATCGCGTCCGAAGTTCGGTGTCGCAGCGATCGTATCGCGATACCTACAATGGAACCTGACGCGATTTATTCACGGACGAGTCCGGACCGAGCCCACTTAGCGTCCAAAATAAAACATTCGAAGCAAGACACTGGATAACGGCGGGGACATACGGGTTCGGCAAACATACGCGTCCGACGCGGTCGAAGGCGTCGGGACTCAAGTCGAGCACGGCCATATCGAACAAGGAAAAAAGGGGGCGTCGATGCGCAGAGTGTTCATTATTGCAGCGGTGGCAGTCTCGGTCGCCACGAGCACAAACGTGTTTGCTGCGGGCCGTGGCGGAGGCGGTGGCTTCGGCGCAGCGGGCGCTGGGAGTAATGGTATTGGAAGCAACACCTCGACCACTCCGCCCGGATTCGGTCAGGGCGAAAAAACAGGTTGGCAAGGAGCAAAGCAACCGCCCGGATGGGTTGATCACGGCAATAAGCACGGTAACGGCCAGCCGCCCGGATTACAGCGCCGTTAATGACGCTGTCTCTTTGGGCGCGGTAGCACCGCCGGCTGCGAACGACATCGCTGCGTGAAGTGTACTATCAATCGCCCTGGTCGAGAGCGACCGTCCGTTATATCGAGCTGGCTTCCGACCGGTTCCGCCACTTTTCGAGGTGACCATCATTTCGCCAACAGCGCGCTTTCCCGCAGTACTGGCAATCGGAGCTCTGCTTGCTGCTTGTTCGGGCAGCAACCGGGTTGACGGTATTCTTCCGAGCTTCGTGAACGCGCAGCCCAACCCCGAATTTCTGCCAGCGCCACGATATGAGGCACAGAAGCGTTCAGGACAAACCGACAAACGTAATGTCAGGCCTCAAGAGGCTAAACAGCCCACGCCACAACAGCCAACTCGGGTTCAAGCACAGTCAGCGAGTGCCGCTGAAGAATGACTAAGGCGCAAAAGGGGGCGCGCTTCACACATTTTCTGAAAAACTAGAGGGAGTCGGCAGAAGGAACGACACTGCCAGGCTCATTTGCGTCGACGGCCGTCCGCAACAGTAATCGATCTGCTTCCGCTATACTCCCCCCGAAAGCTGACGTAAATACAGTCCGGCAGAGCCGCCGCTCTGCCCGGCTACGCTTCAGATTTCGGCCTGTTCAGTGGCGCGCATCGACCGACAGCCGTCGCGCCCTTCTCTGTTTAGAGGAACTTCGGCAATCCCGGACCGTTTTTGCCTTCGGGGACGGCTGTAAGAGCTGCGCTGATGGGAGACATCAATGAGACGACCTATCCTTGCCGTGGCAATGAGACGACCTGTCCTTGCAGTGGCGCTCGCGAGTGGCTTGGCAGTTGCCAGCGTCGCGACGCCGACTCAAACGCACGCTCGATGGGGCGGAAGTTGGGTGCTCGGAGCGCTCTCCGTACCCGCGTTCCCGTACGGATATGCGGGGCATGGCTGCTGCGGGTACGGCTATCCGGCGTATTATTCGCATAGCTATGGTTACCCCGGCTACGCGTACGCCTACGCGCCGAACTACCACCGCCATGGATGGTACGGTGGTTATCGGCCGTTTTACCGGCGTGCTCGGCATCGCGGAGGTTATTGAGCAGCGCGTCGCGTTGCGATCACCCACGAAGGCGGCTCATCTCATAGCCGCCTCGTAGTACTTCGAATCATAGTACTTCGTCGGATCGGTGAGGGCCTTCTTCGGCTCGCCGTACACGCTGCGCAACTCGAGGACTTTCCGGACGCCGTCCATGTCTATCCCGGCTTTCGGCGTGAAGCCTTTGGCTCCAGCCATGTAGGAATAGCTCTGCTCGGCAAGTTGCTCCGACATCTGGGGCAGGCGCTTGCGCAAGATCGCAATCGCTTCAGCCTTGTTCCTTGGATCCAGCAAAAAATCGACGCCGCCGGCGTATCCCTTGATGAAGGCCTGCACCTTACGCGGGTTCTCCGCCGCCCACCCCCGGCGCGACGCACCAACCAGGCCTTGGTAATGCCCGTACGCGTCGATCGCGTACTCCAGCACGTTGAAGCCGTTCGCCTTCGCCATGAACTCGAATGGGGTAAGGAGCAGCGTGCCGTCGTGCTTCTTTTCCCTCAGGGCCTCCCAGCGTTGCAATACACCGCCCGCCTTCTCGACTTTGTAGTCGCCGTCATTGAGGCCTTTGCGCTTGAGCAGGTCGAACAGTACGAAGGCGTAGCCGGTGGTCCTCGCGTCCACTGACACGGTGCGCCCCTTGAGATCGGTGACGTTCCTCACCCCAGGGACGGTAACGAGGCTCAAGAATCCGTTGTCGCCGCCCATGAACACGGTCAGATCGGGTTTAGCTTGGGTCGGTGCCTCGCCTTGCCCCTCCATATAGGCGATCACGTTGTCGATCGCGGTCATCGCGATATCGAACTTTCCGTCGATCAAGTTCGTGAGCTGGAAAACCGAGTTGGGAGTGTTGGTAAGGTTGAGCTCGATCCCGCCGCTAGCGAAGTACCCTTTGTCCTGCGCGGCCCAAATCGGCCCGTTGAAACCGCCCGGGAAGACAATGACCGAAACCGGCTCGAGGCTCTGCTGCGCACGAGCTCCGCCCAGGCTGACAGCTCCAATGATCGCCGACGTGGCGATTGCGAGTGCCGACGCTAGCAAGGTTTGACCCAAGCTCTCCTCCTCTGCGGCTGCCGTGACGTTCGTATATGCCTCATTTTCCCGCGAGACTGGTCCCGCGGGTCAACTCGTCCCATCTCGCGAGTGCCTGTTGGACGACGCGCGGCGCATCTTCGCTTAGCAGGTAGTTCTGCTGGATCAGCCTGGTCGCCGCATCTGATACAAGCGCCTCGTAGCGCGCGCGGCCTTCGTAGCGCTCCTCGATCGAGAGGCGAGGGTCTTGCGCTTGCTCGCGTGCAGCCTTCGTCACCGGGAACGCGATGAACGAGCCGGTAAGCGGCAGCACTTCTTCCGGCTGCCCGATCGAGCGATTGCGGAAATTCCACCCTGTGTAGGTCGCGAGGGGCACGGTCAGGTTCGGCATGCGAATACCTGACAGCTCGTTCCCATCGGCATCTACCTGGGGCACCAGGATCGGCAACGCAGGTGCTTTGGGCGGCTTGCCAAGATCGGCACGGTAGCCTGCGGGAATCGTCCGTGGAGATCGCACGCCCGGAATGGATGGGAAGGCAACCTTGTCTCGGTCGACGAGCGTGTTGTCCGCGAGGCGCGGATGCGCGCTTGCCGGCGGGGCGATGTCATCCCGAACCCAGCGATCCATCGCCACCAACAGCGCACGGTGTGCCCACGAATACGCATTGTCGTTTGGCTTCTGCTGACCCTCTCCCTGGGATGGCAGGTATCCTCCCGGAACGTGCTGCGTCCCAGCAAACAGATAGATGCGGACGTTGTCCGGTACCATTGCGTCTCGCGTCGCATCGAGCGTGGTGTGTGTGAGCGCCGCGGCACGGCCACCGCCCCAGTATTCGCAGGAAGAGTTGGTGTAGAAGATTTTTGGCTGATGCTCCGGTGTTAAATGCATCAAGATGCCGTCGGTCTTTCCAGTTGCCGGATCGAGCTGATCGAGATCAAGGTAGGGGAACAGCGAGGCCACGTAGAATGCCAAGCCGTTCGGACGCGCGAACCGCACATTAAAATCGCCGCTGCGACCGGCACCTGCGATGTTCGCAATCACCCCATCAAATACGCGGCGATCCTGTTCGTCCGCGTTGAAGCCCGCGTACATAAATTCGCGCAGGAAGCGTCCATCTTGTGATGGGCCGTAAGCGTAGGCGAAACGCGCCCGCACCGGGCCGCCCTGCTGGTGCTTCACGGCGGATGCCAGGTCCCGGATTGCTGCAAACCCCAAGCCTGCCACCACGGTGCCTTTGGCCTCGTAGCTCAGCTCGTAAAGGTGGCCTGGTTGAAAACCGCCCTTGAGATAGATGCCGGAAATATCCGGAACCACCTGACCGTCCTTTACTCTGCCGAATTGCCATTGCTCACGCGGGACGGTTGTCGGCGCTGCAAGAAATCCGTCCCGCACGGTCAGCGTGTTGGCTGCGCTGGCCGGATCAACAGGCGGGTAGCGGGTCGTGTCGGCATAGCGGCCCATATTGTCGAGCGGGTACACCGGATCGGCGGTGTTCGGAACAAAGCTCGTGGAAACACGGCCGGTGATCGGTTTTCCATGATCCAACGCAGGCGGCGCATTGAGCCCGAGAAGTCCCCCGCGGTCGGGGATGTCGAACTGCCAGCCCACCCACACCAGCGTGTACCCCTGGCGCATCAGGAAGCCGTCGCCGAAATCCGCTTCTGTGCTGGGGTCGAGCGCCTGCCCACTCCGGTTGAAATCCCGCAGGATGTTCTTGCGGCCGCGATTGAGGACATCGAACAGCGCTACACCGTTGCCGCGCGCAGCATCGGCAGGAGCAAGCACATAGAGGTCAGCGGAAAACTCCACCCGCCCCGTGGCGTCGCGAGCCGCTTTGTCGAGATCGACGATTGCGTTGTTGCGCGGATGCGTCGGATCCACAGCAAAGTACACCTTCCCGCTCAGTTTCTGGTACGGGCCGACCGAGCCGAATGATTTGCCGGCGAGAACATCCGTCCGCGAGGTAATCTCGATCCGGGTCACCTCCGCCTGTGCACCCAGGCTCGTGTACGTGGCGATCAGCGCGGCGAAAGCCGCACCGCCAATGCAACGTCGAATCATTCCATCCTCCGGGTTTCGTCTGCGAGGAGCGCGTAAGCCGCGCGACCACATTTCTGTTTGGGCTTCAGGGCGCCCTACCGCATGCTCATGATCGACGCTCGCCTGTGCCGCGACGCTAATTGAGCTTCACGGCGGCATCCTTCATGAGCTTAATGTTCGAGACGATCTCCTTGGCGATCATGGCGTCGAATTCCTGCGGGGTGAGAGGCATCGGCTCGACGCCCTGCTCGGCGAGTTTGGTCTGCACTGCGGGCAATGCCAGCGCCTTCTGCACCTCCGCATGCAATTGCTCGATGATTGATCGCGAGGTTTTCGCCGGCGCCAGCATTCCGTTCCAAAACGTATAATCGGAGCCGGGAAGGCCAAGCTCAGTTGTGGTCGGCACGTTCGGCAGGGCCGGTGAGCGCTTCACGGTGCTTACGGCGAGTGGTGTCAGGCGGCCGTCGGCAATGAACGGCATCGCCGATGAGATCCCGATCGAACAGAAGTCAACGCGGCCGGCCATGACTTCGGTGAGGGCCGCCGGTCCACCGCTGAACGGAACATGCGTTGCCTTGACCCCGGCGGAGAGCAGAAAGCGCTCGGCTCCCCAGTGGGACGCGCTGCCCACGCCGGCAGACGCGAAGGTCATCGCGCCACCCTTGGCACGCTTGATGAGTTCTTTGGCGGTCTTGATGCCTTTCGACGGCGCGATCAGCAGCACGTTCGGCACCACCCCGAACATGGCGACGCCGGCGAAGTGCTTCGAGGGATCGTAGGTCAGATTTGGATAGACGGCGGGCGCAGCGGAGTGGGCCGAAGCGTTGATCAAGAGTGTGTAGCCATCCGGGTCGGATTTGGCGGCTGCCGCCGAACCGATGGTGCCGCCGGCGCCGCCTCGGTTTTCCACCACGATGGTTTGGCCGATCCGGCTCGACAGCGCTTCGAGCACAATCCGGCCGATGATGTCGAGCGTGCTGCCCGGCGCAAAGGGCACAATGGCGCGGATGATCTTGTCTTTCGGCCAGGGCTGCTGCGCGCGCGCCACGAGCGGCCACGTGGCCGCCGCGCTGGCGATGATGGTGATAAACTCGCGCCGCCGCATGGGCTCCCTCGGCCGGACGATCGCACACTACCACATCGTTAGGAATGCCACGCTGTGCATCAGAGTAAAATCGGCGACCACGTCGGCGCGCTGTTCCATCGCGCGTGCATCGATATTCAAGCACCCGCTCCGGCGGCTGCTCGCGCCACCCGCGCTCATTTGCCAATCCCCCACAGCCTGCACAGCTCCTCGAGCGCCGCTTTCATGCGCTCGGCCGCCGCGGCGTAGGCCTGCGCGCGACCGCTCCAGCCCAAGCCATAGCCGACCTGCTCCAATCCCATTTCCCGGCACACACTCCATTCCAGAACGTGCGATCCGATCTTGCCGATCGCCTGCACCGCTTCGCGGTAGCGCTGGCGGTGAAACACCTGCGTTTCGGTCTTCGCCATTCCGGAAAAGACGCCGAAATCATTCGCGAATATTCGGCTGAGATCGACTGCGGCGACGGGATCGCACAGGCCGGCGTGGTACCAATGGTGGCGGAACTTCTGTGCCGCCGAGTATTGCTCCTGGGTGATCAGCTTGCGCGCGAACGCGCGCTCGAGCGGGCTGTCGCGCATGGTGATCTGCCCACTGTCGCCGCGTTCGAAATCGAGACCGGCGCGGCGCACGCGCTCGTGCGTGGGCTCGGCGCGCGGGGGGCTCGCGGCGAGCGGGCGTCCTCCCCTTCGCCTCAACGATTTCACCACTGTCACCTCGAATTGCCGCCGCTTCATTTCCCCTCTCCTTGCTGTTCATCGCGATAGGCGCGCTCGCAATGCGCGGGACAGAACGGCTTGCCGGCAGAGCGCGGCGCGCCGCAAAAGAAGAAATCAGGATGGCTCGGATCGCCGATCGGCCAGCGGCAGGCGGCACGATTCAATTGTGCGAATGTGCGGCGCTGCAGGCGGGGAATGTCGACGTCGCGGCCGGGGTCGTCCACGTAGGGCCGCGCCTCGAGCACCCAACTCGGCACCGAGCGCGGCCGCCACAGCGTGATCGGCGCGGATGCAAGCCGGCGCGGTATCGCCGAGGGCACAACTCGGCGCGCCGACTCGGTGCGAGAACGCTTTGCCTTGCGTGCCGCGCGTTGAACGGTGCGTGGCTCGACAACGGCCGGCGCCAGATCGGCGATTCCCAGGCGGCGAATTTTCCCCAGCACCGCCGCGCGCGTAACGCCGTGCTTGAGTTCTCGCGCGATCGCCCGCGCGTTCAACCCTTTCGACCAGTGCGCCTTGAGCGCGTCGATACGCGCGGGCGTCCACGGCGACCAGCGCGGCGGCTGATGCGAACGTTTTGTAGCCACAGCTTGCTCAGACTTGACTACATAACTACATATCGCGCTAGAAATGTCAACTAGAATTGTAGCCGCCGATCCGGCTATTGTAGTCGCATGACGCCGAAAACCCGTGGTGAGCGGCTACGCTATGCGCGCGAGCGCTTCTTCAAATCGGCGCGCCTCGCAGCCAAGGCAATGGGCATCGCAGTCTCCACCTATGGCGCGCACGAGCGCGCCGAGGACCCCGGTGGCCGCGACTTCGGCCCGGAGGAGGCCAAACGCTATGGACGGCGCTTCAAGGTCACGCCGGAATGGCTGCTGACCGGATACGGGCCCGGGCCCGACGGGCAGGAACCTCCCGAGCAGGACGTCTGGGCCACCCACAACGTTCCCCTGGTCGGCTATGTGGGGGCGGGCGCCGCCGCGCACTTTTACGAAGTGGCGCACGGCGACCTCGACAGCGTGGAGCCGCCGATCGGCGCCAACGAAAACACCGTAGCCGTGGAAGTCCGCGGCGACAGTTTAGGCCCATTTTTCAATCGCTGGCTCGTGTTTTACGACGACGTCCGACATGGCGCGCCGCCGGCCGAACTGATCGGGGAAATTTGCGTGGTCGGCCTCGAGGACGGCCGCGTGCTGATCAAGCAGATCCAGCGCGGCAAGGCCGAGGGTCTCTACAACCTCAACTCCCAGACCGAGCCGCCGATGCGCGACGTCGCGATCAAGTGGGCCGCCAAGGTCAAATGCATGGCGCGCCGCTAGCTCGGGATTGAATTCAGTCAATGCGCTGCCGAGTCACGGCCGGGCTCGTCCCGGCCATCCACGTCTTTTCCCCTCCGCTCCTTCCCCTGCTGGCCGGGAGACGCTTAGTGAGCCGCGTTCGACCCGCAACGATTGGCCCCAAGCGGACCAGCGGGCAGCAGCATCCACGAAATGCGGGTAGCCGCAACGCAACCGAATGCGATTCGCCCAGAATCCTGTCAACTACACAATGAGGTTGACACGATTCGCTACATGGTGTAGCTGGGCGGCATGGCCCGTGATGTGGAGCAAAGCCGTGCCGCTCGCTTTTTCGCCCGCCTCGATCGGCACCTTTCGGCCCTCGCCAATGCGACGGCGCGCTGCGGCTTTCTCGAGCACCAGCTTGAGGGATGGGAGCACCGTTACGCGCGCTTCGTCGCGACCGAAGGCGCCTCCGAGCCGGCTTGCGATTCGGCCGACCCGCCGCAGGCGAGCGATTTCCTCGTCACCATCGCCGGGCTTGCGGCCCGGCGTAGCGCACTCGCAGCGCGGCTCACACCTGCGAACGGCCAAGTGCAGCGTTTCACACTGACACCAAGCGGTCGCCCGACTCAATGACACACGAGAACCGGAATTTTCGTATGCGTCAGCACCTTGGTGGTGACGCTGCCGAGCACCACCGCGGCAATGCCGGCGCGCCCGTGTGACGCCATCACGATGAGATCGCAGCCCTTCTCCTTGGCGGTGGCGACGATCGCTTCATAGGGATGATCGTGGGTCATCTGCACGGTCTCGCACGCGACGCCTGCGGCTTTCGCCTCGGCGGCGACACCGTCCAATATTTTTGCGGCATGGGCTTTCGCGCGCTCGGCGTATTCGGCGAACGCGCTGGAGATCAGGTCGATGCGCGAGGCAGGCAAATCATAGACGTTGTACGATGCTTCCACCACCAGCGCGGTGACCTTGGCGCCGACCGCTTTTGCCAGCGACAAGCCATGGGTGACGGCCCTGTGCGCCAACTCGGAGCCGTCGGTCGGGATCAAGATATGGCGATACATGGGATCCTCCCCCTTCCTTGTCTCTGAGCTAACCGACCGTCATGCCCGCGCTTGTCTCGGGCATCCACGTCTTCATTCACTCGTGCAGCGAAGAAAGACGTGGATGGCCGGGACAAGCCCGGCCATGACGACGCAGTAAGTCAATCATCAAAATCCCCTCGGCGCTACAGCATCAGGTCCTTGTTCTCGAGCCCGAACATCACGCCGCCCCAGTTGCTGCCGACATATTCGAACTGATTGGAAATGTGCTGCCGTCCCGCCATCAGGTCGGCCAGGATGCCGCCGAACGGCAGATCGTCGGAGAGACCGGCGGCGCCGGTCGCTTTGAAGATGCGCGAAGCCAACAGCGTGCAACGCTCGGTCACCGCGGTCGACTGAAACTTGTACTGCAGGCGCTCGCCTACGGGCGGCATCTCGCCGCGCCGCGCATGATCGTGCAGGCTTGCGAAGTTGCGATGCAGCGTGGCTTTCATCTCGTCGATCGCCGCGGCGGTTTCCGCGCACAGCATCTGCACGAACGGATTTTCCGACGAGCGCCCGCCGGCACGGGTAATGCGGGTCTTGCCGTAATCCATGAACGCATTGAGCATGGCCTGCAGCGCACCGATCGCCGCGGTGGAAATGCCGCGCACGAAGATCTGTCCGAACGGCACGCGGTAGAGGCTTGCCGTGTTGAGCGCCTGGCCCGGCCCCTTGAGCAAGAAATTGTCGAGCATGCGTTGGGATCGGTAGGCCGGCACGAAGGCGTCATCGACGACGATGTCCCAGCTGCCGGTCGCCTGCAGGCCGGCGACCTGCCAGGTGTCGACGCTGCGATAGTCTTGGCGCGGCAATAAGAAGATGCGGCCCTCAGGAGTGCCCCCATCGCCGCTCTCGACCAAGGCGCCGAGCAGCGCCCACTCGCAATGCACGCAAGCGCTGGCGTAACGCCAGCGGCCGCTCAAGCGGAAGCCGCTCTCGCTTGCCTTGGCTTTGCCGGCCGGCATCAGCGACGAGCAGATCAGGCGCGAGCTGTCGATGCCCCAGACCTCCTGCGCGGCGCGGTCATCGAGCAGCGCCATGAACCAGGGATGCACGCCGGAGACGCCGTAGATCCAGCCGGTCGACATATCGCCCTCGGCGAGCGCCAGCTCGATCTCGTAAAAGGTATGCAGATCGAGCTCGTAGCCGCCCCAGCGCCGCGGCTGCAACACGCGGAACAAACCTGCCCGCTGCATTTCGGCAATCGTTCCTTCGGGAATGCAGCGCGCGACGCGCGACGCCCGCGCACGTCCGGCGAGCGCGGGAATCAGCGCGCGGGCCCGGGCAATGATTTCTGCCGGTGCGGGCGTCTCGCCTGCGATGTTGCGGACCGCTTCCATGCCAGCGGCAGTTTGTCCTGCAGCCGGTTCGCCAGCTACTCCGCGGCGGCCAGATTCCTGCGCGCGTTGCGCTCGAGGCAAGCGACGAGCATGTCGGTCGACATGACATCGCCGAACTGCAGATAGAACGCGCACAGCGAGGCGTTGTGATCGGCATCGGTCACCGCGGCATTGCCATCGGTCACCATGATCGTTTTGAAGTTGAGCATCATGGCGTCGCGCGCGGTCGATTCGCAGCACACATTGGTGACCGTGCCGGTGATGAGAGTCGTATCGAGACCGCGGCTGCGCAGCACATCGGCGAGATCCGACGAGCCCTGGATGAAGGCGCTGAACCGGTTCTTCTCGACGATCAGATCCTCGGAGCGCACGTCGAGCGTCGGCCACAGCTCGTGGCCCTTGCTGCCGGGGGTGAGCGCGGCGATGCGTTTGGCGCCCTGTTCCGGCGTGACCATTTCGAAATAGGTCGACCAATCTTTGAGCGCCTGGTCATGAAACGTGGTCTTGATCCAGACCACGGTCCCGCCGGTCGCGCGCACCGCCTGCGCCAGGCGATTGATGTTGGGCACGATCTTCTCCGCCATCGGGCAGAGCGCGTGAGCAACGCCCGGCAGCATGAACGCATTCTGCATGTCGACCACGACCAATGCGGTCCTGGCCGGATCGAGGTCCGCATAGACGTGCTCGCGGCCGCGCTTCTCGATGACGCGGTCGATCACGGATCGTGGAATGGACAGCGTGTGCATCGAACCCTCCACCTCTGGCGTCTGCAAACGATTATCGTGCCCGGCGCGGCTGCCGGCAACCTCACAGTTTCCCGGCAAACGCATCGGCGATGTAGGCGTGCGCCAGCGCATAGCCGTGGCGCGCCGCCGGCTCGTTCCATTTGGCCCGGCCGGGAACGTCGGCCGCCGGATCGGTGAACGCATGCACCACGTCGCCGAACGTGAGCAGCACCCAGCGCGCCCCCGCCTGCGTCATTTCCGCTTCGAAGGCGTCGCGCTCGCTCTTGGGTGCGACCGGATCGGCAGCTCCGTGCACGGCCAGCACTGCCGCCTTGATGTCGCCGCGCTGGGCGGGCTGCGGTGTGACCAGGGTGCCGTGCATCGACACGACCGCCTGGACGTCGGCCCCGGTGCGGGCGAGGTCGAGCACGTTGAGCCCGCCGAAGCAGAAGCCGATCGCCGCGCGCCGGCTGATGTCGCCGATCGCGCGCCGGTCGCTTTCGCGCGTCAACGTATCGAGCGCAGCCGCGATGCGCCGCCGCATCGCGGAGACGTCGCTCATGAGCGGCTTGAGAAACTCCATCGGCTCTTCGGTGCCGACCGGCCCGTTTCCCTCGCCGTACATGTCGGCAACGAACACCACATAGCCAGCGCCCGCCAGCATCTGGCCGGTTTCGATTGATGCCTTGATCACGCCGCGCCAATTCGGCGCCATCAGGAGAAGCGGCCGAGGTGTTTTGACCGCCTCGTCCCAGATCAGCGCGCCGCGGCAACTGAGGCCGGACACCGAATAAAAGATGCTCTCAACCGCCATGGATGATCTCCCCCTTTGCCATGTCGTAGATCGGATTCGGCCCTATGTCCCGCTGTGCGGAGCCGAGATTGCGACCGCGGTCGCATGCTGGCGCGCGGCCACAAGCGGCGTGCCCGCCATGGACCGTTATCGGCCGATCCGCTCACCCCGCGTCGCGTTGCGCGGTTTTCGGGTGCCGTCGCCGTACGCCAGATACCATGGATTTTGCACACACCACGCGCCCGCGCCCCACGCCGTTGCCATGCATTGCTCGTACGAGACGAAGCCGCAGTTCGTGGCGCCGCTATTCGAATTGTAGTACTGAGCGCACCACGGTCGATAGACTTCGCCCAAGGCCGACCGCGGAGCGATCGCCGCGAGCAAACATAAAATGAACAAAGCGAACGCAGATCGGGTCGTCATGCGAACCTCGCAACTCCGTTGGTGAAAGCGGCACTGCGCTGCCCACTATAAGCCTCCATCCGGCCTGATCACCGGATGCTCGGTCGCAGCTCCGCTAGAAAAGCCCTCGAAAGCCTTTCCGCAGAGATCAGGCAAGGTCGAAGCGATCGAGGTTCATCACCTTGGTCCACGCCGCAACGAAGTCCTTTGCGAACTTCTCCTTCGAATCCGCGCACGCATAGACTTCCGCGAAGGCGCGCAGCTGCGAGTGCGAACCGAAGATCAGGTCAACGCTGGTGCCGGTCCCCAGTACCGCCTTCGTCTTGCGGTCGCGCGACTGGTACACGCCATCAGTGCTGGCGGGTTCCCAATAGGTGCTCATATCGAGCAGGTTGAGAAAGAAGTCGTTGGTCAGCGTCTCCGGCTTCTTGGTGAAGACGCCGTGCTTGGACCCACCGGCATTTGCGCCGAGGACGCGCAGGCCGCCGACCAGGGCCGTCATCTCCGGCCCCGTCAGACTCAGCAATTGCGCCCGGTCCACCAACGCCTCCTCAGGCGTCATGAACTGCCGCTTGCCGCTGACATAGTTGCGAAACCCGTCGGCACGCGGTTCGAGCGGCGCGAAGGAGTCGGCATCGGTCTGCTCCTGGGACGCATCCATGCGCCCCGGCGTGAACGGAACCTTCACGTCGGTGCCGCCGGCCTTCGCGGCCTTCTCGATGGCAGCACCGCCGCCGAGGACGATCAGGTCGGCGAGCGAGACTTTCTTGCCGCCTTTGGCCGAGGCGTTGAACTCCTTCTGGATCGCTTCAAGCTTGGGAAGCACGGTCTTGAGCTGCGCCGGCTGGTTGACCTCCCAATCCTTCTGCGGCGCGAGCCGAATGCGCGCGCCGTTGGCGCCACCGCGCTTATCAGAGCGGCGGAATGTCGAAGCCGAGGCCCAGGCGGTGGACACGAGTTGGGACACGGTCAGGCCAGAGCCGAGAATCTTTGCCTTCAGCGCCGCAACATCCTTTTCGTCGATCAGCGGGTGATTCACCGCCGGGATCGGGTCTTGCCAGATCAGCGCCTCTTTCGGGACGAGCGGGCCGAGATAACGATGAATCGGCCCCATGTCGCGGTGCGTCAGCTTGAACCACGCCCGGGCGAATGCGTCCGCGAACTGATCCGGATGCTCGTAGAAGCGCCGCGAGATTTTCTCGTAGGCGGGCTCCATCCGCAGCGACAGGTCCGTGGTGAGCATGGTCGGCACGCGCTTCTTCGACTTGTCGAACGGATCCGGGATCGTCGGCTCGGCACCTTTCGCGCTCCACTGCCAAGCGCCGGCCGGGCTCTTCGTCAGCTCCCATTCGTATTTGAACAGGTTTTCGAAGTAGTAATTGCTCCACTTCGTAGGCGTCTGCGACCAGACGACTTCCGGGCCGCCAGTAATGGCATCGCCGGCCAAGCCGGTGCCGTGCTTACTCTTCCAGCCGAGGCCCTGCTCCTCGAGGGCGCCGCTTTCGGGCTCCGGTCCCACGAGCGACGGATCGCCGGCGCCGTGGGTCTTGCCGAAGGTGTGCCCACCGGCAATCAGCGCGACGGTTTCCTCGTCGTTCATCGCCATGCGGAAGAACGTTTCGCGGATATCCTTAGCCGCCGCGACCGGGTCCGGCTTGCCGTTCGGCCCTTGCGGGTTGACGTAGATCAGGCCCATTTGAACCGCGCCGAGCGGGTCCGCCAGCTGGCGTTCGCCGCTGTAGCGCTCGTCCCCGAGCCAGGTTCCCTCGGGACCCCAGTAGAGCTCTTCAGGTTCCCAGACGTCGGCGCGCCCGCCGCCAAAGCCGAACGTCTTGAAGCCCATCGACTCGAGCGCGACGTTGCCGGCGAGAACCATCAGGTCGGCCCAGGAGATTTTTCGGCCGTACTTCTGCTTGATCGGCCACAACAGCCGGCGCGCCTTGTCGAGGTTTGCGTTGTCAGGCCAGCTGTTGAGCGGCGCGAAGCGCTGCTGTCCCGCGCCGGCGCCGCCGCGGCCGTCGCTGATGCGATAGGTACCCGCGCTGTGCCATGCCATGCGGATCATCAGACCGCCGTAGTGGCCGAAGTCGGCCGGCCACCATTCCTGCGAGTCCGTCATCAAGGCATGCAGGTCCTTGATCACAGCCTTGAGGTCGAGACTCTTGAATTCCTTGGCGTAGTCGAACTCCTTGCCCATCGGATCGGACAGAGGCGAGTTCCGATGGAGCATCTCGATATCCAGCGCGTCGGGCCACCAGTCGCGGTTCGTGCGTCCACGGGCTCCGCCTGTGACCGGGCACTTGCCCGCGCTCTCGTCAGTTTTTGCGTCCATGTTACTCTCCGATCGTGTTCTGCTTTATTTTCCGTTCCATATACAAGGATCACCGGTCTCTGGAAAGTGATCCAGCTTCATGGCGGTCGCGCGGAAATGTCCTAATCACCGCGAACCATTACACAACCCCTCATTGGAATTGACGACGAAGGGAGCGAGGGTCACCTTCGGGGCCTTCGCGTACCAAGCTCGCTGTTTCAGCCTCAATAGCTTGATGGCGCGAGCGCTGAAGGCCGCAGAAATTCGAAATCGCAGCCCTCGTCGGCACCGAGAATTTCCCGGGCATAGAGCTTTGCGTAGCCGCGCTCCGCCTTGGCGAGTGCCGATTTCATGGCGGCCGCGCGTTTGCACATTTCTGCCTCTTCGATCAGCAAGTCGATGCGCCGCTCCTTGACCGAAAGGCGAATGCGGTCGCCATTACGCACCAACGCGAGCGGGCCACCCGATGCAGCGTCCGGCGTCACGTGCAACACGATGGTACCGTAGGCAGTGCCGCTCATACGCGCGTCGGAGACGCGGATCATGTCTTTGACCCCGCTCCTGGCGAGTTTTTTCGGAATCGGCAGGTAACCGGCCTCGGGCATGCACTCGCTCGAGTGCGGACCGGCATTCTGCAGCACCAGCACATCCTGCGGAGTGACATCGAGTGCCGGATCGTCGATACGCGCGGCGAGATCCGCGAGTGAGGCGAACACCACCGCCCTGCCCTCGTGCTCGAACAATTTTGCATCGGCCGCGGAGCGTTTGAGAATAGCTCCCTTCGGCGCGAGGTCGCCGAACAGCGCGACGAGGCCGCCAACCGGCTCGAACGGTTTTCCGAGCTCGGCAATGATGGAGCGATCGACGTAACCAGCGGGCTCACTTGCGAGGCGCTCGCCCAAAGTTTCTCCGGTCGCTGTCATGCAATCGAGATAGAGGAGCGGCTTGAGCTCGCGCAGCAGTGCACCCATGCCGCCGGCAGCAAAAAAATCTTCCATGTAGCCGTTGCCGACCGGCTTGAGATTGACCAGCACCGGCGTCGAGTCCGACAGCTTGTTGAATTCTTCGAGCGAGATCTTGATCCCGGCTCGGCCCGCGATCGCGGTCAGATGGATCAAGGCGTTGGTCGAGCCGCCGAGCGCAAGAAGCACACGCAAAGCGTTCTCGATCGACTTCGCAGTGACGATCCGATCGGGTGCGAGTTTCGAGCCGATGAGCCGCACAGCTGCCGCGCCGGTCGCTTCGGCGGCGCGCAGGCGATCGGCGTGCACGGCCGGGATTGCCGCGGTGCCCGGCAAAATGAAGCCGAGCGCCTCCGCGAGGCACGCCATGGTCGAGGCGGTGCCCATCACCGCGCAGGTACCCGCGGTGACCGCGAGTTGTTCTTCGACTTGTGAAATTTCCTGATCGTCGACCTCGCCCGCCCGATAGCGCGCCCAAAACCACCGGCAATCGGTGCAGGCGCCGAGGCGCTCACCGCGGTGGCGGCCGGTCATCATCGGGCCGGCGACCAGCATGATAGCGGGCCGACCCGCCGACACCGCGCCCATGAGCTGGGCCGGGACGGTCTTGTCGCAGCCGCCCATCAGCACGACCGCGTCCATCGGCTGGGCGCGCACCATCTCCTCGGTGTCGACCGACATGAGGTTGCGGTATTTGAGGCTGGTTGGGCTCAAGAACACCTCGCCGAGCGAAATCGTCGGGAACTCGATTGGCAGCGCGCCCGCGGCAAGCACGCCGCGCTTGACCGCTTGCAGGAGTTCCGGGAAATGGCGGTGGCAATTGTTGAAGCCGGAGGGCGTGTAGGCGATGCCTATTACGGGTTTATCCAGCATCGTGCGCGAATAGCCCATGGATTGCGCGAAGGAGCGCCGCAGATAAAGCGAGAAATCCGGGTCGCCGTAGTTCGTGAGGCCGTGTCCCAGGCCGTGCATGCGGTCAGCCATGGTTGTGTTCCCTTGAGCGGCGGCCGTTCACCTTAATTGCGGAAATGCTTGCTCATCCGCAGGCGCGACGGTAAATGCCAGCAGATACGCCGCGTCCGTGGATTACCTTATCGGCAGGCCCGCGCGGTTGAAATATGCTATTCGTTTCAGCGGGATGAGAGTCGGGCTGGATAGAGTCCCGCAAAGTGCCGTCACACGCGATGAGATATTGATGGCGCCAGATGTGGTCTCGAAGGAGACGGCTTTGTATTGGCACGTACGTTCGATAACCGCGGCCGCTCTGCTCGCCTTCGCCGGTGTGATCGCGGTAGGCGTGGCGGTGCTGCTGCCCGGTATCGGCGAACAGCCACTCGGCGCCCGCGGCCTACCTTGGATGGCGGCGCACCGGGCTTCGATCGCTCTCGAAGTTCCGTTGGCGAGCGAGAATGCACCTCCACAGTCGCCGGTCGAACCTCAGCAAGCGGCTGCGCCTGAGCAGCCTCGCGGACAACCTCAGCAAGCGGCGCTGCCTGAGCAGCCTTTCATTGAAACCCAGCAAATCGCCACGCAGGCCGCGACGTTGAGGACGCCGTCGGAC
>Ga0310909_10000163_pt1 | contig 29712 bp, 36 predicted proteins | sample GREbulkMGT000H_FD_203449 | JGI IMG/M metagenome (GOLD analysis project Ga0310909, IMG submission 203449) | Lab enrichment of tropical soil microbial communities from Luquillo Experimental Forest, Puerto Rico - GRE.bulkMG.T000H | ecosystem: Environmental > Terrestrial > Soil > Tropical forest >... | reverse complement strand
TGCGGCGAGTTCCACCTTACGCACCATGTGGAAGTGCACGCGGCGGATGCCGCCGACGCTACCCCCACCCCGCCGCCGCACACCGCGCCGTGGACGGACGGCTACCAACTCGACAACGACCGTACGGAGGCTCGATGAAGGATGATGCCGTGGCACGCCACAGACCCAATGCCAGTAACCCCCCAACCGTGACGCACCGGCGGAAGGAGAAAGTACGATGACGCTGTGGCTGGAGCTGTCGCCCAACCGGCTGTGGCCGCACCGACTCGCCCAGAGCGAGTACGCGCGGTTGCGTGCCGAGTACCCCTACATTCCCGACTCCATCTTGTGGAAAGGCGGTTACTGGCGGCATCATCGCAAGCGGGTGCGCCTGCGGCGGCTGCGCGAGTTGAATGCCGCGTGGCAGTGGGCGGCGGCAGTGCGCCCCGTGGTTGTGCCGTGCGCACTGCTTGCGAGCGACGACGCGACGTTGACGGTGCGCGCGCTGTAAAAGCCAAAGAGGGAGGTACGCCGCATGGACAAGAAGCAGACCCGTAAGCGTCCGCCCGTGCGCAAAGGCGGACGTTAAGCATGGAACTCCACCGACGCATTGCCCAGCAGCTTGCGGACATGGAACTCAACGCAGGCGACTGGGATGAGTCCAAGCATCCACGTGGGCGGGGCGGCAAGTGGGCCAGTGGTACAGGCGATGGCGGCGGCACAGGCGGCGGAGCACGCGGTGGCACCGGACGCAAGGTGGGCGACGTGGTGCTTGAACAGAGTAAGACCGCAGGGCAGCCGCCCATCCGCAATCCGGGTTGGCAGCGCCTGTTGCAGATGGCTGCTGGCAACGAGGGGCACGCTTACGTGCTGCACGACACGTTGACCAACTTACGCAACGGGCAAGACGCGCAGACGGCATTCCACAACGCAACGGAGAATCAGAACTACCACGGCAACCGTCCGGATATCCGCAAGGATCGTGAGGACCAAGCTGCGCTGATGCAGAAGCACTTTGGCGTCCACGTGGACGCGCACGGCGGCTACCCACCGGATAAGCCTGACGACGGTGAACAGCACTATGTCATGGCGCACAGTAACTCGCCGATGTCGCCTGGCGGTGGTGGCTCGAGAATCGTCAAAGGCTTGGACGGGAATCCGAAACTGTTTGGCTCCGAGGAAGCAGCGCGTGCGTACGTGAGCAAGTTGAACAACCAGACGCGCAGCCCGTTCGTCCATTACACTTACGGTGGCAAGCGGTAGTCATTCCCCACACACCTAGAAGGAGGCCACACCCCTTATGACCTACACCACCCTGGCGGCGCTGCTGGCCGCTGGCGACGACAACTGCACGTGCACCGTGGCCGACGGCCGCCCCGGCGCGCACGCCAAGGGCTGCCCCGCCTACGACGATGACGGCGATGACGACAACAACGGCAACGGCGACGACGACACAGAGCCTGATGCCGACGATGACACTGGCCAAGTGGGCCGGGGTGGCGGCGGTGCAGGCTTCGGCCGACCTACCAGCGACATCACGGCTGTGGGCACTGGCCTGCACGGCGTGCCCACGCTGGCCGAAGTGCTGCACGCCGACGGTGGCCCCAGCACTACACAGAGCGGCCTGGTCAGCGCCAATGGTGACGGCAAACCGCCGTGGCTGGGCGACGAACGGCAGGAGGCGCACGGCCCCAACTGTCAGGCTGACGCGCCGGGTGCCGCCACGCAGATCAACCCCGGTGGCAGCGGTGGCGTGATGACGAGCGGCACCATGAGTCCCAGCAGCCCGCCCGCGCCGCTGGCCGCAGCGTTGGCCCCAGCGCCTGCGGGCATGGTGGCCGGCGAGATGCCGCACTTCAGCCAAGTGCCGCACGCTGCGCCGCCCACCGCTACCGACCAACAGGCCGCGCCGCCCAGTGGCGCACCCGCCCCGCCGATGGCGGCGGGGATCATAGAGCCGCCAGCCGAGACGCACGTAGCGCCGGCCAAGCTGCTCACCAGCCCGTACGACCCGGCCCGCAACGTCACCGCGCTGATTCCACCTGGCGGCAGCGTGACAGTCAACGCCGCCACCGGCCTGCCCACCAGCGCGGCCAGCCGCATCGCCGCGCAGCTGCAGGCCGTGCAGCAGGGCACGTGGCAGGGCGCTGTGCCGCAAGGAGACAAGCCGCCGCGCCCTACGCGCGCAGACAACGCGGTGGGCCGCGCGCTGGATCTGCACGCCGCCGACTGGAGCGAGGACGCTCATCCTGGGATGACGAAGATCAAGTGATGATCCGCCTGGTAACGGCGGTGGGCCTGCTGATGTTGACCGGCTGCGGCGGCGGCGTAGACCTGCCGCTGCTGGGCCTAGGCACGCCACCCACGCCCGCCGCGCGCTGGGCCGTATCCGGAGACGTATGGGCCCGCTGGCTGGCCGAGACGCGTATTGCCGCCGAGCTGCCTACAGCCACCCCAACACCATGGAACGCCCTGACAACGACGCCCTGACCCCGCTGCACTGGTTGCTGCTGGCCGTCGTCACCGCAGCCATCATCATGTGGATGGTGGTAGCGCAGTGCGGCCCGTTCACGTGCCCCATGCCCGAGCTGGTGGGTCCGCCGCTGCCGCCGGACTACGTGGCGCGGCGCGCGGGCATGGACATCTTCTTCCTGCATGATCCGTATCCCTACTCACACCCAACCAGGGAGGCCGACGAATGATCACCTTGGTCATATTGATCGTGGTGTTGCTGTGCTTGTTCAGCTGGGGACCGTGGCCCGGTGCCACGGTGCTGCCGCCACCTGCCGGCTGGCTACTGCAAGTGCTGGTGACGTTGCTGATCGTGCTGCTCATTTTGCAGTTGGTCACCGGCTTGGAAGTGCTGGCCCCACTGCGTCGCCTGCCGTAGCAGCCCAACCCCGTATACGAAGGAGGACTCCGATGATCCGACCGCTGATTGCCGTACTACTGCTCGCTGGAGTGGCCATTGCCCAAGACGCTCCGCCGCCTGCCCCCACGCCGGGGCTGCGCATCGAACAGCTGGTGGGCCAGGTTGCCCAAGGCGACGCTGCCCCCACGCCCGCACCCACGCCCGGAGCGGCGCAGTGACTGCACGCACCGTGCGGTACATGCTGCGCCTGCGTGGCGACCCTGCCGTGCTGGCGAGTCTGCCCGACGCGTCATGGATCGACGTGCTGGCCGGCGACCACAGCGTGCGGGGTCGCCTTACCGTGCTGGAGGCGGCGCAGCTGTACCCCGAGCGCAACCACCCGCGCCGCACCAGCCGCGAGCGCAGTACCGAATGATGTTCGATTCCGTACTGATGCCCGCGCTGCCGGCCGACCTGGACGCCGCCTGCGCGCCCGACGTGGCGCTGTTGCCCCTGCACGGCGACGCGCGCTGTTTATGGCCGCAGGAGGAGCTACTGGTGGCTGTGATTGAGCAAGCCCGCCGTGACGTGCTGCACCCGAGCACCCGGCCTGGCACCCGGCGTGCGGCGGTGCGGTGGTTTTTGTGCTCGGACCCGCGCACGCCCTTTGCGTTCGAGTGGGCGTGCGGCGTGCTGGGCCTGCATGCCGGCTACGTACGGCGACAGCTGGGCCTAGACATTCTCGCTGCACGCCGTGCCCGCCTGTACCTGCCGCGCTACCGCGTGCCCGGTGGCGCGGTGCGCCGCCGCGTGCCGCTGGGCCTGATACGGAGTGCCGCCGGATGACTGCCAGCCGTGTTGCGCCGTACCTGGACCCGCAGCGCCGCCTGTTGACGCGCCTCGACGTACAGACGCTGCGCGCGCTGCCGCCCGTGCTGGTTGACGCTGCCGGCGTTGGGGCGCACACGCAGCATCCGGTGCATGCTGCCGGCCGAAAAGACCACGCCGTGCCGCAACCCATGTGGCCCGTGCTGATGACGCTTGCTGGCGGACAACGCCAGTTCATCTGCTGCCACCCGGCGCTGCCCGAGGCGCTGGTAATGGCCGACCTGATCCGCTGTGCCACCACGCCCGACGCCGAGCCGCCGCCCGAGCTGACGGCGGTGGGCTGGGCGCTGCGTCCGCCGCTGTACGTGCGCCGGGTGCTGTGTGACTGCGGCTGGTACGCCGTGCACACGGGTGATGTGCGGGTGGTGGCCGTTACGCGCACGCTGCACCTGGCCGGCACGTTGCAGCGACTGTGGACGGTGCTGGTGCAGGAGACGTTGCCGCTGATCGAGGGCGTGGAGTTTGGCTGGCACGACGTGCACACCGGCGCACCGATCGACGCTGACCCAGACGACGAGGAGGACGAATGACGGCTGCTGCGTACCGCTGGCGTGCCGGACGCATGCGGCGCATTCACGCGGGCAGCGTGGTGCCGGTGATCGGCGCGTCTGCCGCGGAATGGTCGGCCGCTGGTGACGTGCTGCTGGCCGAGCTACGCGCGCAGGCGCAACAGGCCACGCGCACCGTATGCCTGGACTTTGACGGCACCCTCACGCAGAGCGTGCCCTACAAGCCGGGACTCGCTACTGCGCCGCCTGCGGCTGGGATGCGTGCGGTTCTCGAGCAGCTACACCAGGCGGGCTATACGCTGGTGGTGTTGACGGCCCGCCCCCCGAGCGAAGTGCACAGCTGGCTGGTGCGCAACGGCATTTATGACCTGATCGACAGCGTAACCAACACCAAGCCGCCCGCCATCGCATACGTGGACGACCGCAGCGTGAAGGTCGATCCCACGTGGAAGACCGTGTTGCAGCAGATTGCCGCGCTGGAGCGCAAGCCGTACCGCCCGCAGGTTGGCAATGACGCTGAAGTGCAGGCCGCTGGTGACGCGACCGACCCCCGCCCCACCCCGGCGCAGGCCGTGGCGGGCAACTACCGCAAGCGTGACGTGCGGCTGCACGGCCTGCCCATCAGCGTGGAGACGGAGCGTGGCGGTGTGCGCCACAGCAAGCCCGACGCGCCGGTGCCGTGGAGTCGCCAGCTGGCGCACACCTACGGATACATCCGTGGCACCGTGGGCAAGGACAAAGATCACGTCGATTGCTTCATCGCGCCGCACGCCGCCGCCTGCGACCAAGCCACGATCATCAACCAACTCAAAGACGACGGCACGTTCGACGAGCACAAGGTGATGTTGGGGTGGCCTACGCAGCAGCAGGCGCTCGATGCGTATGCGGCCAACTATCCCACGGGTTGGGCCAAGACGCACGTCGGCACTGTGCGGACTGTTCCTGTGGCCTGGCTGAAGTTGTGGCTGGCGCACGGCAACCAGCAGCTACAGGCCGCTGAGGCTCGAGAGGCTGAAGACTTGTGGGGCGAGGCTGGCAGCAAGGTCAGTGGCTACAGCAGTCACGGCCCGTTCCGCTGCGCGGACTGTGTGCACCAGACCGACGGGTGGTGCCGGCATCCGGTGGTGTACGTGGACCCGGTTCTCGAGCATCGGGCATCTGATCGCACCAGCCACGTGCAGCCGGACGACTGCTGCAAGTTCCAACGTGGCACGGACGACCTGGCTGCTATGGGGCAGGATGCGGTAGACCTGGCCGCTGCGCAGACGAGTCCGGTAGCCGTGAGTCAGGAGACGCGCCGCTGCGTGCGCTGCACTGGCGCGGCCGAGCGCATGCGCCCGCCCGACAATCCGCAGCTGTGGCGCTGCACGGTATGCGGCAAGGTGCAGCCGCCCAGCCCTGCCGACACTGACTATCACCTGCCCACGCAGCAGGCCGAGGCGGGCACCATCCGCTGCCGCCGCTGTGGCGCAGAAGCGGAGTTGGACCCGCCCGACTTTGCCGAGTGGCGTTGCCGCCGCTGTGGCGCTACGTTCCGCGACCCCGGTGCGCTGGGCGCTGCCGCCCTACAGGCCGAGCCGCAGCCGCAGTTCAGCGTGGGGCCGTGCCCCCGGTGCGGCAGCCGCGATACGGCCAACGCGCAGTGCAAGAGTTGTGGGCTGAACTTCCACGCGGCCAGCGGAGGCGAGTTGCGTGCCGACTACAACCCGGAGCTGCATCCGCACGGCGAGCACGGCCTGTTTGTGCCCACGGGTGGCGCACCGCACCCGCAGCCTGTTGACCGGCCAGCGCCGCAGCAGGCCCCAGCGCCCTCCAGTCCAGCGCACCCCATGCCGCACCCCGCCGCAGTGCCGTCCAGCGCGCCTGCGGCCCCGCCTGTGGCCCTGCCGGCCCCCAAGCCGCCCAGCCTGCCGGCCACCATTGCCCGCAGCACCCTCGACCCGCCCCCACCGCCCCTGGAGCCCGCCAAGGCCGGCGACCCGCCCGCACGGGTGGCGCGCGTGGGCGTGCCGGCCGACCAGGTACCCCCGCCGCCCCCGGTGCCCCGGTTGCCCAACCTGAACGAGGCGGAGCGCCGCGCGGAGGGCAACTTCACCAAGTGGTACGAGGACGACCCGGACCGCGCTGTGAAGGAGCTGATTGCCGGCATGCAGGCGCGCACCATCGGCGACGGACCCAATATGTTCAGCACTGATGAAGCCAAGCTGCTCAGCACTGACTACAACCCCAAGGTGGGCGAGCACGGCGTCACGCCGCAAGACAACCTCGACAGCCGCGCCCTGTACAACACGGCGGTGCACCAAACGGCCGACGCGTTGGCCAAGCGGGCGTTCCTGTCCTACCTGGACACGGTGGTGGCCAAAGACCCCGACCCCGAGCGGCACAGCGTGTTTGCAACGGTGGGCGGCTGCGCGGCGGGCAAGGGCTATTGCTTGCAGCGCGCCACCGGCGAGATTGCCAAGCGCCTCACCACGGTGGGCGCGGTGTGGGACAGTGCCGGCGAGGCCAACAGTACCGAACTGGGCTGGGTGCAGGCCGAATGTGAGAAGCGCGGCCTGCACTTGACGGTGGCGTACATCAACAACGACGGCATCGACCGCTGGAACAGCGAGCAGGGCGGTGCCATCATGCGAGCGCAGGGGCACGGGCGCATGGTCAACGCCCGCGTGTATGCCGACAGCTACGCCCTGGGGGCACGCAACTACATGGCGTGGAGCAATCTGCCCAGCGTGAAGAACAACCCGCACATTGAGAACATCATGTTCGATGCGCGCAGCGCGGTGCCAGCTGAAGAAGGCCCGCCCCCGCCGCCACCGATGCGCATTGCCAAGCTGCCGGCGCAGGCGCTGCACGTGGACGAGGAGCACCTGTACAACTACTGCCTGACGCACACTGACGATGACGAGCGCGCCACCGCAGCCATACGGGCGCAAGTGCACAGCGCCGCGCGCATCTGGGGACCGCCACACGCCCACTACACCATGAAGAACCGATAAGGAGAAGCCGATGCCAACCGCCGAAAAGTCCACGCCTGTAACCCTGGAGTCGTTGGAGTATCATCTGCAACGGCAGGACGCCGCCATTGCCGCGTTGCAGAACACCGTAAACACCATCGTCGAGAACCAGAGCCCGTTGTGGGCTGGCCTGCGCGCCTTTGTGGACGCGTATCTCAAAGCCAAGGGTTAACGATGAATCAAGTCGTGCAACAGGGCTTTGGTGAGTTCGCCAAGGCTGCGTTCTCCGGGCCGAACGCCTACATCTTCATCGCGCTGAACCTGCTGGCCCTGGCGGCGGTGCGCAGCCTGGGCGCGCGACGTGGCGCGGCGTTTGGCATTGCGGCGCTGCTGTCGGCGCTGTTGGGCAGTGTGCAGGTAGTGGAGAAAGACGCCTTCAGCCTCAGCGGCCTGATGACCGGCGCGATTGTTGGCGCGGGCTTCTCCGCCGTTGTGGGGTACGGGCTGATCTACGCTGTGGCGAAACTCAAGCTGCCGACAATGGCGGAGCTGATGAACGGCACCAAGCCACCGCCTACGACAAAACCCCCAGAGGAGGCACCACAGGCGACGCAGCCTCCGCAGCCGCCGCCTCCACCGCCACCACCGGCTGCGTCGCCGCCACCCCCGCAGTCATAGAGGAGCCCACCGCATGCCTGCTGCACCACTGCCGCCGCCGTGGCTGTACGCCGTACAGGCCACCGTAGATATTGGCGTACCCGCTGGGGAGCCACCGATCCCCACGGTGCAGTGGTGGAGCTACCCGATGCTGACGCTGGACAGCACCACGTGGATGCGCGACCAGGTGGACACGCTGCTGCACGCCATGCAGGCCGGCTTTCAGACGCGCCAGGCCATGTTGCAGCAGCCGTACCCAGACATGCCGGCGCTGGGCATCTTCATGCGGCACCACGGTGTGCCGCCCGACCCCACGGCGCTGCATAGCGTGCAGCTGCACGTGCGTGCTATACCGCCCCCGCCCGTGGACCCCCATGCCCTGCATCACGTGGAGTTGACGATGCGTGCTCTACCGCCCACGCAGCCCCCCATAGCGCCGCCGCTGCCCCATGTGGTGGGCCACAAGGTGACGGTGTACTACAGCCTGGGCGGCAGCGTGCCGCTAGCGCCGTTTGTGTTTACCCTGACGGCGGACGCGTCGGCCGCAGCCGACGCACAGGCCAAGGTGCTGGCGCTACTGCAGACGCTGGCCGTGCAGTTGCCCACGTTCTCATTCACGGTGCTGCTGGAAACGCTGTACGATCCCCCCACACAACCCCCTAACCCACCCACCCCCTAACGCGCACACAGGAAGGAGTAACATGCTATGGTCCTCAATTGCATGCTCGGCGACACGGTGTTGGCCGACATCATTGGCCACAGTGCGGTCAATGGTGCCACCATCCCCGAAGGCTCCAACGTCAGCTTGTCATCCAACGACACCAGCGTGGCCACTGTGCCCGACACCGTGGCGGTGCCGCCAGGCGGTGCGCCGTCGCTCACAGACATCCCCGTGACCATCCTGGCCGTCGGCAGTGCCGACATCCACGTGTCGGTCACTACGCCCGACGGGACGATCTTCGAGGACACCGCGTCCATCGTCGTTGGTCAGCCCGTGCCCGGCCTGGTGCGCGTGGAGCTGGTGCTGCGCACCCTGGCCCAGAGCCGCCATCACCACTGAACAACTTGAGACGGTCGGTGGGCTCCCACGCCGACCCGCTGGCAACACCTAGCCCTACCACCACCTAGTAGACGGCCACCGGGGTTTGCCTTCTGGGGAGAAGCTACCCCGGTGGCCTGATACGGAGAGTGTCCCATGATGCGTAGCGTACTAGCTGCCGCCGTCGCCCTGGTGGGCGTGCTGTGCCTGCCGCCGCTGCCGCTGGCCTATGGCCAGACGCCCACGCGCACCGCCACCCAGACGTCAACCGCTACGGCCACGGTGACGCCCACGTTTCTGCCCTTTGCGCCCGCGCCGCCGCCTGGGGTCAGCGTGACATTACCGTTGCTGGCTGCCGTGACGACCACGGGTGTGAGCCCCGTGCAGGACGTCAGCAAGTACAGCCGCGCCCAAGTGCAGGTGATTGTGGGCAGTCCGTGCACCAGCTACACGTTGGCAATCGAAAGTACGTTGCAGGTGGCCGGTCCCACGTGGGGCGCGCTGACCACTATTACACAGACGACGGTGGCGGCGGGCTCCAGTGCGTTCATCCCCATACAGTTGCCCACCGGCTGGGTGCGGGCTAACCTGTCGGCGGTCAGCGGCTGCACGGGTGCCATAACCGTTAACCTAGTGGCGTGCGCGCAGTGCGGCATGGAGCCGCCCAGCGGCATGCTGCCCGGTATTGTGCTGGACCCGCGCACGTACGGGGCGCGGGTGGACGGCGTGACAGACGACACAGCGGCAATCTCAGCGGCCATCAGCGCGTGCCCGTCCGCAGGGTGCACGATCACCATGCCGGCACCCATGAAGTTCGGCGCGCTGACCAACACCAAGCCGATCTTCTTTGACCTGCAAGCGGGTTCGTACACCGTCATCGACGGGGCCACCGCCCCTGGTATCTCTGACGTGAGCCACTACGGCGGCATCTGGAAGGGCAAAGGCCCCACGGCCACCAAGTTTCTGTGGGCGGGCAGCACCCGCAACCCGATGTGGTATATCGCCGACACGCAGCGCACCGTGTACCAGGACTTCTCGATCAACCCCACGTCGGCCGCACCGCTGAACGTGGCGTTCTTCCTCGAGAACGACGCATCGCAGGGCGTAGTGAACCCGCGCATGCGCGTCTTCCGCAACATCACGATCGATGGCACCACCAGCGGCGCGTCCTCCGGGCTGCTGACCAAGGTGGTGGACTACGCCAACCCGTCCAACGCGGCGTGCACGGCCAATCTGGTGCCGTGGTACTGCTGCACCGGCAACGCCACGGGCAACTGTGTGACAGGGTCGGACACCAACAACGACACCGACCTGTGGGAACAGGTGGCCATTCAGAACGGCGCGACGGCGTCGGTGGGCTGGACGATCGAACATAGCCAGAGCGTGGCGCACAACTTCCTCAACTGCCGCATGAGCACGCTGGGCTATGGGTTGCAGACGACCACGGGCGGCTTTGCCACGTGGGTGGGCGGCAACGGCGGCAGCAACGCCGGCGGGGACTTCTACTTGGGCACGCCGCCCAACCGTGGCGTGACCATCATGGGCTGGGACTCCGAGAACTCCACCGGGCCGCTGCTGTTGACGGCAGGGCCGTCCAGCGGTGAGTGGCCGGTCAACTTGATCGGCAACCGGTTCAGCGCCAACGGCTTTATCACCAACGCCACGTGCACCGGTGCCGGTGCGCCGCAGCCGTGCTGCACCGGCGTGGGTGCGGGGTACTGCGACACGGTGGTGTACGTGCAGAACTCCGGGCCGGTGAACATCATTGGCAACTATCTGGGCCTGTCAACAGCGGCCATCACTATCGTCAAGACGAATACCGGCAGCAACGCCGACATGACGGTGAACGTGCAGGGCAACTACCTGCTGTCCACGTCGGCTACGCCGCTGGTGGCGGGACACAACACGCACGAGCGATTTATTGTGCGCGGCAACCGGCTGAACAACAACGGCACGCACGCCACGCTGGCCGACTGGGACAGTTACCTGGGCATGGCGCAGGCCAGCCTGGCCAGCTTTGCGCCGATCAACGGCACGATCATGTACTGCACCGACTGCACGGTGGCCAACCCGTGCGCCAGCGGTGGCACCGGAGCACTGGCCAAGCGCCTGAACGGCGTGTGGGTGTGCAACTAGCTATGGCCGACCCAGCAGACAGCGAGCCGAAGTTCCCGTACCAGCCCACGCAGGCCGACACCGACGAGTTGGCCCAGCAGCTTTTAGACAATCTGGTGTCCAACTACAACGACGGCGGCGCGCAGTTTGACGCCCGCCGTGCCGCCCGTCAGGGGCCGGCTACGCGTAGCATGCCGCACGACCCTGCCACGCTGGCGGCGGTGCGTAAGGTGGCCGGCACCGAGCGCCCACCGCCGCCCAAGCCCCGCCGCGCCCCGCGCGACCGGGCGACGCGCCGTGCCCTACGGCTAAAGCGAGAGGGCGGCAGTAGCACGTGACGACCCCCGCGTTAGCTTTGTGCCCGCAGTGTGCGTTAGCGCCGTGTGGCTGCGCCGTGTGGGCGCAGCTGGAGGCCGGTGCGCTAGAGGCCGGGTCTCCCGACCAACCGCGCGATGCCCGTGGCCGCTGGTCCAGCACGGGGGTGCTGTACCATGTGACGTTCACCGAGCACGTGCCGTCGATTGCGAAGATGGGACTCGTGCGCAAGGCGGCACCCACCAACTGGGCTCCGGCGGGCAAAGCGGGCACGCGCTACGGCGGCGGACAGCACTTTGCCTTTACCCACCGGGCCGACGCCTTGCGGTGGGCCGGCAAGATGGACTGGGAGTTCAACAAGAAGTTCGGCAGCGGCAAGATCTCCCTGGTACACGTGCGCGAGCAGCGTGGCTGGAAGGAGGATGAGGCCGACCCACTGAGCCAGGCGGGTAGCCACGGCACGTGGCTGAAGCGCAGTACCGACGTGCCCGCCAGCGACATACTGAAGCACGAAGTGGTGACGGACGAGATGATCCGCCATCGCGAGGACGACCTGAAGTCGGAAGCGGCCGTGCCGGTGTGCGAGCAGTGCCACCAGCCGCACCCCGCCGACGAGCCGTGCGTCGAGGCGCGCGACGTCAGCGACGAACCCCGTGGCCACGGCGGCAAGTGGGCCAAGCTGTCCGAGCAGATTGAAGAGGCGCTGTACCCGCACGACAAGCGCGGGCGGAAGATCTTCAAGCAGATTGGCCCCATGTGGAAGATCAGCGGCCAAACCGACGCGCCGCTGATTCCGCCGTTCGACGAGCCCGAGGACCCCGCCACGCTGCCCAGCAGCTACATACAGCCGTTGACGCAGCCCTGTGGCCAGTGCAACCTGCTGCCGTGCGGCTGCAACACGCCGCCCCTTACGGCCGAAGCCGTGCTGGCTGCCGAAGCGGCGCTGCTGGCCTACTCCGAGGACCAGGAGCGTAACGCGCAAGGCCGCTGGACGTCTGGCGGCGGTACGGTAGAGGCCGGCCCCCCGGCGTGGCACGATGGAAAGTACGCTGGGCTGACGCAGTCGGAATGGGACTCGTGGGCAGAGTCGGCGCTGGACCTGACGGAGTCCTGGCGCGGCAACAAACCAAGCGTCAGCACGATGGGCACCGAGATGGGGCCGAAGGACTGGGAGGAGGGCACGTCGATAGTCGGCCGCATCCAAGACGCTGCTGCGCAGGGGACGGTGGAACTACCGGCGGGCAAGGCGCTGCTGCGTGCCGAAGTATTTGAGAAGCCCGCCGAGATGTGGGCGCGCTACGGCGGCGACACGGTGACGTACCGCGTACCGACCAGCTTTACCAGCGAGCCTACCGTGATGAAGGACTACCTGAGCACGTGGCAGGAGTTCCTTGACCACCCGGTGCCGGTGGTGGTGCACTTGGAAGCGCCCGAGCGCCGGTACGCAGGCGTCACCTTTCCGTCGTGGCCCGAGCAGGGCAGGCCCCGAGAGCAGGGCAAGGCGTTCGAGTTGATCGTGCCTGCGGCGCGCACCTACCACGTGGCCAGCCACCCGCATCAGGACGGTTACGGCAACTGGCACGTCACGTTGCGGCAGGACCGCATACCGCACACCGCAGCCACCTTCACTGCCGCAGCTGCGGAGTGGGAGGAAGAGGAACACCCGCGCGACCCTGCCGGCAAGTTCACGCAGGGGGCGGGCGGCTTGCGCATCTACCACACGCTGGCGGACGTCAAGGAGATCAGCGACTGGGGCGCAAAAAAGTGGCAGTGGCGCGGCCACGGCGACCTGCTGCGTGGCAAGCCAATCGACCACGACGATCTGCCCGACACGCTGTACCATGCCACCACGGCGCTGGACGCGCTGCACAAGGCTGATGCTCTGGTAGCACAGGACGCTGACAAAGGCTTGGGTGGTGGCACGCGCCCTGGCGTCAGCCTGACGCGCAACCGTGCCGACGCCGAGCTGATTACTACGGCGCTGCTGCGTGGCCACGAGATCGTCACCCAAGCGCACGATGAGCCTGCCGTCAAGGAGATGCTGACGCGGTTTGCGCGCCAAGACGAACGGGATGCCGGCATACCGCAGGGGTCGCTGGACCGTGCCGTCGAGGCGGCGGTGTTCAACTACCACGTGAACGCTGGTAACGAGTATCCGGGCATTGAGCCGCTGGCCACGCGCGCACCGGGCCTGGCACGGGATGCGTACAACTTCTACCTGCAGATACGCGACACCGACGGGCTGAAGCTGTGGGAGGCCGCGCACCCTGGCCCCAACGTGTACCGGCGCTACCAGAACGAGAGTGACTCGCCGTTGCGCAACCCGATGGTCTTCACGCCGACGGAGCAGCTTGCGGCTTTTGAGCCGAAGAACATTGGCATCATTTCGGTGTCCAAGAGCGCCATCCCGCGCGAGGCGCTGCTCGAACCTGGCGACGAGTACCTGCACGAAGTGCGCGTGCATGCCGACGTGCCGCTGCGCGGTGCCAACTTAGCTGCCGAGGCTGACGACCTGGACGCCGAGGCCGAAGGCCACCACACCTGGGACGAAGTGCTGCACCCCCGCGACGAGCGAGGGCGGTTCACCACCGCTGGTGGTGCGAGTGACGATACCAAGGTGCACATCAGCCGCCGAGATGTTGCGGACCGTGCGCACGTAAAGGACCCGGTGCCGTTGGAGCACCAGCTGACCAAGCAGGAGACGGGCCGGCTGGGCGAGCGGCTGACGGTGCAGTACCTGCGGCAGCACGGGTTCAAGGACGCGCGGTATCTCAACCACGTGAAGCCCAACGAGGCTGCCGACATCATTGCGGACCACCTAGTCATTGAGGCAAAGGCCGGACTGGTCAGCAACAGCACTGGCGCGCAGAAGTGGCGCAGCAGCATCGGCGGTGTGACCAAGAAAGAACGCGAGATGATGGCGCGCATGACGCCCGAGCGGCGCAAGGCGTACAACTTGCGCAAGGCGCGAGACATCATGCTGCGCAAACAGGAGCTGATGGCCAAGACGGCCCGCCAGCTGCACCACGACGTGCGTGGCGGCACCTTCGGCTGGATCATCGACACCGACCGCCACGTGGCGGACCTGTACCGGTTCGAGGGTTTTCACAAGCGGGTGGGCTGGCACGGGCGTAAGGTGAACGGCCAGCCGGTGAAGGATACGTATGTGACGTCGGTGCACTTTGACGGGCCGCTGAAATGAAGCCACTCGACGAGATGACCCAGGACGAGTTGGCCGACGCTGCCTGGGCAGCTGCCCAGCCCGAGATCGACCGCTACATGCTCAACTGGGAGCGTGGCCTGGTGCGGCACTTTCTCTCGACTGACCTGGACGCCGACGCCCGCACCGCCCTGACCGAGCGTGCCGTGCAGTTGGGCATGAACCCCGACGACCCGGAGGCGTTGGCCCCTGGCGAGCAGCATACCGGCGGCGAAGAGCTGACGGCCGAGTTTGACGACAGCGCGCACCCCCGTGGCGGCAACCCCGCCAATACCGGTGAGTTCTCCACGGCACCGGGCGGTGGCGAGGGTGCCAAGCCCACGCCTGCCGAGGAGCAGCCCGCCTGGAAGAAGACGTGGGCCGCGCCCCCGTGGCACGAACGCGACCTGGTGAATATCAACGACTTTCGCGAGTGGCTGAAGGAGCGTGACCTGAACCCCGACGTGGCCACCGCGCTGACCGAGGGACTGTGGCAGGCCGTGCCGGAGGACCAGCGCGACGGCTTGACGCCCGAGGTTCGCGTAGACCGCGCCGGCCCCGACACACGCGAGATGCGCCTGACGCTCGACGGCGACCGCGTGGACGACGAGGATGGCCCGCCGCAGTACGAGAACTGGGGCGACGTCGAGAATGCCGGGTTGGAGAACGAGGCGTGTGACCACTGGATGGAAGATACGCGCAGCGACTTTGAAGACGACGTGGTGCGCAGCTGGCGCGACGGTGGCGAACCCAACCACATCGCCATGGAGCGGCTACTGAACAACAACCATGAGTTTGAGCAGGCGGTGGCCGAAGGACTACAGGATGTTGGTGTTACCATTGATCCGCATGTGCACTACGGTGCCGACACGGATCGGCTGAACGTGGATCAAGATACACGCACGTACCACAGCAACAATGGGTACGGTGTGTACAGCGCCGATGACGACCCGCCCACGGTGGTGGACCCCAAGGTGTTTGCCACGCTCAAGTTCGAGGACGAAGCCCCCGAGGGCTGGCACGGCCCGTGGCCCCCGTACGAGCCGACCAACCCCATGCAGCTGGAGTTGGGCACGTGGGAGCCCAGCACGGCGCAAGAGAAGTTCATGGCGTGGGCGAACAGCCGCGTGGCCGAGCATCTGTCCGAGGAAGCCGAGCGGCATGCCGACGACGTGGAGATGCCCAGCGACGAATTGCGCGAGCGCATTACCGAGGACCAGGAGTTGATGTGGGACCAGATGAGCGACGAGGAACACTGGGCGCACGTCAGCAGCTACTATGAGGACCAGCGCCGCGAGCGTACCGATTACGCCGCAGCCGCCACGCTGGATATCACCATTACCGCCAGCGAGAAAGACGCTGGAAAGCCGAGCGCAGCGGTGCACGTGGACTACTTTGGCCTGCGCGACGACCTACAGGGCAAGGGCACGGCCACGCGCATGGTGGGGCAGCTGGGGCAGCTGGCGTCGAGTCTGGGCATAAAGGGCCTGGCGTTCGAGGCAACCACCAGCCCCGGCGCTATGAACGGCGCGTACACGTGGGCCAAGCTGGGGTTTCCGCCGGCAGACCCGCACAGTTGGGAGTATCAAGACAAGCGGTTCCGTAATTGGCTGGCCGAAGCGCACCCTGGGGCGGCAGCCGAAGTAGAGAAGCGGTATCCAAAGATGATGCAGCCGGTGGACATGGCCAACTTCACTGACTCGACCGGTAAGACCCTGGGCAAGGAATTTATGAGTACGCACCACATGCAGTGGAGCGTACAGCTGGCCACATGACCACCAAACCCCCCAACTACTTGAACACGCCGGCCTTTGCGCGCGAGGCGGGCGTTGACCCGCAGCCGTACACCCCGCAGCAGCGGCGCGCGGCCATACACCAGTGGTACGCCAAGCGCCGCAAGCAGCGCACCGTGCAGGCCGCGCACGACGTCACCGAGGAGGCTCGAGACGCTGCCGGCAAGTGGACGAGCGGTGCCGGTGTGGCCAGCGACCCGACCGCCACGCAGCGGCGCATCAACATACGGCTGCATGCCGGTGGTGGCGTGCTCGACGTGGCCGATGTAAAGGCGCTGCACAAGGCGTGCGAGACGGTGGGCATTCCGTATGCCGGCGTCGAACAGCTGATGAGCCTGGGCCAGATCTGCAAGGACGCCGGTGTGCCCGTCACCAAGGTGGACACGGTGCTGGGGTTCTCCAAGTCCTCGTCGGGCGACCCGCCGGAGCTGTCGTTCTCGCAGTTCGTGATGAATGGGCGTGACGTAGTGGCCGAAGTCGAACGCGAGTACCGGGACGGCGTGTTGGACCTTACTTCACTGCACGTGGACCATGAGTACCAGGGTCAGGGCATCGGCAGTGCGTATCACAATGCGTGCTACAAGGCGGCGGCGGCGCTGGGTGCGGACCACATCAGCATGCTGGCCATGAGCGACCCACACGGTGGCATGAACGGCGCGTACACGTGGGCCATGCAACCAGGGTGGAAGTTCAGCACGCCGAGTTCTCGCGAACGCGCGGTGGCCAAGTTCAGCAAGTGGATGCAACAGGAGTACCCGGAGATCAAGCTACCCGACGAAGCCCTGCGCAACTTGCACACGCCGCACGACATCGCCACGTTCCGCGTGCCGCACGACGACCCGCACGGCTACGCCGACCAGGCCGTGGGCAAGCAGTTTCTGCTGGGCGAGGTGATGTGGTACGGCGTGCGAGGAGTACAACCATGAGCAAGCAACGCCCCCGGCAACGTGCTGACTACCAGCAGACGCCGGAGTTTGCACAGGAGATGGGCTGGGACGACAACCCGCCGCCCACGCCAACGGACATGCCGACCGACGAGGACGTGGAAGCCGAACGCCAGCGGCTGTTCGGCAACGCCGAATGACGTACCGCAGCTGGCCCCAGCTGGCCGACCGCCTGGTGGACGCGTGGCGGCAGGCGTTGAACCTGGCCGTTACCGAGTACAGCCGCCGCCTACGGTGCGCCAGCGTACTGGCCGAGGCCGCAGGCGGTGCGGCGGTGCAGTGGGCCATCGACCACGCTGGGCGCAACGTGTTCATGGAGCAGCTGGTGTTGCCCGTGGCCCAGCAGCATCACGGCGTGGGGCACCGGTACATGCGCCGCGCCGAGGCGATTCTAGCGATGAGCGGCATCCGCGCCGTGTACGTGTTGGCGGTGAGCAACACCGACGACGAGCAAGCCACCTACCGGGGCGCTTACGTGTGGGCGCGCTGGGGCTATGCGTGGGCGGGCACGGCGGTGCAGTATCGCACGCTGCATCGCTACGCGCGGTGGGCCGGCGTGCCGTTTACGCGCGTGGACGGGTTGACGCCGTTCGGCCTGTCGGAATGTGGGCCGCGGCGGCAGCGTAGCGGCAAGGCGTTTCTGCTGGGCGGGGACGGCAGCGTGTCCTGGGCTGGGTGCAAGTCCCTTGATCAAGGGGCCTATACGCATCGTGGGCCGTGAGGTAACAACCACGTAAGGTTGGCGGAGTTGCCCCCACGGCGGGTAACAACTTGCAGAGGGAACGCATTCCATGACGATGCAACTGTGCGCGGCATGTTCTAACTCGCTCAAGGCCGGCGTGCTCCCAACGCAGTGCCCCGCCTGCGGTGTGGTGCTCAACAGCGTAGCGCCACCTGGGTGGGAAGAGACCGTCACCAAGATGAAGGAGCACCCCGAGATTGACAATCCGTGGGCGCTGGCTTGGTACATGAAGAACAAGGGCGACACGCCCGGTGGCAGCGACGACAAGAAGAGCAAAGCCGCTGCCGACGGTGCGGGGCCTGGCGCGGCTACCATGCCGGCGGTGTTCTCTGATGCGTGGGGCGCGTTCACGGCCATGCGCGCCGCATCCGAGGAGCCGCCGCACGGTGAGACGCACGCGCCGGAGGGCGAGCACCCCGAGCCAGACGGCGACGAGCAGGTGACCAGCGACAAGACGTTCAAAGAAGTGGCCGCTATGTACGCGTCCGCCGCACCGACGCGCACGTTGCGCCTACCGCGTAGTCGCCTGCGCCGGGAATTAGCTGGCCTGCCAGCACCGCTACCGGCGTTGGAGGCACGGGCCGACCCGTCGTCTGGTGCCTGCCCGTCGCCGGGTGGCGGGTCGGCACTCGTGCTAGCGCCGTTGTCGTTGCAGGCGCAGATCGGCGCGTATGCCTTCTACGCCGAGCAAGACGACCCACACCCCAACATCGTGCCGTTCAAGGCCACGCTGCACCCTGTGGACCAGCCCAGTGACCGTCCGCCCAACGGCAGCAACGGCCACTTGGTGATGATCCCGCACGACGTAGCGGCTGCCAGCCTGCAAGACCTGATTGGCATGCCGATCAACGTGCAGAGTGGCATGATGGCCGGCCATGCCACCAAGCAGCCCATCGGCGTGATCACGCATGCGGCCATCGGCGAGGACCCTGCGCCGCAGTACGCGGTGCCGGGGTTCCGCGCGGACCCGCACAGCGTCACGATAGCGGGCCACCTGTGGGCCAAGAACTTTCCGGCCGAAGTGGCGCAGCTGCGCAACGCGGCCCGCGCTGGGCTGATGGGCACCAGCTACGAAGTGAGCCACGTGGACGTAGAAGACCCCCGCCAACCGGTGTGGACGGTGCGGGGCATGCGATACACTGGTGCTGCGGCGTTGCAACGCGGCGCAGCGGCTTATCAACAGACGCAGCTAGCCGCCGAGGCGATGCAGGCAGCGAGCGTCACGGTCAAATTCGACAAGGAGGAGCAAGCGATGACGACTCCCGCTGTACAGGCGATGCCCGGTGGGCCGCAGCCTGCCTATGCGCCGCAGCAGCCCCAGCAGCCGGCAGTGCCGGGACAGCCGCCCGTGATGGGCGCACCCGTGGCCGCGCCAATCGTTCAGCAACCCGTGGGTGCAGCTGTAGGGCCGTTCTTCCAAAGCAACGGCGGCGGTGGTGGCGGTGGTGGCCAGACGATGGCTCCGGTGCCGCAGGTACAGCCGCTGAGCGGTGGCCCGCCGATGCCGCCCGCCCCTGCGCCGCACCCGGCGATGCCCGGTGGCGCGCCCAACACGGCCATGCCCCCAGCCGCGCCGGCCCCCGCGCCCATGCCGCCGCACCCTGGTGCAGCGCCGGCCACGGGCGCAGACCCGGCGATGGTCAACGCAGTGTCGCAGGCCGTCATCGGCCAGCTGATGCCCCGCCTGCAAGCCATCGAAAGCGTGGTGGCCCAGCTGGCCATGAAGCCTGGCGACGCCCCCGAGGAACAGAATCTGAACAAGCAGGCCGACCAGGCTGACGACAAGGCCAAGGGCCTGAACAAGGACGCCAGCGACGCCCAAGGGCAGGCCGCTGCCCTGGCCGGACAACTGAGCGCCGCTGCCACCCCGCCGTTGGCGCCCGCGCAGCGCAAGGAGCTGGCCGCGCAGCACGCCACCGCGCTGAAGCGCGTGACCGAGTGCTCGGCGCAGGCGCAAGTGTGGCGCGCACGCGCCCTGATTCTGCGAGCCAACGCAGCCGGGTTTGGCCCGCTGTTGCAGGCGATGGCCGCGCTGGTGACCGACGAGAACGTGGAGAACCGTAAGCTGCTCACCGACCTGGGCACCAAGGTGGACAAGGTGACCGGCCTGATCACCGACAAGAAGGGCGGCAGCGGTGCCCCCGGCCAGGGCGGGCGCGAGAACGGCGTCAGCCCGAAAGACAGCGCACCGGACGGTGGCGGCACCGACATCGCCCCTGGCGAAAAGGAACCGACCGACGTCAAGGCTGGCGCGGCCCGCTCGCTGATGCCTGCGCCGCAGCGCAAGTCGCTAGCTCCCGAGACCATGCGCACGCTGGGCAAGTTCGATCAGCTGCAAGCCTCCGCCGATGGCAGCTACGAGGAAGGTGCCCTGGACGCTGCACTGAGCAAGCACAGCATCCCGGTGAGCAAGCGCATCGCCATCAAAACCGACCTGCAAGACCAGGGGCTGCTCCGCGGCAAGCCCTCCAAAACGCCAGCGACCGGGCTCTGAAACCCCGTCGTCCGATAGCAACACCGTTGACCGCAGCAACCGTATCCCACCAACCCATTAGGAGGACACAGTACAATGGACCACACCATTCAGGGTCGCGTCTCCTATGGATTCGTGTCGGGCGAGATGGGGGTACCAGCCCCTGGTGGCCAGATACTGTCCATGGGGCAGGTGCTCGAGAAGCACCAGCTGGCCACGCGCGACTACCGCGTCGCCTACATGCAGGCGCAGGCAGCGCAGCGTGGCATCACCGTAGCGGAACTGCAAGCCGCTGCGGACTTTGCCGGTCCCGGGGTCATCGAACTGCCGAAGTTCGAGACCGAGATCCTGGACATGGTGCGCCGTCGCGGCGTGCTGGGGCAACGCATCCGCAACGTGCCCAGCACCGGGCAACCGGGCCGGTACTTTGAGCAGCGCACCATCGCGTTCGGCGCGTTCACCAATCCGCGCCTGATCGCACAGACCGCCGAAACCCCGCAACGCTCGGAGCGCGCCATCAGCATGAAGGCGATCTCCATGCAGATCAACTTCGGCCTGTTCGACGTGGAAGTCACCCGGCAGCAGGGTATGTTCTCGAGCCTGGTGGGCAAGGACGTGGAGGACGGCATCACCGGCATGCTGCGCACCAGCGACATCGCGCTGTGGTCCGGCAACGATACCGACCTGGCCAACCCCACCACCACGCAGTACGTGGGCGGGTTCACGCAGATCAACCGCACGTTCAGCATCGGCCCGACGGCCAGCATCGTCGATGGGATCAAGGCGGAAATCGCCAGCATCGTGTCGAACCGCGCCTTCGAGGCGAAGGTCACGGCGCTGTACGCACACCCGCAGATGGCCGACCTGATCGACCAGGAAGAGCGCCAGAACCACCGGCAGATCAGCGAAGTGGACGTCACCAACCGGGACAACGAAGTGATCGCCGGGGTGCGCGTCCAGGCGCTGACCACCGCCGCTGGCAAAATCCCGATCATCCCCGACTGGTCGCTGCCCGCACCGGCCCTGATCACCACTGGCCCCAACACCGGCAGCCACAACTACTACTGCGTCATCGTCTCCGAGGACCTGATCGAGTACCACTACATCACCACCCCGGAGCCGCGCGTGTTCGTCCTGGGACTGCTGGGCAACTTGGCCACCCAGTACGTGGGCGTGATGTTCGGCGCTCCCGTGTTCAAAGGCAAGGCCGATCCGGGCACCAGCGCCGAAGTGGACGCCAACCGCGTCACCTACGCGCACAGCGTGGGTACCATCGTTCGGCCGTAGCACCCACTGCTGTTCGAGCAGCCGAAAGGAGGCAACAGCAATGGCGACCAAGGACCCGCACCACCCCGAACAACACCCGCACGCCCAGCCGGCAGTGAACGATCCGCGCAAGTTCCCGTCCACCGTGGAGCCAAAGACCCACCACGCCGGCGACGAACACCAGTGGCCCGCTGGCAAGGCACCGCCCGACGCCAAGGAAGATCAGCCGAGCGTCAAGGCGGTGCACACCGAAGAGGAAGCCAAGCAGGCAGCCGCAGAGGCGCAGTGGCCTGCGGGCAAGCCACCGCCTGATGCTCCGGCGGCGGAGCCGGTGATCAAACACCGGGACTACGGCATGGACCCCGAGGTTGGCAAGCCCAAGGCCGGCGCTGACGCTGCCGCGTGGGTCGATTACTTTCTCGCCAAGCACAAGGGCAAGCTGAGCGGCACAGCGGCGCGGGCCGCACTCCTGGACTTGTTGGAGTCGTACAGCGGTGGCAAGGCACCGCCCAAGGCCGCAGCTGCGGCCGACGAGGAGGATACGCCCACCAAGCACGACCCGCACGCTGCACCGCCGCACGCTGACCCGCACAAGAAGAAGTAACGGGCCGGCACCAACTGCCGGAAGGAGACCAGTGACATGGCTGATGTGAAGATAGTAACCCGTCGGGGCGAGTTGGCAGGCCCCAACAGTGAGGACGGCCACGACCAACGCCGGGGCATCCACACCGTGTACCTGGCGGACGAGTCCAGTGGCCAGGACGATGCGGGCAACTACCGCAAGCAGCGCGTCGTGTCGTTCATGAAAGGCCGCAACGATGCTGTGCCCGCCCAGCTGCTGGAGCAGCTGCGCGCAGCCGGATTCTGCAAGTAGTCCCTGGGGAGAAGCCACGCAGGGTACGACACGCGATGGAAACCGTAAGCAAAGGCGCGACGTTGCATACGGTATGGTCGCTGTACGACCCTGCGTCCCCTACCACCCTGGTGGACCCAGACGAGTACCCCGAGGCACCGCGCTTCAACGTCTATGACGTCGATGGCATTACACCGGTCACGGGCTTTAGCGATTTTCTGTACACCTTGCGCCGAGGGCCTGGCGTGTTCTCGCTGAACCTCCCCATTCCGTTGGCGGGCACGGTGATGCCGCCCACGGCGTTCGGCAAGTACTACACGCTGCGACTGAACACCGGCAGCCGCAATGGCCAGAACCTTGTGCAGAGCGATGGCAGCCAGCCGGAGTTCCAGTTTGCGGTGGAAGATACGGCCAACGCCTACCTGCCCGACCGCCCGTACACCACGCCCGACGAGATGGTGAACCTGTACGGCATCGACGGCCCACCCACGGTGCAGCAGGTACGGTTTGCGCAGGGCCTGTGCGACGACTGGATGCACCGCAGCCTGTGGCCGAGCATCTTTGAGAAGGAACGGTACAACGTACAGCCGGACCGCAACTTGGTGCTCCTGTCGCACCGGCCCATCACGCGCATCTTCAGTGTGCGCGCTAACGACCCGGTTGACGCCAGCGGCGTGGTGGGGCGCTACGGCTACGGCCGACGAGACCGCCGCACGCTGAACCAGATCAACGCCAACTACCTGAGCGTCATGGCCGTGCTGGGCAGCCCGCCACGGTTTGTGCCCATCCGCGCTGAAGACATCGAATTCAACCCGTACACTGGCGAGTGCTGGTTGCCCAGCGGGTTCTTCCTGGTGAACTACAGCCAGGTGGAATTCACGTACGAGGCGGGCTTCCGTGTCATTCCGGAGCGGGTGAAGCGCGCCGTGGCCGTGACGTTGCAGTTTGTTCGGCTGAAGGGCTTTGGCCCGCTGATGAACTGGACGGTGGGCCGCGTGAGCCACGCCACCAAGGACCCAGACATCCTGCCTGGCGAAGTCAAGCGCATGCTCGAACCCTACCGCAGCAAGTATTGGGGCTGACGTTACTATGTACATGCACCAGGACATGCACATCAGCCCGTGGTCCCTACCCACGTGGCAGCAGCTGACGTTCTTCCGGAACGTTGGCGGCGTCAACGACCTGGGCGAAGAACTGTACAACCCCTGGCCGTACTTGCAGCTGCACTGTCACGTGCAGCCGGAAGGCAACAGCAAGATACTCAACAGTCGGCTGGCCAATACCTACGCGCAAATGTACTACGTGTGGATTCGGGGTGACGTGTCGATACGTCGCAATGACCGCACTGTGGTTGAGAACGCCGAATGCGTTATCGAGACGGTGCACCGCTGGGGTGGCCACACCGAGCTGGAAGTTGGCGCAATCATGCCCGCTGGGGACACGTCACCGCTGCCATGAGCGCCGCTAAACGCATTGTCGAGGAACAGGCGTGCCGGTTGCCGCGCAGCCGGTATGAATGCCCTGCGTGTGGAGAACTGACAGATCGCCCTCGTGCACTGTGCGAAATCTGTGCAGAACAACTCGATAAAGAAGACGCTCGCAAATGACGCCGCACCGCCGCCACTTGCTGCTGACCGTGAAGACCGCCATGGACTCCGTGCCGTTGCTGTACGCGCGATTCCGCCGTGCGCTGCTGGCCGACGCGCGCACTGGTGGACCAGCGGCTGTGCAGCGCCAGTACATGGCGCGCTTCCGCCAGTACGTGGCCGAGCCGCGCCGTGCGCTGGTGGTGGCGGTGGCGCACAGGGCGGCACGGCTGCGGGCAGCCGCTATGGTGGCTGGAGCGCACGCGCACCCGTGGGTAGGGCACCCGGCTGCTCCAACGGCTGCGGTGGCCGCTGCGGCCCAGCGCGTGGCCTTACGCGCCTTGACGCACCAGCGTCGGGGTGGCTGGCGCATTACCGACCTGGAGTGGCCTAGCGACCGCTACGTGCAGGGGCTGTTCTTCAGCACGTGGGACGCGTGGCGTCGCCGTGCCGGCGGCACCGCACTGCGCGCTGCTGCGGACGACGAGGACGCCGACGTTGACGAGGATGCCCCCAGCATTGACCCCGCCCGCCGCAAGATTGCGTACCCGTTTGATGAAGACGTAACCGACATCGATCCGGAAGAACTGGTGGACGACGCCCTGGACGACGTGGTGGTAGGCCGTGGCGAGTACTATGCCGTGGCGGGCATCCGGGACCTGGCCCGCGAGGCGGACCACTTGATGTCCGCTATGGAAACAGCTGGCCTGGCTCCGCAGATCATCGGGTGGCGTTGGACCCTCAGCGACTCGCACAAGTACAGCAAGCAGGGCGACGAAGTGTGCGAGATGCTGGCCACGGCCGACGTGGGCCACCCGCACGGCCCTGGGGTGTACTACGATGCGTTTCTGCCCAAGAGCCACCCCAACTGCATGTGCGACCTGACCGAAGAGTGGGCCGACGACGATGAGTTGGACGACCCAGATTGGGAACCACCGGAACCGGACGACGATTACGAGGACCAGGTGCTGGCGCTGCCGGGGCAAGACGACGGCGACGGCTCAGGCATGTTTGCAAGCGCCGCGTAGTGCGGCTACAGAGAGGAAGGAGAACGGAAAATGGCTGGAACGTTGATGACGGATCTCAAGGCAGTCGCCACGGCGCTGGTGGTTCCCACCGATCAGCAGGGGCCTGGGGGCTTGCCGGTTGGCGTGGACCCGGTGATCCTGGTCGACACGGCGATCAACGGCGTGCGAGACATGCTGCGCATCGCCAACGAGATCAACCGCGTGTTGCCCGCCGGCGCGGCCAAGACTGCGATGTCTGTCGTGCTAACCGACTTGACGTAGCGGAGAGCGTCTCTCGCGCCCTTCACCGCGAGAACGGGCGGCGTGGGCGTCAGCTGAAGCGAGTGTGATTCTCCCGATCACTACTCAAGAGACCGGCTGACCCCACGCCGCAGCATCCTATGTCCCAAGCCGACGACATAGCTGCGAGTCTGCAACAGCGGTGCGATGCGATGGCCGATGCGTTGCTGCCCATCTGCCGTGACGTGAACGCGGTGCTGGAGCACTACGTGCGCGACCAGATTGGCATCCACGACCACTCGCTGAAGGACTTGGCCAAGTTGGGTCACCCGTACCGCGTGGCCGGTGGCGGCTACATGCGCCAGAACAAGAAGGGCCAGTGGCAGGGCGGCATACACAAGGAAGCCCGCTTGCAGCGCGAGCAGTCCCTGGGCCACGACATCAAGCTGGTGCACGTACAAAGCAAGACGCTGTGGGATGCCCTGTACAACCGCGTGAATCGCGTCGGCAACAGCATTCTCGCGGTGGTGGGCGTGGATATACAGAAGGCTCCCTATGCCCCGTGGATCATCAAGGGCACGCGCCGCATGATCCCCCGTGACTTTCTGGGCATTGGGGCGCTGCGAGCCCGCAGCGAAATCCATGCCACCTTGCGCGTCGGCATCAACGATGTGGCCAAGGCCGTGGGCGCACAATGATCGAGTTCAAAAGCCGGGTGCGCTCTGTGCTTCTTGCAGATGCCGCGTTAGCGCCAAAGCTGGCCTGGGCTCCTGGTGCTACTCGTGATCATCGGGCCGTGTTCCTCAACCATCTCTCTGCGGTCTCTAAGGTTAACTACCCGGCCATCTCGCTCTATTGGGAAAGCGGTTCGGATCAGCATGTGGTGTTTGCGATGAAGGGCCAGCTGTGGGTGGACATCTGGGTGTGGGAAACGCCCAGCGACCCCGGCACGGTAGGTGGACTGAGCGGGGCGTACTCGATTTACTACGACGTGCGCCGCCTGCTGCACCGCCAGCACCTGACGGCCCTGTTGCACAGCGCGCCGTACTGGCTGGTCAACTGCACCGAGCAAGAGTCCTGCTTCATGGAAGATTTCGACGAGCAACAGAAGCTGTACCACGTGGCCAGCAAGTACACGGTGGAATTAGCGCCCACGGGTGCGGAAGATGCGGTGCCCAACTGATGCTCTGGCTAGCCGCACTGGGCGTGATCGTGACGGCGGGCTTCTGGGTGGCGTGGGCACGCTGGACGGAAATGCGCGTGCGGCAACTGGAACAGCGTGTAGCGGACGTCTCAAGACTACTGGGCTTCCGCCCACTGCCGACTGATGACTCCACCAAGCGCAACATCTTGGACCCGATCGCTTATGCGTCGCCTGACGAACTTACTGGCGAAGCCAACACACACCGGGCGCACACTCGCCGTATGCGCGAGCCCCGCAACATCTTCACCGATGGGAGTTGAACAGATGGCAACCAATCCAGCACCACCGCACGACGGGGCGGCAGACACCGACTCTGCCCCGCAGGTTCCCAGCAGCGGCGTCACCACGGCACCGGCAGACCCCACCAAGCCACCGGAAAAGTTGGTCAAGCTGCGCCGCAAGCGGCCTACGCCGGTGGCTGGCGAAGAGTTTGTGACGACCAAGGACGGCAAGAGCGTCGCCGTCTTCTACGATGGCCTGGGGCAGTTTCCGCAAACGGTAGCCGATGCGTTGGTGGCGCAAGGCGATGCCGAAGTCGTACCGGAGCCTGCTGCCGCGCCCAGCAGTGCCGCACCCAAGAAGTAACACTCCACCGCCTATAAAAGGAGGCCCAGTATCATGGCGAGACAGATTTTCCCGTTCGGCTCCGGTCGGATGTTCCTGAAGCAGGCCACCGACCTGGGGTACATTCGCGTCGGTGTAGCCGCCATGCAGGAAGGCAGCTGGGCCGTCGAGACGGATATCAAGCAGTTGCACGGTGCCAACCGCTTCCCGGTGGACGTGCGCACCGGCATGGGCAAGATAGACGGCACCGCCAAGTTCACCGACTGGGACCCGCTGGTGATTGGCTTGATTCTGCAAAGCCAGGTCATCCCCGGCGTGGACGTGGTGCACATCGTCAATACCGACGCCACCGGCAACCCGCTGGTGGCCGCAGCCACCGTGACGGTCACACCGCCCACGGTCAACACCATTGCCGGCCAGTTTCTGCGCAACCTCGAAGTGGTATACAAGGCCACCGGCACCACCCCTGCGGCGCTGGTGGGCATGCCGCTGACGCAGGTGACCACGGTCCCTAGCAGCCCGCCCAACACCGGCAAGTTTTCCGTTGCGGTGACTGCGCCCACGGCCACGTATAGCTTCGGCTCGGACGACGTGGGCTATGGCATCCAGATCACCTACGTGTACTCGGTGGCCAGCGGCACCGGCGTACAGAAGATCGACTGGAACAACGTCATCATCGGCCTGTCGCCGGTATGCGCTGGCGTGTTCCAGGGGATCAGCGATGCCAAGCAGATGGTCATGGAGCTGAACCAAGTGGTGCCCCACGGCTTGAAGTGGGCCAGCCGCATCGACGACTGGAGCCACATCGACATCGGCCTGAGCGCCTTTGCCGATGCCAACGACGACATTGGCTTCATCAACCTGCTGACCAACGCCACTGCGTCTTAGCGTGCTGCCAAGCTGGTCGCGCTAGTCGCATCCTGCGCACGGCTGCCTCCCAGCCTTCCCTGGGGGCAGTCGCTGATGCGCCGCCTCCTTTGCGGCTAGCGCGACCTGCACCCCCGCTATAGTGCTCTCGCCGTGCCCGGCCACGGTGGCAGCGCCCAACACCACCACCACCACCCAGGTGCGCTCCACGGAGCCCACCGCCAACAGTCTAGGAGGACCCTGCTATGGCTGACGATGCCGCTACTCCAACCCCTGTGCCGCCCACGCCGGCCCCACCGCCCACGTACCTGGACGCCGACGGGCAGTACATCGGCCCCGAGCCGTGGCCTGGCCTGAAGCGCAACCCCATCAGCGGTCGAGTGCTGGTGCTGGGTGGGTACAGCTTCTTTGTGCCGGCCATGCTGCTGCGTGACCTGAGCAAGACCGCTGCCGAAGGCTTGCTCAAGAAGATCGAGAAGGTGACTGTCGATGGCGAAGACTCCGCCCCCGTGGTGGAGGGCATTGCCGCTGCTGTGACCATTCTCGAGCGCAGTCTGCGCCGCAACTACCCGGAGATCACTCGCGATCAGATCGAAGAGTTACTCGACCTGGCGAACATGAACCAGATGGTGGAAGCCGTGTTCACCGCTAACGGCTTGCAGCTGAACCGCCCTCCGTGGATGCCGGTGGCCGCGCCTCCCGCGCCGGCGACTCCGACGAGGGAGGCAACGGTAGCGGAGATTCAGGAACCGCTGGTGAAAGCTACTACGGCCTAGACGACCCGCAGTTTTGGACAGAGCTGGAGTGTGCGTATGCCTCGGCATTCGGTTGGAGTCGCGAGCGCATCTACAACACGCTCGACCTGCCGCACTACCTGCGCACCGTGGGGTGGTGGGCCAAGCATCCGCCGCTGTTCATGCTGCCGGAGATCATTATCGAGGCGCTCAAGGCGTTCGGTGGTGGCGACCAGCAACGGCCAGACATCGGCACCGACGACTTGGGCAGTGGAGGCAGTGCAATGGGCTTGATCCCGCTGTTTCAAAAGGACGAACGCACCCGCGTGCAGGGTGCGCCGGCGGACTACTACGAGCAGATGGTGGCCGAGCTGGACGCTGGCCGTGCCACGGTGCACCGGCAAAAGGGCTTGCCGCCCCCCGCACCGTTGGCCACCGCCGTGCCCAAGCGGCCCCGACGCAAGTAAGACACCCCCAAAGAGAGGTAACCCGTGGCAGATTCGGTTGGGACTTTCGAAGTCGGTGTCGAGCTGAATCTCGAGAAGCTGGTGTCCCAAGGCGCAGATGCGCGCCGCATACTGGGGCAGATCGAACAGTCCATTCAGAGCATCAGTACCGCATCCAAGGAGGCCGCAGAGCAGACAAAGAAACTGACCGCACTCGCGCAGATCGGTGCTGCGTATGTTGCGGTGAAGGAAGCCGTCGAGGGCGTCAGAGCCGTATTCGAACAGGCCGAGGGCATCTTTGAGAAGACCGTCGGCGCATCGGCGGACTTTGCGGCGCAAATCGTCGAGCAAAGCCAGCAGCTGGGCATCAGCACCACCAAGATGCAGGAGTACAATCAGGGCCTGCAACTGGTGGGCGCTGGGGCACGGGCCGGCACGCAGATGTTCCAGCGGCTGTCGATGGCCATCAACAGCATGGTGGGCACCG